>Ga0070741_10014950_pt1 | contig 13294 bp, 13 predicted proteins | sample Coa_R1_4_FD_66440 | JGI IMG/M metagenome (GOLD analysis project Ga0070741, IMG submission 66440) | Surface soil microbial communities from Centralia Pennsylvania, which are recovering from an underground coalmine fire - Coalmine... | ecosystem: Environmental > Terrestrial > Soil > Unclassified ... | reverse complement strand
AGACCGGCGAGCGGACGGGGTCAAGGCCGTCAGCCGCCGAAGGCGGTGGCGCGTCCAGCGCCAGCCTTGAGGCCGGCCGCTCGGCGGTCTACTTCAACACAGTTGCTCCCCGGTGAACCAGCTGGTTGCCACCGTCATGCGCGCGAGGCCTTTGGAGCTTCGCACGCACTTGGCGCCTGCACGGGCGCGCCAGGACCACACGGCTTCGCCGTCCGCGAATGCGCCTCACGTCAACAGGCCCATCCGTCGTCCACCGCAGCCCGCCTCACGTCCGTGACGACGCGTACGCCCCTTTCACCGAGGCGGGATAGCGACACTATACGGCAAATCCGAATTTCTGGAAACAGGAATATTTTGACGCGCAAGACTTGACAGCATTTTGCGACCGCCACCCGACAGGCAAATCACCTGCGTGACGGCCGCTTCACGGCGCGTCACCGGTCCAGCGCGCGCCCTTGTAGGACCGCCGCAGCAGCGCGAGCAGGCTGCCGCCGGTCAGCGCGCCCAGGAGGTAGACCACGATCGTCACCAGCGCGAGCGGCGCGCGGACCTGGAAGCGCAGCAGCGACATGGTCACGACTTCCAGGTTCTGCAACGCAAAGACGAACGTCGCCAGCGCGAACAGCACGATCACGGCAACATAAATCCAGCGCATCGGCTTCTCCCGCAGCATGGATAGAGCGGAGCGAAACCCGTCAGACGGGCCGCAAAGGTGACGGGTCTCGCTGCGCTCTGCCCAGCCTACGGTCCGGTTGCCTACGCCGTCACCGCCCGGCGCAATCCAAAGCCGAGGCCGATCCAGCTTGCGCCGGCGAAGATCAGGTCGATGCCGAGGAAGATTCCAAGCGTATAAACGCTGCTGACAGGCCAGTGCGCCAGGATGATGCCACCGAGCAGCAGCGTGATGACGCCGGACAGCGCGACCCAGATCCACGGCGATTCCCGCTTCATGCTGAAGGCCAGGAATATCCGCACCAGCCCCGAGGCGACCAGCGAGGCGCCGAGCACGAGCGTCAGCACCGCGGCTGCGAGCAGCGGATTCTCGAAGGCGAAGAATCCCGCGATGATGTAGAGCACACCTAACAGCGCCCAGACCAGGAACTTGCCCCAGGTCTTGATCTGGAAGGCGTTGAAGACCTCGGCAACGCCGGCGATGATCATCATCACGCCGACGACGAAGACGCTTGCCACCGTCGCCATCACCACGCTGCCGAGCGCAATGAAGCCGGCAATGACATAGACGACACCGAGTGCGATGATCCAGCCTGAGCCGGCGCGCAGCGGCGCGGTGTCCGTGGCGTTGGGGCTTGGCATGGTATGAGAGAGATTTGTCATGGCAGTCCTCCGGTACGAAACGTGTCCGACGTGAGGTCTTGCGAGAGACAGCCTAGGATAGCGGAGGTATGATGGGGCCGACAATAGCTATTGCTGTGCCAGCGTGGGTATCGCGAATTTGGGAACAATAGTTCGCAAATGTTCGCCGCGGGCACGGTGCCGGTCGACGTGCCCTCGCCCATCGCAACCCGGGTTTACCCCGGTTGCGCATCGTTGAATGCGCAAGTCGGGCAGGCCCGACTTGCGGTGAGAGAGGGCTGCTCCGGAAGCGGCCGCGGCCTCACTGGTCTCTCTCCCCGAGCGCGTCTCTCTCGACCAGCATGACTTGCGGAGGCAACCCCTCACCCCAAACGAGCCTGTGTCCACGTTCGGAGATGCCCTCTCCCACAGGGGCGAGGGCACACATCGATCCACAGCACAAAATTGATCCTGCGCCGTTACGAAGGCAGGCACCGCCTCGTCAGAAGCACAAGCTCAACAGCTTGATGTGGCACTGCGAGGCAGCGGGGATCGCGGCGGCTTCGCGTTTGACCGCGACCTCCCGTTTCACGGCAACGACCGGCTCCTTGTCCTTCTTGCCCTTGATCGACTTGGCCATGAGGGTCTTCGGCTTCTTCTCCTCATAGTCGCCGGCGATCTCCATGGACCAGTAGGTGCGCTTGCCCGTGGCGTCCTTGGCGCTGGCGATGCCGACGCGGGTGGCGTTGTGGAGCAGGAGATTCTTGCGGTGCTCGCTGGAATTGATCCACTGGTCCAGCGTCTTCGGGAAGGTGTCGTAGCCATAGGCGATGTTCTCGGCGGCGCGGCCGGCGCGGGAGGGCGCGATGCGCGCGGAGAACGAGCCGAGCACGGAGTGGTCGAGCGTGTTCCTTGCCGCCATGGCCCGCGCCTGTTCCAGCGCAATGCGGTTGAGCGTCGGATCGATCGTCACCGTCCCCTCGCCATGCTCGTGGCGGAAGTGCGAGATCAGTTCGGCGGCGCTCGCCTCTGCGGCGCTGGCCGAATGCACCGGCCACGCCAGCGTGCAAGCTGCGATCAACACTGCAATGGCTCGAGATGTCATCGCCCCGCCCCCGATTCGATCGGGTGTTTTTTGCAGGCCCAATGCCGGCCTTTTGATGGCCGCGGGCCGATGGCAGTCCCGGGAACCTGAACTGCACAAGCCGCAGCCACGCTTGCCCAGGTTGTCAAAGCCGCCGACCCTGCCATCCCGAAACATGGGTTGTGCAGCGCAGCATAGCGGCTAAGTTTGTTACAACTGGAACAATAAACTGCGGAAGTTCGACCCTCTTGGCCGACATCAATGCCAATACCTCGCTCGAGGCTGCCGCCAAAGCGGCCTCGAAGCACCTCCCCATGGGCTTCACCGAATTCGTCGTCGTGATCGCGATGATCATGGCGCTAAATCCTCTTGCCATGGACATGATGCTACCGGCGCTGCCGAACATCGGCTCCGCCTTCGATATCGACGTGGCTAACCGCCTGCAGGCCGTGCTGTCGGCCTTCCTGATCGGCTTTGGCGTCGGCCAGTTCGTCATCGGCCCGCTGTCGGATAGCTTTGGCCGCCGCCCGGTGCTGCTCGGCGGCATGGTGCTCTATGCCGTCGCGAGCGTGCTGGCGATCGCCGCGCCCTCGTTCGAGACGCTGCTTTTGGCGCGGGCGCTGGAGGGGCTCGGCACCTCGGCGACGCGGGTGATCGCAACCTCCATCGTGCGCGACTGCTATGCCGGGCGCCGCATGGCGAGCGTGGTGTCGCTGGCGATGATGATCTTCATCGCGGTGCCCGTGGTGGCGCCCTCCTTCGGGCAGGCGGTGATGTCGCTGACGCAGTGGCGCGGCATCTTCGTGGTGCTGATGGCCTATGGCGTGCTGGCGCTGGGCTGGACCTGGCTGCGGCTGCCCGAGACCCTGCCGAAGCCCGAGCGCAAGCCGTTCTCGATCCCTGACGTGGTCGATGCCTACAGGCAGACCGTGACCAACCGGCAGACGCTCGGCTATGCGCTTGCCGCCGGCATGGTGATGGGCTCGCTGTTCGCCTACCTGTTCTGCGCCCAGCAGGTGTTCACCGGCATCTACAAGCTCGGTCATTATTTCCCGCTGGCCTTTGCGGCGATCGCGTTCGGCGTCGCGGTCGCCGGCTTCCTCAACGTGCGGCTGGTCGGGCGTCTCGGCATGCGCGTGATCTCGCACAGTGCGCTGGTCGGTTTTATCGCGGTGTCAGCCATTTTGTTCGTGGCCGCGAAAGCGGGCCCCGTGCCGTTTGCGCTGTTCATGCTGCTGTCGGCGCTGTTCAACTTCGGCTTCGGACTGATGATTGCAAACTTCACCGCGCTCGCCATGGAGCCGCAAGGCAGGATCGCCGGCACGGCGTCCTCGCTCTACGGCTCGATCACGACGCTGCTCGGCATCGGCATCGGCACCACCATGGGTCAGGCCTATGACGGCACCTTGCTGCCGTTCGCGACCGGCTTCCTGATCTGCACGCTGGCGACGCTGGTGGTGATCGCGATCACGGAGAAAGGCCGGCTGTTTACGCCGCATCATCAGCCGACGGCTTGACAGCACGCTGTCGTCACCCGCGAAAGCGGGTGCCCCAGTATTCCAGAGACGGGAGTTAGAGCCGAGAGGCCGCAGCGTAGTGGATACCCCGCTTTCGCGGGGTATGACGACGGAAGCTACTTTACTTCCATCCCTGCCTCGCAACCCTCTTCAGCTTCTTCGCGCCGCGCTTGCCTTCCGCCTCCAGCGCCTTGCGCACTTTCGCGAACTCCTTCACCGAGGCCTTGTCGGCGCGCGGGAATTTCAGGTCGAGCGCGTGGAGCGTCTTCAGGATGGTCGAGCCAACCACAACGCGGGCGAACCATTTGTGGTCGGCGGGCACGACATGCCAGGGCGCTGATGGCGTAGAGGTATGCCGCACGATGTCCTGATACACGGCCTGATAGCGGTCCCACCAGGCACGCTCGGTGACGTCGCTCATGGAGAACTTCCAGAGCTTTGAGGGGATGTCCAGCCGGTCGAGAAAGCGCTGGCGCTGCTCCTCCCGGGAGGTGTTGAGGAAGAATTTCAGGACCACGGTGCCGTTGCGGCAGAGATAGCGCTCGATGGCGGTGATGTCCTCGAAACGCTCGCGCCAGATCGCCTTGGTGACGAGCTTCGGAGGCAGCTTCTCGGCCGCGAGCAGCTCGGGATGCACCCGCGTCACCAGGCATTCCTCGTAATAGGAGCGGTTGAAGATGCCGATCATGCCGCGCCTCGGCAGCGCGATCATGCTGCGCCACATGAAGTCGTGTTCGAGCTCGTGGGAGGTCGGCTGCTTGAAGGAGGTGACCTCGCAGCCCTGCGGATTGACGGTCTCGAAAATGTGCTTGATGGTCGAGTCCTTGCCGGCGGCATCCATGCCCTGCAGGATGACCAGCACCGACCAGCGGTCCTGGGCGTAGAGCTTTTCCTGATAGTCGGCGAGCCGCTTGCGGTTCGCCTCCATGATCTTCTCCGCTTCGTCCTTGTCGAGGCCGCCTTTCTCGTTCGTCTTCTGCGATCGCAGATGAAAGCGCGTCGAGCCATCGATGCGGAACGGCACGACGAAGCGGTCGAGTTCAGCGACGGAGCGAGTGGGAGTTTTGGTCATGAAGGATAGTCTCTCGTCTCGTCGTCCCGGCGAAAGCCGGGACCCATAACCACAGGCAGGCGTTGCAGCGAAGGTTCGTCGACCAGCGTGCGCCAATCATAGAATCCGCGGTATGGGTCCCGGCTTTCGCCGGGACGACGGCGGAGTTTGGGATAGCGCTTCGCTCGCAATGACGACTCAGCCAAACTGCATCTCCAGGAACGCCGTGACGAACAGCGGCATGGTGCTCTTGAAATCTCTCCTGGACCGAACGAGATGCACACCGGCAAGTTCCGGGTGCTCCTGCGCCGCGAGATTGGCCTCGATCCTGGCGCGCGCCTCTTCGGCCCCCATGTCCAGCTGCAGCGTGCGCATCATCGCGATCGCGGGGCCAGAGACGACGCAGTCCCAATGCGGCGCGGCGCGATAGTCGCCGGGCGCAAGCCCGGTCTCCTCCGCGATCTCACGCATCACGCTGCCGGCGATGTCGAGCCGGTCGCCGTTGATATCGTCGCGATCGGGGGTGCCGGCGGGAAAATAGGTACGTCCGGCATTGGCGGTGTGCGCGCCCATCTCGCCCAGCACGAAGGCCCCGTCGGAGGTGCGCAGCGCGCCCATGCCGAAGCCGTTGAACACATCGCGATCGGGAAAGCCCCAGTCGCGCCAGGCGAGCAGGTCGGCGAAACCCGCCTCGAAATAACAGGCGGTAAAATGCGTGCCGTCGAAGAGCGGCGCGCGACCGAGCAGGATGCGGCCGTTCCACAGCTTGGGCTTCTCGCGCTGCTTCTCGGCGAAATGCGCCGCGATCTCGCCGGCCCGCGCTTGCGCGAAGGGCCAGACGAAGGGCGCGACGGACAGCTCCAGCGTCTCGACGCGGTGAATGCGGGGTGGCGTCATGCCGTTATTTAGCATTCAGCCCGGTCGTCTTCCTGGCCCGCTCGACGAAAGAGTTGGTGAACGTCTTGCTGACGTCGATATTGGCCTTGGCCACCTCCGGCGAGCCCTCGCTGAATACGGCGAGCACGGCGTCCGCGCCCTTCGGGTCCATCAGGCCGGTCTCCGAATACATCGGGATGGTGTTCTTGAGCGCGGCGAGATACAGCGCCTTGTCCTTGCCGACCATTTCCTCAGGCATCTTGGCCATGATGTCCTCGGGCGTATGCGAGTGGATCCAGGACAGCGTCGCGATCATCGCGTTGGTCAGCGCCTGCGCCTCCTTCTCATGCGAGGCGACCCAGCTCGCGGTCGCATAAAGCGCGCCGCCGGGATATTCGCCGCCGAAGGTTGCGAGCGTGTCCTTCTGCGTGCGGGTGTCGGCAAGGATCTTGAGGTCGGGATGGGCACCCTGCAGCACGGTGACCGAGGGATCGAGCATGACAGCCGCATCGATCTGGCCCTGCTCCATCGCCGCAACCGCGGTGGCGCCGAGGCCGACGCCGATCACGGCGGCGCTGGTGGGATCGAGGCCGTTCTTCTTCAACAGGTACTTCAGGAAGAAATCGGTCGAGGAGCCCGGCGCGCTGACGCCGACCTTCTTGCCGGCGAGATCCTTGACCGAGCTGATCTCCTTGGCATGCGAAGGCGAGACCACCAGCACGAGACCGGGATAACGGTCATAGACCACGAAGGCCTTCAGCTCCTGCTTCTTGGCGGCGAGGTTGACGCAATGGTCGAAATAGCCGGATACGACATCGGCGCTGCCGCCGAGCACGGCTTTGAGCGCATCCGAGCCGCCCTTGAGATCGACGAGATCGACGTCGAGGCCGGCCTTCTGATACTCGCCGAGCTGCTTTGCCAGCACCGTCGGCAAATAGCACAGGCACGCACCGCCGCCGACGGCGATGGTGATCCTGGTGTCCGCTGCGAAAACCGGCGAAGCCAGCACCAGCGCCACCAGCGCGGCAGCGATGCGGCCAGGGATGCCGCCAAGGATGTTTGTCATTGTTTCCTCCATTCGGGTTGGCGCGAAGATAAAGCAGCGAGTGGGGCTTGCAAAGGGCGCTCCCCTCTGTCGTCCCGGCGAAGGCCGGGACCCATACCGCGGATTGTTTCTGTGGCGCTCGGTGGTAGACGATCATCGCAACAACGACGGCCTGGGGTTATGGGTCCCGGCCTTCGCCGGGACGACAGCGTCAGACAACCCTACCCCCTCCCATCCGCGGGCGCGGGGCGCCAGACCAGCAGACGGCGCTCGACCAGCGTCACGGCCATGTCGATCAGCACGACAAAGATCGACAGCACGAACATGCCCGCGAACACGCCGGCGACATCGAACACGCCTTCGGCCTGCTGGATCAGATAGCCGAGCCCGGCCGCCGAGCCGAGATATTCGCCGACCACGGCGCCGACCACCGCAAAGCCGACCGAGGTATGCAGCGAGGAGAACATCCAGGACAGCGCCGAGGGCCAGTAGACATGGCGCGTCAGTTGCCGCTGGTTCATGCCGAGCATGCGGCCGTTGTTGAGAACGGTGTGGCTGACTTCCTTGACGCCCTGATAGACATTGAAGAAGACGATGAAGAACACCAGCGTCACGCCAAGCGCGACCTTGGACCAGATGCCGAGGCCCAGCCACAACGTGAAGATCGGCGCCAGCACCACCCGTGGCAGCGCATTGACCATCTTCACATAAGGATCGAACACCGCCGCGATGATCGGCTGGCGGGCGAACCAGAAGCCGACCGCAACGCCGGCGGCCGAACCGATCACGAATGCCAGGATCGATTCCCACAGCGTGATCGCCAGATGCTTCCAGATCACGCCGCTGGCGAACCAGCTGGCGATCTGCGCGAACACGTCGACCGGAGTGGAGAAGAAAAACGGCGGCAGAATGATTTTCCCGAACACCGGCACGGTGGCAAACAGCTGCCACAGCGCCAGCACGACGATTGCGACCAGCACCTGCAGCGCAAACAGCGACGCCCGTGACATCAGCCCGCCTCCGCGGCTATCGCGGATTGCGCATAGCCCTTCATCACCTCGCCCTTGAGCACGCTCCAGATTTCCTTGTGCAGGTCGTGGAATTCAGGCTTCAGGCGGGTCTCGAAAATGTCGCGCGGGCGGGCGAGCTGCACCTGCCAGTCCCCGATGATGCGCGCGCCTGGCCCCGCCGACATGATCACCACGCGGTCGGCGAGCGCGATCGCCTCTTCGAGGTCATGGGTGACGAACAGCACCGCCTTGCGGTCGGCATTCCAGAGATCGAGCAGCAGATTGCCCATCACCTGGCGCGTCTGCGCGTCGAGAGGTCCGAACGGCTCGTCCATCAGCAGGATCTTCGGATTGCGGATCAGCACCTGCGCCAGCCCAACGCGCTTGCGCTGGCCGCCGGAGAGCATGTGCGGATAGCGGCCTCCGAAATGGGCGAGCCCCACCGAGGCCAGCCAGTCATGCGCGCGCCTCAACGCCTCGCCGCGGGGCGTGCCCGCGATCTCGAGCCCGATCGCGACATTGTCCAGCGCGGTCTTCCAGGGGAAGAGCGCATCGGCCTGGAACAGGTAGCCGGCGTCGCGGTTGAGGCCGGACAACGCGCGGTCGAAGATCCGCACGCCGCCGCCGGCCGGCTTGAGCAGCCCGGCAGCGACGTTGAGCAGGGTCGACTTTCCGCATCCGGTGGGGCCGACGATGGCCACGAACTCGCCCGGCGCCACCGCGAGATTGGCCTTTTCCACCGCGGTGTAGACGCGCCCGTCGCCCAGCCGGAACGCCACCGTCGCCTCGTCCAGCGCCACCGCCGTCGGCGTTTTTTCGTTCACCACATGCCTCCCAGGTCGAACGAATGCCTTAGCCGCTTGCGCTGACAAGTTCAATCAAGCGGCGCGGCATGCTACCAAGGTCCACGTCCTGCCCTTCCAGCCCTCAAGAAAGCCCCCGAGGCCGAATGACCGCAGCGCTGATCTCCTATGCCCATGTCAGCAAGCGATTTGTCAGCAGGCGCTTTGGCCAGGGAGCGGTGACGGCCGTGGACGATGTCTCGCTCGACGTTGGCAGCGGCGAATTCATCGCCATCGTCGGCGGCTCCGGCTCGGGCAAGACCACGCTGCTGCGGCTCGCCAACCGGCTGATTGATGCGGATAGCGGCAGCATCATGGTCGAAGGCGAGGACGTGCGCGCGGTCGATCCGGTCAGCCTGCGCCGCCGCATCGGCTATGTCTTCCAGAGCGGCGGACTGTTTCCGCATATGAGCATCAGTGACAATATCGGCATCACGCCAAGACTGCTCGGCACGCCGGCAAGCGAGATCGCCGCGCGCGTCGACGAGCTGCTGGCGCTGGTGCAGCTGGACGATGGTGCCTACCGCGACCGCCTGCCCCACGAGCTCTCCGGCGGCCAGCGCCAGCGCGTCGGCGTGGCACGCGCGCTCGCCGCACGCCCGCAGATCGTCTTGATGGACGAGCCGTTCGGCGCGCTCGACCCCCTGACCCGCGATGCGCTGGCTGAGGACTTTCGCGCGCTGCATCGCAAGCTCGCTCTCACGACTATCATGATCACCCATGACATGACCGAGGCGCTCCTGCTCGCCGACCGCATTGCGGTGATGCGCGCCGGCAGGCTGCTCGCGCTCGGCACGCCTGCGGAGCTGTCGGCGAGCCGCGATCCCTATGTCATGGAGCTGTTGCGCACGCCGCGGCGGCAGGCCGAGCGGCTCAATGCGCTGCTGCCGGGAGCAGGCCCGACATGAGCCTGTTGTCCGATCCGCGTCTTGCCGAAGCCGCTGGCCATCTGCCCGACTATCTCGGCAACCATCTGCGCGTCAGCCTCGCTGCGCTCGCGCTTGGGCTTGCGGTCAGCCTGCCGCTGGCGATTGTCGCGCGAAGCCGTCCCGTGCTGCGCGGCGCGCTGCTGGCGGTCGCGAGCATCGTGCAGACGGTGCCGGGGCTTGCGCTGCTCGCGCTGTTCTATCCGCTGCTGCTGGCGCTGGCGTCACTGACGCTCAACTGGTTCGGCTTCGATTTCTCCGCCTTCGGCTTCCTGCCGGCGATGCTGGCGCTCGCGCTCTATTCCATGCTGCCGGTGTTGCGCAACACCATCACCGGACTCAACGGCATCGACCCCGCCCTGCTCGAGGCGGCACAAGGCGTCGGCATGACAGCGCAGCAATCGCTGTTCACGGTGGAATTGCCGCTGGCGCTGCCGGTGATCATGGCGGGCATCCGCACCGCGGCGGTGTGGGTGATCGGGACGGCGACGCTATCGACGCCGATCGGGCAGACCTCGCTTGGCAACTACATCTTTGCGGGGCTGCAGACCCAGAACTGGGTGTTCGTGCTGTTCGGCTGCGTCGCGGCCGCCGCGCTCGCGCTGATCGTCGACCAGCTGCTGGCGCTGCTCGAAAGCGGCCTCGCCACGCGCAAGCGGCTGCGCACCGCGCTTGGCGGCGCCGGCATCGCCGCCCTGATTGCAGCGGCAGTGATGCCTGCCATCGCGCGCAACTCATCGAGCTACGTCGTGGGTGCCAAGACCTTCGCCGAGCAATATGTGCTGGCCGCACTGATCAGCGAGCGCCTGCAGGCGGCGGGCCTGCAGGCGACGACGCGCGCGGGCCTGGGTTCCAACGTGATTTTCGAGGCGCTGGCCTCAGGCGATATCGACGTCTATGTCGATTATTCCGGCACGCTCTGGCTCAACCAGTTTCACGAAACCGGCGTGAAGCCGCGCACCGAGCTGCTGGCCGACCTGAAATCACGGCTGGCCAGGCAAAACATCACCCTGTTCGGCACGCTGGGCTTCGAGAACGCCTATGCGCTGGTGATGCCGAAAAGCCGCGCCGACGCGCTCGGCATTCATTCCATCGCCGACCTCGCAAGCCATGCACGGGCGCTCTCGATCGCGGGCGATTACGAGTTCTTCTCCCGGCCTGAATGGGCGGCGCTGCGCAAGGCCTACGGCCTCTCCTTCCGCACCCAACGCCAGATGCAGCCGGACTTCATGTATGCGGCAGTGGCCTCGGGCGAGGTCGATGTGATCGCGGGCTATACCAGCGACGGGCTGATCGCGAAATACGACCTTGTCACGCTCGACGATCCCAGGCACGCGATCCCGCCCTATGACGCGGTTCTGCTGCTGGCGCCGAAGCGCGCCCAAGACGACAGGCTGCAGGCCGCACTGCAGCCGCTGCTCGGCAAGATCGATATTGCGCTGATGCGCGAGGCAAATCTGCGAGCCAGCGGCAACGATGCGGACTCCTCGCCCACATCAGTCGCACGCTGGCTCTGGCAGAAAATCGGAGGACACTAGCAGAGCCTGGGGGACGCAGACTGCTCTAAGCCCTCACCTCCTGCCGTTGGAAGAGGATATAGCCCGCGACGAACAGCACGATGGTCGCCGCGATCAGGCCCACGGTCTGCGGCCATGCGATCATGATGCTTTCGCCGAGCGGCAGAGGCGCCCCCATCACCGCGCCGCGCAGCTGATCCAGGAACACCGCGCCCAGCGTGCGCGTGGTCGGCGACAGGATCGCCAGCATCGCTTCGCCGAACAGATCATTCGGCGAGAACCGCAGCAGGAACTGCGACCACAGGCCGGTGTCGGGCGTCTCCAGTCCGAGCGCCACGTAGCGCGGATCCGGCGGCGCGATCACTTGCGCAAACGCCGGCGCCAGCATCGGCCACAGCACGGCGAGGAACAGCCAGATGCCGAGCGCGACCAGCGCCGCCGTTGCCGGCGAGCGGAACACGATCGACAGCAGCATGGAGAGCGACAGCCACACGCCGGCATAGAAGATGGCGATCACCAGGAACACCAGCGATCGGCCGATCTCCTCCGTCCCCGGCGGCACGCCGAGGAAGATCAGCCCGAGCCCGATCACCATCAGCCACAGCGCGGTGAGGCTGACGGCGAGCGTTGCGAGGCCGGCGAGGAATTTTCCCATCAGCAGCGCGTCGCGGTAGATCGGCTGTGCCAACAGGCGCGACAGCGTGCGCCGGTTGAACTCGCTGTTGACGGAATCAAAGCCGAGCCCGATCGCCATCAGCGGAATGAGGAAGCCGAGGATGGCGACAAAGGACGGCAGTGGCGAACTCGACAGCGTGAACAGCCTGAGCAGCAGGAAGGGATCCTCCGCGGTGTTGGTGCGGAGGTTGTCGATCGCGCCGTAGAGTGCAGCTAGCGCCGTCAGCACGATCAAGAGCTCCAGCACCAGCATGCGCACGCTGGAGATGTTGTCGGTGAGCTCCTTGGCGAACACCGTGCCAAGGCCCTGGAACGGTGATCCCTCACGCCGCATGACGCACGTCTCCCGGAGTTTTGCCCTGGAAGTAGCGGGCATAGATCGCCTCGAGACTCGGCTCGTCGACCGAGAGCCGCCGCAAGGCGCCATCGACCGCGACCACCGCACGCGCCGCATCGGCACGGACGTCGCGCTCCGCTGTCATGCGGAAGCGGTCTTTCGCCACCGTCTCGACATTGGAGACGCCGGGAATGGTCGCAAGCCGCCGCGCGATACCGACGCCCTCGGCCTCCACCTCGACCACGAAGCCCGCCCCCAGCACCTGCACCGAGAGCTCGGCAACCGAGCCCATCAGCACGATGTGGCCGGCCTGGAACAGCGCCACACGGTCACAGATCCGCTGCACCTGGTCGAGCAGATGCGAGGACAACAGCACCGTGATGCCTTCTGCCTTGAGTTCGCGGATCAGGTCGAGAAACTCCAGCGTCGCCTGCGGATCGAGGCCGGAGGTCGGCTCGTCCAGGATGGCGATCTCGGCCCTCTTGACGATGATCTCGGCAAGCCCCAGCCGCTGGCGCATGCCGCGCGAGAAGGTCGCGACGCGCTTGTGGGCGACATCGTCGAGCCGCACGCGCTTGAGCGCCTCGGCAATGCGCTGAGTGCGCTCCTTGAGCGACAGGCCCATCAGCTTGGCAGTGTAGGCGAGATTCTCCACCGCGGTCAGATGGTCGTAGAAGCCGACGGAGTCGGGCAGGTAACCGACGCGCCGCTTCACCTGCAGCGGCTGGCGCGCCGGGTCGTAGCCGAGCACGCTGATGCGGCCGGAGGAAATCTCGGTGAGGCCGAGCATCATCAGGATGGTGGTGGTCTTGCCGGCGCCATTGGGGCCGAGCAGGCCGAACACCTCGCCCTTCTTGATGTTGAAGCTGATCTTGTCGACGGCGCTGGCGCTGCCGTAGCGCTTGCTCAAGGACTCCGCGACGATGACGGTGTCGTCAGGAGCAAGCGGAGCTTCGCTGACTTGATTGCTCATCGGCGTCCGAACCTCGCGACGGCACCCAGCATCAGAAGCAGCGCCACGCCGATCACGCCCGCGCCCACCATGCCCCACACGGTCGAGGTGTTGACCGTGATGCGGAACTGGCTGGAGGCGCTCTCGCCGCGCGAATTGGCGTTCACCG
>Ga0070741_10014949_pt1 | contig 13295 bp, 12 predicted proteins | sample Coa_R1_4_FD_66440 | JGI IMG/M metagenome (GOLD analysis project Ga0070741, IMG submission 66440) | Surface soil microbial communities from Centralia Pennsylvania, which are recovering from an underground coalmine fire - Coalmine... | ecosystem: Environmental > Terrestrial > Soil > Unclassified ... | reverse complement strand
AAGCCGAGCCAGACCGGCTGGGTCTTGCGGCAGAAGGCGAGCTTCTTGACGTGGCTTTCGATGCGCCAGCGCGCATGCGCGCCGTCCTTGAAGAAGATCACGTCGCCGGGGCCGTAACGCGTCGGCGGCATGGTGTCGCTCTCCAGCACGATGCCGCCTTCCAGGATCAGGATGGTCTCGTCGAAATCATAGTACCAGTCGAACTTGCCTGCGGTGCAATGCCACACCATGGTCGAGGCCAGCCCGTCGGCGCTCTTCGACAGCACGCACCAGCGCGCGGCCGGCTTGCCCTCGATGATCCAGGACGGCTCGATCGGGCGCGGCGTCAAATCCGTCGTCAATTTGGCGATTTCGATCAACTCACGCGACATTCAAAACCTCAAGCAATCGGAAGCATATGCGGGCAGATGCAAATCAAGCTACCGGCCCAACTTTAAGCTTTCCTTACGAATTGCACCGCAATCGCGCGAACGCGCGCAATCCTGCGTCAGAGCGTCGCAAGTTATGCCCACTCGCCCCTGCGGAACACCGGCACGCGGCGGCCGTCGGCATGAACGCCGTCGATATCGGTCGCCTCCGAGCCGATCATCCAGTCGATGTGAATGAGACTCTGGTTGCCGCCTTGCGCCGCGATCTGCTGCGGCGTCAGCTTCGCGCCGTCGACAAAACATTTCGAATAGCACTGGCCGAGCGCGATGTGCGAAGCCGCGTTCTCGTCGAACAGCGTGTTGAAGAACAACAACCCGCTCTTCGAGATCGGCGAGGAATGCGGCACCAGCGCCACCTCGCCGAGCCTTCGGGCGCCCTCGTCGGTGTCGAGCACCTTGTTCAGCACCTCCTCGCCGCGCGACGCCTTCGCCTCGACGATGCGGCCTTCCTCGAACCTGACGGCAATGTTGTCGATCAGCGTACCCTGATAGGACAGCGGCTTCGAGCTCACGACATGGCCGGAGACGCGCCGGCAATGCGGCGTGGTGAAGACTTCCTCGGTCGGGATGTTGGGGTTGCAGGTGATGCCGTTCTTCGCGGTCGAGGCGCCGCCTTCCCATTCGTGACCGTCCGCAAGGCCGATCGTCAGATCAACGTCAGGGGCCGAATAATGCAGCGCATGGAAGCGCTGGCCGTTCAGCCATTCGGTGCGCTCGCGCAGCCGCGCGTTATGCGCTTCCCAATTGGCCACCGCGCCGTCCTTGTCGACGCGCGAAGCGGCGAAGATCGCGTCCGCAAGCTTCGCGACCGCGACGTCCTCGGCATCATCGGGAAAAACCTGCTTCGCCCAGGAGAGGCTCGGATAGGCGATGATGTTCCAGTTGGTGTCGAAATTGACGATCTTCTCCAGCGCGGGCTGATAGGCCTTCGAGTTGGCCTTGCTGGCGCGCGCGACCTTGCCCGGATCCTCGCCCGACAGCAGCATCGGATTGTCGCCGACGACCGCAAGCCGCGCGGTGTTGTCGGAGAACGCCTTCGCCATGCCTTCATAGAGCCAACCCGCGGCGCGGTCGAAACTCGAATCGTGCGCGTGGCGGTAGCGCGACAGCGTCAGTTCCTCGTCGGAGAAGAACGGCGTCACCAGGCCCGCGCCCGCTCTGTAGGCGTGCTCGGTGATCCTGCGCACCAGCGGCATCGCCACCACCGGCGCGGTCAACAGCACGTCCTGTCCTTCGCGCAAACGCAAACCCACCTTCACCGCAACTTCGGCGAGGCGGTCGAGCTTCACGGGATCGATGGAAGGAACGAGGTTGCGTTGATGCGTGTTCATGGCGCGGCCTTTGGTCGGGGATGTTTGTATGTAGCGCTGTGAGGCGCGGGTGCAATAGCCTCGTGTCTTGGGCGCGATGTGAGGCACCTCTCATCTCCCCGCGAGCTCGGCAGCGCATTTGCTCGCCAGAACGAGCAGTGGGGAGGGATAAGATCAACCCCGCTTCGCGATCATCGCTTCCAGTTCGCTCCGCACGCGCGCGATCACCTCGGCATAACTGCGCCGCGCGTCTTGCCGGAACAGCCGCATGGTCGGGTACCACGGACTGTCGTCGCGATCGAGCAGCCAGCGATAATCCGGCGTGTAGGGCAGCAGCGTCCAGACCGGACGGCCGAGGCTGCCTGCGAGATGTGCGACGCTGGTGTCGACCGAGATCACGAGATCGAGGCAGGATATCAACGCCGACGTCTCGGTGAAGTCGCCGAGCCGATCGGTGAAGTCGATCACGTCGCTGCGGGAGAGCAGCGCGCGATCATCGTCGCTCGGGTCCTTCTGCAAACTGACGAATGTCGCATCGAGATCGAACAGCTCCGAGAGGATACCGAGCGGCACCGAGCGGTTGTGGTCGTTCCTGTGGTTGGGATTGCCGGACCAGACCAGTCCGGTGCGTAAACGGTCGCGTGACCCAAGCCGCGCCTCCCAGGCCTGCACGCACGCGGCGTCCGGTGCCGGGAGATAGGGTACCTCGGCCGGGATCGTCTCGAGCTTCGTCCCGAATGCCAGCGGCAAGCTGCCGATCGGGCAGTACATGTCGAAAGGCGGGAGTTCGCTGCCCATCGGCAGACATTGCGCCACGCCCGATAGTCCCGACAGCAGGCCGCACAGCGAGGCGGGCACGACCAGTACCACGCGCGCGCCACGCGCCGCCAGCATAGGCACATAACGCACATACTGGATGGTGTCGCCGAGCCCCTCATCGACATGGACCAGCACGGTCTTGCCGTCGACGCTGCCGTGCCCCAGCCACATCGGCTGAATGTAGTCGAAATGCGCGATCGGAAGATCGGGCACGCTCCAACGCACCTCGCGCCCGGCCCAGCCGGCCTCGAAATTGCCGCGCAAGAGATTGAGCAGCGCCAGCGCCCATTCGGCTTCGGCGTGACCGGGATCGATCGCGCGCGACCGGCGATACATGGCGATCGCATCGTCGAAACGATGCAGATCGGTGAGCGCCGCGCCCTTGTTGCAGAGCGCCGCCGGATAGGCCGGCCTGAGCTGCAGCGCGCGATCGAACCAGACCAGCGCGTCCTCGTGGCGGCCGAGCCGATGCAGGAACGCGCCGGCATTGTTGCAGATGTCGGCCTGCGCCGGATCGTGATCATGGGCGCGTTGAATTTCGGCCAGCGCCTCATCGAAGCGCTTGAGGTCGTAGAGCGCGAGCGCGCGCATCTGCAGGGTCGGCGCATGGTTCGGCTGCAACTCGTCCGACAATTGCAAGTAAGGCAACGCCTCAGCCGCGCGTCCCGACCTCTGCAGCAGCGAGCCGGCATTGTAAGCCGCGTCGCGGTCGCGCGGGTCGAGCTTCACCACGCGCGCGAACGCGGCGGCGGCGCGATCGAGACGGTTCAGATCGACCATGACATTGGCGATGGCGCGCCAGAGATCGACGGCCTCGGGCTTCAGCTGCGCCGCCTGCTCGAACGCTGCCAGCGCTTCCTCGAACTGCTTCTGCTGGCGCAGCACGCTGCCAAGCGTGAACAGATATTGCGGCTTCGGATCCTGCGCCACCGCGCGCCGCGCCCATTCCGCGGCAAGATCGAAATGCTCCGCACCGATCGTGATCAGACTCATCAGGTGCAGGGAATCGGCATGCTCGGGATCCGCGGTCAGCGCCTGCTGGCCACGCACCTGGGCGTCGAGCATGCGTCCTGCGCGCAAATGGGCAAGGCCCGCTTCGTAAAGCGCGTCGGCGGGAGACCGGCGCGGGCCTGGCTTGAGAGTCTTGCCGGCCGCCCGGCGTTCGCGACGATTCATGGGCGCGCCTTTTCGATGCAGGGAATCGCCCGAATCGGTAGATGATTCTGTCACTTGTGGGAAGCAGGCGCCGGGCGCGGGCTCGTTTGCCCGCTCGCTTCAATGGGCATATTCGCAAGCCCGATCAGTGCCGGATTCTCTTCCAGGATGAGATGCGTCGGCATCTTCGCCAGCATCGAGGAAAACCGTCCCTTGCTTTCGAATCGCGCGCGGAAGGTGGATGCCGCGAGGGCCTCCTTGAAGCGCGGCAGGATGCCGCCCGCGATATAGACGCCGCCGAAGGCGCTCACCGTCAACGCGAGATCGCCGGCGACGCTGCCGAGAAACCCGCAGAACAGGGCGAATGCCCTGACGCAGGTCGCGTCCGTCTTGTCGATGGCATGCCGCGTCACGTCGGCGGGCGACAGCATGCGGGGCTCCTTGCCGTCGATCTCGCACAGCGCCTCATAAAGGTTCACCAGTCCCGCCCCGCTCAGCACGCGCTCCTCCGAGACGTGGCTCCAGCGTTTGCGCAGCATCTCGACGATCGCAAATTCTTCCGGCGTGGAGGCGGCGAGCGTGGCATGACCGCCCTCGCCCGCGACCAGCACCCAATCGCCACCATGCGGAACCAGCGCGCTCATGCCGAGACCCGTTCCCGGACCGATGACCGCTATATTGCCTTTCGCTTGCGGCAGCTCAGGCCCGACCGTGAGAATGGCCTCGCGCGGAAGATAGGGAATCGCGCGCGCGGTCGCGGCAAAATCGTTCACGACGACCAGGGAAGCGAGGCCAAGGCCCCGCTTCAATTCCTCGACGGAGAACGACCACGCCTTGTTGGTCATTGTGATGCGATCGCCAAGCACGGGGCCCGCGACATCAAGCACGCCTGCGAGGTTTTTGCGCTCGGCGGCCGGAAGCGCCTGCAGATAATCGGAGAGCGCATCCTGCAGCGAGGGATACTGGTCGACCTCGACATGCCGGAGCTGGCCGCATTTGCCGGCTCTCGCGATCGCAAAGCGAGCGTTGGTGCCGCCGATATCGCCGATCAATCGCAGGTCAGTCACGGCAGGCTCCAGTCGGATGGCACATTCATCAAACAAATGTCGAGATTACGGGTTCCCTCGGGAATGCTCCACCGTCGTCATTCCGGGACGCCGCGACCTGTCCGCCGAAGCGCGGAGCGCGTAGGCGGAAGAGGCGCGCGCCGGAATGACCAACGACAGAGATTGGAGACGCGCTTCAGCATTCCCGCGGCGCAATTGCGTCCGGGTGATGCATCAAACCATCGCTCCCTCAGTCAGAGGGCGCAGGGAATGCCGGGCGCTGGCTGCACCCGTAGCCTCGTTTGCGAATGGAAAAAAGCAAACGAGCATAGTCACCACAGGTTCGCCGAGACGGTCCGGCACTCCCTGCGCAATGGCTTTACGGCTTACTCCGCGCTCTCCCTGGGGTACCGGGCTTTCTAGCCCCCATCGCGAATGGATCATCTCCATTCGCTTGATTCCAGCGTCGGGGAATCAGGACGACACGGCTTGACCGTACGCGATAGCGCCGCACGTCCTGCGGCACGACCGCGTCCATCGCATCCCGCGCCACGTGTCGTGACGATCGCGAAACGCCCTCCGTAACGAGCGCGGGACGGGCAGATTAAAGCACGCCTTCCGATTTTCGCAAAGAGAATTATTTTTGCGAAGGCCGCTTGACTTTCTTCTGTAAATCAGCAGGTGTTTTGCCCGTCGGGTCGCCGCGGCAGCACTCCGGTAATCGCCGGACCGGAACGAAGTGCCCGTCCGTCGCAAAATGATGGTTGTGCGGCGTGCCGGAACGGCTCAACGTCTCCAAATTCATCACCCCTTGGCGGCAAGAGCGGCGCGCGATGAAGGAGCAAATCGCCAGAACTGTCGGAGCGCTGTTCATCAGGCCGGATGGCAAGGTGCTGCTCGGCCTGCGCGCGCCTGCGAAGAAGACCTGGCCAAACCACTGGGACACGATCGGCGGACGCGTCGAAGATGGCGAGAGCCCTGAGCAGGCGCTTGTCCGTGAAGCGAGGGAAGAGGTCGCAGTGACGCCGGTCGAATTCAGGTTGATCGCGGCCGTCAGGGAACGACGGCCGGACCTATATGGAGATGCGCTGCATCACGTTTATGCCGTCACGGCCTGGCAAGGAGGCGAGCCGGCCAATGTCTGCGACGAGCATACGGAGATCAGATGGTTCAGCGTCGGTGAGATGCTTCTGCTGGCGAATATCGTCGATGCCGACTATTCCCGATTTGCCCGGCAAGCCATGACGGATACGTCAACTTGAGCGAACGAAGTCATGCCGTTCCACGGCCGGAGGCGGCGGCCTGTGAGATCAGCGACGTTCAGGTCTTTACGGCTTCGCCTCCTTGAAGTCCGCCCGCTCAAGCAGCCCCGAGACGATGAGGCCCGCGATCAATCCCCAGAACGCCGCGCCGACATTGAGCAGGGGCACATCGGCCACCGTGACCAGAAACGCCACCAGCGCGCCGAGGGAGAAATTGTTGGCGAACGCCGTGACGAAAGCCGTTTGCAGCACGCGCAGCATCGCAAGGCCGGCGAGAACAGCGACAAAGGATTTCGGCGCATTGAGCAGCAGGCGCGTGAACGTCGGGGCGAAAAGCCCGAACAGGATCGCGAGCACGGCGACGACGATGCCTGCGGTGTATTGACGTTCGCGCTCGCCGCTGCTGACGAGGATGGCGTTGGTCGGCCCCGTCAGGCAGGTGCTGACGGCGCCGACGACGGCGGCGAGGACGGAGCCGATGCCGCAGGCCACCGTGACCGCATTGACCGGCGGGCCGTGCCCGGCTGCTCGGAGCACGGCGAAGCCCTGGCCGTTCTGCACGACGAGGACCGTGATCGCGAGCGGCACCACGAGCTCGACCATCGCCGCCACCGACCAGGCCGGCGTCTGCAGGACTGGCCTGATCAATTCGAACTGCATTGGCGCCGAGGCATCGAAGCGGCCGAACACGATCACCGCGATAGCGCCGGCCAGCAGCGCGCCGATGATCGGCGGCAAGCGGCGGCCGAGTTTCGGCAACGCGCCGAGCAGCAGCCAGACCACGACCATGGGTGCGGCGATCGCCGTGTCATTGAACACGGCACGGACGAGGTCGAGACCGAAGCGCAGGAACACGCCGGCGACCATGCCCATCACGATCGGCAGCGGCACCAGCGCCATCGCGCGCTTCACCCAGCCGGTCAGCCCGAGCACCAGCATCAGCACGCCGGTCGCGTAATAGGCGCCGACCACCTCGGCAAAACCGAGATGCGTGAGGGACTGGCCGACCAGCACCGTGCCGGGAATGGTCCAGAAGAACGCCAGCGGCTCGCGGTAGTGGGCGCAGAACAGGATGGTGATCAGTCCGTTGATGAAGAAGACGCCGAAAATCCAGGAGGCGATCTCGGCTTCCGAGAGCCCGCCGTTCGAGCCGACCGTGAGGATGATGGCGACCGGCGCGGTGACCGAGAACAGCCAGCCGATGAATCCGTTCGAGGCGTAGAGCATGCCGAAGTCGGACATGATGCTGCCGGGAGCCGGTCTCTCGGACGGTCGTTCGATGTGGTTGAGCATGAAAACGCTTGCGGGATGGGAATCGGACGCGACGACCTTACGTGCAGCCGTCGACGAGCACCAGATACGCTTTCATGTCGCTGCCTCACCGCGCCTTCACCGGCCGGTCGGCGTGGCTCGTCTGCGGCACGCCGCGGTTCAGCGACATGTGGGAATGGACGCACAGCCAGCGATCGCCGGTCCTGGAAAACACGATTGTCGCGCGGCCGGGGCGCGGAAACGGCCTGCCGTCGGGGTGATAGCCGGTGCTGGTCCACGGCGCGATCACGGTTGCCATCGTGCCGTCGGATGACGCCAGCACCGAGGTCTGCTCGAGCACAAAGCGGAAGTCGGTGGTCCTCGGCCAGACATTGTCCCATTGGGTCGCGACCCATTGGTCGAGACCCGGGATGACGTCGTTATGGGTGCCGAAGGCCAGCACATCGGGATGAAACAGCGGCCGCGCCGAGGCGTAGTCGACCTCGCGGACATAGCCCGCGAACGTCTCAAGCCACTGACGGAAGAACCGCGTGATGTCAGCGTTCGCGATCGGTAAAGGAGGCATACAATTACCCCGCCTTTGATAGCGGAAACTCCACCATCGCCTCACCGGTCGCGACCGGCTCGTCGTTCTGGTTGCGCACGATGACATCGATGACGACCCAGCGCGATTTCGACGTGACCTGCTTGGCCTTGATGATTCCGGAGGGACGGATCATGTCGCCCGGCCGCACCGGTTTGACCCAGCGCGTCTCGAGCCTGCGATGGATCGCGCCCGCAGGCCCCGCCCAGTCGGTCAGCATGCGCGTGATCAGGCCGAAATTGTTCATGCCATGCATGATGATGCCGCCGAAATGCGTCTTGCCGAAGCTGCCCTTCATGTAGTCGTCGTCGAGATGCAACGGGTTGTAGTCGAGCGAGGCGTCGCAGAACAGCCGGATCGACTCGCGCGAGACGGCAAAGGACGGCCCGTCGATGGCGTCACCGGCGTTGATCGTGTCGAATGTCATGCTCATGGCGCGTTCCTCACATCGGACGGATGGTCTGGCCGCGGCCGGAGCAGATCACCTGGCCGTGCTGGTTGAAGAACACGTTGTCGTGCACCACGAACAGCCGTTCGCGGCGGATGAACTTGTCGAGCGCGCGGGCTTGCAACGTGATGGTGTCGCCGGGCCGCGCCGGAATGTTGTAACTCCAGGATTGCCCGGCATTGACCGTGCCGGGCGAGCGCATCCAGTCGTCGGCCGGCGTGCAGGCGAACATCAGCATGATGTGGATCGCGGGCGGCGCGATCAGCCCGCCCCAGGGGCCGGCCTTGGCTGCGGCTTCATCAAGGTACAGCGGATTGGTCTCGCCGACCGCCTTGCAGTACAGTTCGATCGCCTCGCGCGTCAGGACGTAGGGAATGGTCTTGCGCGGCTCGCCGGGCACGATCTCGTCCCAGACCTTGCGCAAATTCGCGTCCTTCCAGAAGTCGGTCTCGAAGGTTCCCGCCCCCACGTTTCCTGCCTGCGCCATTCGCACGTCCTCCCTGGTCGCCACGCTTGTACAAGTCATTCTATTCTCAGCCGGCGGAGGAAAGAAGCGGGAGGATTGGGTGCCAAGACTCTTGAAAAGAGCAACCTCAGCATATGTCATATGCTTGGAGGATTGACCTATGCCGAAACACGGCGCGTCAAGCTATTTCGCAACGGCGGGAATCAGGCAGTCCGTATCCCGGTCGAATTCGCGCTACCGGGCAATGAAGCGAGGCGCAGGTGCCGAAATCAGGATTGTGTAAAGCGGCCCCGATGACCTTGCGTTTGTCATCGGACGCGGGAGAATCCGGCGCATGTCATCGAACGGTGGAGCAAACCATGGTGGCGCTGGAAATTCTGAAGCTTCTCGACTTTCGAGGACCGCTGCCGGTCGGAGCGATCGAAGCTGCCCGCCTCCATCGCGATTCGATCGTTCCGGTGCTGATCGAGCAGATCGATCGGTTTGCGTCTGAAGGGGCGGCGGAAATAGGCCCCGATGCACTATTTTTCGGCTTCCACCTGCTGGGGGGATGGCGCGAAAAGTCGGCGTATCGGGGGCTCGCGCGCTTCCTGCAACTGCCCGCCGAGACTCTCGAGCCGGTGTTGGGCGATGCCAAGACCGAGACGACCCATCGGGTGATGTCGGCCGTATTCGACGGAGACCCGCAGCCGCTGCAAGAAGTCATTCGTAACAAGGACGCGGACGAATTCGTGCGATCAAACATGCTCGATGCACTCGCCATGCTGACGGTCAGCGGCGATATTCCGCGCGAGACGACGGCTCAGTTCCTGCGCGATTGCTACGACACGCTCGCACCGCGCGAGGATTGCTTTGTCTGGGAGGGATGGCAAGCCGCCATTTCGCGGCTCGCGCTCGCCGACATGAAGCCTCTGGTCGAGGAGGCATTCAAGCGCGGCTCCATCAACCCGGACTGGCTGGCATTCAAGGATTTTGAAGAGGATTTACAGCACGCAATCGACCATCCCGGCGCGAATCCGCTTCATCCGAACGGCGAATTGACGCTGTTCGGCGACACCATCGAGGAATTGTCGCGATGGCACGCCTTCCAGAAGGAAGCCTACGCGAAGCCTGACGGCTGGTCGCCCGCGCCCATGCACGTGACGACCGAACGCAATCCGTTCCGCGATGTCGGACGCAACGATCCCTGCCCATGCGGAAGTGGGAGGAAGTTCAAGAAATGCTGCCTTCCGTTGGGAACTGAAGCTCTGATGCAGCGGCTGACGTCCTGAGGCCCTCGTTCCCCGCCTGCTCCACCGCCGCTCCGACATCAAGAGCCACATGGTCACCATTACAAACGCGAAGCCGCGCGTCGAGGCGGCCAAGCCGACCAGCGGATCACGCTCGCAATCGAGGCTCGTCATCAATAGATTGCCAGAATGAAGAAGATCGGTTTCCTCTCATTCGGCCACTGGACGCCGTCGCCGCAATCACAGACCCGCTCCGCCTCGGATACGCTTCTGCAATCGATCGAGCTCGCTGTCGCTGCCGAGGAACTCGGCGCCGACGGCGCCTATTTTCGGGTGCACCATTTCGCCCGTCAGCTCGCCTCACCTTTTCCTCTCCTGGCGGCGGTCGGTGCGAAGACCCGCCGGATCGAGATCGGCACGGCCGTCATCGATATGCGTTACGAGAATCCGCTCTACATGGTCGAAGATGCGGGCTCCGCCGACCTGATTGCGGGCGGACGGCTTCAGCTTGGCATCAGCCGAGGCTCGCCTGAGCAGGTCGTCGATGGATGGCGATACTTCGGCTATCGACCGCCGGAAGGCCAAAGCGATGCCGACATGGGACGCCGCCACGCGGAGATTTTTCTCGACCTGTTGCGCGGACAAGGATTCGGACAACCCAACCCGAGTCCCATGTTCCCAAATCCGCCGGGGCTGCTGCGCCTCGAACCCCATTCCGAGGGCCTGCGCGAGCGCATCTGGTGGGGCGCGGGCTCCAATGCCACCGCCGTCTGGGCGGCAAGGCTCGGCATGAATCTGCAAAGTTCGACGCTCAAGAACGACGAGAGCGGAGAAGCCTTCCACATCCAGCAGGCGGCTCAAATTCGCGCCTACCGTGACGCGTGGAAGGAGGCTGGCCACGCCCGGGAACCGCGCGTCTCCGTCAGCCGCAGCATCATCGCTCTGATGGACGATCGCGATCGCGGCTATTTCGGAAGCGAGCGCGGTGACGACGACCAGATTGGATTCATCGATCCGCGCACCCGGGCCATCTTTGGCCGAAGCTACGCCGCAGAACCGGATGTCCTCATCGAGCAGCTCAGGAAGGACGAGGCGATCGCGGAAGCCGATACGCTGCTGCTAACCGTGCCCAACCAGTTGGGTGTCGCGTACAACGCGCATCTCATCGAGGCGATTCTCACGCACGTTGCGCCGGCGCTTGGGTGGCGGTGAGCTCTCGGCAACACCGCGACCGAGCGACAAAGAATTGCAATGAAATAAAAGGCAACTGGCGCGCCACGGCCGACGAAAATGTGTGCACTATTGTTTCGCCGTGTCCCTATGATGCAGTAGCCCGCCACACGCTTCAATCGGCAAAATGTCCGACGGCCTGCGATTTCTTGCTGCTCCTGGCGCCGCTCTGCTCACCGGTATCGATTGTAAATTTCAGGCGTTTGTACTATTTTGTACACAAACAGTACATGGGATCGGACTCCATGAGTTCAACAACATTCACTGTGCGCGTCGATACAGGCGTGAAGAAGCGGCTCGAGCGATTGGCCAAGAGCACCGGTCGCACGCGCTCGTTTCTCGCAGCGGAGGCGATCGCCGAATATCTCGAAATCAACGAGTGGCAGGTGGCGGGTATCAGGCGCGCAATGGCTTCGCTCGATCGCGGCGAGGGGATTCCGCACGACTCGGTTAAGGATTGGGTTGCTTCTTGGGGCAGTGCGAACGAGAAGCCCGCCCCCAAGAGTTCATGACCCCAGTCTGGTCGCCAGAGGCGATTGCCGACCTCGCGGCGTTGCGGGCCTACATCGCACAGGACGATCCGGCGGCAGCGCTACGTGTTGCGCTCCATATCATCCGAAACGTTGAGACGTTGCTTCCCGATAGACCCGAAATGGGGCGGCCGGGTCGAGTTCCCGGTACACGCGAACTGGTGATCCCGAGGACGCCATACATCGTACCGTATCGTTTGGTCGGCAACACGATCCAAGTCTTGCGCGTCTTCCACAGTGCACGCCGATGGCCTGACGCCTTTTGAGAGGCGGTCAGCGCGCCTGCGCGCGGCAAGCGTATGTTGCACAGATTTCGAAAATTGAAATTGCCGTCCATCTGTCGCGGAAATCGTGTGACCGGCGCCTCTCGGTTGTCACAGGGTGCTCTGGTGTAAATTAAATTAGCAAGTGGCGCGCCCGGAACGATTCGAACGTCCGACCCTCAGATTCGTAGTCTGATGCTCTATCCAGCTGAGCTACGGGCGCGTGTTTCGCCTGCTGTCGCGGGCAGTTAGCCCGCCCGCCTTCCAACAACGCGGAAAGGCCTGCGAAAGAGGGCTTTAGCTACCCGCTCCTGTCAGGATTGGCAAGGTCCGGAACGGTGGATTTGGTCGGCGAATCCGCCTGACTCACCGCCCGCTGGCGCTCGTTGCGCACCGACAGCAGTTCTACCGGGCGGTCGGGGATCACGATGCGGAAGGTCGCCCCGATGGTGCCTTCGACGAGGCTGATCTCGCCGCCATGGGCGCGCACCAGCTCGGCGGCGATCGCCAGTCCCAATCCGCTGCCGCCGGGACGGCTGGAGGACTGGAACGCCTCGAACAGATGGTCGCGCGCCTTCTGTGGCACGCCCGGCCCGGTGTCGGACACTTCGAGGATCGCCACCGCGCCCTCGCGGCGGCCGGTGACGCGGATCTGCATGCTGGACGGATCGGGATTGCCCTCCAGCGCCTGCGCGGCGTTGCGCACGAGGTTGAGCAGCACGCGGAACAGCTGGTCGGGATCGCCGTCGACCACGAGCCCGCGCTCGATCGCGGCAACCCAGGTGATCGAGGCGTCGCTCGCGAGCCCCGCGGTCTCGCGCACCTCGGCAACGACAGGCTCGATCGCGACCATGCGGCGATCGGGCGCGGCCTCCTGCGCGCGGCCGTATGACAGCGTCGACTGGCAGAAGGCGATCGCCCGCTCCAGCGAGCGCATCAGCTTCGGCGCAAAGCGCTGCACCCGCGGATCGGGCACGCTCGACAGCTGATCGGACAACAGCTGCGACGACGCCAGCAGGTTGCGCAGATCGTGGTTGATCTTGGAGACCGCCAGTCCGAGCGCGGCGAGCCGGCTCTTCTGGTTGAGCATCGAGACGAGGTCGCGCTGCATCGCCGACAGTTCGCGCTCGGCGACGCCGATCTCGTCGCCGCGCTGGCTCGGCACGATGATGTTGGCCGCGCTTTCCGGATTTTCGTGGAAGCCGACCATGCTCGCGGTCAGCCGCCGCATCGGCCGCACGAACAGATAATGCA
>Ga0070741_10014948_pt1 | contig 13296 bp, 9 predicted proteins | sample Coa_R1_4_FD_66440 | JGI IMG/M metagenome (GOLD analysis project Ga0070741, IMG submission 66440) | Surface soil microbial communities from Centralia Pennsylvania, which are recovering from an underground coalmine fire - Coalmine... | ecosystem: Environmental > Terrestrial > Soil > Unclassified ... | reverse complement strand
CCGGACGGTTTTCGAGCGTTGCCTGGCGCATGTTTTCGATTGCCGATTTAATCTGCTGCTGATCGCTTGGAGCGGAAAGGATGGAGATGACGTTCACGGCGAGCACGATGAGGAGCGCGACGAGCACGAGGCCGAAAATCTTGGTTGAAGTTGAGAGTTTATTCATGCTGCGAATTGATGAGCGCGCGCGTGCGTTGAATGTCGCTTTTCATTTGCGCTTCGAGCGCGTTTAGGGTTTCGAATTTTGATTGGCCGCGGATTCTTTCGTGGAAGTCCAACACGATTGTTCGGCCATAAAGTTCCCCGCCGGCATAATCGAGCAGGTGCGCTTCGATGGCAAACCCGCCGGATTCGAGCGACGGGCGGTCACCGATGGAGATCGCGCAAGGATAGGTTTGCGGCCCGACGTGAGCGATGCCTGCGTAGATGCCGTGGGCCGGAATGAGTTGATCTTCGATCAGGCGCAGATTTGCGGTCGGCACGCCGAGCGTTCGTCCGATTTTTTCGCCGGGAACGACCACTCCTGCGATTGCGTAGGGGGCAGCAAGAAGCTGATGGGCAGAGTGCACATCGCCCTGCGAAACCGCCGTGCGGACTTCGCTTGAAGAAACGCGAGCGCCTTGGAGTTCGAACGGAGGCATGGTTACGGTTGCGATCCGGTCTTCCAAAAACTTCGGATCGCCTGTGCGATCTTTTCCAAAACGAAAATCGTGGCCGACTACCACGAGTGCCGCGTTGAGCGAACGTAGAATGACGCACTCGAAAAACTGTTCTGCGGTGAGCGACGCGAGGTGGGAATCGAACTGCAGCACGAACGCGATATCAACGCCGAGGCTTTCGAATTTCGCAAGTTTTTGATGGAGCGGTGTGAGCGTGGGCGGCACGCTTTCGGGCCTTACGATGGATGCTGGGTGCCTATCGAACGTTACCACCACGCACGGTTGACCGGCCGAGCGTGCGTGCTGAATGGCGGTTTGAATCAGGCGCCGATGGCCAAGATGCACGCCATCGAAAACGCCGATTGTAACCACAGAATTCGGGAGCCGTTCAACAAGGTTTGCGGCGCCATAAACGATCTGCACGGAGAAAGGTTACCTTGCGGCAGCCACGGCGGCTTTCTTTTTTGAAGGAGACCCGAGGATGCGTTTGAGATAGGCTCCGGTGTGGCTTTTCGGGTTTGCCGCGACGGTTTCGGGAGTGCCGAATGCCACCAGGTGTCCGCCCGCGTCGCCGCCTTCGGGGCCGAGATCAATGATCCAATCGGCGGTTTTGATGACGTCTAAATTGTGTTCGATCACAACAACGGTGTTGCCTTGATCCACGAGGCGGTGCAGCACTTCTAAAAGTTTGCGGATGTCTTCGAAATGCAATCCTGAAGTGGGTTCATCGAGAATGTAGAACGTGCTTCCGGTAGAGCGTTTGCTGAGTTCGGTGGACAGTTTGACGCGCTGGGCTTCTCCGCCGGAGAGGGTCGTTGCGGACTGTCCGAGTTTGATGTATCCCAAGCCCACATCTTCGAGCGTTGCGAGTTTGCGATGGATTTTGGGGATGGGTTCGAAAAACTCGGCTGCTTCGCTTACGGTCATTTCCAACACGTCTGAGATGCTTTTGCCTTTGTACTTGACTTCGAGCGTTTCGCGGTTGTACCGTTTTCCTCGGCAGATTTCGCACGGCACATAAACATCGGGCAGAAACACCATTTCGATTTTGATGATTCCGTCGCCGTCGCACGCTTCGCAGCGTCCTCCTTTGGTGTTAAAGGAGAATCTTCCCGGTTTGTAGCCGCGCATTTTGGCATCGGGCGTCATTGAAAACAGTTCGCGGATCATGTCGAACACGCCCACATAGGTTGCGGGATTGCTGCGCGGTGTGCGCCCGATGGGCGACTGGTCAATGTCCACGACTTTATCTATGCGATGCACTCCGGAGATGCCTTCGTGCGGAGCCCATCCTGCGCGTGTGCCTGCCACTTCGTACATCAGCCTGGGAAAGAGCGTTTCTTGGATCAATGTGGATTTGCCCGAGCCGGAAACACCGGTAACGCAGATAAAAGTTCCAAGAGGAAATTCGACCGTGATGCTTTTGAGATTGTTGCCTTTTGCTTTTCGGAGTTTGATTGCGCCGTTTTGTTCCTGCCTTCGCGTTTTTGGAATAGGGATTGTGCGTTCGCCGTTCAGATATTTTGCGGTGAGAGTTTCGGATTTGAGAATCTGATCGAGCGGGCCCTGGGCGACGATATATCCGCCGGCTTCGCCTGCTCCGGGACCAAGATCAACGATCCAATCGGCATTTCGCATCGTGTCTTCATCGTGTTCGACTACGATGACGGTGTTTCCCAAATCGCGCAGTTTTTTGAGGGTTGCGAGCAGGCGGTCGTTGTCGCGCTGGTGCAACCCGATGCTGGGCTCGTCGAGAATGTAAAGCACGCCCATGAGCCCCGAACCGATTTGTGTGGCGAGCCTGATGCGCTGCGCTTCGCCGCCCGCTAAAGTTCTGGCGGAGCGGCTGAGTGTGAGATAACCGAGGCCGACGTCGTACAAAAACCTCAGCCGTTCGGAAATCTCTTTGATGGCCCGTTCGCCGATGATGCGTTGGCGCTTGGAAAGTTGCGGCAGCAGATTATCGAAAAATCGCAGACAGTTTTCGACCGACATGTCGGTGAGCTGCGAGATGGTGTGGGATGCCAATGTAACCGAGAGCGACGCTTTTTTCAGGCGCGCTCCTTTGCATTTTGGACAGGCGCGCGTGGACATATACTGTTCCAGGTCTTGCTTCACCCAATCGCTTTCTGTGGATTCGAATTTCTTCTTGAGGACGTTGATGACGCCGTCCCATCGCGTCGAGAATTTGCGGGTTTTGCCGCTGCCATAGCGCACTTCGACGGTAACGGGTTCATCTAAGCCGTAAAAAACGATATCGCGCTGCTTGGGCGTGAGGCTTTCGAACGGCGCATTTGGATCGAACTTGACAAGCTTGCCGAGCCCCGCAAGAACCTCGGGCCACCACTCTTTCAGTTCGCCGTTTTTGTGAACGAACGGCGCGATGGCGCCGCCTGCGACGGGCAATTGTTCGTCGGGGACCAAAAGATCGGGATCGAATTCGGTTTTTGTTCCCAAGCCGTTGCACTCTTCGCATGCGCCATAGGGAGAGTTGAACGAGAACATTCGGGGTTCGATGTCGCCGAGCGACACGCCGCAATCCGGGCAGGAGAACTGCTCGCTGAAAAGCCGTTCTTCTCCGTTGACTTGGCTGATGGTTACGAGTCCGTTTCCGAGTTTCAGGGCGGTTTCGATGGATTCGGATACGCGCTGCTGAATATCGCTTTTGATGACGATGCGATCCACGACCAGTTCGATGGTGTGCTGCTTGTAGCGATCCATCGGAATATCATCGGTAACTTCGTACATGGTGCCGTCTACGCGCACGCGCACGAATCCCATCTTTTGAATATCGGAGATCACGGATTTGTATTCGCCTTTCCGACCACGGATCATCGGCGCGAGGATGTTCAGTTTTGCCCCTTCACCGTAGGACATCGCGGCATCAACAATCTGCTCGACGGTTTGGCGCTGAATCGGTTTGCCGCAATTGGGGCAGTGCGGAATTCCCGCGCGCGAAAAAAGAATGCGCATGTAATCGTAGATTTCGGTTACGGTTCCCACTGTGGATCGGGGATTGCGCGGCGCGGATTTTTGATCTATGCTGACGGCAGGAGACAGACCCTCGATGTGATCAACTTCGGGTTTGTCCATCTGCCCCAAAAACTGGCGGGCGTAGGCCGAAAGCGATTCGACGTAACGCCGCTGGCCCTCGGCGTAGATCGTGTCAAACGCAAGGGATGATTTGCCGGAGCCGCTTAGGCCCGTGATCACCACGAGTTTGTCTCGTGGTATTTCGAGCGTAAGGTTTTTTAGATTGTTTTCGCGGGCGCCGATTACCCGAATCTTGTCGTGAGACATCGAGCCGGGAGTTTACCGGATATGTAGACAAACTGCTACCTTTTTGGCAACATCATCCGCCGGGGTGATCAATTTTCAGGCGATGATCGAGGTTGGCCACCGTGAACGCGGTGGCGTAAACGGTTTGCGCGACCTTGGACATTTTCACGAAGTCTATTTTTGAGACTTCGTCGCTTGGCCGGTGATAATCTTCATGCACCCCGTCGAAAAAGAACGCGATCGGGATTCCGTGCTTGGCGTAGTTGTAATGATCGCTGCGCATGTAGATGTTTTCGGGGTCGTTCGGTTCGTCGTAATGATAATCAAATCGAAGTTTGTTGAGTTTTGCGTTGACAGATTCGTTGATCTCACCGAGTTCGGTGCTGATGCGCTTCGATCCTACAACGTAGATGGAGTTGGAGTCGGTGAGCATTTTGTTGGCGGGATTGGTGTCGCCGGATTTTCGTGAACGGCCGATCATATCAATGTTGAGTTGAGCGACGATGCGCTCGAGCGGCACGGTTGGATGATCGGTAAAATAGGAAGAGCCGACGAGCCCTTTTTCTTCGCCGCAATGCCAAACGAAGAGAAGCGAACGTTTTGGCTTGGGACCAGAAGCGAAAGCGTGAGCGATTTCCAACACGCTGACAGTTCCTGAACCGTCGTCATCGGCGCCGTTGAAAATCGTGTCGGGGCCGTTTCCTCCCATTCCCAAATGATCTATGTGCGCTCCCATCGCAACGTATTCGGTTTTGAGCGAAGGATCGGATCCTTCCACGATGCCGACGACGTTGAACGCGTGAGATTCCTCGGTGTTCGCAACGACGGTGAAACTGACTTGCTTCGAACCCGAAAGCGCAAAACTGTTAGGTTCGGTGCGATCGTCGGCGGCCTTCAGCAGGTCGTCTCCTGAAGTCTGTTCGCCATCGAAAAGCTGCAGCACGACATCTTTAGAAAGGGTGATGGTCGGGACGATTTGTGAATCGCTTGGAGTAAGGAGCTGCGCTCGGCCTGGCTGCGTGAACCTTGCGGCGTAAGAGTCGAACGCTTCGAGCGTGCTGGAGTTTGGGATTTGCAAAATTCCGACGGCGCCGTATTCTGCGGCAGCATCTTGGGGCGAAATCGCTCCTTTGCCTTTTTCTCCTCGGCGGTCGCGGAAGTCGAAGCCCGCGGGAGTTCCAGACAGAACCACCATGAGTTTGCCTTTGACGTTGGCGCTTGCATACGGGTCAATGTTCATTGCGGGGATTTTCCATCCGTGACCTACGAACACGAGATTCGCGTTTACGGCCGAACCCGGATTGGCGAGCGGTGCGAAATCTTTCGCCCATGTTTTGGCGGCGCCGTTGATGCTGAAACTTGTTTTGCTGGAATCGAGCGATCGTTTCGCATAGCGCAGAACTTGAAAATAGCCGCCGTTATCGCCGGCGGGCTTTACGCCCCAAAGTTTGAGTTGGGTTGCGACATAGGTGCAAGCGATATCCAACCCTCTTGAAGGCGTGTCTCTTCCTTCGAGCAGGTCGTTTGCGACGAATTCCAGGTGGGCGCGCAAGCGGTCGGGAGTGATTGCGGAATCGTTGCCGATTTGGCAAAACGCGTTGGCGGCAAGGGCCAAAAGCAAAAGCGCAGGCAGGCGTTTCATCGGCTTAGTGTACCGACCGAAATGGGAGTGAGTTTGCGCGGGGCGGGTTCATCTTGGGGTTCGCGCACGATGGCGTTGTAGTGCGAATCTCTTTCGATCGGCTCGCGGCCGGCTTCTCGAATCATCCTGACCATGTCGGCGGGGGTGAGCGCCTGCTGTTTTTTGCCATAAGCACCGTCTTCGTAGGTGATCTCATATTCGAACACGGTGCCGTCGGCATCGTCGGCGCCATACCATAGCGCGATCTGGGTGACGGCCGGAGTGTTCATGATCCAGAAACTTTTGATGTGGTCGAAGTTATCGAGCATCAGGCGCGAGACGGCGATGTTTCTCAAATCGTCGTCTCCTGTGGGGTGCGGCAGATGTTCGAGTTCGGTTTTTTCTGGGTGAAAACTGAGCGGGGTCATGCACAAAAAATGCCCGGTTTCATCTTGAAGTTCGCGGAGTTGAATCAGGTGATCTACGCGCTCTTCGTCGGTTTCGATGTGACCATAGAGCATGGTTGCGTACTGCGTGAAACCGACTTTAGCGGCGGTTCTTGCGACCTGTTTCCACTCTTCGCCGTCGAGTTTTTTTCCAAACAGTTCGGTATGAACCCGGTCGGAAAGGATTTCGATTCCGCCGCCGGGGAGGGCGTCGAGTCCGGCGTCTTTGAGATCGCGAAGGGTGTGTTCGATCGTCGTGTTGCCTACGCGGGCGATTTCGACGATTTCTACTGCGGTGAACGCCTTGACGTGGATTCCAGGACGTTCGTCTTTGATGGTTCGGATGAAATCGAGGTAGTACGTATAAGGGAGTCTTGGATTGATGCCTCCCACCGAATGGATTTCTGAGATCGGGAACGACTTGTATTTTCTTACCGCTGCGCGCACTTCATCGAGGGACATCTCATAAGGATCGGGCCCGCCCTTTTTGGCATAGAAAGAGCAGAACTTGCAGAACTTGTTGCAGATGTTGGTGTAGTTGATGTGCTGATTGCGCACCCAGTAGGTTCGAGCGCCGTGCTTCCGTTCGCGGACGATGTTCGCCAGGAACCCCACGCCGGTAAGGTTAGGAGTTCGATACAGAGTGAGGCCGTCATCGAACGACAACCGTTCGCCGGCGGACAGTTTTTCGAAGATCGGGATGAGTTCTGGGGTGAGGCAGCGTTCGGCGATCATTCCTGGCTGTGAGTATACGCTTTGCGGGGCGAACCAAACCGGGAATGCAGCCGTTCTGTTTACGGGGGAGCGAACCCCTCGGAGGTGTGGTGTTGATTCGAGTTACTGCCGCTGTCGTTTTCGTGTTGCTGGCTGCCGCGTCGTTTGGGCAGACCGTTTGTTTAAAAGTCCAGGAGTTCGACCCGGTTTCGTCGGGGATGCGGGCTCGGCCCGAGGTGACGCTATCGGAGCAGGGGGCGCGGCATATATTGGTGCAGTTGAGAAGCGTTCCCACGACAGCAGATCGGCGGTTTCTTTCTGCGGCAGGTGCGGCGCAGTTGGAATATGTTCCGCACAACGCCTATGTGTTTAAGGCTGATGATGCGCTGGCGGCGCGGCTTGCGGCTTGGCCGCGTATGAGGTATGTGGGTGAGTTTCTTCCCGCCTATAAGATTGATCCCGAGATCGGCAAGCGCAGGTTTGATTCGCTCGTAAGGACGCTGCTTTCGCGGATCGGGATTTATGATCTGGTGGTGACGCTGCACGATGGAGAAATGCCGACCGCCGTTAGAACGTCGGGCCAGGTTTTGAGCGTTGATCGCTGCGGGCCGAGATATCTGATATCGCTTAGGGCGAACGAAAACGAAATCGTTGCACTGGCTCGGCAGGATGCGGTTGCTTTCATCGAAGAGGCTTCGGAACCGACATTGCGAAACGACACAACGTGCTGGGTGATTCAAACCAATCAGCAGGGCAACACGGCAATTTGGAACCGCGGTTTGATGGGCCAGAACCTGATCGCGGGTTTGATTGATACAAAGATGTACATGGGCCACAACGACTTTCGCGACGATACGAACAACACCGCGGGGCCTAACCACCGAAAAGTGGTGATGTATAACAGCAACAGCGGACAAAGCGGCGGAGATTATCATGGGACGCACACCGCGGGCACTTTGGTTGGAGATCATCAGCCGATTGACGGCTCCACCTATCGCAACGGAATGGCGTATAAGGCGCGGGTTGCGTTTACCAACCTTAGCGATGTGAGCAGCGGTAATCTTTATTCTAAATTCGTTACCGCATATCAGGCGGGAGCGCGGGACAACTCGAATTCTTGGGGCGATGACAGCACCCGGCAATACACAAGCTGGTGCCAACAGATTGATCAGTTTTCTTGGGATTACGAAGACGCGATGGTAGCATTCGCCGTGTCGAACGGTTCGGTTTGCACCACGCCCGAAAACGCGAAGAGCTGCCTCGCGGTGGGAGCGTCGCAGCAGGCGCCCAATCAAGATTTCATCGGATCGGGAGGAACGGGCCCGACGGCTGACGGCAGGCGGAAGCCGGAAATCTTCGCGCCGGGGATCAACATCTGGTCGGCAAAGACCGGAACGACGGATCAGTGGTATGCGATGTCGGGGACTTCGATGGCTTGCCCGGCGGTTACCGGCGGCGCGGTTTTGTGCCGGCAGTGGCTGCGGGATGGATATGCGCTGGATGGGACGCCGCGCGGGCCGTCGTACATCGCTCCGATTACGGGCGCGCTTGTGCGGGCGATGGTGTTGAACGGGACGGTTGATATGACCGGAATCAACGGATATCCAAGCAACCGCGAAGGGTGGGGACGGATGCTGCTGGACAACGTGTTATGGTTTGCAGATGAGAATCGGCGCACGATTCCGTGGGTGGTGCGCAACGCTAACGGAATGACCTTGGGGCAGGAGCGTGTTTTCTCGATCAACGTTCTGGATTCTTCGCAGCCGCTGAAAATTACGATGACGTTCACTGATTATCCGGGCGCGGCGTTTGCGAGCGATCCGGTGGTGAACAATCTTGATTTGGAAGTTGTAGCACCCGATGGGACGACGTACCTTGGAAACGTTTTTGCGAACGGGCAGTCGGCCCCGGGCGGCCAGGCCGACTTGCGCAACTCGACCGAAATGGTTTTGCTCAATGCGCCTCAAACGGGCGTTTGGCGCATTCGGGTGAAAGAGACCGCGTTGAACAACGGCGCCGCACAAGGATTCGCGGTGGTTGCGAACGGAATCATTCAGCGTTCGCCCGGCGGTTAGCGGTTCGCGAACTCCACAAGTCCGATCGGGTTGCCATCGGGATCGGAAATCTGCGCGCTCCATCCGACGTGCGGGAGTTCGGTCTTTCCGCGCAGCAGCGTTCCACCCGCCGCGTTGGCCTTTTCGAGAACCGCCTCGATGGATTCGACTCTCACCCATACGGACGGTGACTCGCCGGTTTGGAACGGTTTGGAGAGTTGGATTCCGCCCAGATGCTTTTCTCCATCCCCGAACGTGATCATCCCGTCGGAGAATGTTGAAAACGTCCAATCAAAAACCGCGGTGAAAAACTGCTGCGACCTGTTGAGATCGGTAGACAAAAACTCGATGTGACAAAAACCGTTGACTGCCATGACGTTCAAGTTTATCAGCGCCGACGGTAACTTGCTTTGCCGATGTTGCGAAATTGCGACGGCGAAAGACCGGTTTCGCGGCGGAACGCACGGCTGAATGCGCTGAGCGACTCGAACCCCACCTCGAGCGCTGCCTCAGAAAGCGAACAGGCAGACGAGCGCACCAGCGTCTTGGCGCGTTCGATCCTGGCTTGGTGCCGGCATTGCGTCGGGGTGCACCCGAACGCCTGCCGAAAAAGCCGGTGAAAATGGAACCGAGAAAGCCCCGCGCGTGCCGCCAACGCCGAAAGAGACTGGCGCCGAGCGGGCTTGGCTTCGATCTGCTCTTTTGCCCAGATGAGCAGGCGGATCAGATCGGTTCGCGTTTTCCACTTTACGGCCGGAAGTTTGGACGCCGCCAGCGCCGCGGGACACGGACCGATCATGTTCTGATTATAATCTTCAATCTATGCCACTGAACATCGCCGATCCCGAGATTCGAGCCCAGCGGACGCACAATTTGGCGCAGGTTGACCCGGAGGTCGCCCACATCCTGCGCAAAGAACAGACCCGGCAGGAGCAGAACTTGGAACTGATTGCGAGCGAGAACATCACGAGCCGTGCGATACGCGAGGTTGTTGGCAGCGTGATGACCGACAAATATGCCGAGGGTTATCCAGGCAGGCGATATTACGGCGGCTGCGAGTTTTATGACGAAGTGGAGACGCTGGCGATTGGGCGCGTGAAACAACTTTACGGAGCGGCATGGGCAAACGTGCAGCCGCACAGCGGAGCGCAAGCCAACATGGGAGTTTATTTCACCATTTTGAAGCCCGGCGACACGATGATGGCGATGAATCTTTCGCACGGTGGGCATTTGACGCACGGAAGCCCCGTGAACTTTACGGGAATGATGTACACCATCGTTCCTTATGGCGTGAGAGAAGACAACGAACTGATTGATTATGACGCCGTGGCGGAACTCGCCGAACGGCACAAACCGAAGTTGATCGTGTGCGGCGCAACTTCGTATCCCAGGAGAATTGAGTTCGCGCGGTTTCGGCAGATTGCCGACGCGGTTGGAGCCGTTTTGATGTGCGATATGGCGCATCCCGCGGGTCTCATCGCTGCGGACGAATATCCGAACCCCGTTCCGCACTGCCATGTGGTAACAAGCACCACGCACAAAACGTTGCGCGGCCCGCGAGGCGGAATGATTCTTTCAAACGACGAAGAGTTGGGAGCGAAAATTGACAAGACGGTGTTTCCGGGAATTCAGGGCGGCCCGCTGATGCATCAAGTGGCCGCGAAAGCGGTCTGTTTTCACGAGGCGTCGCAGCCCTCGTTCAAAAACTACGCCAAACAGGTTCGGAGCAACGCCGACGCAATGGCCGAAGCGCTGACGAGTGAAGGTTTTCGTTGCGTAAGCGGCGGCACCGATTCGCATCTGGTGTTGGTGGATCTTCGGCCGTTTTCGATGACGGGAAAGGCCGCAGAAAAACTGTTGGATCGTGTGGGAATCACCACCAACAAGAACACTATTCCGTATGATCCCGAAAAACCGTTTGTAACCAGCGGCTTGCGAATCGGCACTCCTGCCGTTACGACGCGGGGGATGAAACAGGATGAGATGCGGCAGATCGCGGCGTTGATCGCCGAGACGCTGCGATGCAAAGACGATGAGCCGGCGTTGGAGAAGATTCATGCGAAGGTGCGCAGCCTGACGGCCGCATTTCCCGTGCACGACATCTGATTACCACCGCGTTTGGATGGTGTAAGTCAACGTTTTTTGCTCGCCCGGCTTCAAGGTTTGTGTAAACTCAAACGTGTTTGAATCGGTTTTTTTCCAAGGCTGAGAAGCGTTCAGCACTGTCCATTCCGACCAGCCGTGCTCGACGATGCGAACGGTTTCGGCTGTGTTCTTTCGATTCCGCAACGAAATTTCGAACGTTTCGGAAACCGTTCTCGACGAGATTTTGCGGAATGCGGTGCGCTTGCGCTGACCCACGATATCGAAAGCGTCTCCAACATAAAGTCTGATTTTTTCTTCGCGCGGGGTGTGGTCAATCTCGTCTTCACCGATCATTTGCACCTGCCCCGATCCGTCGCGTTTGTAAACGCGAATTCGGCCTTTCGGAAGGGGCATTCCAAGTTTGTTCTTTTCGGAGTTTTGCAGTTCGACAACCACGTTGACCTTTGAGTTAGGATCGGTGGCGTATCCTTCGCCGGGGCGGAAGCCCGCTCCGTACGACCGCCACAATCCACCTTGTCCTTCGAAGATCAACTGTTTTTTTACGCTCACGCCGCTGGCCGAAAGGAGCGCAATCTGCTTGATCTCGTTGTTTCTGATTGTGGCAGGACGTTGAAGCGTGTAAAGGTGGTATTCGAAAAGCTGCTGTTCGGCAAAGCCGAGTTTCTTCTCGTCCATTTTGTCTTTCAGCGCTCCCGATTCCGCCGGGGGCGGGCCGGGGCTTTCAACGCGATGAACGTCGCCGGCCACAAGTTTCAACACTGCGTCGTTGAACGCCGCGCCGCATCGGTTGTTGATCGTAACCCAGCCGTTGAGATCGGCGCTCGTGTCCGCCGCATTCAAAGTGAGCACATAATCTGCCGACCAAGTGATCGCATTTGTCAAATATGCCAGCTCCAGGTCGCACGCGCCTTCGTTCTGCGTTTCAAGTTCCCACATCAGGGTCGGTTTGCTGATGAGTCCTTCGGGCATTTCCAACACCTCGATCGTTCCCGGTGGGTTTAGAACGATTTTTCCGTCGTCGGTTTTCACTACGATGTTCCCTGCCGCCAGGAGTTCACCTTCAATCACCGCCGCTTGGCCGTTATTCAATATCTGTGTGAATTTCACGCGCTTTCCGATGGACTTTTCCAAAATCTTTTCCGGCGAAATCAGGTCGTATTGGTAGTTCTGCTCCAACATTTGGATCGGCATCGAAACGGTGAGGCTTTTGATGCCCACGCTCGATGGGTCAATCGCCGATGGCACGTCTTCGATGCGAATCTGCTGCCTGCCTGAAGCAAGCCGAACGCTCCGCACTTCTTTCACCAGGCCGAAATCGTTGTTATAGATCGTAACTTCAACGGCTTTCGGCGCCGAAGCCAAGGCCAGCCCGATTCCGGAAAAACAGATCATTGCGCTACCAGCGGGTTTCCACGGTGTAGGTTACGACCTGCTCTTTGTCGGGCTCCAGCCTCACAAGATATTCAAACGTGTTCGAGTCAATCTTTCTGCTTTTTTGGCTTTCGTTGAGAATCTGATATTCCGCCCAAGCATGTTCCACTACGCGCACGGTTTCGGGCGTTTTTTTGCGGTTTCGCAGTTTGATTTCGAACGTTTCGCGCACGACGTTGGTTGCGATGATTTTGAATTCGGTGCGCTTTCGTTCACCCACGATGTCGAACGCGTCGCCGATGTACAGTTTGATCGTCTCTTCGCGCGGAGTGTGATCTATCTGATCTTCTCCAACCATTTGAACCTGGCCGGAAGCGTCGCGTTTGTACACACGCACCCGCCCTTTTGGAAGCGGCAAGCCCAGTTTGTTTTTATCGCTGTTGGTGACTTTCACAATGATGTTCACCTTCGAATTCGCATCGGTCGCATACCCTTCGCCGGGCCGGAAGTTTGCGCCATAGGCGTACCAGTAACTTTTCTGCCCTTCAAAAACCAGGTCTTTTTGAACATCAACATCCGAGGCGCTGAGCAGCGCGATCTGTTTGGTTTCGTTGTTGCGAACGGTTGCGGGCCTGCCCAACGTGTACAAGTGGTATTCGAAAAGCTGCTGCTCGGCGAAGCCAGCATCGGCAGCGCGAATGCCTCCGCCTCCACGGCCCGCTGGGGCGTTGAACTGCATTTCGCGCAGACGGCGGACATCGCCCGCAATCAGTTTCAATGTGGCATCTTTCCAGGTTGCTCCGCACCGATTGTTGATCGTTACCCAACCGTTCAGATCGGCTTTTGTGTCGTCGGCATTCAGCGTGAGCACATAATCTGCCGACCAGCCGATGTTGTTCGTAAGATACGCGATTTCCAGGTCGCGCTGGCCAGCTTTTTCGGCGGCCAAATCCCACATCAGAGTGGGCTTGCTGATGAGGCCTTCAGGAATCTCCATCACTTCGATGGTGCCCGAAGGATTCAAAACGATTCGTCCATCGTCGGTT
>Ga0070741_10014947_pt1 | contig 13297 bp, 16 predicted proteins | sample Coa_R1_4_FD_66440 | JGI IMG/M metagenome (GOLD analysis project Ga0070741, IMG submission 66440) | Surface soil microbial communities from Centralia Pennsylvania, which are recovering from an underground coalmine fire - Coalmine... | ecosystem: Environmental > Terrestrial > Soil > Unclassified ... | reverse complement strand
GCCTCCATCGGCGGAAACGGGACGTCCGGACCGGGTGCCGCGTTTGCGTCCGCCATCTCGGGAGACCCTACTGACATGGCCGAGCTGGACGGGACCTGGGAGGTTCGGCGCCGTTCCGGCGCGCTGCCGCCGCTCGTCGGCGTGCGCAAGCGGATCGTCGGGACGCGCGGCGAGACGTTTCTCGCACGCGGCCCGGGCATGCCGTTCGACGTACGGGGCAACGAGCTGCGCTACCGCGCGCCGTTCGCGTTTCTCGTCGACGTGCTCGAGCCGGAGGGCGCCGGCTTTCACGGCCGGGCGACCGCGTTCGGCCGCACCTACGGCGAGTTCGAGCTGAGGAGGATCACCGTGAGCGATCTCGAGACCACCCTGATCAGGCACCTCGACGAGGCCCACGCACTCGAGCAGACGGTTCTCCGGATGCTCGACGGGCTGATCGAGAGCGCATTCGATCCGGAGCTCGTCGACCGGCTCGAGCACCACAAGCTCGAGACGCAGGAGCACGAGTCGATCATGCGGCGCCGGCTCGAGGCGCACGGCGCGCAGCCTTCGGTCGTGCGTCAGGCGGCAGGGATGGTCGAGGCGCTGCTGAAGCTGCCGCTCGACCTCGTGCGCGGGGAGAAGTCGGGTCGCGGCGCGCGCGATGCGTACACGACCGAGCACCTCGAGATCGCGAGCTACGAGCTCTTGCGGCGCGTCGCCGAGCGGGCAGGCGACGAGGAGACCGCCCAGGCGTGCCTCGAGATCCTCGAGCAGGAGCGCGCGATGGCGCAGTTCGTCGAGGAGCGGTGGGACCTCCTCGCAGAGCTCTCGCTCCGCGAGGAGGGGGTCGTCGCGTAGCTACTTGAGCCAGGGAGCGAGGAAGCTCTCGATCTCCCTGCAACCGCGGGGCCGCTCGAGCCGGGCGCGGACGATCTTGTCCTCGACGACGACGAGCGTCGGCATGGTCTCGACGGCGAAGCGCTCGACGAGATCCGGCCGTTCCTGCTCGTCGACCCGGTAGAGCTTGAACGTCCCGTGGTTGCGGCGTCGTTGGAGCACCTGGGCGAGGAACCCTTCGACACGACGACAGGAACCCGAGACAGGCGAGTAGAAGAACACGAGCCCGGGCTTCTGGGCATCGACCGCGGGGGAAATGGGGGACCTCCTTGGAGGGGGTAACTTGGACATTTCCTTCCCGAACCGGACCGCGATCTAACGCCGATTTGCTCAGGAATGCCTAAGAAGACGCAAGGGGTCTAGATTTTCGCGATGCGCAGAGTGGTCGTCACAGGGCTGGGCGCGATCACGCCGATCGGCCCCGACGCGCCCTCGACGTGGCGCGCGGCGCGCGAAGGCCGCAGCGGCATCGACTTCATCCGCTCGTTCGACGCGAGCGGCTTCCCGGTTCGGATCGCCGCGGAAGTGAAGGACTTCGACCCGACGAGCGTCGCCTCGCACAAGGAGGCGCGGAAGCTCGATCGCTTCGTCCTGCTCGCGCTCGCCGCCGCCCGCGAGGCCGTCGCCGACGCGAGGCTGGACGGCCACTACGACCCGGCGCGCGTGGGGATCCTGTTCGGCAGCGCGATCGGCGGCGTGATCGGGATCGTCGAGCAGGCGGACGTGCTGCGGACGCGCGGCGCCGACCGGGTGACGCCGACGTTCATCCCGAGCGTGCTCGTCGACGCGGCGAGCGGGCAGCTCGCGATCTCGCTCGGCTACCGCGGCCCGAACTACGCGCCCGTGTCCGCGTGCGCGACGGGTTCCCACGCGGTCGGCGAGGCGGCCGAGCTGATCAAGCGCGGCGACGCGGACGCCGTGCTCGCGGGCGGCGCCGAGGCGTGCCTGCATCCGCTGATCCTGGCGGGGTTCTGCGCGATGCGCGGCCTCGCCGCCGAGGAGGAGGACCCGCCGCGTGCGTCGCGTCCGTTCGACGCGACGCGGGCCGGCTTCGTGATGGGCGAGGGCGCGTGCGTGCTCGTGCTGGAGGAGCTCGAAGCCGCCCGCCGGCGCGGCGCGACGGTGTACGCGGAGATCCTCGCGTACGGCGGCTCGAACGACGCGCATCACCTCGCGCAGCCCGATCCCGAATCGACGGGCGTGATCGAGATGATGCAGCAGGCGCTCGAGCGCGCGAACATCGCGCCCGAGCAGGTCGGCTACATCAACGCGCACGGCACGTCGACGCCGCTCGGGGACGCGGCGGAGACGAAGGCGATCAAGGAGGTCTTCGGCGACCATGCGTACAAGCTCGCCGTGTCGTCGACGAAGTCGGTGACGGGACATTGCTTCGCCGCCGCGGGCGCGATCGAAGCGATGATGTGCGTGCTCGCGATCCACGACGGCGTGCTGCCGCCGACGATGAACTACCGCGAGCCCGATCCGGACTGCGACCTCGACTACGTCCCGAACGAGGCGCGCGAGGCGCGCGTGGACGTCGCGCTCTCGAACGCGATGGGACTCGGCGGTCACAACGGCTGCGTGCTAGTCGGCCGGGTCGACTAGCACGTCCAGCGACCGCAGCACGCGGTCGGCCTGCGCGAGCGACTCCTCGTCCGGCGGATAGGACGGGTTCGGAATCGCGATCACGCGCATGCCGGCGGCCTTCGCCGCGCGGATGCCGCCGTGCGAGTCCTCGATCGCCGCGCAGCGCGTCGGCTCGACGCCGAGCCGTCGCGCGGCTTCGAGGTAGACGTCGGGCGCCGGCTTGCCGTGCGCGACCTCCTCGGAGGAGACGGTGGCGCGGAAGCAGCCCGCGATCCCCGCGAGCTCGAGAACGGCATCGATGAGCTCGCGGTTCGACGAGGACGCGAGCCCGAGCGGATAGCGCTGCGCGAGGCGGTGCACCGCGGCGACGGCGCCGTCGATCAGCGGCAGGTCGTCGCGATAGCGCGCGAGCATGAGGCGCACGACGTCCGCGTTGATCGCGCTCGGCTCGTCGGGCACGCCTGCGGTCTCGTGCAGGTAGCGCGACCACTCGTTCGAGCTCATGCCCATCATCGCGCGCTGGATCTCGTCGTCGTAGCGGCCGCCCCGGTCGCGGACGTAGCGCTCGCGCACCTCGTCCCAGACCTCCTCCGACCGGATCAGCACCCCGTCGAGGTCGAAGACGACCGATTCGATCACAGGTTGTGGTAGCTGCGGTCCCGGTACATGAGCGCGCTCTCGGCGGGTCCGCGCTCGACGGCGACGACGTCCGCGACGAAGAACGTGTGGTCGCCGGCGTCGTGCTCGGCGCGCGTCACGGCTTCGATCCAGCCGAGCGCGCCCTCGACGAGCGGCGCGAACCGCCCTTCGCGGATCGCGACGCCGTCCCAGTGCACGAGCGGCGGCCGGCCCGAGGCGAAGCGGCGCGCGAGGTCGTCCTGGCCGTCGCCGAGGAGGCTCACCGCGAAGCGGCCGGCGTTGCGGAGGAGCCCGTAGAGCGAGGCCTGCTTGCCCACCGAGATGCCGACGAGCGGCGGCTCGAGCGAGAGCGAGACGAGGGAGGAGATCGTCACGCCCATGCGGTCGCCGTCGTGGTCGACGGCCAGCACCGCAACGTTGTGCGGGACCCAGCGCATGAGCCCGCGCAGCTCCTCGCCGCTCGGCATCCCGCGAGTCTAGAGAGGCCGGCCCCGCGGCCCGGGCGATCCCGGTTGCAATCAGGCCGTATCCAATTTGCGAAGAACGTCGTTGTGGCGGTGTCAGCTGGGAGGCGACGGCGGCTCTGCCTATGGCCCGCCCAGATCAGAACGGAAACTTAGGGGGAACTGCGGAATGAAGCGGCACGTCTTCGCACTCGTCCTGGTGCTGGGCGCAGCGGCGTGGTTGGCCTCCATGGCGGCGGCCTGCCATTCGGACATCGCCGGCTCGCTCGACTGCTCGGGAACGGTGCACTACACGGCGTCTGCGTGGAACGACGCGGGCGCGACCACGGCGCAGCGGACGAACAGCGACGTCCGCGTCTTCGCGTCGACGGACAACGGCAACACCTATACGCAGATCGGAAGCGGCGCCTTCAACCAGGGCGACAACTTCCAGTTCTCGGGCACGTGGTCGGCCGGCTCGTCGACCTCGGTCGAGCTGAAGGTCCAGGAGTACGCGCACTGGGCGAGCGGCGACGCCCCGTCCTCGGCGCGCTACGTGACGGTCAGCCAGCCGTCGAACTGCGGCAGCACGGGCGGCTGCCAGGGCAGCAGCATGGTCTCGTCCGCGGGCTCCATCAGCGTCGCCAGCGGAACGGCCTCCGAGACGTTCACCGTCTCGCAGGGCTGCAGCGTGCAGGTCTCGCTCGTGAGCTACAAGGCCGACACGCAGACGCCGCAGTACTACCAGTCGTCCACGGAGACGGCGAACGCGGGGACGAACACGATGACGGTGGCAGTGCCCTCGTGCCAGTACATCGTCGACTTCGTCTACGGCACGCCGATCATGTCCGGCTCGCCCGACTACGGCAGCCGCCTGATCAAGACGACGAGCGGCGGCACGGGCTCGTGCTCGCCGTCGACTCCGCCGTCGACGCCGCCGTCGACCCCGCCGTCGACGCCGCCGTCGACTCCGCCCTCGACGCCTGCGCCGTCCTCTCCGGGCGCGCCGGTTCCGCCCCCGTCCGTGTCGCTCGTCAAGCTCGAGCGCGTGGGGACGACGGGCGCGTTCGTCGCGGGCCCGGTGACGGCGCACGTCGGCGACACGGTGTACTACCAGCTCGACGTGACGAACACCGGCACGACGACGATCGGCATCACCCTGAAGGATGACGGCTGCGACGCCGGAACCTTCGCACCGACCGGCCCGCAGGCGCTCCTGCCCGGCCTGTCCATGACGTTCACGTGCTCGCACACGATCACCGCCGCCGACGGCGCCGCGTACATCAACACGGCACTCGTCACGGCGACGAATGCGGGCCAGCAGCCGGCGACGGCGACCAGCTCGGTCACCGCGAACATCCAGGCTGCGAGCGGCGTCAAGGGCGCGTCGAAGACGATCCAGAAGAAGAGCGCGTCCGGCGTGAAGGCGGCGAAGCACGTCGTCAAGGTCGTGAAGCACGCGAAGGCGGCCCGTGCGGTCATCCGCGCGGCGAGCTTCACCGGGTAAATGAAGCCAACTGCGGCACTCGTCCGGCTCGGCGGCGGTCTCTTCGGAGACCGCCGCCGGCTCGGCAGCCTCGCCGCCGCCGCAGCGGCGGCGGGCGTGCTGGCGAGCGGCGCCCAGGCGGCACCGAAAGCGGCGTCGCAGAGCATCGTCGCGCAGGCGATCCGCCCCGCCGTCGCCGTCTATCGGAAGCCCGGGGCACGCAGGCCGTTCACGACGCTCAGGAACCCGAACGCCCACGGGTCGCAGCTCGTCTTCCTCGTGAAGTCGCGCCGGCCGGGCTGGGAGCACGTGTATCTGCCCATGCGCCCCGACGGTGCGACCGGCTGGATTCGCGACTCGCAGGTCCAGCTCGCGATCGATCCCTACCGGATCGTCGTCTCGCTGGGGCGGCACCGGATCACGGTCTACAAGGGACGCAGAATCTTCTACGCGGCGCCCGCAGGGGTCGGCCGCTCGGTCACGAGCACGCCGACGGGCACGTACTACCTCGTCGAGCTCCTCGAGCAGACCGACCCGTCAGGCCCGTACGGGCCGTACGCCTTCGGCCTCTCGGCGTTCTCGAAGGTGCTGTACAGCTTCGGCGGCGGCCCGGGCGAGATCGGTCTGCACGGGACGGACGAGCCGAGCGGGCTCGGAACCGACGTCAGTCACGGCTGCATCCGGATCAGCAACGCGGGCATCACGAAGCTCGCGCATACGCTGCCTCTCGGAACGCCGATCACGATCATGCATTGACGGCGGGCGCGGCGGCCTTGCCCGGCCGCCGCGCGAACCGTAGGATCGCGCGATGCGCCGCGTCTTCCTCTGGGCGAGTCTCACGCTCTCCGCGATCGTGGTCGTCGGCATCGTCGTGCAGCTCTATCTGATCGCCGCCTGGGTCTTCGGCGCGACGGGTGCGCTCGACGCACACAAGAACGTCGGCGGCATCGTCGTCCATCCGGCCGAGGTGCTCACCTTCCTCGTCGCCTTCGGCGCGTGGTGGCGGAGCTGGCGTAACATCGGACTCTCGTTCGCCCTTGCGCTCGTCGGCACGATCCAGGTCTTCTTCGCGGGCGACGTCGACAACCCGAAGCACGGCTACGTCCACGGGTTGCACGGCGGTCTCGCGCTCGTCGTCGCGGCGATCGCCGTCTACGTCGCGCGCCGCGAGGCGCGGACGCTCGGGCTGCTCGCGCCGCGCGCGGCCTAGCTGCCGCTCGTCTCGCGGCTCGTATACTCGGCCAGGCAGTCCGGGCAGATGCCGTCGCTGTAGCGCTTCTGCATCGCCTCGACCTCGGCTTCTTCCCGCCACTCGCCGTCGACGCGCACGCGCCCGCACCAGGCGCAGCGAACGGTGACGCGATCCTCCTCCGGCTGATCCTCCACGTTGGCCGGAGCGTACGACGCCGCTTCCGCATTGACTAGAGCGGCGGGGGTGGGATTCGAACCCACGAGCCCTTGTGGGGCCTCCGGTTTTCAAGACCGGCCCGTTCGACCGCTCCGGCACCCCGCCGCGCGGGCGTCACGGTACTACGAGTCTTTGCCTGCCCCCGCGCGGGCCCGCTGCCCGATCGAGCGCGGCGCGCCGTACGCCCAGAGCGGCTCCGGCACGGAGACCGAGCCGCCGTCCTCCTGGAAGTTCTCGAGCAGCGCGAGCATCGTGCGCGCGGTGATCGCGGTGCCGTTCAGCGTCGCGACCGTCTCCAGCTTCCCCTCGCGCCGCGTGCGGATGTCGAGCCGGCGCGCCTGGTAGTCGGTCGTGTTCGACGTCGACGTGAGCTCGCGGTAGCGCTCCTGGCCCGGGAACCAGCCCTCGATGTCGTACTTCTTGACTGCGGACGCACCGAGGTCGCCCGCGGCGACGTTGACGACGCGATACGGGATGTCGAGGTCGCCGATCAGCTCCTCCTCGACCGCCAGCAGGCGCTCGTGCTCGTCGCGCGCCGCATCGAGCGTCGTGAACACGAACATCTCGACCTTGTCGAACTGGTGCACGCGGAACATCCCGCGCGTGTCCTTGCCGGCGGCTCCAGCCTCGCGCCGGAAGTTCGTCGAGTAGCCGGCGTAGCGCAGCGGCAGCGCGTCGAACTCGAGAATCTCGCCCATGTGCATCGAGGCGAGACCGACCTCCGCGGTGCCGGTCAGGTAGAGCTCGTCGCGCTCGACGCGGTAGAGGTTGACCTCCTCCGTCGGCAGGAAGCCCGTTCCGTACATCGCCTCCTCGCGCACGAGCACCGGCGGCAGCACCGGTGTGAAGCCCTTCTGGACGAGCCGGTCGAGCGCGTAGCGGTAGAGCGCCAGCTCGAGCAGCGCGACGTCGCCGAGCCGGTAGGCGAAGCGCGATCCCGACACCTTCGAGGCACGCTCCATGTCGATCAGGCCGAGCGCCTGTGCGAGGTCGAGGTGGTCCTGCACCGGGGCGTCGAACGCCGGCGGCTCGCCGACGCGCCGGATCTCGACCGCGTCCTCGTCGGTGAAGCCGTCCGGCGTGTCCTCGGCCGGCGGGTTCGGAATGCGGTCCCAGAGCTCCCGCCGCCGCGTCTCCGCGCGCGCGAACTCCTCTTCGAGCCGCTGCAGCTCCGCCTTCACCCGTTCGAGCTCGGCGAGCTGCTCGGGCGAGGGCTTGCCCTTCAGCTTCCGCTTCCCGCGCAGCTCCTCGACGCGCGGCTGCAGGTCGAGCACCGCGCGGTCGGCCTCGAGCAGCTCGTCGAAGAGCTCGGCCGCGCCCTTGCGCGCGAGCGCCGCCCGGAAGGCAGCCGGCTCGTTGCGGGCGGCGCGGAGGTCGATCACGCCCGGGAGTCTAGGTAGGCGTCGAAGAGCAGCGCGACGCCCTCGTCGTCCACCGACGGGACGACGAGCTGCGCGCGCGCGAGGATCTCCGGGTGCGCGTTCGCGACGGCGACGCCGAACCCCGCCCAGTCGAGCAGCTCGCGGTCGTTCTCGCCGTCGCCGCAGGCGACGGTCTCCGCCGCGGTGAACCCGAGCCGCTCGGCGACGAATGCGAGCCCCGAGCCCTTGCTGACGTCCGGATGCGCGAACTCGAGGAAGTGAGGCAGCGACTTCGACACGAAGAGCCGCCCGCGGAAGCGCGGCTTGAGCACGGCCTCGAGCTCGTCGAGCGCGTCCGGGTCGCCGACGGCGACGAGCTTCGTCGGCTCTTCCCGGAGCCAGGCGCGCAGGTCGCCGACGACGTGCATCTCGACCCGGTTCAGGTCGGCGTACGCGTGCGCCTCCGGCGTCTCCGCGGCGACGTAGAGCTCGTCGTCGACGTAGCAGTTGAGGTGGAAGCCGGCGTCGAGCACCGCGTCCATGGCCTCGCGCGCCTCGGGCAGCGGGATCGGGATGTGGCGCAGGAACTCGCCGCTGACCGGATCGGCGACGAGCGCGCCCTGGTAGCAGATGACCGGATCGTCGAGCCCGGCCTCGTCGAGATACGGGCGGACGGCCTGGAACATGCGGCCCGTGACGACGATCACGTGCGTGCCCGTCGCGCGGATGCGCGCGATCGACTCGCGCGTGTGCGGGCGCAGAACCGCGTCCTTCGCGATCAGCGTCCGGTCGAGGTCGACGGCGAACGCCGCGACGTGCGGCGGAAAGCCGGGTGGAAGCTCGAGCTCCGCTACGGGACGGTGCCGCCGGTCGACTTCACGACGTACGCGGCGACGTCGGCGATCTGCTGGGTGCTCAGCGTTCCCTTGAAGGACGGCATCGGGCTCTTGCCGAGCGTGACGCGCGCGGTCGCGAGCCGGTAGTCGGGCTTCGCCTGGTCGAGGTTCGGGCCGACCGTGCCGGTCGAGTGCGCGGCGGCGAGCGTGTGGCAGCCGGTGCAGCCGGCGCTCGCGAAGACCTTCGCGCCGGCCGTGGGATCGCCCTTCAGCTTGAACGCCGGCGTGGCCGGCGCCTGCTGCGCTTTCGGGAGCGTCCCGATCACCGTGTTCGGGGTCGCGCCGACCGTTCCCTCGGAGCCGCAGCCGGCGCCTGCAACGAGCAGGCCGCATGAGAGGACGATGAGAATGCCCGTCCGCACGGGGCGTGACTCTACCTAGCCGCACTACCATGTGACTCATGAAGCGCCGCTCGTACGGCAGAGACGCAGGGCTCACCTTCCGGATGCTCCTCACGACCGGTTTGCTCGGCCTGCTCTACGTCGTCTTCGCCGTCGTGCTGCTGCAGGTGCTGAACGTCGGGCTCGCCCCGATGCTCGTGATCGTGATCGGGCTCGCCTTCTTCCAGTACTGGACGTCGGACAAGCTCGCCCTGGCCGCATCCGGCGCAAAGGTCGTGACGGCCGAGGAGGCCCCCGAGCTGCACGCCATGGTCGAGCGCGTCTGCGCGATGGCGAACCTGCCGAAGCCGCGCATCGCGATCGTCCCCTCGGACGTCCCGAACGCCTTCGCGACCGGCCGGAGCCCGAAGCATGCCGCCGTGGCGGTCACGCGGGGGCTCTGGAACCGGCTCGAGCCGCAGGAGGTCGAGGCGGTGCTCGGCCACGAGCTGTCGCACGTCGCGAACCGCGACGTCCTGATCATGACCGTCGCGAGCTTCTTCGCGATGCTCGCCGCGCTGCTCACGCGGTTCGGGCTCTACGCCGGCATGTTCGGCGGCTTCGGCGGCGGCAACAACCGCTCGAACAACGGCCAGAACCAGGTGCCCGTCTGGCTGATCGTCTTCGCCGTCTCCGTGGTCACCTACCTGATCAGCTTCATCCTGATCCGGACGATCTCGCGCTACCGCGAGTACGCCGCCGACCGCGGCTCGGCGCTCATCACGGGCGCGCCCGAGAACCTGATGAGCGCATTGCAGAAGATCGCGAGCGGCATCACCCAGATCCCGCAGCAGGACCTGCGCGAGGTCGCCGGCATGAACGCGTTCTTCATCGTGCCGACGAACTGGCGCGCGCAGGTCGGCGAGCTCTTCATGGATCACCCGCCGCTCGAGAAGCGGCTCGCGGCCCTCGCGCAGATCGCGCGCGAGATGGGCCGCCCGGTCTCCTAGTCGCCCGGCGCCGGTCCCCCCGCCGCTAGATCGGCGCGTCGAACAGGCCGAACCACTTCGTCAAATCCTGCTCGACCGGGAGCTCCGGCTCGAGCTTCGCCTTCAGCTCGAGCTCGCGCGCGTTGTCGCGCTCCTGCTTCTCGCCCGTCGGCACGAAGGGCCAGAACGTGCCCGTCTTGAAGCCGTAGATCCAGTAGACCGGATGCGGCCCGCTCCCCTCGAAGCGGAACGCGGCGGCGAGCAGCTGCCCGCCGAAGCCGCGGTCCGTGAACTCCTTGCCGACGGCGTACACCGCGGTCACCTCGTCTTCGAGCTGCGGGTCGCGCACGATCACCCACGCGAACCCGAACGAGTCGGTCTTGCGGTCGAGCTTCGAGCCCTGCCCCGCCGCGACGCTCTCGAGCAGCTGCTCGACGTCGTGGTCGGCCTGCGTGAACTCACCCGCCGACATCGGCTTGTAGACGATCGCGCCCGCGCCCGACGGCTTCAGGCCGCACTCGACGTCGAGCGTCACCGCCGCCGTCGTGAGGGCGAAGAGCCGGTCGCGCGCCGGCTCCTTCAGCTTCTTCCGCCCGAAGAGGACGTCGGTCAGCCCCACTACGACGACTGCTGCTGCGGCTGCTCGGGCTGGGCCTGCTCCTGCTCGGGCTCGGGCGGCGGAGCTGCGCCGGCCTCGATCTGCTTCGCGCCGTCGCCGGAGCCGACCTCGGCCTTCAGCTTCGCGAGCTCGCTGTCGACCTGGCTCGTCGCGGAGATCTGCGCGAGCTCGCGGTCGAGCTGCGACCGGTTGTCGCCGACGTCCTCGAGCGCGCCGGTGGACGTGAGCTCGTCGATCGCGGAGGCGCGCGCCTGCAGCTCCTCCGTCTTGTCGCGTGCGCGCTGGATCGCCATGCCGGTGTCCTCCATGCCCTTGCCGATCCCGGTGGCTGCCTCGCCGATCTTCACCTGCGCCTGGGCGGCCGAGTACTGGGCCTTGATCACTTCCTTCTCGGAGCGGAAGGACTCGATCCGCGTCTCGAGCTGCTGCTGGGAGGCGATCAGCGACTCCTGCTGGTGCTGGAGCTGCTGCACCTGGGCGTCCAGACCCTGCAGCTGCTGCTGCGCGACCGCCTTGCGCTCGAGCGCCTGGCGGGCGAGGTCCTCGCGGTTCGCCGCGACCGCCTGCCGGGCCTGCGTCTCGAGCTTCACGACGTTCTGCTCGATCGACTGCGTCTGGAGCTCCAGCCGCTTCTTCGCGGTGACGACGTCGGCGACGCCGCGCTTCACGTTCTGGAGCTGCGTGAGCATCTGCTCGTACGAGTAGTCGAGCGTCTCGGTCGGGTTCTCGGCGCGATCGAGCACCTTCGACGCCTTCGACTTGAAGATCAGGGAAAAGCGCTGCCAGAGACTGGCCATCCGTCGTCCTCCTCGGGGGTTCCGGTTAGCCTAGCGCCGTGCTCGTCGCACGGAGCATGCACCCCGACTGGCTCTCGAACTCGTTCGCGATCGCGGACCGGGAGGGAGGCACCGCGCTCTTCGTCGATTCCGGCGCCGACGTCGGGCCTCTGACGGCCGCCGTCGAGGAGTGGGGGGCGACGCCGGCGGCGCTCCTGCGCACGCACTCGCACCACGACCACGTCGTCCACGAGCACGAGCTGCGGGCGCGCTATGCCATCGACGTCGTCGCGGAGCCCGGCGAGTGGGAGTGGGGCGACCTGCGGGTCCGCGGCGTCGCGACACCGGGTCACAGCGACGACATGGTCGCGTTCCTCGTCGGGGACGCCGTCTTCACCGGCGACACGCTCTTCAAGGACGCGGTCGGCGGCGGCGACCTCGAGCAGGTGCGCGCCTCGGTCATGGACGTCTTCATGGCGCTCCCCGACGAGACCCGCGTGCTGCCGGGCCACACCGACGAGACGACGATCGGTCGCGAGCGGGCCGAGAACCCGTTCGTGCGCGTGTGGAGCGGCGCCGCGCCGGAGGGCAGCGAGCGCGTGCGCGTCGGCGGCCGCGATGCGACGCTCGTCGTCTGGTCGCCCGACTACGACGGCAAGGGCAAGGCGTGGGTGCGCTTCGACGACGGCGAGGACGCGATCGTCGGCGGCTCGCGCGTCGAGCGCTGAGACGCCCGACGCGCAGCCTCTCCGTTTACGACCCGCAGACGTTCGACACGGTCGAGTCGACCTTGATCGTGCCGCCCGGGCCGAGCTTCCAGGCGAACCAGTTGCCGTTCTGCGACACGACGCAGTAGTTCGTCTGCGTCGGCGAGCCGGTCCACGCCGTGCCGGTCGGCGCGGCCGCGTTGTTCACGTCGGGCGAGCCCATGATCCAGAGCGAGGCGGGGAACGCTTGGTCGTAGCTCGACTTCAGCTCGGCAGCCGTCATCCCCTGATAGCCGGCGTCGCTGTTCGAGGTGCTGTAGTCCGGATCGGTGGCCTGCGCGGCGCCGGGCGTGTTGTCGGCGTTGTACGACTCGATGTCGGGCAGCACGGCGCGGATGTTCGCCTGGGCCGCCGACTTGTTCGCGCGATCCTTGAAGCTCAGGTACGACGGCACCGCGATCGCGAGGAGGATGCCGAGGATGATGATCACGACGAGGAGCTCGATCAGCGTGAAGCCCTGCTCCTCGCGCAGCGTGCGGAAATCGTGCATGGACGTGCCTCTCCTTTCGGTGCAACGAGCCTGCCCTGTCTACATCGCACTCCGATGTAAGGGCGACGACCCCCATTCGAGGGACACGTCCGTTAAGGACGGTACGGTCTGCCGGTGCGCCTGCTCGTCGCCCGCTGCGAGGTCCGCTACACCGGCCGGCTGAACGCCGTCCTGCCGGAGGCGGTGCGGCTGCTGATCTTCAAGGCGGACGGCTCGGTCCTCGTCCACGACGACGCCGGAGGCTACAAACCGCTCAACTGGATGACCGCGCCGACGACGGTCGAGGACGCGGGCGACACGCTCGTCGTGCGCAAGCCGAAGACCGAGGACGTGCTCGAGATCCGGCTCGTCGAGGTCGTGAGCGACGTGGTGCACGACATGGGCGAGTCGGCCGCGCTCCAGAAGGACGGGGTGGAACGCGATCTCCAGGAGGCGCTCGCGGCCGAGCCGGCCTCCCTCGGCGAGGCGCTGACGCTCGTGAAGCGCGAGTGGGCGACCGAGGTCGGCCCCGTCGATTTGATGTGCAAAAACGCTGACGGCGACTGGGTCGCCGTCGAGATCAAGCGGATCGGGACGATCGAGGCGGTCGAGCAGCTGACGCGCTACCTCGGCTTCATCCGCGCCGACCCGGCGAAGC
>Ga0070741_10014946_pt1 | contig 13298 bp, 5 predicted proteins | sample Coa_R1_4_FD_66440 | JGI IMG/M metagenome (GOLD analysis project Ga0070741, IMG submission 66440) | Surface soil microbial communities from Centralia Pennsylvania, which are recovering from an underground coalmine fire - Coalmine... | ecosystem: Environmental > Terrestrial > Soil > Unclassified ... | reverse complement strand
GACGAGCTGCTGGCGATGTCCCTCGGCGAGCTCCTCCACTGCGAGATGGTGCTCGGACTCCCGTTCGACGAGCGCTCGGCTGCGCGGGCGCTCGAGCTCGAGGCGAGGCTGGCCCTTCCGGCCGCGTCGTACTTCCGGCCCAGCATCTCGCTCGCCGTCGTGTACACCGCGACCGACCGGCTCGATGAGGCGCGCCGGTTGCTCGACGGCGAGCTCGCGCGGATCGAAGCCGCGGGCGACGAGGCGATCCGCTGGGGCGTCCTCTCGCGGATCTCGGAGCTCGAGCTGCGCGTCGGCAACCTCGCCGCCGCGGTGACGCGCGGCCGCGAGGCGGTCGAGGCAGCGCGGCTGCTCGACCACACGGGGATCGAGCGCTTCGCGCTGCTGCCCTACGCGGCCGCGCTCGCCCGCACCGGCCGGCTCGCGGAGGCGAGGACGCTCGCGACGGAGGCGCTCGCGCAGTCGGACCGGGTCGGCAGCCGCCTCACCGCGCTGCGGGCGCTCGGGACGCTCGGCTTCTGCGCGTTGTCGGAGGAGCGGGCGGACGAGGCCTGGGCGACGCTCGAGCCTGCCGTCGCGGAGCTGGCAGAGCTGGGCGTCGGCGAGCTCTCGATCTTCGGCGTCGCGCAGGACGCGATCGAGGCGCTCGTCGCCCTGCGCCGCTTCGACGAGGCCGCTGCATTGGCCGAGTGGGTCGACGAGCGCGGAGCGGCGGCCGGGCGCGCCTGGCACCGCGCGATCGCCGCCCGAGGACGAGCGCTCGTCGCCGCCTCGGAGGGCGAGCCCGAGCGCGCGCGCACGGCGCTCGCGCACGCGTTCGCTGCGCACGCGGAGCTCGCGCAGCCCTTCGAGCTCGCCCGCACGCTGCTCGTACAGGGTCAGGTCGAAAGGCGCGCGAAGCAGCGCGCGGCCGCGCGCGCGGCGCTGACGGAAGCGCTCGAGCTCTTCGACAACCTCGGCGCTCCGCTCTGGGCCGAGCGCGCGGCGGCCGAGCTGGCGCGCATCCCGGGCCGCGCGCCGAGCTCCGGCGGCCTCAGCGAGACGGAGCGCCGGATCGCGGAGCTCGTCGCGCGCGGTCTCTCGAACAAGGAGGTCGCCGCGAAGCTCTTCGTCACCGTCCGCACCGTCGAGGCGAATCTGTCCAAGGTGTACGCAAAGCTCGGCGTGCGCTCGCGAAGCGAGCTCGCGAGCTCCCTCCACGCACCCGAGCCGGCTCAAAACGATGTGGGTTTCCACGATTGAGCCTCGTCGTCGCGCGACCTAGCGTCGCTCGACGTGAGCGACCTCCGGCATTTCACCGTCGAGCTCGAGCGACCCGCGGCCGGATGGACGGAGCTTCAGCGGGCGGCCGCCCGCGCGCGTCTCGCCGCCGAGCAGATGCGCGAAGAGGGAAGCGAGGTCCGCTTCCTGCGCTCGGTCTTCGTGCCGGAGGACGACGCCTGCTTCTTCCTCTACTCGAGTGCGAGCGCGGCCGTCGTCGACGAAGCGGTGCGGCGCGCGCACCTCGGGGTGCGATCGGTCGGAGATGCGTAGAGCGCTCCTGATCGCGGCGACGAGCGCGGCGCTCGCGTCGCTGGCGGCGTGCGCCATGACCGCCGCCGCTGCCAAGGGCTCGCCCTGGAAGGAGGTCGGCGATCGGATCGAGATCGACGTCCCGGTCGGCTTCGGCTCGTTCAAGGACACCGACAAGAGCCGCCCGGGACTCCAGATCGACGTCCAGGTCTACCGCTCGGCTGTCGACGGCAGGATCCGCTTCGCGACGCCGGACGGCGTCGTGGTCGGCGAGTCGCCGGACGGAGGCTTCACGCCGGAGGACTCGCTTGGCGCGGGCGGGCGCGCATTCGCGTGGGGCGACACGACCGCCGGGACGGCGCGCCTGTGGACGCCGGCCTTCGACGCCGGGCGGACGCTGCTCTCGGTCGATCCGTCTCTGCGCTGCGGGAAGGCCCTCGACAAGACGACCCCGCTCGCCGGGCCGTTCTCCATCGCGATTCCCGCCGGCGCGAAGCCGGGCGGCCGCGACGTAGCCAACCCGGCCTCGGTGCTCGTCTACGGCGACCTCCGTGACCCCGACCGCGGCGTGCGCATCGCGACCGCCGGCGGTGTCACGGTCGCGCAGCGGAAGGCTCGTCCGATCGCGCGCGGCGGCTTCGTCTTCGCTGGCGCGGTCTTCGCCTACGGCACGAACGGCCGGCAGAAGCCCAAGCTGTGGACGCCGGAGCTGGACGGGCAGAGCACCGACCTCGTGCAGACCGGCTTCGTCGGCTGCATCCCGGCCGCGCAGACCGGCACGATCACGGTCACGAAGACGGTCGTGCCCGCAAGCGATCCGGGGCGCTTCGATCTCCAGATCGACGGCTCGACGAAAGCGGCAGGCGTCGGTAACGGCGGCACGACGGGTTCCGTCACCGTTCCGGCGGGCACGCACTCCGTCTCCGAGGTCGCTTCGGCCGGGGCGAGCCTCGCCGACTACACCTCGACGATCGACTGCGTCGGCACGAACGACGCGGAACCGGTCGACGTCGCAGGCTCCGGTCTCGCTTCGCTCCCGGTCGATCCCGGCGACGACTGGCGCTGCACGATCACGAACACACGCAACACGGGCACGATCACCGTGACGAACGCGCTCGATCCAGGCGACGACCCCGGCCGCTTCGACCTCGAGATCGACGGACAGACGAAGCTCGCGGCTGCCGGCAACGACGGCACGACCGGGCCCGTCGCGCTTCCGACCGGACTGCACTCGGTCTCAGTCGCCGCAGCGCCCGGCACGCACGTCGACGACTACACGACCGGGATCGTGTGCACGGAGGACTCCAATCCTGCGAGCCCGCTCGTCGCGAGCGGCGGCACCCTCGACTCGATCCCCGTCCAGACGGGCGACGCATGGCAGTGCGCGGTCACGAGCAGACGCACCGTCGACCTCGCGACCGTGACGCCGCAGGCCGCACCGGACACCTCGCGCGCCGTGTCGAAGACGATCGGGAAGTTCGGCGGGACGATCGACACCGACGGAGCAGACGGAACGCACTACCACTTCGTGGTGCCGGCCGGGGCGCTCGCCGCCGACACCGAGATCACGGTCGCACCCGCGAGCGTCTCCGGCCTGGACGACGTCGCCGACGACGTCACGGCCGGTGTCGACTTCGCGCCCGACGGGCTGACGTTCGCCCTGCCCGCGAATCTCACGATCACGTTGCCCGGTCCGGCCGGGCGGACGTTCGCCGCGACGTTCCACTCAGGCGCCGCCGGGATCTCGTTCCTCCTTCCCTCCGTCTCCGGCAACGTCGTCTCCATGGACGTCGAGCACTTCAGCGACGTCGCGACCTTGCATGCCCGCGTCGCCGCGATCGCCGCGAACATCAGCAGCGCGCTCGCGAACGCACCCGAGCTCGACTCGCCGCAGCTCGCCCGGCTGATCGCCGCATATCACTCCGTCCCGAGCGGCGATCCGGGCGGAACGGCACTTGGCTCGTTCCTGCTCGGCCTCTACACCTCGACCGTCGCGCCGGCGATCGCCGCGGTCGACACGGCGAACGCTCGTCCGGAGACGCTCGACGACTGGGAGGTCGCGCAGCAGGTCGTCCGCGACTTCGGGGGGATCGTCCAGCTCGCGAGCTCGAGCGGGGACGGCCGAGACCTGCCGTCGGGAGATCCGAGCAACCCCAAGCAGACGCTGCACGACGTCGCTGCGCAGGGCGTTGCGGACGTGACCCGCAAGGGCGAGACGCTCCTCGCCGCGTACTCGGCCGGCGGGGGACCGTCCGCCTGCTCGGCCGCCGTCGACGGCGTGGCCGACTGGGTCGCGCTTCCCGACCGCCTGGCCGCGGATCTGCAGCTACTCGGCGCCGTCGGCGGGTTCAGCCTGTGCCTGGGCACGCACGTCGAGACGCTCACGCACTTCCCGGGCACGATCGACTCGTCGGTCGAGAACGTCTCGGCGTCGTTCCAGGCGAGCGTCACGGCTCCGGCGCAGACTCCGGGCGGCGTCGCGAGCGGCGGCCAGATGCTGTTCCCGGAGCCGAGCGAATACGTCCTGACCGTGCAGGGCGGCACCTTCCAGGGCGGAGGCACGAGCCTCGACACGACGAGCGGCGACGACGGCGCCCTCAGCGTGCAGATCGATCGCGGCGCCGACCCGACGACGCGTGCGGCTCGCGTCACCGTCGACGGCACGGTGATCGTCGGCGATCTCGGCCTCGTCGTCCAGACCCACGGCGGAACGAACCAGGTTGCCGTGCACGAGACGGCGGGTCCGCAGAGCGCGACGCAGGTCAGCTTCGCGTTCTCGCCGCCCGTCAACTCGATCCTCGACCCCGGCGGCACGACGAACCTCTGCGTCAAGGTGACCGACGCCGAGAGCAAGCCGATCGAGAACCTCAGCGTGAGCTGGGCGCTCGGCGGCCCCGGCTCGCTCGCCGCACCGAGCTCGACGACCGACGCGACGGGCGTCGCGTGCGTCGACTATCACCATCCCGCCGGGCCGGTGGCCCAGGGCGACACCGCGACAATCACGGCAACCGCCACCCACGACGGAGCGGACGGCTCGGACAGCGTGACGCTCACGCCGCGCTGGGTCTCGATCCGCATCGAGGCGAAGCCCGACTCGCAGTCCGGCTTCACAACGGCCACGAACGGCACGGTTCCGGTCGTGCCGGGCGAGCACGCGCAGCTGCGGCTGACGTTGACCGGCCCCGGAGCGACCGTCTCCGATCCGCCGCAACCGCTCCGTGCCGGCAGTACCGTCCAGGTCGAGATCGACACGGGCGGCGGCACGCTCGTCCTCCCCGACGGCACGACCGGTGTCCTCGCTCTCCCGACGCTCGATACGAACGGGCAGACCCTGCTGACCTGGGACCCGCAGAGCTCGACGGTCGACACGCGCATCCACGTCTCCTTCCCGCTCCCGGACGTCGGCCCGGGTGTCGGCGCGGACGTCCTGCTCGCGCAGCGTCGGGCGAACGTCGTCGGGCTGCACACCGGCACGATCCACGCCTGCGGCTTCATCGAAGAGAACGGACGCATTCCGTTCTGCCAGGACTCGATCTTCCAGGAACGGCTGGATCTCTTCGTGACGGCCACGTTGCTTCCCGACGGGACGATCAGCGTCCACGTGACCGGCACGGTCAGCGCGCACGATTCGGAGAACGACTACGTCGTGGCTGGCGGCGAGCTGTTCCTCGACTGCACCGGCAGCTACGACTTCGACGGGAGCGTCGACAACGTGCAGGTGCTCGACTCAGGCGTGAGGATCGTGGCGTCCGGAACCGAGACGGACACGCGCCCACATCCGATCTGCGGCCCACCCGCCGACGGCCAGTTCAGCCTGGGCTCCGACTTCGACAGCCTCCACGGGCGGTCACTCGACATACTGGAGACGCAGGTCGTGGAGGATCAGAGCGGGAACCCCGTCGCGCTCGATTTCAACTTCAACGGGACGGGCTCGTACGGCGACGTCTACGTCGAGACCGGCACCGTCCCGATCAACTGACGCGAGAGTCGTCCCGCACGAGCGTGCGCAGGCGCCGCTCGATCCGGACGTCGAGCTCGGGCGCGACGGCGATGAGGCCGGCGACGGCGAGTGCGAGTGCGCGGCGCAGCTCCTGGGGGCGGACCGACGACACGAGCGTGGGGGCGAAGCGGTCGAGGATCTCGTCGGGCAGCTGGTCGAACCCGCGGCCCTCCCTCGCAGGGAGACCGCGGTGGAGACAGGCCAGATCGAGCGCGTAGTCGCGCATTGCGCTCAACCAGTACTCGGCCTGCCAGAGCCGGCCGCGTTCGATGCAGAAGCGCGCGCGGAGCGCATGGTGGACGGCGTAGCCGAGCAGCTCCTTCGCGTCGGGCGGCGGTGCGTGCCCGCGCGGCGCGGCCTCGCCGAAGAGGAGGCGGAACTTCGGCCCGGCCGCGCCCCACGCGTGCGCGGGCGCGAAGGAGAGGTCGAGCTGCAGGCACCCCGGCAGCAGGAAGACGCGATAGATCGCGGCGGCCGCCGCCAGATCGAACAGGTGCACTGCGTCGAGCTCGTCGACGATCGTGCGCGACCAGTCCTCGAGCACCGCGTCGACCGGCGTGCGGTCCGCGACGGCGAAGGTCAGATCGAGGTCCGACCAGGGATCGCCGCCTTCGAGCGCGAGCGAGCCGACGACCGCACCCGCGACGACCCGATCGTCGGCCTCTGCGAGCGCGAGCACGCGCGCGTGGACACGCTCGCGATCCTCGACGCTGAACAGGCTCACGCCTGCGGATGCTACGCAGCGAGGCGACCCGTGAGCGTTCCCGCGCGGAACGTGAGCGCGCCGTGCGCGGCGTCCGCGCCGACGACGTGCACGGTGCCCGAGAGGACGATCGGCGGGCCGAGCTTCGCGATGCGGACCGTTCCGTTCACGGCGACGCCTGGTGCGATGCTGTAGCCGACGAGCGTGAAGCCGTCGCGTGTCTCGACCACGTGGCCCCCGCGCAGGCCGGGGAGCCGGGCCTTCGAGCCGGACAAGCCCGACGTCGCGAGCCACACGGCCTCGGCCTCCCGCAGCGTCTGCGTCACGAGCGTCTTCGTCGACGCCGCGTCGTGCCGCGTCGCGTGCGCGCCCGGGAACGCGGCCAGCGGCGCCACGTACGGCTTCGACCGCGGACACGTCGCGGCGGGCGTGAGGTTGCCGGAGATCCAGTTACGCAGGGCGAGCGCCGAGCAGGTCGACGGATCGGCGGTCAGGACGCTGTGCCCGACGCCCGGGACGACTACGAGGTGGCCTTGCGGGAAGCGTGCGACGACTGCGGCCGCGTCGGACGTCGGCGTGCGCAGGTCGAGGCCGCCGCTGAACGCGAGCACCGGCACGTCCGGCAGTGCAGCCGGCACGGGCGGGACGTCGGAGACCGGCGTGGGCCAGTCCGTGCACAGGTCGGCGTTGCCGAGCTCGCCCGCCCAGGTGCCGAACGGTCCGAACGCTCCCGCGGGCATCGCGTCGAGCGCAGCCTGCAGGGACGCGTCGCGCTCCGCGAACGGCGTCGACGGATCCCACGGGAACGGCTGGTCGTCGCAGGACGTCGCGATGTAGTTCGCCTCGCTGAAGTCCTCCGGCGAGCTCACCTCGCTCGAGCCGTCGAGCAGCATCACGTGCACGAGCGGCCGGATGTCGCCGCCACGTGCGGCGTGCACCGCCGCCGGCAGCTCGGCCGCGAGGCCCGGGTCGAGATCCGAGTCGATGATGATCCGCAGCAGCATGAGCGCCGTCTCGCGCGTTGCGGATGTCGCCCCGAACCGGTTCACGAGCGCGACGACGTCGGCCGGGTAGCTCGGAGTCGCCTGCGAGCAGAGACCGCCGGCGCAGTAGTGCGCGAGCGTCGCGGGCAGCGCACGTGCGACGTTGGCCGCGAAGGGATCGGGCTGCGTCGGCGCGACGATAGAGTCGAGCACGAGGCGCTCGACGTGCTGCGGATACGCAGCGGCGTATGCGAGCGCGAGCTTCGTTCCGTACGAGACGCCGCTCACGACGATCCGGTCGAATCCGAGCGCCTGCCGGACGGCGTCGAGGTCGGCCGCGTGGTCGGCGGTGCTGTAGAACGACGCGGCCGGGCCGAGCTGCGCCGCGCACTGTCCGGCGACGACGGCCTCGTCGTCGCTGCTGCTTGCGGTGTCGAGCGCCGGGCAGTCGAGCGCATCGGACCGGCCCGTGCCGCGGTCGTCGTAGCTGACGAGCGTGTAGCCGGGGTAGAGGAAGCGGAGCCATTCCGCCTGTGTGGGACTGCCGAGGTCGTAGGCCTCCGCGGAGCCCTGGCCCGGGCCGCCTGCGACGAGGAAGACGGCGCCGCGCGGCGTCCCCTTCGCCGGCAGCTCCTCGACGTGCAGCGGGATCGTGCCGGGAACCGTGCCGCTGCGGTCGATCGGGACCGTGACGGTCGTGCACGTGAGCGCCGCCGGGCAGGCGTCGGCCCGGGCGGCGACCGCCGGCGCAGAGGCAATGAGCGCGGCGAGGACCACCGGCACGAACGCAAGAACCCGATGCTGCATGAGACCCCCCTCGAACGACGCGGCTACCGACTCGTGTCTCGGCCTACGACGCGCCGCGCCGGATCCCTCGGATGTGTACCGGCCCTCGGTCGCATGTGCAACCGTTGACGGCCGTGATCGAGACGCCTCGCCTCAGGCTCGAGCCGCTCTCGCGCGCGCATCTCGAGCCGTGGACGAGGTTCATGCTCGACGGCGACGCACGTGCCGGGCTGCACACGCCGGACCCGGCAGAGAGCGCGGAGCAGGCGGCGGCCGGGCTCGACCGGTTCGTCGAGGTCGGCGAGATGGTCGCCCTCGTCGTCCGCGAGACGGGCGAGGTGGCGGGCTTCGCGGGCTTCGTGCCGCGCACGCTCGAGTGGGGCGACGAGGTCGAGCTCGGCTGGATGCTCCTGCCCGCCTATCGCGGCCGCGGCTACGCGACGGAGGCTGCCTCGGCGCTTCGGTCACGCGCCGGGCAACGCGTGATCTCGCTCATCCGCACGGACAACCCGGCCTCGGAGGCGGTCGCGCGGCGGCTCGGCGCGGAGCGCGAACGCGTGATCGAGTACCGGGGCTACGCGACGGGCGTCTGGGTGAGCTCGGTTCCCGACTAGAAGGACCCCGAGATGAAGTTGAACGGGCCGAGGTCGACGCGGTGCGTGCGCAGGTACTGCTGGAGGTCGGTGAAGAGGAGGCTGCCCGTTCCGGCGAGGAGGTCGACCGCAACGGTCTGCGTGATGATCGAGCCGGTGAAGCCCGTGATGCCGGAGGCGACGATCTCCGCCTGCGGGACGAGGACGCGCGCCGCCAGCTGTCCGCCTGCGGCGAGCATCGTCGGCTGCGCCGCCGGAGCCGCCGCCGACGCGGGCGGGGTCGCGAGGCTCGCCGGGCTCTGCGACGGCGGGTCGGGCGTCCACGACTTCTGCAGCGCCTGTCCCGGCGTCGTCGCGGTGCCGTCCGGGTTCTTCGGCGGCGAGATCCCGCTCGCCGCGCCGAGCGCCGCACCGATCGCCGCGCCGATGAGCGCGCCGACGAGCACCTTCGTCATGATGTCGCCGAGGCCGTTGTTGCGGCCGCCTGCGAACCCCGAGGCGAAGCCCATCGCCGCCCCGTTGATCGCTCCGCTGACGGCGCCGGCGACGGCACCGGCGGCGATGCCGCCGTGCAGCCCGAAGACGCCCGCGACGGCCGGGCCCGCGAAGCATGCGCCGAAGGCCGCCCAGCCGCCGACCGCCGCGCCGACGAGCGCGCCGAGCACGATGTCGCCCGCGTCGCCGCCCGCGCGCGCCGCTGCGATGCCGCCGACGACGCCGCCGATCACGACCGCGGCGATCGTCGCCGCGAACACCGCTCCCCACGTCACCGAGATGCCGGCGGCGCCGATGGCAATCGCACCCGGCGACGCCACCCCGAACGTGAAGACGGAGACGATGACGACGAGCGCGACGATGGCGATCGTCGCGAGGACCGCTGCGAAGATCTTCCAGAAGTCGCGACCGGTCGGGTCGATGACGCTCGTCGGGTTGCAGAGGCAGTACGCGTACGCGTTCCACGACAGCGGGTCGTAGACCGCGGCTGCAACCGGGTCCGGGGAGAGGAACCTCCCGATCTCGGGGCAGTACCAGCGGTCGCCGAGCAGGACGAGGTTCGCCCCCGCCGCGCGACCGGTGCCGAAGCCGAGCTCGTCGGTCACCGTCCCCGTCCGCGCGGTCACCTCGCCGTACGGCCCATAACGGATGTCCTCGACGGCGGCGCCCGCGGCGTTCGTGACGACGACGAGCGAGCCGAGATGGTCGACGTGCAGCCAGTTCTTCTGGCCGTTCGCGTGGAGGCGTGCGATCACGCGCAGCCCGTCGGTGACGCCGAAGACGAGCTGCCCGCCTTTCTGCTCGACGAGCGGGTCGGGCGTGTACCGGACGGTCGAGCCGCCGCGCGCCGTCGTCGTGACACGCCGGACGAGCGCGCCGGTGTGGTCGTAGTCGTAGGCCTCCCGTCCGCCGGCGGCGAGGTCGATGCGGCGCAGCCGCCCCTCGGCGTCGACCGTGTGCGTTCCCCACGGCGCCGTGTGCAGATGGCCGCGGTCGTCCCACGCGAACGCGTCCGGGGCCCCGGCGCCGGCGATCGACGTGAGCAGCGTCTGCGCCGCGCCCGCCTCCCCGTAGCGATACGCGCCCTTGCCGGAGGCGTCGAGGATGTTGCCGCCGTCGTCGTAGCCGTAGCTGAGGGCGTCGGCGCCGTTGTGCGCGTCGGTGAGCCGATAGAGGTCGTCGTACGCGTACGTCCACGCATGGGCGGCGTCGGGACTGTCGATGCCGACCACGTTGCCGGTCAGGTCGTGGCTGTAGGTGAGGTCGCGCAGGACGGTTGCGCCCGGACCGGCGAGGTGCAGCGACGCGAGCCATCCGGTCGTCTCGTCGTACCCGTTCTGCTCGACGACGCCGTTCGTGTAATGCGTCTCGAGTCGGCGTCCGGCGTCGTCGTAGGTGATTGCGTCGACGAAGCCGTCGATCGACGTCACGCGCCCGCGCCGGTCGTAGTGGTAGGCGACCTCGGGCCGGTGCGCCGCGCCCGGATAGGTGATCGTGTCGAGGAGCCCGTCCGGGCGGTAGGCGATGTCGAGCACGAGCGGCGTGCCGCCGCCGCCGCGGTTCATCGTCTTTCGGGCGATGCGGCCCGCCTCGTCGTAATCGTAGACGTAGCTGCCGCCGCCGTGGTCGACCCGCACGAGCCGCCCCCCGGCCGTGTGCGCGCCGGCATCCGGCGGCGCCGGCGCACCCGTGTCGTGATAGGTGCACGTCACGACCGGGTCGGCGGCCGGGTCGTCGTGCCGCACCTCGACCGGGCGGTCGAGCTCGTCGAAGGTGCGGAAGACGCGGGCCGAGCCGTTGCGTGTCTCCGCGAGGTTCCCCGAGGCGTCGAGCACGACGACCGTCGTCGCCTCCGGTCGCCGCACGCGGAGGAGGCGCCCGAGCAGGTCGTGCGTGAACTCGGTCGTGGCGCCGGTCGCATCGGTCTGCTCGAGCAGCCGGCCCTTCACGTCGAACGCGTAGGTCGAGGTCAGCGTGCGAGCGCCGAGCCGCTGCTCGACCGCGCGCGCACGGCCGGCGGCGTCGAGAATCTGTCGCGTCACGGTGCCCGCGTGCGTTGCGCCGGCGTCGGTCCGCGTGTCTTCCTCGTCCGCCTCCTCGATCACGCCGGGCAGGTGGCGCACCGTTCGGCGCGCGCCGTCCGCGCGCACGATTCCCACCGGGCGACCGAGCGCGTCGTGGAAGAGCTCCGTGCTGGCGGCGCCTGCAGGCGGCGCCGCATACGTGCCGGCTGCGCCGGCGAGCCGGCACGGCAGCCAGATGCGGACGGGCAGCCCGCGTGCGCCGAACACGGTCGATGCGTCCGCGACGACACCGGCATCGTCGACGAGCTGACGCTGGACGAGCCGGCCGCTGCCGTCATACAGGTCGTGCGCGACCGTCGGCTCGGTGCCGTCACCCGTGCGCTCGCTCGTCGTCACGCGAACCGGGAGCACATCGGTCGCATAGTCGTAGGCGACGCCCGGATCGTCGGCGGTGTCACCGGGCCGGACGAGCGCCTTCACGCGCGCGAGCGCGTCGTAGCCCGCGGTCGTCGTCTCTCCCGCGGCGTCGGTCAGCGAGGTCACGCGGCAGAGCCGCACGTCGTTCACCGAGGTGGTGGTGTTCCCGCCTGCGTCGACGACGGAGTCCGGGAAGCTGCGGCTCGCGTCGAAGACGATGTCGGTCGTCGCGCCTCGCGGTCCGGTCACGGTGCCGCGGAGGCCCCCCGCGTCGTCGATGCGCTCGTAGCGCGCGAGGTCGATCCACCAGCCGCCGTCGTCGTGGCGGTAGCCGAGGGCGGCGAAGTCCGGCACATCCGCGCCGTAGACCTCGGCGACGAGCGCGTCCGGGATGGCGAGCGCAGAGCGCGACGTCACGAGGCCGTGCGCGCCGACGCTTCCCGTCGCCGCGCCGTCGTACTCCGTGCGCGTGTCGGCGACGACGTTGCCGTTCCCGTCGGTCTGGACGATCCGCGCGACGCGCTGCCGGTAGCGGCCGGTCGGATCGGCTGCGAACTCGGCGTTCGTCCGCAGCACGGCCGTCGGCGCGGCCGGTCCGGTGTCGCTCTCGTAGCTCCGCTCCTCCGACTGCGTGAGGTTTCCGTCTGCGTCCCACGCGAGGTTCTCCGTCGTGATCCAGCTCACGGGCGCGGCTCCGCCCTCGAAGATGCTCGTCGTCATGCCGGTCTGCCGCGGACGCGTGACGTCGGGATCGTCGGTGGCGGCCGCCTCCCACGCGTACTCGATCCGGTCGAAGACGTTGCCGTCCTCGTCGGTCCGCTCGAGCGACAGCAGGCGCCCGCGCACGGCGCGTGCCTGCCGGCGGTCGGCGAGCGTCTGCGGCTCCGTGCCGTCGGCCTGCAGGCCGACGTTGAACGTCCGGAGCGTCAGCAGCCCGGGCGTGTGGTCGTCGCCGACATCCTCCTGCTCGACCCGGGCGAAGCCGCAGAACTCGCGCAGGACGCCGTCGAAGCGGCCGTCGTGATAGCGATAGCGTGTGGTCGTCGTCGAGCCGGGACCGACCGCGTCGGTGGCCACCGTCTCGGAGACGACGGGGAGGACGAACGGCAGGCGGCTCGGCCACGCGTGCCCGTCCGCGCGGTCGCGCTCCGCCTCGCGCGCCGACGTGGTGTACGAGATCGCCGTCGTCAGCCCGATGCCGTTGTCGATCGCGTCGAGCACCGCGGGCCTCGTGCCGCCGAGCAGGTCGAGCGCGTACCACGCCGTCCGCCCGGCGATCGTCATCGACCAGCAGAGCTGCGGCGCGCCCGTGCCGAGCACGTCCGCGATGCGGACCGTCTGCATGGCGCCCGTCGGCACGTGGGGGATCTCGCGGACCGGGCCGAACGCGCTCCCGGTCTGGTTCGGCCACCAGCGCACGCTGCCGTCGTCGACGAGCACGACGTCGGCGCAGCCGTCGCCGTCGATGTCGACGACGAAGAGACGCGTGGGGTCGACGCCGAACGGCAGCTCGGGCGGTGACGCCATCGTGATCGGCGCGTCGAACTGCCCGTCGCCGAGGTACGGCCAGTAGCGGACGCCGCCGCCGTCGACTCGGACGACGTCGGTGGAGCCGTCGCCGGTCATGTCGGCCGCAAAGACGTGCGGGTCGGCGAGGTTGGTCGGGACGCCGTCGCGCGTCTGCTCGATCACGAGCGGCACGTCGCTCCAGCCGTCGACGGGCTCGTCGTCGTCGGGAAGCGTGCGGTGCGCGAGCAGCAGCGCCGCACCGACGCTCCAGAGCGC
>Ga0070741_10014945_pt1 | contig 13299 bp, 24 predicted proteins | sample Coa_R1_4_FD_66440 | JGI IMG/M metagenome (GOLD analysis project Ga0070741, IMG submission 66440) | Surface soil microbial communities from Centralia Pennsylvania, which are recovering from an underground coalmine fire - Coalmine... | ecosystem: Environmental > Terrestrial > Soil > Unclassified ... | reverse complement strand
ATCGCCAACGGCTTCGCTGCCGTCATCCTCGTCGCTCTGGTGCTGCTGTTCGCCATGCGGCATCTGTTCGGCGCTGTACGAGTGGAGGCCGGAATCCGATGAGTGAATTCCTGACCTGGCAGGCCCTGGCCATGTTCGTGCTGGGAGTCCTGCTGTCCACCACGGTCCGCAGTTTCGTGGACTCGGTGAAGAGCAAGGCCTCTGGGGGCTGACATGCATGTCAATGACTGGTTCGACATCATCGGCGGTCTGCTGACCATCGCATTGGTGGCGACCATTCTCACCAAGCCCAACACCAAGGGCGACATCCAGGCCGCAGGGAGCGCATTCACAGGCGCTCTGAAGCAGGCCGAAGCGGGCTGAGCGAAAGGCATCACCGATGGCTGGACTGATCCGTGCGCTGTTTGGTGGTCGGTCCAGGCCACCGGACCCTGACCCGCTGCCAGGGGCGGGCGGCTACCGCATGCCTACCGGGCGTACGGGGGAGGGTGGTTTCCCGGGCTCCACGTCGATGACGAGGCGCTTCAAGGGCACCAACCCCCGTAACGCCCTGATCCGGGCTGACACCAATACCGGTTTCGAGCAGGAGCTGGGGGCCACCGAGGAGGTACGCCAGGCCTCCTACCGGGGTGACGTGCCAGGGGCCTCTACCCGTAACCCCCGGCTGACCTCCCGCACGGTCACGCCTCAGACCCGCATGCGGCAGAACATGCAGAACGCCTCTCCGGGGGAGTTCTTCGGCGGTCCTGCCCTCAAGACCGGTCCGGGCAACGACACGGCCGGAGGCAACCTGGTCAAGGTCCCCGGACAGGCCAACCCCCGCGACACCGAGACTCCCGCGACCAGGCGTCAGCCGATCATCTCCACGGGCACCCCGGGAGCCAACAACGTCCGCAACGAGGTGGCCCAGCGGTACAAGGCGATCCCCGGGCAGGTCCGTACCTACCGCTCGGCCTCCCGTGCCGATCAGGCCCGCCTGCTGCCCAAGGGACAGAACGCGGACGGCTCGGTCCACCCTGACGAGGTCTCCTCCGAGGTGGCAGTTCCGTCACGGTTCGTGTTCGCCGACGGTGGAGTCCAGACCTGGTACGTCGAACGCCAGATGCCCTACACGGGCAGGGGAAACGGTGCTCGTGGCGCAGATCTCAACGGTCACCGCTACTACGCAGAGTTCAACGATGGCCAGCAGTTCATGAACGCCGGACAGGGCAACTTCGGCATCGAGCGTCAGCGTGGCTCGGGCCGCAAGCGTCCGGTCTCCTTCACCGAGCCCGCCCCCTGGACGGCCAACTACTACGACACCACCGAGGGCGTGGGCACCACCGACGACCCTGGAGTCCCCGCTCAGGCCCCTAACCAGGTCTACATCTCTCCCTCGGCCGGACGGGCCTCCAACTCCACAGGGAGGATCTGATGGCCGAGGAGCAGGCGGCAGGCAAGGGCCTGGAGTTCCTGACCAAGAAGGTCGGGCCCTTGCCGCTGTTCGTCTGGCTGGTGGCCGGGGCTGGCTTCTACTGGTACTTCAGCCACAAGAACAGCGGCGGCTCAGGAGGCTCTCAGACCGACCCTGCGGGCAACACAGGCGAGATCGACCCCCAGACCGGCTACGTGTACGGCAGCCCCGAGGACGTGGCTGCCAAGGCCTCCTCCGGGGGGACCACGAGTGAGGACACCCCCTCCTCCTCGACGGTGGCCGGGTCCTACGCCGACAACAACGCCTGGGGCAGGGCCGCGATCAACTACCTGGTGTCGCTGGGGGTGGATCCCACCTCGGCCAATGAGGCCATCCAGGACTACCTGACCTCCCAGAAGCTGACCACCGCTCAGCAGGCCACGGTGAATCTGGCGGTCCAGGGCCTGGGGCCTCCGCCGGACCTGCCTGGTCCCGTGGGCTCTGCTCCCGGACCGGTCACCAAGCCTCCGGTCACCAAGCCCCCTGCCAAGCCTCCGGCCAAGACGGTGTACGCCACCAATCCGCCCAAGGGCTTTCACGTCACCAAGAAGACCAAGACCACGGTCCACCTGGCCTGGAGTAAGACCGCCAATGCGACGCATTACACGGTGGCCTACTCGACCAAGAAGGGCGGCCAGGACCACAAGACCGACACCAACTCGACCTCCATCACCATCGGCAACCTGAAGGCCAATACCCCGTACTACTTCGAGGTCTGGGCGCAGCCGACCAAGAAGGGGGGACCTCATGCCGGACCAATCCTCGGTCACACCACGAAGTGACCAACTGGACCGGATTGAGCGCAAGCTCGATGAGGTCCTGCAATTCCGGGATCAGCTCCAGATCCTCATGGGTGCCTATGCCTCCGGCGGGATCGGGAGGCTGCTGAAGGTCGCCGGAAAGGTGAGGTCCTGATGCGTGCCTCCACGGTGATGATCTCCTCGGTGGCCCTGGCGGTCATCGGGCGGTGGGCCCACAACAAGAAGACCGCCGATATCAAGGCCGTGGTGGAAGTCACCTTCGCCATCATGTTCATCGCCTTCCTGGACCAGGGGAAGACCGAGCCGATCGCCAAGGGCTTCGCATGGCTGTTCTTCGCTGCGGTGCTTCTGGGTTCGGACTCGCCCATCACCGGAATCGCGAAGGTCGTCAACGGTAAGGACCAGTCGGTAGGAAAGGTCATCGGTGCAGCCGGGGCCGCAGGTGCCGCAGCCATCGGCGGAGCGGGTACGGCGGCAGGTGCTGCCGGAGCTGCCGCCGCTAAGAAGATTGGGAAGAAATAAAAATGTCAGTTATCAACACGGGCGAGATCTCGATGGGCTTCTACATCGGCATCGGTGTCGCTCTGGCCCTGCTGGTGGTCGGCCTGCTCCAGGCATACGTGGCAAAGGCGACCCATCGTGGCTGATGCGGCTCTCATCGGGTCCGACAACGCGGTGACCTTCATGGTCTCGGCGGGGCTGGTCTACGAAATCATCGCTGCCGCCTGCTCCAGTCCACAGACCACTGAGATCAACGCTGCCGCCCGTTCAGACACCCTCATGAAGTGGGTCCACCTCGGCCTGGCACAGGCGGCCCTGTTCGTTCTCATCGCCGCGTGGCTGGACCGCAATCACTGGCCCGCCATTCTCGGCGGGAGCCTGGCCGGAGCACTGATGTACCTCCAGTACGCCCATGCCAGGAAGGCCGGACTGCGCAATGGCGGTCCGGGCACCGAGACCTACTAGGAGGAGGCGGATAGTCATGGGCAGGGCACACGGAAAGCACACCTCCCGCAAGCCTGCCGTGGAGGTCAAGCCGGGTACTCCCGAGGCGGATTACTACGGCATCTCCGATCGGCAGCAGGGCCAGGCCTCTCCCCGTATCGCGGGAGAGGGCTCACCCATTCCCGGAGGCCGGGAGCACATCGGCAACTACCCCACCCAGGTCCAGAAGGTCCCCACCGCAGAGCCGAGGGACACATTCCGGGGGGTGATGGCGCATGGAGTGGCTCCCGAATTCCACGATGCCCATGAACGTCACGATCGGGAGCTCGGCCCCAACACGGTCAATCCCGTGGTCCCCAAGTACGCGGGGGCAAAGCCTGCTCCTCCCGTACCGGTGCCGGTCTACATCGTGTCTCAGCGGGGTGGTCCAAGGCCTCTGAAGATTGCCACGACCAAGCATCTGACCGTGCCCGGATTCAACGGCGACCCCCAGTGCCTGGTGGGCAAGGACTTCAACCGCACCAAGGTTCGCCTCATGAACACCGACGCCACCAATGCCGTACGGATCGCTTCCTCTCCGGGCGAATTGGTCCAGGACCCCGGTACCTCGGGTGCCACTATTCGCAGCATCGGCGGTGCCCTGCTGCCCAAGGGCATGACCGGCTATCAGGACGTCGAGACCCAGGATGAGATCTGGGCCATCACGATGCACGCCACGGCCACGGTGGAGCTGGACATCATCGTGGAGTCCTCGGTGGCCAATGCGGGCGGCCTGGTATGACCACCCCGGGCGGAATCGTCGAGGTGCAGACGCTGCTGAAGAAGTCGGGTCAGGTCAAGCTCGACTCCTCCGGCAATGGCGTGCTGACCTTCGACACCGATTCCGCCCGTACCCGCTGGGAAGTGACCGGAGTGGTCACCACCACCAATCAGGCCTCCACCGCCTCGGTGGTGCCCATCGTGACCCTGGCCATCAATTCCACGGCCTACGGGACCATGTCCCCGGGCAATCAGCGGGGTGGGGATACCTGGTCGGGCAATCAGGACTCCTGGTCCGGTCAGATCGATATCGGACCCTGTGACTTCTTGTCGGTCATCTTCCGTCCCCCCACCGGGCAGGGCGCTTCCCTTTCCGGAGTCATCGCCTCGGTCGTGGTCACCGGCCGCCGATTCACCAGGAGGGCCTGATGGCGAACCAAGACAACGGCGGATTCACTGGCGGGCTGAAGAAGGGCGTCGCTGATTCGGTAGACCCTACGGGCGTGTTCTCGGGTCTGTCCGATGTCGGATCGGTCCTGGCGGTGGCGTGGAATTCCCTCAGCGACATCACTTTCTGGCGCTCCCTCGGCTGGATCGCCCTGGGCGGTCTCCTGGTCGCGATGGGCATCGGCTGGATCGTCAAGGACCCGGCCATGAAGGTGGCTGGAGCCGTCGCAAAGGTGGCGTGATGGCCGAGCCGAAGATTGATACTCCGGTCGGCAATGTGCCGCTGATCCCTACGGCCCTCATCGTCATGGGCAGCTACCTCACCTGGTTCGGAGTGCACTACTGGCGGACCAACGTGAAATGGCCGAGTGATCCGGTCAAGGGAGTTCTCACGGGGAAGGGCGTTCCCGCTGCCACGCGTGCGGCTAGTTCGCAGTCGAACCTTGCCCAGTCCCTGGCCAATGTGGGGGCCTCTGCCGCTGCTGCCGGAGCCGCCGCTGGTATCGCCTCGGCCACGGGCTCTCAGATCGCCGATGATGCCCTGAAGTACCAGGGTCAGGGGTACGTCTGGGGTGGCAATGCCGATCGGCCTGGGAACTGGGACTGCTCATCCTTCGTGAGCTATGTCCTCGGCCATGATCTGCACCTCCCCCTACCGGGAGGAAAGTGGGGAGACCCCGGATTCCCTCCCCATTCCCATGGGCCGACCACCACCCAGTACCACCTGTACGGGACGCCTATCAATCGAGGCCAGGTGCAGGCTGGAGATCTGATCGTGTGGAGCGATCACATCGCCATCGCCACCTCCAATAGCGAGGCCATCTCCGCTCATTCCCCCGCACTGGGTACCTCGGTCAGCAACCTCGATCGGGAGAACGCCGCCCACGGTGGTAATGCCTCCTACCGGAGGGTCTGATGGCCACCGACGTCCCTGTCATTCCCACGGCCCTGTTGGTCTCGGGGGCCTACCTCACCTGGTTCGGAGTGCACTACTGGCGTACCAATGTCAGGTACCCCACCGACCCCATCAAGGGAGTCCTCACCGGAAAGGGCCTGCCGTCCGCCACGAGGGCCCAGAGCTCTCAGGCGGACCTGGCCCAGACCCTGGTGAACGCTGCCGCCTCTACGGCTGCCTCAGCGGCTCAGGCGGGTGCTACGGCGGCAGGGTGGGACACAGTCCGGTGCAGTTCTTTCACGGGCTCTCAGACGGCCTCAGGGCATCCCATGACCGCTACCACCATCGCCTCCCCGTACCTGCCTCTCGGCACGAATGTCACGGTCGCCTACAACGGCAAGCAGGCCTCGGGAACGGTGTGGGACTTCGGCCCTGCCGATTGGGTGCTCCGCTCTGATCCCAATCGCTTCCTGGACCTGGCCACCCAGATGATGGCCCAGCTCACCGGGCAGGCTGACAACCTCATCACCGCTCAATATCAGGTGACCTCCTACGGGACCGGATCGGTCTACCGGCCCAATCACCCGATGACCGCGAAGCTGAAAGCCAGGTGGGCGGGATGAACGTCAAGAACGCACTCAGCAACACCTCCGAGGCGCTGTCCATCCTCATGTTCGCGGCATTCCTGGGCATGCTCGGCTACGCGATGGTGCACATTCGGGCCATGGGGAAGGGCATCGATCCCGAGGAGCCGCCCGGGGATCCGGTCATGCCCTTGGCATTCGAGGTCATCGCCGAAGCGAATCGCATCACCCGGGAGGCTTCCGATGGGATGGGGTGATGGCGGAGATGGAGGGGGATGGGGAGACCCACTCGTCGGCTCCACCATTCTCCGGCGTCCCGCGATTCAGAGCCCTGGATACACCGCCGACTCTGTGGGCTGGACCATCAATGCCGATGGCTCGGTGGAGTTCAACTCTGGCGTGTTCCGGGGAACGGTGACCGCAGGTACCTTCCAGGGCACCGACTTCATCATCAATGCCTCGGGTGCCTTCTTCTACTCGGGCGTACCGGCCGCTGGGAACCTGATCTACTCCATTGCCTCGGTGGGCGGAGTGGACGCGTTCGGCAACAACTACCTCCAGGGTGCTGCCGGGTACACCAATCAGGGTCAGATCACCAGCGCCAACAGCATTGCCACTCGCTCCACCCAGTTCTCCAGCCTTCAGGGCCCGCTCCTCATCCTGTCCCCAGACCTGGGCACCTGGAACTCCGGCAGCCTTCAGGCAGTCACCGGCAATGGGCACATCATCCTGACGGCCCCTCAGCTCCCTCTGGACGGGGGCAATGGGGCGGTGGTCACCCTGATACCTGCCAGCCCTGCCAATGGCGCCAACGCACAGATCACGGCCACGGCGGACAAGTACGCCTTCACGGCCACCAACGACACGGTGAACATCACCACCAACGGGGCGGTCCAGGTCGATCCCCTCAATGGTGGATCGGCCACCCATGCCTTCATCGCGGGGACCATCGGCTCCGGTTCGGTGAACTGGTACCGGGGTGCCTCGAACACGTGGAAGACCGATGATTCGGTCCTGTTGACCGATGGCAATGGGGTGTTCGTCGGGTCCGGCTATGACGCTGCCTCCGCGTTCGCCTCGGGCCGCGCCAATCTGACCGACGACGCCTTCTCGGCCAGGATCACCACCGACTCCAACTCGCGCTGGGTGGTCACCAGCAACGGCATTCACCACTTCGGGCCTGGTGGGGCCACGGCCATCGACACCACCATTCAGCGCGAGGCCGCCGGTGTCATGGGCATCAACGGCGCCTGGGTGGGCCACGGGGAGACCTGGCACACCCCCACGATGGGCTCAGGATGGGCGACGGGGCCTTTCAGCGGCACCATCCAGGCCATTCAGTATCGCCAGGACGCCATGGACAACCTGGTCATTGTGGGGGCCTGCCACTCGACCAGTGCCACTCCAGCAGCAACTCTGTTCACCCTTCCCGTGGGGTGGAGACCCGCCATCACCCAGCGCTCTCCCGGGGTGGTCGAGAACAACTCCGGAACTCCAGTCGTGGAGTTCGTAGAGATCAACTCCAGTGGCGCGGTGTCGCTCGGTACGGCATTGGCCGCCTCGGGTAAGGACGTCTATTTCCAGGTCTGCGTACCTCTGGGGAACATCTCATGACGGTCCACCAGTTCCTCAACGGCATCATCTATGCCGGAGCCCTGGCGGGTGCCCTCTCGGGCATCGCGCTGTTCTTCCACTATGCCGCCGTGCGGCCTCTGAGAGGCTTCCTGAGACGCGAGATCGTCTCCTCCCTGGTGGACATCAAGGAGGCGGTGGAGAAGCTCTCAAACCTGGAGGACAAGCTGGACGAACACATCCAGAACGGCGGCCACGTCCAGAGCTAGATCTTCCTCAGAGTGATGTCCATCGAGCCGTTGTCCATGTGCATATCGGCCATCTCGAACGCCACCGCCCCGTACGCCGCATTGTGACGCTCGTAGAGCAGGGTTCCCGGTACCCAGAAGTCAAAGGTGTGCTCGGTGGGGAAGCGCTTGTGCGTCGGATCGGTGTAGGCGTCCGGGGACAGATAGTGCGGGGTGTGCAGGTGCAGATACTTGAACGGCCTCAGGATGCGATGGCACTCGGTCATGAACAGGATCGCGTTGTCCACGTGCTCGAACACGTCCCAGGCCTCGATCTGCGTGGCCGTGGAGTCCTCGAAAGGCCAGGGGCCCAGATCCAGGTCGTGGACGATATCGACACCTTCGGCAGGAGCGATGTCGAGATTCACCCATCCTGGTTTGATCTGGGCCCCACACCCGAGATGGAGCCTCACGCGGACTCCCAGAGCCCTGCGAGCTTGTGATTGAACTTGGTGAGACGCCTCTTGGTCTCACCGAGGGAGATCCTCTCCCACGACTGATCAGCGCAGCAATGGCCGGGATTGTGCGACCACCGGCACCGGAGTTCCTTTCTTCCGGTCTCCTCCAGAGATATCTTCTCCAGGGCATCCCGGATCGTGAAATCCAGATCATCCCGCTTGATCTGGAGGTGATACGAGCACCCTGGAGGACCTCCGATCTCAAGCGCGACGTACGTCTCAGACCACGGCGGGATGCGCCGCAACGGCACGTCCAGATCGACGTCGTACCCGGTCCATCGATAGGTCTTCCCGTCGCCGTAGTCCCACAAGGTGACGACCTTCTCGGACAGATCCTTCACGGGGACTCCAGCTCCTTCATCACAGGCTCCCAGTACGTCTGAGAGACCTTGTCAGCGTCGTATTGGAGGGCGAACTCCCGTGCCCGCTCCCGCAGGTCCTGAGGGGCACTGAGGGCCCGCTGATAGGCCCTGGCGATGTCGTCGGTATTGGGGCGGGTCCACCACGCTCGGTGGACCGGATTCCAGAAGGGCTGACCCTTCACCAGCCATCCCGAGCCCATGAGCTCGGTCATGGATGCGGCATCGGTGACGATGACCGGGGTACCGCACGCCTGGGCCTCGATGATGGGGATTCCGAACCCCTCGGCGTACGAGCAGTTGCTCAGGACATCGAGGCTGGAATACCAGGCCGCCATCATCTCCGGCGTCATCAGTCCGGCCACCTGGGCGTAGCCGTCCGAGGTCATCACCGCATCGGCGATGCCCATGTCATCGGCCATCTGAAGGAGGTTGAACCCGGAGGGGGAATTGGCCACGGTGTGCAGCATCAGCAGGGCATCTGGGTTCTTCTTGCGGAACCTGGAGAAGGCCGCCATCTGCTCGGGGAAGCCCTTACGGGTGGCGTCCCTGTTGGCCGCACAGATACCGATGACGAATCGGTCCGCGATGCCGATCTCTTCCCGCAGGGTCTGCCTGTCCTCGGACGGCTTGAAGACCGAGGTGTCCACCGCGTGAGGGGCGTACAGGACGTCTCCGAATCCGGCGTCCTTCAGATTCTGCTCACCCCAGCGGGACATGGCGATGGGCACGGTCTGAGAGCGGCTCAGCGTCGCTGTGTCGGCCTTGGACAGGGGACGGCAGTCATTGGGCACCCATGCCGCCGTACGGACCGCAGACAGGTTCTGAGCGGCCGGATAGAGCTTGTAGACGTCCATGATGGAAAGGACGAGGTCCGCCTCTGCGAATCCGGCGTGAGCGGCGATCATGTCCACCCCGTAATCAGCCTGACCGGCGGGGAGGATCTGATAGCCCTTCCACTTGATCGGGGCACCGCTCAGGCCGTAGAAGGCCGAGATGATGACCTCATGTCCCATGGCCCTCAGGCGGGGCATCAGCAGGGCCGTCTGCTGCCCGTAGCCCGTGGGCACCCATGGCGCGTTGGAATGGATCATCACGCGCATCTAGGAATCCTCCACATACCGCCGGAACTGCTCCTTGAACGGTTCAGGGAGCGGAATCTGGTCGGCCAGGCGCATGAGGGCCGCATTCTGCTCCTCCTGCTGCTGGACTGCCCTCCACCAGAGTTGATCGAATATCTTCTGAAGCTCGCCGGGGAGATCGTCTAGGCGCTTCTCTACTGCCTCTAGCCGGTCCTCGATACTCATCGGATGTACGGCTCCCCGCGTGATTCGGCCTGCTCTTGGATGTAGTCCTTGGCCACGCTCCGGGCGACCTTGGCGATGACATGCCGGGCGTCATTGGAGCGCAGGAATACGCGGGCCTCATCCATGGCGTCGGCCCTGGCGTACATCAGCACCTTGCGGAGGCTTCTGGAGTTCCAGGCAAGGGCGGCCAGGACGGGGATGTCGATGGCCAGGACGTACCAGATCACGCGCTTGCCTTTCTGCTGGCCCCACGGGGACGGAATGTCACTCCCGACAGGGTGAGCCATCGGTGGGCAGCTCCATAACTGCACTCGTAATGGCGGGCTATCTTCCGGATGGTCCACCCCTGCTCGTACAGACCTCGGGCGGTGTCACACCGGACCCGGAGCTCTTCAGGTGGGAGAGTCCCTTTCGGTGTCATGATCCTGATCATACGCTATGCGCGCTTACTATCCGTTCCTTTCGACACATGGAAAGACCCCCGGAATGGTCTCCGGGGGTCTTTCGAGATGACCTCAGTACTGCTGAGGTCATCTCCATCGAGCCTGGTCAGAGGCGATCTCCCAGGGGGTACTCACGAAACGAGTACCCCTCTCATCGTCATCAGAGGCGATCCCCCAGGGCCAGGGCGTGACCGGCGGCCATGGCTCTCTCGTCTGCGAGGGAGGCCCCGTACCGCCGGAGCATGGTCTCCGACTTCCATCCGGCCAGTCTCATCAGGTCATCGGTGTTGCCACCGTTGGCCCGGTAGTAGTGCGCGAACGCATGCCGGAGCATGTGGGCATGGAGATCGGGGATGCCCACCTTGCGGCCCCTACGGGTGAGCATGAGGCCGATCCCTCCGTACGTCAGAGGTCCCTCCGCACCGAGCCACAGGGCGTCCTGGCGGGCGTAGCGGTGCTTGGCCCGCACCCGGATGTACCTCTCGATCTCCCTGACCGCCACGTGGCCCAGGGGGACCGAGCGGGGACGTGAGCCCTTGCCCATGACCCACAGGGCGCGGTTGTCCAGATCGACGTCATCGAGGGTGAGGCCTGCCAGTTCCCCTCTGCGGATACCGGTCTCCATGAGGATCAGCAGGATGGCCCGGTCTCGCCTCTGGAGGAAGGAGGAGCCCTCGGTGGCCTTCAGCAGGGCCTTAAGTTCCTGCGGGGTGAGGATCGGTACGGGCTTGTCCTCCGGCGCCCTCAGGGTCAGCCCCTGCATGGGGTTGGGCTGCTCCTCCTCCTCGGCCCACCAGCCGAAGAAGACCCGCAGGTTCCGGAAGTGCATGTGAACTGTGGTCTCGGCCATGGTCTCGGCCAGGTCACCGATGTAGTCCTCGATGTCCCTGCGCTCGACGTCGAACCACTCGGCCACGTCGGTGGACTCCCGGAGCCACGCGGCGAACCGGGAGGCCGAGCGGGTGTAGAGGACGATGGTCCGCTCGCTCTTGCGCTCGAACCTCAGGTGACGCCTGAAGGAGGCCACGGAGGGTGAGAAGGGATCGGTTCCAGACATGCGTGTTCCCGTGGTGGTACCGGGGATGTCTGGCAGGCCATCCGTCGAATAGTTGCATCGATCACGGTACATGGCGGGGGTCCTCCCTGCGATCTGGCGGTGTTCCCGCAGGTCACAGAGGTGACTCGCCCGTATCCCGTGAGCTGGGAGCGGTCGAGCTACTGGAGATAGCCCGGTCAAATCAGCCTCTGCGACCCCCGGTGAACTGGGGTTCTACGGCTGAGTATGCCTCAAATAGTCGTCTCCTACCCCAGATATCTGGGGAAGCATCTCAAGATCCCTACCCAGATATCTGGGGTAGCTCTCAGTAGCCGTCTCTCTGGCATGTCCAGGCCCTCCAAGGTGGTCAGGATCGACATGGAGGGTTCTCAGGCCGCCTGTGTCCAAGTCGCCATCCTGGCCCACAGGTCCCGCTCCTGCTGCCGCCAGAGGTCAGCCAAGGACGGTTCCTCGGGCTCGATCCTCCCTGCTGTGGGCTCCTCGGTCTTGGGCTCTTCCCGCTCGGCCAGGAGGGCATAGATCGCGTCTTCTCGTGCGGCCAGGGTGGGGAGGTCCATCACCTCCTCGGGGATCTCCTCGGGCTTCTCAGAGCCTTGGGCCATCTGCCACGCGCGGAGGCCCAGGGGGGTGGAGCGTTGCCGATGCCTGGACACCTCGGCCTCGTGGCTCTCCTGTAGTCCCTGGACCCGATTGCACGATCCGATGTTGTCGCTCTCGGAGAACAGGACCACGAGTCGTGTGGCCTTTCCGGGTTCCGACACTCGGCCCACGGGGACACCGGATGATCCCTCTGTCCCGTACGCCTCTTCCCAGCGGGAGACCATGCTCCTGACGCCTCTATCGGTCATCCCCGTGAGATTTTTTATTGTGGCCATGGTGACCTCGTGGGGAGTGTCCGGAGTTCCGTAGTCCTGGCCATCGGAGAGGACTGCAAGAGCCCACGCGACATCTCCCATGCCGTGGGTATCGCTCCATACGTCCAGGGCGGGAGTGAGCATCTTGGGTACCCCGGAACTAATGAACCCACTGTCACCTCTTGTACTAGCTCTAGCTTCCTCTCCTGGACCACGAGAGGTACTAGTACTTGTTCTGTATGTGGGTTCACTAGTTCCGGGGTCAGCGAGCACCTTGTACCGACCGACATGGAGATCATCGGGAGTCAGTCCGGCGTGCCCTCTGGTCACGCACAGGATGAGCCCGAGGGGATCGGTCTCTCCCTCGCTGGGCAGAAGCTTCTGAGTCATGCTCACGGAGACACCCGAGGCTCGGGCGATCGCCCGTTGGCCTCTCAGGTCGGAATCGGAAGTCAGCGCCCAGGCGATCCGGCACAGGCGGATGGTGGCCTTGGACATGTCGTGGGACAGGATGGTTCGGATCCTGTCGGCGACTTTGGGTAGACTCATCACAACCTCTTTCATTGAAAGCCGCCCAATGGATTGGCGTCCGGGCGGCTTTCGCTTTCCTATCACCCCTTCATGGCTCCGCGATCACCCTGGACATGGGTGAGTTGGCACTCTCCTTGAGTAAGCAAAGAAACCTGGGGTAAGCCGGGAATCCCCTTCCTTCCCCACATTCCTTAGGTAGTCCTGTCCTGCCCCTACCTGTACCAACGAATAGGTGGAGGTGGGATCACACCATGACTGAGCTGGACATTCAGCAGACGGTGGCCAACGCCAGGAGGCTGGAGATTGAGATCAGGATGGCTCTGGGGATGTTGCGCCAGAACACCGAGGATCTGTGCGAGGCCATCCGGAAGGGTGACTACTTCTCGGAATCCCCAGGGGACTCGGGCTCCTGAGGGACCACGAACACGCCTCTCCCGGGGACACCCCGGATCAGGCCCTCATCGGCCAGGACCTTCAAGGCCGCCGCGATGGTGTTGCGGGCCAGGCCGAACTCTTCCTTCAGTGCGGACATGGGAGGGATGCGCTTGTCATACGTCCCGCCGGAGATCCGCTCACGCAGGATCGCG
>Ga0070741_10014944_pt1 | contig 13300 bp, 11 predicted proteins | sample Coa_R1_4_FD_66440 | JGI IMG/M metagenome (GOLD analysis project Ga0070741, IMG submission 66440) | Surface soil microbial communities from Centralia Pennsylvania, which are recovering from an underground coalmine fire - Coalmine... | ecosystem: Environmental > Terrestrial > Soil > Unclassified ... | reverse complement strand
CGCCACGGCGGCGGCGCCTTCAGCGGCAAGGACCCGACGAAGGTGGACCGCTCGGCCGCCTACGCGGCACGCTACGTGGCGAAGAACGTCGTGGCGGCCGGCCTGGCCGACCGCTTCGAGGTGCAGATCGCCTACGCGATCGGCGTGGCCCACCCGCTGAGCGTCAACTTCGAGACCTTCGGCACCGCCCACGTCGACGAGGAGGTGATCGCCAAGCTGATCGCCAAGCACTTCGACTTGCGCCCCGGCGCGATCATCCGCGACCTGCGCCTGCGCCGGCCGATCTACCGCCCCACCGCCGCCTACGGCCACTTCGGCCGCGACGACATCGACGCGCCGTGGGAGGTCACCGACAAGGCGAGCATCCTGCGCGAGGAGGCCGGCCTGTCGACGGCCGCCAGCCGGTAGACGAAGTGCAGAGTGGCGAGTGGTGAGTAGAGTCGCTTGACTCATCACTCATCACTCATCACTCATCACTCGTATGCGCTTATTGATCACCGGCGCGTCCGGGTTCGTGGGCCGCCACCTGGCGGCCCACCTGCTCGCTGAGACGGATGCCGAGGTGTATGGGCTGGACCGGCTCGGGCGGCCGGAGGGGGCTGACGCCGCGCCGGCTGGCGTCCAGCGGGTGGCGGCCGACCTGCGCGACGCGGCGGCCGTGCGGTCGGCGCTCGCCACGGTGCGCCCCGACGGCATCTTCCACCTCGCCGCCCAGGCGAGCGTGCCGCTCGCCCTGGCCGACCCCGGCGAGACGCTCGTCAACAACGTGCTAGGGCAGCTCCACCTGCTCGAAGCCGTGGCGGCCGAGTGCCCGGCCGCGCGCGTCGTCGTCGCCAGCTCGGGCGAGGTCTACGGACGGGTGCCGCTGGACGAGCAGCCGGTCGACGAGCGGACGCCCTTCCGTCCCACCAATCCCTATGCCGTGAGCAAGGTCGCCCAGGATGCCCTGGCGTATCAGTACTGGGTGGCGCGGGGCCTGGCCACCGTGCGGGTGCGCCCCTTCAACCACATCGGGCCCGGCCAGAGCGACCTCTACGCGGCGAGCAGCTTCGCCCGCCAGATCGCCGAGGCCGAGCTGGGGCGGCGGCCACCGGTAATCCAGGTGGGCAACCTGGCAGCCGAGCGCGACTTCACCGACGTGCGCGACGTCGTCCGCGCCTACTATCTGGCCCTGCTCCACGGAGAGCCGGGCGAGGCCTACAACGTGGGCAGCGAGCGCGGCGTGTCGCTGCAGACGATCCTCGACGGCCTATTGGCCCTGAGCCGCGTGGCGGTACGGGTGGAAGTCGATCCGGCTCGCCTGCGGCCGGTGGACGTCCCGCGGATCGTCGCGAGCTGCGCGCACTTCCGCGCCCGCACGGGCTGGCAGCCCACGATTCCCCTCTCCCAGACCCTCGCCGATACGCTCGACGCCTGGCGCGCGGCCCTCGGCCGAGACACCGTTTCCCCCGCTGCCCCGGAGTGACGGCTGCTCCAGCACCGCCTCACCGCCCCGCCTCGAGCTGCTCGCGGGCCCGCTGGGCGAGCGCCGTGTTGACGAAGGGCCGCACGTCGAGCGGGGCAGGGTAGCTCAGGCGGCCCATGCGCATGAGCCCCTCTTGCATCTGCTCGACGTCGTCGAGCCGCGCCGCGAGATCGGTCGGAAAGACCGGCAGGATCGAGCGGCCGAGAAGCTCGGCCTTGAAGCCGATCTCCGCCTCCAGGATCTGGGCCACGCTCGGATCGTTGATCCAGGCGGTTCCCTGTAGCTCGCGCGAGGCGCGGAGCGTAGCCTTCAGGAAGCGCACGGCCGCGTCGGAGCGGCTGTCCGCGAACTGCTCGCTGTACAGGGTGTGCGTGAACTGCACGGCGCCGATGGTCTGCTGATCCTCCTCCAGGCGGGCGCCCGTGCCCTGGTCGAGCGCGATCGTGCCGAACGGCTCGCTGGCGATGAAGCCGTCGACCGACCCGTTGGCCAGCGCCGCCACCATGTCGGGGAAGCCCATGATCTGGGTATTGAGGTCGTCGAGGCCCATGTCGCGCCGCTGGAGCACCCGCCACAGCGTGTACTCGGTGATGTTGCCGCGGGCGTTGACGGCGAACGCGCGCCCGCGCAGGTCGGGCAGCCCGCGCACGGCGCCGCTGTCGTACAGCTCTTTGCGCGTGACGACGCTCGTCGGCATCAGCCCCTGCGCCGGGTAGACCGACAGCGCGGCGACGACGTACATCTTCACGCCGCGCTGCCAGGCGTTGAAGTTGCCGGCGCTGATCGCGCCGACGTTCACGTCGGTCTGGCCGGTGCCGAGGGCGGAGACGACGTCGGCCGTGCTGGCAAACTCAGCGGTCTCCACGGCGAGGCCCTCTTGCGTATAGTAGCCGCGGCCCACGGCCACGTTGTAGGGGGCGATGTTGAGGCTGCGCACCCAGGCGACGGTTACGCGCTCGGGCTCGCGCGGCGCGCTGGTGGGCGCGGCGACCTGCGCCGCCGGCGCCGCGGACGCCTGCGCGGGAGCGGCGGCCGCCGGCGCTGCCACTGTCGGGCTGGGTGGCGCCGGACCGGCCGGCGGGGCGCAGGCGCCGCCGAGGCCGAGCGCGATCAGCGCGACGACGAGACACCGGTAGACCTGCGGCACGATCGCACCTCCCTTCGTCCGGGGCGCGGCGTTGGCGCTCGCCCAGCGCGGTTGGCTGCCATTGTAGCGGGCGCGCCGTCCGGCCGCTCGGATGAACGGGCGACGGGTGGCCCGGGGCTCTTGCCGCCGGCGATATTGAGGAAAACTGGTAGACTACCTCACGGCAAGCACGCAGGTCCGGAGGAGGTCATGCCCACGCGCATCGAGTTCGGCACGGACGGCTGGCGCGCGATCATCGCCGAAGAGTTTACCTTCGACAACGTGCGCTACTGCGCGCAGGCCGTGGCGGACTGGCTACGCCAGGAGGGCAAGGCGAGCGACGGGCTGGTCGTGGGCTACGATACCCGCTTTGCCTCCGATCGCTTCGCGATGGCGGTTGCCGAGGTGGCGGCGGCCAACGAGGTGCCAGTCTACCTGTGCAACCGGCCCGAGCCGACGCCCGTGGCATCGTACTCCGTGCTCGATCGCAAGGCCGGCGGTGGGGTGGTCATCACCTCCAGCCACAACCCGGCTGCTTACAACGGCTTCAAGGTCAAGGGCTCCTACGCCGGCTCGGCCTCCCCCGAGATCGTGGCGATCCTGCACGAGCGGATCGAGGCGCTCCAGGCGCAGGGCGGCGTGGAGCGGATGCCGTTCGAAGAGGCGGTGGCCAAGGGTCGGGTAGAGATGATCGACGCCCGCCCGCCCTACTTCGCGCAGATGGGGCGCCTGGTGGATCTCGAGCGGCTGCGGGCGAGCGGGCTCCGCATCCTGCACGACCCCCTCTACGGGACCGGAATCGGCTACTACGACGCGCTGCTCGGGGGCGGCACGGCGACGGTGTCGTCCATCCACGACGTGATCAACCCCAACTTCCCGGGCATCCACGCGCCCGAGCCGATCCCGCCGAACGTGAACGCGCTCCTGGCCGCCGTGCGCGACGCCCACGCCGACCTGGGGCTGGCCACCGACGGCGACTCGGACCGCGTGGGTCTGGTCGACGAGCAGGGCACCTTCATCAACCAGCTCGAGGTCTACGCCCTGCTGCTCTGGTACCTGCTGGAGGTGCGAGGGCTGCGCGGGCCGGCCGTTCGCTCGCTCACCTCGACCTCGATGGCCGACCGCCTCGGCCAGCGCTACGGCATCGACGTCATCGAGACGATGGTGGGGTTCAAGTACGTCGGCCAGGAGATGATCGAGCGCGACGCGATCCTCGGCGGCGAGGAGAGCGGCGGCTACGGCTTTCGGGGGCACATCCCCGAGCGCGACGCCATCCTGGCCGGGCTGTACCTGCTGGACCTGCGGGTGCAGAAGAACCAGCCGCTGTCGGCGATCGTGCGCGAGCTGCACGAGATCGCGGGCGCATCGTACTACGACCGCCACGACGCCCGCTTCGCGGCCGACCAGCGCGACGCCATCATCGCCCGGGTGAAGGCCGCTCACCCGGCGGAGATCGCCGGCCTCGCGGTCGTGCGGATCGACGACAAGGAAGGCCGCAAGTTCTACCTGGAAGACGGGAGCTGGCTGCTGATCCGCTTCTCCGGCACCGAGCCCCTGCTGCGCATCTACACCGAGACGACCAGCCGCGAGCGCGTCGAGCGCATCCTGGCCGCGGGCCACCAGATCACGGGAGTCTGAGCGTGCATTTCGATACCGGGTGAGGGTTGCAGGCCCACGCCCGGTATCTCGCGCTCCGCAAGGAGTTCTGAGCGTGGACCTGGACCGTCCGGAGACCTACGCCGCGGTCGACGCGGCGGGGATGCTCGCCCATCTCGAGGCGCTGCCACGTCAACTCGAAGACGCCTGGGCGCTGGCGCAGCAGTTCGCCGCGCCGGACCGCTACGGGGCGGCCGAGAGCATCGTAGTCGCCGGCATGGGCGGCTCGGCGATCGGCGCCGACCTGGTGGCCGGGCTCACCGCCGACAGCCTGCGGGTGCCGCTGGTTATCTGGCGCGACTACGGGCTGCCGGCCTGGGTCGGGCCGCGCACGCTGGTGATCGCGTCGAGCTATTCCGGCGGCACCGAGGAGACGCTGAGCGCGGTCGAGCAGGCGCTGGCGGTTGGGGCGCCGGTGGCGGCGATCACCACCGGCGGCGCGCTGGCCGGCCGCCTGGCCGCGGCCGACCACCCCGTCCTGCGCTTCGAGTATCCTGCCCAGCCGCGCGCCGCGCTCGGCTACGCCCTGGTCCTGTTGCTCGGCCTGCTGACGCGGTTGGGCTACCTGCCCGACCAGACGGCCGCGGTGCGCGCGGCCGGAGCCGCGGCCCGCGCGGCCGCGGCGCGACTGGGGCCGGATGTGCCGGTCGCCGCCAACGGCGCCAAGCAGCTCGCCGCCGCGCTGGAGGGCCGGCTGGCCGTGGTGTACGGTGGCGGGTTCCTGGCCGCGGTGGCGCGGCGCTGGAAGGGCCAGCTCAACGAGAACGCCAAGCACTGGGCGTTCTTCGAGCAGCTCCCCGAGCTGGACCACAACGCCGTGATGGGCTACCAGTTTCCGGCCGCGGCGGCGCGCGAGCTGCTGGTGATCTTCCTCGACTCCCCGCTGCTGCCGGCGCGGCTGCGCCTGCGCGCCACGGTGACGGCCGAGCTGCTGGCGCGCCAGGAGGTGGAGTATCGCACCGTCGACGCCTGGGGCGACGGCCCCCTGGCCCAGCTCGTGGCGGCAGTGGCCTACGGCGACTGGACCAGCTACTACCGGGCGCTGCTGAACCGCGTCGACCCGACGGACATCGCGGCCATCGACTACCTCAAGGCGAGGCTGGCGGAGGCAGGATAGCCGTGCTGTTCGTGGAATTTCTCGGGCCGGCGCCGCTGTACGAGGAGACCCGCCAGGCGGTGCAGCAGCGCGTGGCCGGCGCGCTGCGCGTGCCGGCCGGGAACGTGGTCCTGCGCCGCTGGCCGGTCGAGAGCGACTACGAGGGCGTCGAGGTGTGGGTGGAGGTTAGCTCGGAGGAGCAGCTCTACCGCTACGGACGGCGCCTGGCCGAGGAGATCAGCTCGGCCATCCGCGCCGCCCGCCCCGTGGACGTCTGGGTCATGTTTCGCGTGGTCACCCTCGACCACGCCTTCCTCAACGGCATCCCCCGCAGTCGCGACGCCGGCTCGTCGAAGTAGCTCGCTGGCCAGCCCCACTCAGCCGCTCAACGGCGCTCGGCGGCGGTCCTGCCTGAGGGCGAGGACTGGAGCGCCCGGTAGACGCGCTCCGCGGTGATCGGCAGCTCGAACAGGCGGGCGCCGACGGCGTCGGCCACGGCATTGGCGATGGCGGCCGGCGGGCTGTTGTTGGAGAACTCGCCGATGGCCTTCGCCTCGTGCGGCCCGGTGCCGCCGGGCGAGTGGACCAGCACCGTCTCGAGCGGCGGGATGTCGGCCACGGTGGGCAGCTTGTACTCGCCCAGGTGAGCGTTCGTGATCCGCCCGTCCTCCATCAGCAGCTCCTCGGTGAGGGCCAGGCCGAGGCCGGTGACGGCGCCGCCATCGATCTGGCCCTGGTGAGTGACGGGGTTGATGATGGTTCCGACGTCGTGAGCGGTCACCAGGCGCTGGACCTGCACCTGGCCGGTCTCCGGGTCCACGGCCACGTCGGCCACCTGGGCGCAGAAGTAGCTCACGTCCTCGACGTGCGGCGCGTCGTGCGCCACGGTCACCGTCAGCGGACGCGTTCGCGTCGCGCGCGCGACGACCTCCGCCAGGCTGACCTGCCGCTCGGGGCCGTAGAACACGCCATCGCGCCAGGTGACCTCGGCCTCGCGGCAGTACAGTAGCTCGGCGGCGTGCTCGTTGAGGCGCGCCCGCAGCTCGCGGCAGGCCTGGAGCACGGCCTGGCCCTCGGTGTAGGTGACGCGGCTGGCGCGCGGTCCCTCGTCGTAGGGGGCGGTATCGGTGTCCCCGACCACGACGCGGACCTGCTCCAGCGGCAGTCCCAGCTCGGCGGCCACGAGCTGCCGCGCGATGGTGTGGGTGCCGCAGCCCTGGTCGATCGTCGGGCTCAGCAGGGTGACGCTGCCGTCGCGCTCGGCGGTGAGGACCGCGCCGCCGGCGCCGCCGCCGATCTGTCGCCCGAACAGCGCGATGCCGCGGCCCTGGGGGAGGCCTGAGGCCGACGCGCGCGGGCCGGCGGCGTCGAGCGCGGCGCGCAGCACCTCGCGGGCCTTGATGCCCCGCATGCGATTGCCCACCGCGTCTTCCTCGCCCTCGCCGATGAGGTTGCGCAGCCGGAACTCGGCCGGGTCCAGGCCCAGCTCGGCGGCGAGGAGGTCCGTATGGCACTCCAGCGCAAAGGTGAACTGGTGGGCTCCCGGGGCGCGGAAGTAGCCGCCGGGGACCGTGTTGGTTGCGACCTGGAGGAACTCGAAGGCGGCGTTCGCCACGCGGTACGGGCCGCCGACGTAGTGCCAGGTGGAGAGCGCGGCGTTAGGTTTGAGCGCCGCGTAGGCGCCGCTGGCGTGGACGGTCCGCGCCGATCGCGCGACGAGGCGACCGTCCCGGGTGACGCCGGAGCGGATCGTCACGACGGTGGGGTGGCTGGGGTTGCTGGCCATCAGGTCTTCGGCGTAGCTCAGGAGCAGCTTCACCGGCCGGCCGGCCTGGCGGGCCAGGAAGTAGGCGATCGGCACGTCCACCGCGTCGCCCTTGCCGCCGAAGTCCCCGCCGACGTGGATCGGGTGGACGCGGATGCGCTCTTCGGGCACGCCGATCGCCTTGGCCAACTGGACGCGCGTCCGGAAGGGAGCCTTGCCGGCGGTCCAGACCTGGATGCGTCCGTCCTCGTCGATTGCGACCAGGCAGCCGTGGGGCTCGAGGTAGCCCTCGTGCCGGGCGGGGATGCGGAACGTATGCTCGAGGACGAGGTCGGCCTCGCGGAAGCCGCGCTCCACGTCTCCCTTCGCCCAGGCCAGGCGCGTCACCCCATTGTGGACGTCGGTGGCGAGCCAGTGGCGCGGCGCGCCGTCGTAGCTGGAGACGTCGTCGTGCAGGAGCGGGGCGTCGGGCTGCATGGCAGCCAGGGGATCGAAGACCGCCGGCAGCACCTCGTACTCCACCCGGATGGCGTCCAGCGCAGCCTCGGCGGCGTCGAGCGTCTCCGCGGCGACGGCGGCCACGCGATCGCCCACGAACCGCACGCGGTCCCAGCAGAGCACGGGCATGTCGCGCATCGTCTTGCCCACGAAGTGGCCGGGGACGTCCTGGCCGGTGACTACCGCCCGCACGCCCGGGACCTGCCAGGCCGGCGCGGCGTCGACGTGGACGATGCGAGCGTGGGGGTGGGGGCTGCGCAGGACCTTGGCCCAGAGCGTGCCGGGCAGGGAGACGTCGGCCGTGTAGGTCGCGCGGCCGGTCACCTTCTCGGGGCCTTCCAGCCGTGGAACGGGGGCGCCAATGGGCGAGCTAGTAGCGGCCATCACGGTTCCTCCTGGGCAGGATGCCCATCCCCATGCAGCTAATGCTTCCGGATGCCCTATAGGGTATCCCTTCGGCGAGGGAGCGGCTAGCCAGCACGCGTCGCGCGTGCGCTCTCGCCGACGCGCGCCGGGGCGCGCCCCTGGCGAGCGTTGACGTTGTCCCCAGTCCGCTGCGAGCGCACCACGCGGGAGGCCAGACTGCGCCCCAGGGCAATCTGGTACACTCTGGTGGGCCGGTAGCTCAGCGGCAGAGCAGCGGACTTTTAATCCGGTGGTCGTGGGTTCGAATCCCACCCGGCTCACCCTCAGCAGCCGCGTGATTCCACAGGTTTCTCCGGATGCCAGACGGCGGTAGCCCCTGGGTTACGCCTGTCTAACTCCTACCGTGACACCAAACCCGGCTGTTAGCGTCCCTCCGCGCTGATCAATACTGGCTCCGTCTGTACGGCGGCTTCCCGCCGCAGACACGTCGTGAGCTGGCTGTGGGCGTTCATCGTCAGGGCCATTGCGCTCTGGCCCAGCGTCTCCAGCCGGGCGGATGCGGAAGATTGACTTGATTCGCCGAGAGTGCCATCCTGAAGGCAGTCCCGCGGACGATCCGCTCGCACCCGGGCTGGACTCGGCGCGAACCAGGGAGCAGCCGCGTGATCCCAACCCCAGGCGACCAGCGCCTGTTCGCCGCCGCCCAGGACGACATGCGCGCCGGGCGCTGGGACGAGGCCGTGGCCAAGCTCGAAGTGCTCGCGGCCCACGAGGTCCGCAACGGCGCCGGCCCGAGTGAGGCGGCGCTGCGGGTCCCCGCCCTGATCAAGCGCAATACGCTGTTCCTAGCCCTGTCCCAGGCGCTCATCGGCGCTGGTATGCAGGTGCCCTACACGCTGGGCCCCCTCATCGCGGTGGCGCTGACGGGCTCGGCGGGCCTTTCCGGCCTGGCCATCAGCGTCCTTGGCCTGAGCCGGTTCCTCGTCGCCTATCCGCTCGGGCGCATCGCCGACACCTACGGCCGGAAGCCCGGCCTGCAGCTCGGGCTGACGCTCGGGCTGGTCGGAACGATCCTGGTCGGGCTCAGCATCCTGTGGGGCTCGTTTCCGGCGTTTCTGGGCGCGCTGCTGCTGTTCAGTATGGGGCTGAGCGCCATCCACCAACTGCGGGTCGCGGCTGCCGACATGTACCCGCCCGCCCGACGCGGCCAGGCCCTCGGCTGGGTGCTGACCGGCACGGTCGTGGGCATCTTCGTGACTCCCATCCTGGTCGCAGCGGGCCAGGCGGTCGCCGCGACGAGCGGTCTCGATCCCCTGGCGCTGCCGTGGCTGTTCACGCCCGTCGTCATCCTGCCCGGCATGCTCTGCGTCGCGCTGGTGCGGCCGGATCCCCGGGACATCGCGGCGCGCCTGGAAGCGTACTATCCGGGCTACCAGCCCCCGCCGGGGCGAGCGGCGGGCGGCGGTAGCAAGGTCAGCATCGCGGCGTTCGTGCAGGACTATCCGATGCTGGTCGCGATCGTGTCCAACTTCTGCGCCTACGGCAACATGTCGGTGGTAATGGTTATCAGCTCGCTGGTCCTCGCCCACCACGGCCACGACCTGACCGCGATCTCGCTCGCGCTCGCCCTGCACTCGGCCGGCATGTTCGCCTGCTCGCTGCCGCTGGGCTGGCTCACCGACCGCTTCGGTCGCCGCGCGATCATGCTGCCCGGCGGAATCATTGCCGCGCTGGGAGCCCTGCTGGTCGTGTTCAGCACGGCCTACTGGTCCATCACTCTCGGGACCTTCCTGGTCGGACTGGGCTGGTCGGCGGTGAACGTGGCGGCCACCGTGTTGATCACCGACCGCACGCGACCATTCGAGCGCGGGAGCGCCATCGGCCTCAACGACAGCCTGGGCGCGATCGCCAGCCTGAGCGTGCCGCTCATCGTCGGGCCGCTCGCCGCGGCGCAGGGATTGGCCTCGACCGGCCTGCTGGCCGTGGCCATGATGGTCGCGCCGATTGGCCTGCTCCTGGCGCTGCGCGAGCCGAGCCCCGGCGTCTTCGGACCCACGTCCGCCGCGGGCGACCCGCCCTAGGCGGCGCCACTCGCGGGAGGAAAGGGCGAATGCCTGCTCGCACGCTGGTCCTGACCGCGCTCGTCTCGTCGGCCGTCGCGGCCGTGGTCGCCTTCACGCTCGGGCTGCTGCTGGCGGCGGCGCTGCTGCAGGCGCCCTCCGTCCAGGCGCAAGCGGGGCCGACGCCCACCGTGGCGCCGACCGCGCTCCCCACGGCGGCCCCGCTCCCCACGGCGACGCCCGCGCTGCCAGCCGTGGTCCGCGCGCAGCGCTTCGAGCTGCTGGATGCGAGCGGCAAGGTGCGCGCGTACCTCGGCGAGAGCCCGGACGGCCAGTTGGGGCTGCAGGTCCTGGACTCAAACGGCGAGCTGCGCGCGGGGGCCGTCGTGTCCCGGGCCGATCTGCCGAGCGTCGGGGTGCGCGGGCCGAGCGGCACGGGCGGCGGGGCGCTGCTGGTCGGGCCGAACGGCGCGGTCGCGTTAGCGCTGCGCAGCAGCCAGGAGGGGGGCTTCGTCGGACTCCAGACCCGCCCGGACGGCCAGGCGCGTCTGGAAATGTCGGCCCCTCCCCTGTCGTCGCGGGTCGATGTCACGCTCGACCCGGCCGGCACGGCCGCGGTCACGGTGACCACGCCGCAAGGTGGGCAAGGCGCGCTGGGCGCCGCGGTCGATGGACGCGTCGGGCTGGGCCTGCTCGACGGGGAGGCGTACCGCGCGGGAATGGGGCTGGCGCCCGACGGCAGCCCTTTCATCCGCCTGTTCGGGCCGCAGGGCTACGAGAGCGACCCCCTCTGGGAGGCGCCGTGACCGGCTGTGGCCGGGCGGGACGTGGCATAATGCCGGTGAGGCGCGATTCCCACGTCGACCGCGCTGAGCCGCCGCGACTGGATGACGAACGATGGCCGCCAAGCCGACTAATGCCGCCGCGCTGCTCTGCCGCTGCGCGAGCTGCGGGCGCCCGGTGCTAACCTACTGGCCGCCCACCTTCACGCAGACCGGCCAGCTTCTTTGCCTGGCCTGTGACCCGGCCGCTCCGGCCGAACGCAAGGCCTAGCGCAGGCCCGCCGCGGCAAGGCCCTGGCCTGCGCTCCACCGGGCGCACTCGCTCGTGTGCAGCCGCCAGCGCCGGCTGGCTACACTATCGCATGCTCTCCCCGAGGACGCCTGAGAGGAGAAGGCCATGCGGTTCGGGACCTACTATTTCTTTCAGCGCCCGCCGGGGGCCAGCGAGGCCGCGGTCATCCGCACGGAAGTCGACCAGATGGTCTGGTCGGAGTCGCTCGGCTTCGACTCGGCCTGGCTCACGGAGCACCACTTCGCCGACTACGGCATCTCAGCCGCGCCCAGCGTGCTGGCGTCAGCGGTCATCAGCCGCACTGAGCGGCTCCACGTCGGCTTCGCCGTCTACGTGCTGCCCTTCCACGACCCGATCCGCTTCGCCGAGGAGACCGCGACGCTCGACATCCTGAGCGGCGGGCGCCTGACCGTCGGCCTGGGGCGTGGCAATCGCCCGACCGAGTTCGCCGGCTACCGGGTCGATCAGAGTGACAGCCGTGCGCGCTTCGAAGAAGCCGCCGAGATCGTCCTGCGCGCCTGGACCCAGGACGTCGTGGAGTACGAGGGGCGCCACTTCCGGATCCCGCCGATCTCCGTCTACCCGAAGCCCATCACGCGGCCCCATCCGCCCCTGGCAGTGGCGGTCGGTACCCCGGAGACCATCGCCTGGACGGCGCGCCACGGCTACCGCATGCTGTGCTCGGGACTGAACACGCCGCTCGCCAGGCTGCTCGACCAGCGGGCGCAGTACGAGCGCGGCCTGCGAGAAGCCGGCCACGACGCTGCGACGGTCGCGCGGCTGCTCGGCCAGTGGACCGTGACCAAGCACGTCTACGTCGCGCCGACCGACGAGGAGGCGTGGGCCGATGCCCGCGGGCCCGAGGAGTGGTTTCTCGACGCCTTCCGCCGCTCGATGCGCGTGGATCACCTGCCGGGGCTGCCACCTGCCGTGGTCGCGCAGGCCGAGCAGGCGATGGCCCACGTCGCGTCGCTGCGCTGGGATGAGCTCATCCAGGAGGTGCTGCTCATCGGCTCGCCGGCGACGGTCCGCGCGCGGGTGCAGGCGCTGCAAGACGTCGGCGTGGGCGAGCTGGCCTGCTGGATGAGCTTCGGCGGCCTGCCGCCCGACAAGGTCCGCCGCTCGATGGAGCTGTTTGCCCGCGAGGTCATCCCCGCCTTCCGCTCGGCCCCCACCCCCGCAGGCGGGCGCTGAGAGGGGATTTCCCTACCGAGTGTGGGTCTACGACCCACACTCGGTAGCTTGCGTTCTGCAAGGAGTTCTCAGCGCTCGCGCGGCACGTCGCCCGGCGGCTAGGGCTCGTAGCAGATCAGCTCTTCCCAGCGGACGTCGGGGACCGCGCTGAGCAGCCGCTCGAGGGTACCAGCCGCGCGGGCCGGGTATTGTCCCCAGACGAAGATGCCCGGCTGACGCGCTTCGACGTCCAGGCGCAGCGCTTGAATCCAGGACCTACGCTCAGAATGAGTTGCACCGCGCCACCAGGTCAGATTGATGAGGAGGCAAGGCGGGTCGGACACGAAAAGCATTCGAGTCGGGGCTGGCAGCCGGGGTGTCCATTCCACGACGACTTGGCTCCTCTCGGGCACGGCAACAACCGCCTGCAGCCGGGTGCCAGGCCTGATGAACACGATGGCGCTCCGCAAGTCAGGAATCAATCGCTAGCGATAACAACCGGACACGCGAATCGTTCTACCGAGCCGTGATCGCGAGAAAGAAGGGCATATGGTGCTATGTAGCGCCCGAACTGCCTGCCAGATCACGCTGTAAGCATGTCCCGCTCATCTAGGTAGCGTTAGTTGTCGCGCCGAGAATCTTACAGAAAGATGAGCGAGCTTCTCAGGCGAGATAGGGCAATTTGTGCCTCAATTGGGCTTAGTGTACTCCGAATCCGGGTGGTGTCAAGAGGCCAGGCGGTACCCGGAGGAATCTCAACCGTTCGTCTACCACCGGGTGAATGGCGGTCCCAAAGTGGTGGAGAGGCGCGGAAGACACCGCCGACTGGCGGGCAAGCCGCCGCCAGACGACCGTAGCGCGGCGCGGCGGGATGGGCGACGCTTCGGGTCAGCGAGCGAACGGCGCGCCGGAGCGTTGGCGTGGGCTGCCTGGCGGCCGGGACGGGCTTACGGGCCCGGAGTCTCGAGCAGGAGTCGACGCAGCAGCTCGAGCTTGATCGCGTCCTGCTCGCCCGGCCTCA
>Ga0070741_10014943_pt1 | contig 13300 bp, 12 predicted proteins | sample Coa_R1_4_FD_66440 | JGI IMG/M metagenome (GOLD analysis project Ga0070741, IMG submission 66440) | Surface soil microbial communities from Centralia Pennsylvania, which are recovering from an underground coalmine fire - Coalmine... | ecosystem: Environmental > Terrestrial > Soil > Unclassified ... | reverse complement strand
CGCAAACGTGCCGGAGGTCGGATCGTAGATTTCCGCGTCCGCCACGCTCGTGGCGTCGAAGCCGCCTGCCACGAGCACCGTTCCGTTGGGCAGGAGCGCCGCAGCGGCGCCGTAGCGGCCGCCACCGCCCAGGCTTCCCGTTGGCGCAAACCCCGCTGCGCCTGCGGTTCCTACGAATGCGAACGCCGCGACGAGTAGCGCGGCTGCCGGTGAAAATGCGCGATGTAAGGCCTGCATGAGCTTCTCCCTGCCGTTGAACTGCTCCATGGCTTTCTCGACGTCGGCACGCCGTCACGCAGCGTCCCTTCATCGGCTAGGTGCGGTCCGCGAACGCGGCCACGACCGGTGCCGCGCGATGCTGCGCCAACGCGCAGTGCGGCTCTGTACGCTGGATCACATAGAGCGGCGGCGCCGAAGCGCGGCCGCGGCGGGGATCGCGCTGCGGCTACCAGTTGTAGCCGTCGGCGAAAATCACGTCGTCGGGGTTGAGCACGCAGGTGTCGTTGTTGTCGTCGTACTGGACGGGCGTGCCGATCGGCATGACGTCGAAGTCCTGCAAGCGCGGACCGAAGAGCGAATGCGAATCGATGTTGATGTCCGCATCGCTCCAGTGGTGCGTCGTGAACATGTCGTCGGAGAACGTCAACGGAATGCCGCCGCCGTCGGCGAGGAACATGCCGTACTTCTTCAGTGTTTCGAGGATGACCTGCGCCGCCGGGTTGTAGCCTGTCTCGCTGAAAAGCGCGTGCAGCCGCAAGCGAGCGCCGTACGGAATGGCGTTCGTGGGTCCGGTGCCGTTGGGCACGCCGGAATGCGTTGCCGGATGCACGTAGAAACCCGGCCGAATCCGGCTGTTGTCCAGCACGAAACGCAGGGCGTGACCGAGATTCCCCGTGCCGCCATTGGCCGGTATCGCATGCCAGACTTCGTCTGGCGTCGTGATGAGCGGCGCCATGGGATAGCCGGCGGCGTCGGCGCTCGTGCAGCGGTCGCCGCGCCCGTTCGCGGGGTATACCTCATTGAGGTGCCACTTCACCAGGCACAGCGCGTGGATGCCGCTCGCATCGACGGTCGAGTTGTAGGCTTCATACAACGTGCTGCCGTCGACGACGAACAGATGGCAGTCGCCACCCGAGCACGTGTAGTTCGTCACGCCCTCGATCGCACCGCCGGCGGGCAGCGGCACCGAATCGGTGTCGTCGCACTCGCCGTTGTAGTAGCCGGCTTTTTTCACGAGCGGCTCGATCGTGTTCGAACCCCACGAGGAATACAGGATGTGCATCGAGAAATCGATTTGGAAACTCGTATTCCCCAATGCGTTCGTGCCCCACGCGACGCTCGCGCCGATCATCGCCGCGGAGTTCGTATCGGCGGTGACGCCGCTGATGTCCTGGTTCCAGATCGCCGCCGGCGGAAAGCGCGGCATGTCGCGCTCCGGCGGCGTGGCCGCAGAGAGGTTCGACAACGCCGCGAGCGCGAACGCCGCGACGGCGCGATAGGCGCGCGGATGCGTGGAGATCGGCATGCGAAGCCCCCCTCGAAACCGATGGAGGCAGTCTACTCCGCTCGCGGCCGAAATCCTGAACGGCCGTCACAGACGGCCTCACCACATGAGATCGGGCGGGATGTCGTCTTCGGCCGGTGCATTGGGATCGCAGAGCAGCACGAGCGATTCGGGCTGGATCGCCTGTGCCGCGAGTGCGACCTCGCGCGTCACGAGCAGATAGCGGCCCGCGAGCTGCACGATCGCGAGCTCGCCGCGGTTCAGCGCGGCGACTTGCTCGGGCGTCCCGTAAACGCGCCGAATCTTGTTGCCGTGCGGGAAATGGCGCGGGGTGTCGGCGTCGGCCGCGTTGAGCGCCTTGCCGTTGAGCAACACCGCGAGCTTCTGCTTGCGTTCCTTCTTCTCGCGCTGCAAGCGTTCGGCTTCGCGCTGTTCGCGTGCGCGCTCCTCGCGCTCCTGCTTCGCACGCAGCGCATACGCGCCGGCGAGATCGATCTCGGTTTTGGCGCGGGGCGCAGCGTGCGGCTTCGGCGCCGGCTTGTGCGGCGCCGGCGGTTTGCGCTCGGCTTTGAGCTTCTGCGCCAGCCCGGACTTCAACAACTGATCGCGCAAGGATTCCGACATGCTCGTGCTCAATAATGCGGCGGCGCGGGTTCGTGGCGCACATCGTCGGCGAGTGCGACTTTGACCTGCCCGAGCTCCTCGCGCAAGCGCTCGGATTCGCGCCGGAACTGCTCGAGCGCCCGGTCCTGCGCCGCGACGGCGGCATCGAGCGCCTGCACGGTGTGTTCGATGAACGCGATGCGCACTTCGAGTTCGGTCAACCGTTGTTCGAGCGTCGCGGTCATGTCATCGCGCCTCGACGAGATGCCGGCCGTGGCGCGCGCCGGTCGCGCCGGCCACCTCGCGCGCGGCGAGCGCAAGGTCCGCCGCGGCCATTTCCCGCACGAGTTCGGCGAACGTGATGCGCGGCGTCCAGCCAAGTTTTTCGCGCGCCAAGCGCGCGTCGCCGAGCAGCGTGTCGACTTCGGCCGGACGGTAATACTGCGGATGGATGCGCACGATCACGTCGCCGCGGCGGATCTTCGCGTCGGCCGCCGACACCTCGGCGACGACCGCATGCTCCTCGGCACCGTTGCCGTGGAATTCGAGCTCGACGCCGATCTCGCGCGCCGCGAGACGCACGAACTCGCGCACCGAATGCTGCACGCCCGTAGCGATCACGTAGTCGCGCGGCTCGTCCTGCTGCAGCATGAGCCACTGCATCTCGACGTAGTCGCGCGCGTGACCCCAATCGCGCTTCGCGTCCAGATTGCCGAGGTAGAGGCAACGCTGAAGTCCGTGCAGGATGCGCGCGAGCCCGCGCGTGATCTTGCGCGTGACGAAGGTCTCGCCGCGGATCGGCGATTCGTGGTTGAAAAGTATACCATTGCACGCGTACATGCCGTAGGCTTCGCGGTAGTTCACGGCGATCCAGTACGCATAGAGCTTGGCCACCCCGTACGGCGAGCGCGGGTGGAACGGCGTGGCCTCGGTCTGCGGCGTCTCGCGCACGGCGCCGTAGAGCTCGGACGTCGACGCCTGGTAGAAGCGGCAGCTCTTGCCTAGCCCGAGCACGCGCATCGCCTCGAGCACGCGCAACGTGCCGAGCCCGTCGGCATTCGCCGTGTACTCGGGCTCTTCGAACGAAACGGCGACATGGCTCTGCGCGGCGAGGTTGTAGATCTCGTGCGGCCGCACCTGCTGGATGACGCGCAGCAGGCTCATCGAATCGGTCATGTCGCCGTAGTGCAGCGCAACCTTCGGCACCGCCTCGTCGAGCTCGTGGTAGAGATGGTCGATACGTTCCGTGTTGAACGAGGAGGCACGGCGCTTGATGCCGTGCACCTCGTAGCCCTTTTCGAGCAGGAGCTCCGCGAGATAGGCGCCGTCCTGGCCGGTGATGCCCGTGATCAGCGCGCGTTTTTTTTCCATGGTTGTGAGCGAACTCCGGGAGATCCTGCGAAGGCGAGCGTCAGAGCCGGCCGTCCACCGCGTCGGCGGGCAGCAGGTATTTTACGTCGTAGATCACCGCCTTGGGCTTGGCGAACGCGCGCACGCCCTCGACGCCGAGCTCGCGGAATTCGCGATGCGCCACGGCGAGGATCACCGCGTCGTACGTGCGCGCGGGCGGCCGCTCGATGAGGCGCACGCCGCATTCGCGTTCGCACTCGTCGGGGTCGGCGTGGGGATCGACGACGTCGACCTGCGCGTGGCAGGCGCGCAGCTCGTCGACGATCTCGCGCACGCGCGTATTGCGCAGGTCGGGGCAATCTTCTTTGAACGTGATGCCGAGGACCAGCACGCGGCTGCCGACGACGTTGATCTGCTTGAGCGCCATGAGCCGGAGCACGCAGGTGCTGACGTGCGCGCTCATGCCTTCGTTGATGCGCCGCGCCGCGCTGATGAGCTCGGGGTGGTGACGCGCCTCGCTGGCCTTGTGGATCAGGTAGTACGGATCCACGCCGATGCAATGGCCGCCGACGAGGCCGGGACGGAAATTGAGGAAATTCCACTTCGTCGCGGCTGCCTTGAGCACTTCCTCGGTATCGATACCGAGTCGGCCGAAGATCAGCGACAGCTCGTTCATGAGCGCGATATTCACATCGCGCTGCGTGTTCTCGACGGCCTTCGCCGCCTCGGCGACGCGGATGCTCGGCGCGCGGTACGTGCCCGCGCGCACGATGCGGCGATACAGCGCGTCGACGAATTCGGCGGCTTCGGGCGTCGAGCCCGACGTCACTTTCACGATGTCGGCGAGACGGCGCGTGCGATCGCCGGGGTTGATGCGTTCGGGGCTGTAGCCGACGAAGAAATCTTCGTTGCACCGCAGGCCCGAGGCGCTCTCGAGGGCCGGTACGCACACTTCTTCGGTCGCGCCGGGGTACACGGTCGATTCGTAGATGACGATGTCGCCGCGCGTGAGCGCGCGCCCGACGGTCGCACTCGCTGCGATCAGCGGCGTCAAGTCGGGCCACTTGTGCTGCGTGACCGGCGTCGGCACCGCGACGATGTAGACATTGCAGCCGGCGAGCTCGTCAGGATCGGCGCTGAAGGCGAGCTTCGTCGCCGCGGCGAGTTCGGAGGATTCGACCTCGCCCGTCGCGTCGTGTCCTTCGCGCAGGTCCTTCACGCGGCTTTCGTCGATGTCGAAACCGAGCGTCGGGAACTCGCGGCCGAGCGCCGCGGCGAGCGGCATGCCGACATAGCCCAGGCCGACGACGGCCACCTTCGCTTGATCGAGCGCCAATTCGAATTTCATGCAGTCTCCCTTGCAGCGACACTCCGGCCGCGTCCAATGCCATAGTAGGCGAGCCCCGCGGCTTCCACGGCGCGCGGCTCGTAGATGTTGCGTCCATCGAAGATGACGGGCGTACGCAGGCGTTCGCGGATGCGCGCGAAATCCGGGCTCCAGAACGCCTTCCATTCCGTCACGATCGCAAGCGCATCGGCGCCTTCGAGCGCGCTGTATGCGTCGTTGCAGAGCACGAGATCCTCGCGCTCGCCGTAGATGCGCTGCGCTTCGGCGCGGGCTTCGGGGTCGAACGCCCGCACGCGGGCGCCCTGCTCCCAGAGCTGTTCGAGCAGGCGCCGGCTCGGCGCTTCGCGCATGTCGTCGGTGTTCGGCTTGAACGCGAGCCCCCACACCGCGAACGTCTTGCCGGCGAGCGCGCCGGAAAAATGCCGCTTTATCAACTCGTATAATTTTTCCTTCTGATCACGATTCACGGCTTCGACCGCACCGAGCAGGCGCGCGCCGTAGCCGTAGGCGCGCGCGGTGCGTTCCAGCGCTTGCACGTCCTTCGGAAAGCACGAGCCGCCGTAGCCCGCGCCCGGGTAGATGAACGAGTAGCCGATGCGCGGGTCCGAGCCGATGCCGTGGCGCACGAGCTCGATGTCGGCGCCCACGCGCTCGGCGATGTTCGCCATCTCGTTCATGAAGCTGATCTTCGTCGCGAGCATCGCGTTGGCCGCGTACTTGGTCAGCTCCGCCGAGCGCACGTCCATGAGCACGATGCGTTCGTGATTGCGGTTGAACGGCGCATAGAGGGACTTCAAGAGCTCGATCGCGCGCTGGCTGCCGGAGCCGAGCACGATGCGCTCGGGCCGCATGCAGTCCTTGACCGCGTCGCCTTCCTTGAGGAACTCGGGATTCGAGACCACGTCGAAGTCGACGTCCACGCCGCGCGCCGCGAGCGCGTCGCGGATGCGCTCGCGCACGCGATCGGCGGTGCCGACGGGCACCGTGGATTTGTTGACGATCACGCGGTAGTCGGCGAGATGCGTGCCGATCTCGCCCGCCACCGACAGCACGTGCGACAGGTCGGCGCTGCCGTCTTCGTCGGGCGGGGTGCCGACGGCGATGAAAATCAGGCGCCCGTGCGCGATCGCAGTCGGGCCGTCCGTCGTGAAACGCAAGCGGCCGGCGCCGCGATTTTCTTCCACGAGCTCGGCGAGGCCGGGTTCGAAGATCGGGATCTCGCCGCGTTCCAGCCGCGCGATCTTCTCAGCGTCCACGTCCACGCACACGACGTCGTTGCCTACTTCTGCGAGACAGGCTCCGGTGACTAGACCCACGTAACCGGTGCCGAAGATCGTGACGCGCATTGAGGCTCCTGCGAAGCTGCTGACGGCACTTCCGTGCGGAACGCGCATTGTAGTGACGCGCGCGCTGGAGGCCAAATCCGCACGTGCGGCAACGCACATTGGAAACGCGCACAAAAAAGGCGCGGTCACCCGCGCCTTTCTTGGCGTCGCCGCGAAAGCGGCCGGCCGTCAGTCCTTCTTCGGCTGCTGCTGCGGCGCGATGGCCGGCGCGGCCTGCTGCGCCGGCGGTTCGATGCTCAGGAGCTTGACGTCGAAGATCAGCGTGGCGTTGGGCCCGATCGCCCCGGGACCGCGCTCGCCGTAAGCCAGCTTCGCCGGGATGTAGAGCTTGTATTCCGAACCGACCGGCATGAGCTGCAGGCCTTCCGTCCAGCCCTTGATCACGCCGTTGAGCGGAAACGTCGCTGGGCCCGGCGGGTTGTGGTCGGCGCTCGCATCGAACTTGGTGCCGTCGATCTTGGTGCCCGTGTACTCGACCTTGACGATGTCGGTGTCTTTCGGCTTGGGACCGTTGCCCTGCTTGATGACTTCGTACTGCAGGCCGGATTCGGTGACCTTGACGCCCTTCTTCGTCTTGTTCTTGGCCAGGAATTCATCGCCTTCTTTCTGGTTCTTCTCGGCTTCTTCCTTGGTCTTGGCCTGCTGCTTGGCCTGGAGCTTCTGCATGAACTCCTGGCGCACGGTCAGCGCTTCGGGTTCGGTCAGCGTGGTCTTCTCGCCCTTGATCGTCGCCTCGAGCGCTTCGACCACGACCTTGAGATCGATCTCGTCCTTGATCGAGCCCAGGCCGCGGCCCACGTCCATGCCGACCATATAGCTGTATTCGGCCTTCTTGTCGCCCTTGAACTTGGCGTCGATGGCCGCGGTATCGACGGCCGGCTTGGCGGGCTGCGCCGCCGGCGCTACCTGGGCGGGCTTGGCCGCAGCGGCGGCAGGCTTGGTGTCGGACTTCGTGTCGGCAGCGCTGGCGGAACCGGCGAGGAACGCCGCGCCGACGGCTGCGGCGATCAGGGTCTTGCGCAGAAACTGGTTCATGTATGCTCCTGAAAATGGATTATTTGCCGGCTGTGCGGCTTGCGGCGACACCACTGGATCCCGCAGGGGACCTGCGATGGGGCCGCGTATTGTGCGTTCCCGTCACGCCGAAGGCAAACTGGCGGCGCTTGGACTGCGGACGGCGCCACAGGTTCCCCGCACGATGACGGACGATTCGCCGATCGCGGGCCAGAAACCCGCGCGACCAGGGTAAAATCCGCCGCATGCTGCGTTTCGATCGTCTCGCGCTGCGGCGCGGCCCCCTCCTCCTGCTCGAAGACACCACTCTCGCCCTGCACGCCGGCTGGCGGGTCGGCGTCACGGGCCGCAACGGCGCCGGCAAATCGAGCCTGCTCGCCCTCGTTGCGGGCGAGCTCGCGCCCGATGCCGGGCATTTCGAGCGGCCGTCGGGATGGACGCTGGCTTACGTGCGCCAGGAAGTGCCGGCGCTCGCCGCGACCGCGCTCGATTACGTGCTCGACGGCGACGCCGAGTTCCGTCGGATCGAGCGTGCACTCGCCGACGCCGAGCAAACCGGCGACGGTGCACGGCTCGCCGCGCTGCACGAACGCATGTACGCGATCGGCGGCTACGCGGCGCCCGCGCGCGCGGCCGGGCTGCTGCACGGTCTCGGTTTCGGCGTCGACGACGCCGAGCGCCACGTGGCCGAGTTCTCGGGCGGCTGGCGCATGCGGCTCAATCTCGCCCAGGCACTGATGTGCCGTTCGGACCTCTTGCTGCTCGACGAGCCGACCAACCACCTCGACCTCGATGCCGTGCTGTGGCTGGCCGCGTGGCTCAAGCGCTATACCGGGACGTTGCTCGTGATCTCGCACGACCGCGAATTCCTCGACGACGTCGTCACCCACGTGCTGGCCATCGCCGACCGTCGCGCGGAGCTCTTCGCCGGCGACTTCTCGGGTTACGAGCGCAAGCGCGCCGAGCGCTTGGCGCAGCTTGAGATCGAAGCCGAAAAGCAGCGCCGGGAACGCGCCCATCTGACCTCGTTCGTCGAGCGGTTTCGCGCGAAGGCGAGCAAGGCGCGGCAAGCGCAGAGCCGCATCAAGGCGCTCGAACGCATGGTCGAGATCGCGCCGGTGCGCGCGGTCTCGAGTATACAATTCAGCATGCCGGAGCCCGCCGCGCTGCCGCGTCCGCTGTTGAAGCTCGACGACGCCGCGGCCGGTTACGGCGAGCGTACCGTGCTCGACGCCGTGAAACTCGAGCTCGCACCCGGCGACCGCATCGCCCTGCTCGGCGCGAACGGTGCGGGCAAGTCGACGCTCGTCAAGCTGCTCGCGGGAACGCTCGCGCCGCGCTCCGGCGCGCGCATCGCCGCGCGCGATCTGGCGATCGGCTACTTCGCCCAGCACCAGCTCGAGCAGCTCGATGTCGAGGCCTCGCCGGTGCAGCACGTGCTCAGGCTCGATCCCGCGCTCGGCGAGAAGGCCGCGCGCGATTTCCTCGGCGGTTTCGGCTTCTCGGGGCCGCGCGCGCTCGATGTCGTGGCGCCGTTCTCGGGCGGCGAAAAGGCTCGTCTCAGCCTTGCGCTCACGCTGTACCAGCGCCCGAATCTGTTGCTGCTCGACGAGCCGACCAACCACCTCGATCTCGACATGCGCGAGGCGCTGACCGAAGCGCTCAACGACTTCTCGGGCGCGCTCGTCCTCGTCGCGCACGATCGCGCGCTGATCCGCGCCACGTGCGACACGTTGCTGCACGTGGGCGGCGGCCGCGTCGTGCCGTACGCCGGCGATCTCGACGACTATGCGCGCGAAGTCCTGCGCGCGGAAGCCGAAACAGCGGCCGGCGCGACCGCTGCGAACACGCGCCGCGACGAGCGCCGCGCGCGCGCCGAGGAACGCGCCCGCCTCGCACCGCTGCGCCAAGAGCTGCAGCGTCTGGAGAAGCGCATCGCCGAGCTCGAGGCGCGCAAGCGGGAGGTCGACACGGCGCTCGGGGACCCGGCGCTTTACGCAGGCAATCAGGCCGCGCGCATGCAGGAGCTCTCGCGGCTCGCCGCGACACTCGCGGCCGAACTTGGCGCTGCCGAAGACGCCTGGCTCGAAGCGCAGGCGGCGCTCGACGCTGCGGCGAGCTGAATACCGATATCGCCGCACGCCATGAGCGCGGCCGTGCCGGCCGCGGCGATTGTCATATAATCGTCGTTTTCCTTCGCACTTCGTCATCTCGCCTGGAACCCCGATGTCCCAATTGATCGCGCCGCACGGCGGCCAGCTCGTCAACCTGCAAATCGTCCCCGCCGCAGAACGCATCGCGCTCAAGCGCGAAGCCGCCCAGCTCCCCGCCTGGGACCTCACGCCACGCCAGATCTGCGATCTCGAAATGCTGCTGAGCGGCGCGTTCTCGCCGCTCACTGGCTTCATGACGCGCGCCGACTACGAGCCTGTCTGCCGCGATATGCGCCTGGCTTCGGGCGTGCCGTGGCCGGTGCCGATCACGCTCGACGTAACGCGCGAATTCGCCGACAAGCTCGGCACGGCCAAGCGCATCGCGTTGCGCGATCCCGAAGGCGTCACGCTCGCCGTCCTCGACATCGAGGATCGCTGGGAGGCCGACCGCGAGCGCGAAGCGCGCGAAGTGTTCGGCACGGCCGATGCGCTGCACGCCGGCGTGAACTACCTGCTCAACAAGGCCAACCCGATCTACCTCGGCGGGCGCGTCGCCGGCATCGAGGCGCCGCGGCATTACGACTTCCGCCACCTGCGCCTGACGCCGCGCGATCTGCGCGAGCACTTCGAGAAGCTCGGCTGGCACCGCGTCGTCGCGTTCCAGACGCGCAACCCGATGCATCGCGCGCACCTCGAGCTCACGTTCCGCGCGGCGCAGATCGCCGAGGCGAATCTGCTGATCCATCCGAGCGTGGGCATGACCAAGCCCGGCGACATCGATCACTACACGCGCGTGCGCTGCTACGAAAAGCTCATCGCGCACTATCCCGAACAGACCACGATGCTGAGCCTACTGCCGCTCGCGATGCGCATGGGCGGCCCGCGCGAGGCGCTATGGCACGCGATCATCCGCAAGAACCACGGCTGCACGCATTTCATCGTCGGCCGGGATCATGCGGGTCCCGGCAAAGGCGCCGACGGCAAGCCGTTCTACGGTCCGTACGACGCGCAGGAGCTCGTGCGCAAGCACCAGGACGAGCTCGGCATCGTCATGGTGCCGTTCCAGGAAATGGTGTTCGTGCAGGAGCGCGCGCAATACGTGCCGGCCAACGAAGTGCAGCCCGGCGAGACCGTGCTCAACATCTCGGGAACCGAGCTGCGCCGCCGCCTGCACGAAGGCCTCGACATCCCCGAATGGTTCACGTATCCCGAAGTCATCGAAGAGCTGCGCCGCACGCACCCGCCGCGGCACAAACAAGGTTTCACGGTGTTCTTCACTGGGCTTTCGGGCGCCGGCAAATCCACGCTCGCGAACGCCCTGCTCGTGCGCCTGCTCGAGCTCGGCACGCGGCCCGTCACCCTGCTCGACGGCGACGTCGTGCGCAAGCATCTTTCGAGCGAGCTCGGTTTTTCGAAGGAACATCGCAATCTCAACGTGCAGCGCATCGGCTTCGTCGCGAGCGAAATCACGAAGAACGGCGGCGTCGCGATCTGCGCGCCGATCGCGCCGTATGCGAAGGCGCGTGCCGAGGTGCGCGAGATGATCGAGGCGCACGGCATGTTCGTCGAGATCCACGTCTCGACACCGATCGCCGTCTGCGAAACGCGCGACCGCAAGGGTCTCTACGCGCTGGCGCGCGCGGGCAAGCTCAAGGAGTTCACGGGCGTCAGCGATCCCTACGAGGTGCCCGAGGGCGCGGAGCTTCGTATCGATACGAGCGATATCAACCCTGACGAAGCGGTCCAGCGCATCGTCCTCAAGCTCGAAGCACTTGGGTTGATCCGCCCGCGCGCTTGAGTGGATTGCGATCGTTTCTGCGAAGAATCCGCCAATCGGTTGATTGTTCAGCTTTTCTCAACGAAAGCCGGCCATTGAGCGCCGGCTTTTTTATGCCGATGAGTCGTTTTGCATCCCTTGGGTCTTGACATCTCCTGCTTTGGTGTTATAGTTACATACAACACTAGCACTACAGCGCACCACACAGGAGATTCCCATGAGCGTGCAACCTGTACTGATCCGCGGCGGCCTACTGCTCGCGTTGAGCCTGGGCCTGCCGTTCGCCGTTCTGCACAACGACGTCACAACCGCTTCGGCAGCATCGGCGGCCACCCCCAACCCCGGAACCCGCGCCCCAGCACCGGTCGTGCTGCCGACGATCAGCGTCCGCCCGAGCGCCGAAGAGATTGCTTTGGCGATGCGCGGCGATGACGCTGCAACCGAGGCCACGGGCGGCTTCGTCGAGGTCAGCCAGCCGCGCGTCGCGGGCGAAGCGCCCGTGTCGCTGCACAGCGTGCACCTCGGCATGCCCTACTACTCGTTCGGCAAGGCGCTGCCGCACCTCAGCAAGGAATGACGCATGAGCATCACCTGGAACGACAACGCGCCGATCTATCGCCAATTGCGCGACCGCGTAGTGGCGATGATCTTGGACGGCGTGTTGAAACAGGGAGACGCACTGCCCTCGGTTCGCCAGGTCGCCGCGGATTTTCAGCTCAATCCGATCACGGTGTCCAAGGCTTACCAGGAATTGGTCGACGAACAGTTGGTGGAAAAACGGCGAGGACTCGGCATGTACGTGACGGAAGGGGCGCGCGACGCGCTGTTGCGATCCGAACGCGAGCGTTTTCTGCGCGAAGAATGGCCGATGCTCTACGCACGGCTCAAGCGCATGGGCATCGATCTGAAAACGCTCATGGAGAAATCGGATCATTCGGGAGCGCAAGCATGAGCGCCGTCGTCCACGCGCGCGGCCTGAGCAAGCGCTACGGCGCCACGGTCGCGCTCGACAACGTGAATCTCGATATCGAACCCGGACGCATCGTCGGCCTGGTCGGCCCGAACGGCGCCGGCAAGACGACCGCACTCAAGGCGATCCTCGGGCTTGCCGAGTTCGAAGGCGAGCTCGCCGTGCTCGGCATCGATCCGCGCGCGCGCCGCTTCGAACTCATGCAGCAGGTTTGCTTCATCGCCGACGTCGCCGTGTTGCCGCGCTGGCTGCGCGTCGGCGACGCCATCGACTTCGTCGGCGGCGTGCATCCGCGCTTCTCGCGCGAAAAGTGCATGAATTTCCTCGGCCGCACGAAGATCGCCCTGACACAGCGCGTACGCGAGCTCTCCAAGGGCATGATCGTGCAGCTGCACCTCGCCTTGGTCATGGCCATCGATGCGAAGCTCCTCGTGCTCGACGAGCCGACGCTCGGACTCGATATCCTGTACCGCAAGGAGTTCTACCAAAACCTGCTCAACGACTATTTCGACGAGCAGAAGACAATCCTCGTCACCACGCATCAGATCGAAGAGATCGAGCACATCCTGACGGATCTGCTGTTCATCCGCGAAGGCCGCATCGTGCTCAATGCGACGATGGATCAAGTCGGCGAGCGCTTCGTGGAAGTGATGGTGAACCCCGACCGCGCAGACGCGGCGCGCGCGCTCAAGCCGCTGCACGAGCGCCAGGTCTTCGGCAAATCCATCTTCCTGTTCGACGGCATCGACCGGGCACGGCTCGCCGAACTCGGCGAACTGCACAAGCCGAGCGTGGCCGATCTCTTCGTCGCGACCATGAAAGGAACCTACGCATGACCTCCGCCAGTCCCGTCAACACCTTCGCCTGGCTCGTGCGGCGCGAGTACTGGGAGTACCGCGGCGGCTTCTTCTGGGCGCCCATCATCATCGGAGCGGTCTTCCTCGGGCTCATTGCGATCGCCCTCATGACCGCCCAGATGGCCGCCAATCAACACGGCATCCAGATCAACGGCATTCCGTACGATGTCATCAAGCATCACATGTCGGCCGACGAAGCGGCCAAGATCGACGCCGGCATCGGCCTCGGCTTGCTCTCGCTCGGCATCCCGATCGTGATCGGCTTGTTCTTCGTCGTGTTCTTCTACTGCCTCGGTGCGCTCTACAACGACCGCAGCGACCGTAGCGTACTGTTCTGGAAGTCGCTGCCGATCACCGACACGCAAACCGTCCTCGCCA
>Ga0070741_10014942_pt1 | contig 13301 bp, 16 predicted proteins | sample Coa_R1_4_FD_66440 | JGI IMG/M metagenome (GOLD analysis project Ga0070741, IMG submission 66440) | Surface soil microbial communities from Centralia Pennsylvania, which are recovering from an underground coalmine fire - Coalmine... | ecosystem: Environmental > Terrestrial > Soil > Unclassified ... | reverse complement strand
AAGCAGGTAAAACAGTATCGAGTAATTGCCAGTGTTAAAGCCGCTGCCAAACGGCTGGTAGGTTGAGACTACTGGCAGACCGTTCTTGCTTTTTGCTAATTCCATCAGCCTCTTTACCTCGTAACCTTTAAGCCTTGGGATGCCGCCGCTTGCCTTTACCTGAATGAACCACTTGGCGTTTCTGCAAGTCGCGACAATGTCTGCCGGCCCTCTGCTCCCTCTAGACATGCGCACATCCTCCCACCCCATTGACTTTAGGTAGAGTGCCGCCACGTATTCGGCCTCGCGGCCAAACTTACTCCAAGAGTACTTGCTATCCAAGAGAAACAGCCTGTGAGGCGATTCCTTATAGCTGTTTCCGAACAAAGTTGTTTACTTGCAGCTCAAATCGCAGATGCAGAAATGGCTGATCTTCTACTACATTTTACAGCTATTATTTATCTATCCTATACCGTAATATACATGACTTGAAAGCCTCGAAACCCGCTGATGAGCGCGATGTGTCGTCAGCGATTGAGCCGGGCGGCCCAGAAAATCTCAGTGACGAATCCATTCAGATTGTCTCCAATGTGCAAAGGATGAAGCAGTTGTATCTCTCTTTGGTTAGAAACGCGCAAAACGAAATACTTTTGATTTTTCCAACCACAAATGCTATTCGCAGAGAAGAAGGTGTAGGCGTCTTTGCAGAACTGCGGCGTGCATCCCAGCGGGGAGTAACGGTCAGGATTCTGACGCCAGAAGATGACTTTGTCAGGGTTCAACTTGAAGAGCTGAGAAGCATTGGAATGGTTGTGAGGCAGATAGAAACTCCAACCGAGGCGAAGTTCAAACTTTTAATTATTGACAAAAAATTCTCACTTGTCATTGAAACCAAAGATGATGCCAAGGGGAATTTTGAAAATGCAGTAGGTATGGCCACCTTTTCAAACAGCAAGTCTACTGTCATGCCTTACGTAACCATTTTTGAGAGTTTCTGGCGCGAAACCGATCTGTATGAAAGAGCGAGAGAGGCAGACAGAATAAAGGACGAGTTTGTCAACATCGCGGCTCACGAGCTGAGAAACCCAATTTCACCGATAATGGCAAGTGGCGACTTTGCAATGGAAGAAGTTAAGAAATTGAAAGAGGGCATAGTCGACGAACAGACACTGGATAGCCTTACAGATAACATAAACATGATAGTTAGGAATGCGGCAAAACTATACAAGCTGTCAGAAGACATTCTGCAAGTGAGCAGGATAGCAAGCGGCACCTTCAGCTTGAATGTTGAACAGGTTGATCTCAAACTCCTATTGGACCTGGCCATTCAAGATGCAAGGAAAAGGATAAAAAATGAACACAAGCCAATTGACATTCGGCTAGACTATCGATTGGATGATAACGGAAAAGAATTTACTCTATTTTGCGACAGTTCTAAAATCAACCAAGTGCTTTACAACGTGCTTGACAATGCCGTCAAGTTCACAGACCACGGCGGTATAACATTATCTGTGGGCATGCGTGATGCCACTGACGTAATAGTCAAGGTAGAGGACTCTGGCAGTGGCATTGATCCGGAGATCAAGAACAAGCTTTTTGTTAAATTCGCAAGCAAATCAAATTCCGGTACCGGCCTTGGTTTGTATTTAGCCAAGAAAATTATCGAAGCCCATGGAGGCAGAATCTGGGCGGCAAACAATCCATCAGGAACTGGAGCAACTTTCTCTTTCACTCTCCCAACAGATATTCGATCAACGGAAGCAAATGAACGTCTTTCGATGAAAAAAACTGGATCAAGCAGCAATACCGATAAATACATCCAAAAGGGGACATAGAGTGACAGGCGTGAGACATCAATGACAGAGACCATCCGCCGCAAAAAGCCCAGCTTGTTACTTCAGGCTCATACAGAAAATAATGAATTTTTGGTGCAGCCGGCTGGCATGCTTGTATTTGCTGGCAGAAACGGGCTGCCGCCCAAAGAATCAAATGGCAATAAGCGGAAGAACAACTCTGCCGACCGGAGAGATAATCCTCCTGACTTGGCATTTCCGCCTTACAGAATAATGGTCGTTGATGATGAGCCAGATGCAGTCAATATTTTGAAAAAAGGTCTTGAGCGCAAGGGCTTTCATGTGGCTGGCTACACCAATCCTGTTGAAGCGCTATCTAACTTTGCCAGGCACCAATATGATATTGTCCTAACAGACATTCGCATGCCACAAATGAATGGCATAGATTTTTTCAGGCAGTTGCGAGCCAGGGACAACGAAGTCTTGATTTGTTTTGTCACCGCCTACGAGCAATTTAGGCATGATTTTGAAATAGCCCATCCCGAAGAGCAGGCGGGCTGCTTTATTCCAAAGCCAATAAGCGTCGACAGGTTGGTGGGCATGATCACAAGAAAGATGGAAGAAAGAGAGAACAGATGGCGCGGAAGGATATAGACTAGCGGAATGCTTAGCTGCTTCTAAGACATTCCTTACAATAATACTCGCACTCGCCAAATTGAGTATGGCCTTCTATAAAAACAGGAAATAATTCATTCTTGTATTGCTTGCATTTGTTACACATGCCGCTCCTGCTCACGATTCTATCATGTTAATAAAGTTCATTAGAATTATGGATAAGTTCAAACTTCAGGTTATTATGTACGATTGTATATGTCGATAGCGGTGTAACTTAGCCTTTGCCGCATCCGCCCAAATCTGCAACTTATAGATAAATATACATAGATACATATTTCCCAAACCAGTCGTAATGCGTGTCGCTTATGGCTTCTTACTCAACTCTTAAAGTGGGACGCTGGAACCTGACAGACCTTGTCAAAGATCCATCAGCCGATGAATTCAGCCGGTTTTTAGACTCGATTGAAAGTCAGATAAAAGAATTTGAGGCAAATCGCACGCGTCTGTGGCAGGATATCCCAGCAACAGAGTTTGAGCAAATGATCCACGCGCTTGAAAGCATTTCTGAAAAAATAAGCATCGCAAGCGGCTACGCGCACCTGGACTACTACTCTGATACTTCCTCAAACAAGGCATCAGCCCTTGTCACAAAGATGGAGAAGATGGCGGCCGATGCAGGCAACAGGCTGCTCTTTTTCGACCTCTGGTTCAAGAAGGGGCTGGATGATGTAAATGCAGACCGGCTGATAGAAGCCATGCCAAAGGTCTACCGCGAATACCTGCGGCACAAGCGCCTTGTCGCAAAATACTCGTTGAGCGAGCCGGAAGAAAAAATAATCAACACTCTTGAAGTGACTGGCACCCGAGCCCTTGTCAAGATCTATGACAAGATGAGCAGCGGTTTTGAATTTGAAATGAAGCTTCGCAAGGGCAAGAAAACTATTGTCAGGAGATTTGACAATAGAGAAAAGCTCGTAACACTTGTGAGAAGCCCGGATTTCAGGACAAGAGAAGCTGCATACAAGGCGCTCTTTGAGGTATACAAAAAGAACAGCGGAGTTTTGGGTGAAATTTACCAGAACGTCGTAATCCAGTGGCGTGACGAAGCGATCTCGATGCGCGGCTACAAGTCGCCCATCTCTGTACGCAACATTTCAAATGATCTTGACGACGAAACTGTAGAGGCGCTCTTGCAGGTTTGCAGGAAGAATTCCTCGGTGTTTCAGGATTATTTCAAAGAAAAAGCCAAGATGCTTGGCATGAAAAAGCTCAGGCGCTACGACCTATACGCTCCGTTATCGACAAAGGCGTCAGATAGCAAGAGCTTTACTTTTGGAAAAGCAGTGTCAACCGTGCTTGACACTTTTGGCAATTTTGACTCAGAATTTCGTAGCCTTGCAGAGCGGGTCTTTTCAGAGCGGCATGTTGATTCAGAGATTAGAAAAGCCAAGAGGGGCGGCGCATTCTGCTATACGGTTTCGCCCAAGATAACTCCCTATGTTCTATTGAATTTTGATGGCAAGACAAGGGACGTGTCGACGCTTGCACATGAATTTGGGCACGCCATACACAGCATGCTTGCGTCAGAGATGCCGGTAATGGTCTCGCATGCGCCGCTGCCGCTTGCAGAGACTGCGTCAGTGTTTGCAGAGATGCTTTTCAATGAAAGGATGGCTGAAAAGATGTCGCCAAAAGCGCGCCGGCTGTTGCTTGCAGAGCAGATTGACGACATGTACGCGACTATAATGCGGCAGGCGTATTTTACGCTCTTTGAGGTTGACGCCCACAAGGCGATAGGCGAGCAGAATGCCACGATTGACGCGGTAGCCAAGATGTACATGGACAACCTCAAGGAGCAGTTTGGCACCTCGGTTGCGATTGGCCCAGAGTTTGAATGGGAGTGGATATACATCCCGCACTTTTACCATACGCCCTTCTACACCTACGCGTACTCGTTTGGCAACCTGCTTGTACTTTCGTTGTACCAGCAATACAAGCGCGAAGGCAAGTCGTTTGTGCCAAAATACTTGAAGATATTGTCTGCAGGAGGGTCGAGAAAGCCCGAAGACCTGTTGATCGAGGCTGGCATCGACATCTCAAAGCCTGAATTTTGGCAGCAAGGTTTTGATTATGTGCAGGGAATGATACAGCAGCTGAAATCCCTTGCGCCGAAATGACGACTGGATTCTGACCGCAAGCATTGCCGGGTCAATGTCTGCCGGCGTGCTATTGCCGGCTGCAGGGTTGATGATAGAGCCGTACCTGCTGGTCTGGCTCGGCGCCCTGCTCTTTTTGAACCTGATAAGGCTCGATGCGTCCGACCTTGTATTGACCTTTACAAAGCCGAAACAGCTGGCAGTATTGTCAATAATCAAGCTGGTGGGTCTGCCGCTTGCAATGTATACAATAGCATATTTTGTGTACAGGCCGTTTGCTCTTCCAATATTGCTACTATCAGGCATTTCAACTGGACTTGGTGCGCCATTCGTGGTCAACCTGATCGGAGGCAGGCTGCCGCTTGTTGTTGGCATGATAATTGCCACTTCAATTGCAGCGCCTTTTATCCTGCCGTCGATGGTATACGCGCTAGTAGGCTCGCAGTTTAACATCCCAGTGCTGCAAATGATGGTTCTGCTTGTCATAGCGCTCTTTACGCCCCTTGCCGCCGGCTGGTTTACGAAAAGGTATTTTCCGGCCACGTCAAGGTTTGCTGACGAAAAGTCGTTTCCGCTGTCGCTCATCTTTATTATCCTGATAAATTTTGGGATGTTTGCCAGGTTCTCCGGCTATTTCTATTCTGACCAGAGCTTTCTTTTGCAGGTAATAGCCATGGCATTTATCTGCTATGCAGTCTACTGCGTTGCAGGATATGCAGGAGCGAGAGGCGGCAGGGCGGAAAAGACCGCCGGCCTCATCTCCATGAGCTACGTCAACAACGTGCTGGTGGCCGTGCTTGCGCTCCAATTCTTTGGTCCGGAGGTTGCAGCCCTTGCAGCTCTCTACAACATCCCATATTATGCAGGAATTGTGGTTATCAAGAAAATTGTGCTTGCGTCTAACCCTCCGCCAACCAGCGCCTAGTTGCAAAGTATATCTTTGGTATTGCAAAACATATGGTATGCCAGTAATTCAAGTTACGATGAGCCAAGGAAGAACCGTGGAACAAAAACGTGAGCTTGTTCGTGTATTGACGAGGGAGACAGCAAGAATTCTCAAAACAAAGGAAGAAAGCATACGCATACTCATCTATGAAGTTTCAAAAGAAAACTGGGGAAACGCGGGGGTTCTTGGGCTTGACATGAAATGACGCAATTGAGCCTAGGTCGGCCTCACGCCTTGCTTCATCATGCTCTGGAACTGCTCGTCAGACAGGCTCTTTTTGGCCGCCACCATTTGCTCTACATCTTTGCCTGCAAGGTACCTCAGATTTGGATTCTTGGCGGTTGCAGCTTCAACTACTACTTTTGCCGCCGAGTTGGCATCTGAGCCATTTTCCAGCATCCTGTTCACAGTCGACGACATCATTTGCATCATCGGCGAATATGGAGAACTTGGATCCTGCGCTTTCTTTGCTATGACCATGTCATTGGCAAAGTTTGTCCTGACCATTCCTGTTGATCAGCTTGCAGACCAGCAAATTTGGGAAGAGCTTCAAAAGAAAGGATACAATTTTCCATTCTACGGCAAAAAATATTATTTCATGGACGAGGCTGCCCGATGGTTTGATGCCCTACATCTGGCAATACAAAGGCTCAGAAGCGAGATAGGCGCATGAAGAGTTGATGTTAGTCTTTTCGTGTAACCTAGTTGCCCTGTGCGGCCTCCAGAATCGCCTTTGCCTGCTTGTAGTGAACCGCGTCCACCATCCTGCCTTCAAGCCTGACTGCGCCCCTACCACTCCCTTTCTCCATCGCTTCGCCAAGCGCCTGCACCACCTTTTTTGCCCATTCAACTTCGTTCTTGCTTGGAAGGAATACCTTATGCACCGGTTCTATCTGGCTTGGATGGATTATGCTCTTGCCAGAGTACCCAAGGCGCTTTGCAGTCATTGCGTCCCTGATAAGACCGCTTACGTCATCTATTTTCTGCCATATCCCATCTATCGCGTGCACGCCGGCGGCCCTTGCATCCACAGGTACTTTGGACCGCGCATAAGAGTAGCCGGTTGAGTCCTGCTCGTCATAGTCAAGCCTCATGTCGTAGAGAAAGTCAAAGACCCCAAATACAAGGGCGTTGATCCTGTCGTCTGCGCTTGCTATCTGGTATGCATTCCTAACGCCTCTTGCAGTTTCAATCGAAGGCATTAGTGATATCTTGTCTATACCCCTTTCGGCTTCCAGCGCCATCATTTGTTTCTTTATTTCAACAACTTCTGTCGCGTCGTTGACCTTTGGCACAACCACGCCGTCAATGCCTTTTTGCGCTACCTCCTTTAGGTCTGCCTGCACAAGCCCGGACTCGGGTGAGTTTGTCCTAACGTAGACCAGCTTTGAGTATTCCTTGCGGCGTACAAGCGTGTCGGCTATTATCTTTCTAGCCGCGTCCTTTTCGTTGGCGGGCACCGAGTCTTCCAAGTCAAAGCAGAGGATGTCGGCCGGGATCGTCTTGGCCTTCTCTATAAAGCGCGTGTTGTTGCCGGGGACAAAAATCAGGCTTCTGAACATACAAAAAGAGAGAAGAAAGAAAGGGTTTTTAGAGCTTTTGTGGCGTCGTCAGGATCTTGCCAAACTGCTGGGCTTCCGCCATCATGACATGACCCTTGGCCATGTCTGAAAACGGCAGGATGGTGTCGATGACTGGCTTTATTTTGCCCTTGCTGACCCAGTATATTACGTCTTCAAGCTCTGCCTTTGTGCCCTGTGTTGAGCCAAGCAAATTTGTGCCTCTGAAGAATAGGTATCTTAGGTCGATGGTCGAATCGTAACCGGTAGTTGCGCCCGTTGACACAAGCGTCCCGCCCATCTTGAGTAATCCGACTTCTTGGGGAAAAGTCGACTTGCCAATGTGCTCAAAGACAACATCAACGCCAGACTGTCCAAGCTTCTTGTTAATTTCTCTGACCTTCTTGTACCAATCAGACTCTCTGTGGTTGACTGCATAGTCTGCTCCAAGCTCTATGCACTTGTCCATCTTGTCCTGCTTGCCTGCCGTGGCAATGACTGTACAGTTGTATAACTTGGCAATTTGGATGCCGACCATACCGACGCCGGAACCGCCACCCATTACCAGCACCAGTTGACCTGGCTTTATCTTTGCACGACCAACGAGCATGTGCCACGAAGTCATGCCGACCATGGATACTGCTGCTGCGTCATTGAATGAAACATTGTCTGCGATCTTGACTACATTTACCTCTGGCAGGCGTGTATATTGCGCGAATCCTCCCCAGAGCGGGCCAGTCTGGAAGCCCCACACGAGTCTGTCGCTGCAGTCAAATTCTCTGCCCGAAGTGCACTCATAGCAAACCCTGCAGCTCAGATTAGAATGCGAAACCACTCTATCACCCACCTTCAGTTTCTGGACATCAGACCCTACTTCAACAATAGTGCCTGCTACATCGCTTCCAGAAATATGTGGCAACGGGATCTTGATCGGCTCGCCCCAGATGCCCCACAGATCATTATAGTTGTAGGCTGCCGCTTCAACCTTGATCAAAACTTCATTTGGCTTGATCTTGGGAGTGTCGATATCCTCAATCTTAACGACTTTTAGCGGGTCTTTGCTGTATTCTCGATAGACTGCTGCTTTCATAAAGGCACAAGCTCTTCCATGATCTTAAATAGTTAACTCGTGCCGGACCAGTAGTCCGCTAGCTTAATAATTAGCGCCTCTCGAACTTGAACTCTTTTTTCGGCTGCTGTATACGCATCAAAAGCTGCTTTAATTCGTCGTCGGGGAGTGGCCGGTTTATCCTGCCAGAAGAAGCAGCATTGATGAGGTAGTTTTCAACGGCCATTGCCAGATCGGGCTTGACCATCCTGATGTTCATAAGCCGCTGGCGCGCTTGCGGATCGAGTACCACCTGCAAGACGCGCTGGCGCATAGCCGCAGCCTCGGCTTCCCGCCTTCTTGATTCTTCGTCATTTGGTTGCTGGGGCTGTGGGACTGACATAGCACATTACGCGTATCGCTGGAGCTGGGGCGCGACTTTGACAAGCTCTTTGTGGAGCTCTGTTGCAAGTCTGTCTAGCTTTTTCATGCCTTCGCTTGAAATTATCCTGCCCTTGCCGTGCACCTTGACGATATAGCCAGATGCTTCAAGCTGCTGGAGCGCCTTTCTGACAATTGCGCCACCTGCATCCCTGTGGTGGGCAAGGTTGTAGCCAACCTTCTTCCTGCCGCCATAGGCAACCGTCAGGTCGGCAACACCTAGGGGACCGTGAAGGTAAATCTTTCTCAATAGCGAAGCGCACCTGACGTACCACCAGTCTTTATTCTGGGGAATCCTTTGGGCGTGCGAGCCAGTCTTGACAAACGGGGACCAAGCAGGAGCCACTATCTTTTTGTCATTCTTCAATTGTTCGGCCAGCTTGGCGATCAGCTCGTCAGCCGGAACGTCGTAAACCTTAGCCATATGGTATTTCGAAAATTTGGTTAGCCCTTATAAATCCTTATCAGGACTAGACCCTCCCCGGCTCCAAGGTGATACTCTTCTTATATAGTAATCCGCTTATTTGGAGTTGAAAATGCGTAACTACAGGTTTCGTCTGTATCCAACTAAAAGAATAGAGCAGAAACTTGAAGAGACATTGGATGGGTGTAGATGGCTATACAACTACTTTTGCGACAAAAACATGTCAGAATTTGATATGAATTATGTGCTCGTTGAATTAAAAATACAACACCCTTGGCTCTATAACTATCATAGCAAGATGTTACAGATGGTTGGGAAGCAGCTAACTGCAGCGAGGAGGGCGCTCAGGACATCTGGTGTGACTAGGAATAGATCAAGCAGACTGTATCAGAAAAAACATGAAGATTTCAACTCATTCACGTATAATCAAACTGGCTTCAGAATAAAAGGCGATGAGCTATGGCTTTCCAAGATCGGGCTAATCAAGATTATTCTGCATCGTAGACTCATCAACATCAAGCAGGTCACAGTAGTCAGAAATGCCGGAAAATGGTACGCATTAGTGACCTGCGATAAGAAGCAAATATTTCATTTCATTAACCCGCGTAAATCAGTCGGAATAGATGCTGGCATTACAAAATTTGTCCATGATTCTGAGAACCACGGGTTTGAGAATCCACAGTTCTTAAATCAGATGATTAAGCCCTTAAGAAGGTCGCAACGAAGACTATCACGACGTATCAAAGGTTCACACAATTACACAAAAGCAAAGAAGAGGATGGTAGATCTGCATAGTAAAATAAAGAATAAGCGGAATGACTTTCTGCATAAACTCTCAACCTACTATTCCGAAAGGTATGATATTATCTTTCTTGAACGCTTGCGTATTCTAAATATGGTAAAGAACCACCGTTTTGCTAGGCTAATACTAGATGCGGGATGGGGCACATTCAAAATTATGCTCAAATACAAGGCAAAGAAACTAGTAGAGGTAGAACCCGCCTACACTTCGGTAGATTGTTCGAGATGCGGTCATTCCGTACCAAAGGAATTGGCTGTGCGCATGCACAGATGTGATGTTTGCGGCTTAACATTAGACAGAGATTACAATGCTGCCCTCAACATCCTTCAAAGAGGATTAAGGGCAGCTTGTCTACCGCAGGATCTGCGGGAAGTTACGCCTGTAGAGAACAATGATTGGTCTATGAAACAGGAAGCCTACGACTTTAGTCAAGGGCAGCTCACAAATCCTTATTCCATCAAAACCCTGCGATAAGTGTGGCTGCATTTGAGGCAAGTGACCCTCACAGCCCTTGTTTTTGACCTGCCTATCCTCACCCGGGCGCTCCTGCCCGGCACGATAAACGCCTTGCACTTTTTGCAGAACAGCTGCCTGGCTTCGTAGGGCAGGCGTACCCGGAATCGCATGGCCACCTTTTTTGCAAGCCTTGCCTGCTTGGCTGCAAGCTCTTCATCGTTTTCCTTCAGGACATTTGCCACCAAGATGCTTATTCGTTCCCTTGCAAGCTGCTTGGTCTGCGGGTTTTTCAACGCCAGAAAATACTTGCTGCCTACTGATAAACCATCGCGGCAACCGTTAACTATCTTGCAACGCCATTATTGGCATTGACCAATGTAGAAGAGCTGGAGCGAATGGCCAAAAAATACTGGGAGCTTAGGCAGGCGCAAAGCCATGCAGAGCTTGCCCAGCTGGCTAAAAGCATAATTGATTCAATTTCACTTCCGTCATTTTCATTTCCACTAAAGGAAGAAACGCAAGAGAGCAAGGGGACGACAACCTATGTCTATGAGAACAATGCCACCTTTCCCGCGCTTTACGACTTTTTAGCAGAAGTGCTTCATTCAAAGGTGCCGATAGAAGTAAAAGACGCGAAATTTGGCCCCGGCGAAATAATTGTCAACAAGCATGACAAGGACAGGGCTGACTCGGACCTTGGCATGGCCGTCAAGGAGCTCCAAGAGCTCGTGCACGCCAAGAGGTCTGAAATACTGTCAAAGCACGCCGGCACTGCTTAATATACAGGATTCCTTGCAGCTTATCATACGATAACGCTCATCATCGCCGAAGCCGCGCTTGAAACAGTTCCTGAAAACATAGCAGGCCATTCTGCAGTGAAAAACCACTCGCGCAGGACAGGGCTAAAGCCGTCTGAAATGCTGCTTGACAGGAGCTACCACCATGCAGCGATGAAAAGACTACCAGACAGCTGGAAGCGCGGAAGGCCCGATATCGTGCACTTTGCCCTGATGGAAGCCCTATCTACTCCGCTATTCTTGAAGAGCATGTTAAGGGTCTATGTGCACACGATAAATGACAAGGTGATCACGATAGCTGACAACCTGCGCGTCCCCAAGTCATATTTTCGCTTTGAAGGCTTGATGGTCAGCCTCTTCAGGGACAAGGTGATAAAAAGCGACGAAGGCAGTGTCCTGATGGAGCTTGGCGATAGCAAGTTTGCAAATTTGATTAACGATATTTCAGTCGACAAAATAATTGGGCTATCCACAGCAGGCGTGCAAAGCAATGCGCATAGAGTAGCCAGCATTGCCAAAGGCATTGATGATTGCGCCTTTGTCATAGGCGGGTTTCCAAATGGGCACTTTTCCGAAAAAGTGACAAAGCATCTTGGGCCCACTTATTCCATAAGCGATCTCGGGCTTGAAACGCACGTTGTAGTTGCAAGGATCCTGTACGAGTGCGAGTTACTTGAAGAAAGCGTCGACCATAAAGGCGATGAATAGCGCAGTCAGGTAGGGGCTTGAGAACTTGAAGACGGTCCACGACGCTCGCTCGCTTGGCCTTGCCAGCAGCCAGACAGACAGCGCGATCATGACTGCTCCAAACACGCTTGCCGTGGCAAGGTAGATCATGCCAAATTCGTTGAAAAAGAACGGCAGCACGCTGAACACCACCATCATCAGGGTCGTGCCGGCAATCACCCTGACTGAGGACTTTTCAGTCGATACTACAGGGAGCATTGGTACGCCGGCCTTGGTGTAGTCCTTTTTTACGTGCAGCGCAAGGCTCCAGATGTGGGTAGGGATCCACAGAAACACGAGCCCTGCCATCACAAGGCCGATCTCGATGTTCATCGTTGTTACTGCAACATAGCCTATCAGCGCCGGCGCGCCGCCGGAAAAGCCACCCAAGATGATGTTGCTCTGGCTCCTGCGCTTGAGCCACTTGCTGTAGACGACGATGTTGTCAAACAGTCCAAAGGCCATCAGCCCAAACGCCCAGATGTTGATAAACCAGGCGCAAACAAGCGAAATTGCGGCAAGCGCAAGCCCAAAGGCAAGCGCGTTTTTGGGAGTTATCCTGCCTGACGGTATCGGCCGGTCCTTGGTGCGGTCCATTATGGCGTCGATGTCGCGGTCGTTGTAGCCTGTCAGCGTGTCAGCTGCTGCAGAGCCGGCGGCCACCCCGCCTATCAGGAGCGACCAAGTAAGAGGGCTTATTGGAATATGAAAGAGGAATGAAGCCGTGAGCGCGGCGCCAAACGCCGTAAACACAAGTAGGTACCAGATCTTGGGTTTTGTAAGCTCATAATAGTTCTTGAGCGTGTTGCCAACTGTTATCTGGTGGGGTATCGTCAATTGCTCAGAGTCGAAAGTAAAGTGAACTAATTGTTATTTATATTATTACTTGGCAATGGAGGTGGGGTAGGCCAGCTCACGGCTTGTCTTGCGCATTTCAATGAACGTCTCGGTCTTTTGCACGCCCTCTATCCTGCCTATTTTCTCTGATATCAGCTGGTGCATCTCGTCAAGCGAGCGGGCGTTCATGGTAACAAGGACGTCGAACCTGCCCGTGACCTCTGCAACCTCTCTCACTTCAGGGATCTTGAATAGCTCGTTGAGCACATTGTCTCTGAGCTTTGAGTCCATGTTGATGCCAGTGAGCGCCTTGACGCTAAAGCCAAGTGCTTCGTCGTTTATGACGATGGTGAATTTCTTTATCAGGCCGCGCTTTACCAGGCGCTTTATCCTGCTGTAAACGACAGAAGAGTTGACATTGATTTTTTTGGAAAGTCTTGGGACAGAAATGCTTGCATCCTTGGCAAGTTCGCTCAGAATCTTTACGTCAAGATCGTCAATTCTTCCCATTCAAGAAATCAAGTCGTTTGGGGATTAATAAACCTATTAATTGCAAGTTTGCAGTGGTAATAAAAAGAAATTTAGAGGATGTTCCTGTCCTTTAGCAATTCTGCCAGCAAGACCGCGCCCTTTGCAGATCCCATCTTTTCGTTATGCGACAAGAGCACGTACTTGATGCCGTTGTCAAAGGCGGTATCCTTGCGGAGCCTTCCAACCACTGT
>Ga0070741_10014941_pt1 | contig 13302 bp, 12 predicted proteins | sample Coa_R1_4_FD_66440 | JGI IMG/M metagenome (GOLD analysis project Ga0070741, IMG submission 66440) | Surface soil microbial communities from Centralia Pennsylvania, which are recovering from an underground coalmine fire - Coalmine... | ecosystem: Environmental > Terrestrial > Soil > Unclassified ... | reverse complement strand
GGTGCGCAAGGGCGAGCCCTCGGAAATCCTGGATCGTTTACTGGTCTCCGCACTGATCGAGGTCCGCTCCTGCGAGCGCTTCGGCGTTCTGGCCGAAAGTGCCGCCGACGCGGAACTGGCGGCGTTCTACCGCGCTCTCTATGTGTCCGAGTTCGAGCACTATAAGACTTTCCTCGATCTCGCGCGCAAGTTTGTAAACGAAGCGGCGGTCGAAGCCCGCTGGCAGCAGATGCTGACGGCGGAGGCGAAGATCATCGCCGCTCAGCTTCCGGGCCCGCGCATCCACTCGGGGCTGTAGGCGTACGCCTTTCGGACGGATCGATGATAATGTGGTAAAGCTCCGTCGAGCCGGGAGGCCGTTTTCCGGCGAACTGCCGACAAATGGCTTGGCAGCCGAAACGGGCAAGGAGGATACTCTGGCTACTTCTGCACCTGCCATTCCGCAACCGTCGCTCATGCGCAAATATGTAAATCCGGGAGCAAAAATCAACCTCACTACGCGTGCCCGGATTTGGAATAATTTGAACAACGGTAATGCCAACTATACACATTGGATTCTCTGGGAAGCCGACAGTACTTGTCCCCCAGGGTTTCTTGCGCAGAAAGTCAAGCGCGATATCAAGTACCGTTACGGCCGTGTGATTCCTTCGTCGGGACCTGGACGCCTGGCGACTTGGGAGTGGGGGATAGAACTGCAGGAAGCAGCCGAATACTGGGAGATCTGGGAAGTGGTGGTCAAGCGTATCACAGCCAAGATAGGCTCGGTGCACATTTACCCAGCCGCTAGCGGGGTTTCCGGCGAGTACGCAACATCGCACGGCCGTATGCCACGGCAGCAACTGAAACTGGATCAGAACAAACGTCCGCCTGCGACTCCCGAAAGTTATAGTTACTGGGCACACGATGTATTCGAGGAGCGCAACCCCAACTCTCAAAGGCCGGTAAAGGGAAAATTTAAAATCAAAGGATCGGTTTACTTCCTTCCTTCGGGTAACCGGGCTGCGGACGACTGGGTCGACCGGTACCTCCGCACCGCCCAGCGCGAACTAAAGTTCGGTCCGAACAGCAACTATACCGGCGGCCCGCTTTGGCAGAACGCCGGCGATTTTGCGAAGCCGGACAGTACTTTCAGAAACATGACTCGCTTTGAGGCAGGTGAATTCTACGATGTCAGGCGAGAGCATCTCCAGGTAGGTGGTCTAACACCGACTCTATCGAATCCGCCTGACATCAAGACCGAATGGAAGGACCGAGTGTACCCGCTGCATCGGTGGCAAACATATCCCTGATCACGTGCCAGGAACCGCTCCGTCACCGGTTGTAAGTGGAGGTCCACGGTGCTCGTGTCATGTTACCCCATACCGGATCGGGTCAAGCGCGTTGCCACAGAACCGTAGGGATGGATAACAGCTGAGAGAGAAGAGCCTGATGCGTGGGTCAATCGTGGTCAGCATTCTGCTTGTAATTGCCGGACAGCTCGCGGCGCAGGAGGTTTCCCAAAGCGGGCTGGAGCTAAAAGGGCAGCGGCCGATGGTGAGCCAGCCCGAGCGAGCTCCCAAGGCCATGATTGCCAGCGCCAACCAGATCGCCTCCGAGGCCGGACTGAGCGTTCTGCGCAAGGGCGGCAATGCAGTGGACGCGGCGGTGGCGGTGGCATTCGCGTTGGCCGTGGTGCATCCGGAAGCGGGAAATCTCGGCGGCGGCGGATACATGCTGGTGCGCATGAACGACGGCACAGTGCGCGCCTTCGACTACAAGGAGACGGCCCCCGCTCTGACGCATCCGGGCATGTTTAAGACGCGCCTCGATTCCACTGTCGGGTATCTGGCGTCGGCCGTCCCCGGCACGGTCGCCGGCATGGCGATGGCGCATGAGCGCTTCGGCAAGCTGCCGTGGCGCGTGGTGCTCGAACCGGCGCGGCGCCTCGCGCGCGATGGCTTCCCGGCATCGCAACGGATGGAGTTGATCCTGGCGCTGCAGGCGCCGGTGATGAAGAAGTTTCCGGATTCGGCGAAGATCTTCCTGCACGGCTCCGATCGCCCGCTCAAACAGGGGGAAATCGTGAAACAACCGGAATTGGCGGCGACGATTGCGCGTATCCAGAAGCACGGCTGGCGCGAATTCTACGAAGGCGAGACCGCGCGCCTCATCGATCGCGACATGGCCGCCCACAACGGCACGATCCGCTACGACGATCTTCGCGGCTATAAGGCGATCGAGCGCGAACCCGTGAAGGGCACGTACCGCGGCAATCCGATCTTCTCGTCGCCGCCCTCATCGAGCGGCGGCACGACCCTGGTCGAGATGCTGAACATTTTCGAAACCTTTCCCGCGCAAATTGGACGGGAGGGCTCGGTGGCGCAGCGGCACGAGATGATCGAGGCGATGCGCCGCGGCTATCGCGACCGCGCCGAGTATTCGGGCGATCCCGGGTTCTATCAGATTCCGATCGAGCTGATGACGAGCAAGGCGCACGCGCAGGAACTGGCGGCCACCATCGATCCGGCGCACGCGACCCCTTCGGGTCCGCCGGCCGTTACCGATGAGGCTGGCTACGAGTCGGACGACACCACCCATTTCTCGATCATCGACGAAGCCGGGAACATCGTGAGCAATACGTACACGCTGAACAGCTTCTACGGTTCGCAGGTGATCCCGCACGGCACGGGCGTGCTGATGAACGACATCATGGCGGGCTTCAGCAATCGGGCGGGCGGGCGCAACGAGATCAAGCCCGGCAAGCGGCCGGTCTCGTCGATGTCGCCGACGATCGTGCTGCACGCCGACAATTCACCTTGGTTTGCCCTCGGTTCGCCGGGATCGGCGACGATTCCGAATACGGTATTTCAAGTTATCGTGAACATCGTGGATTCGAAGATGTCGCTGCGCGACGCGGTGGAGTTCCCGAGAATTCACCACCAGTATCAGCCGGATCGCGTAGATGCGGAACCGGCGGCGCTGATTTTCGACGTCGGCGAGCGGCTGCACTCGATGGGGCACAAGCTGAATCCGAAGCTGAGGTCGCAAGGCGACGTGCACGCGATCATGGTGGAGGATGGGACTGGCTGGCGGCTGGGCTGGTCGGATGGCCGGCGCGGCGGGCGGGCGGTGGGGTTCTGAGGTTTCGCCGGCGGATTGACTCGCGACCACTGTCCAGGTAAGCTCGTCCCGGAGGACCGGCAATGTCAGCGGAATTGAACGAATATCGGGCGCGACAGATTGTGCGAACCATGCATCGCCTGCGCGGGGATGTGAATCTGTTTGCGATTCACGCACGAACGCTGCGGATGTCTTCCCGGTCGCTCGACGGTTTGCCACTGCTGCAGGAGGCGGACCGCTTGTTGAAGGCCTTGATGGCCAGCCAGTCGGAATTCAGCGAGGGGGCGTCGCAAACAAAGTCGTTGTCGCGGTCGCTCTCTTCGCTTCCGCCGGCGACGGGTGGCATGCCGCCGGCGGCGAAGTGGGGCAACGAATTCCGCGCCGGCGCCAAACAGTTCATCGACGCGGTCCGCAAAGCGGAAAGGGAGTTGGACGCTTTGTACGCCGCCGCCAATGAGAAAATGAACAGTCCCACCAGGACGTGGACCGGAGACCCATCGAACCTGCTGGATATCGTGATGAATTTCATCGAGGGACTGTCGCGCTGGATGGAGAGCCGGCATGACAAGAAGCGCTAGCCTGCTGTGCCAGACGGGGTTTACTCAGTTCTCCCCATGAAACGCTAAGGCGGCGGGTTCGCTGGCTTTCGTCAGCTTGAATCGCTCGCCGTCGAACAGATATTCGATGCGGTAGGTTTTCATGATTTTCGGCTGCATGGGCTGCGCGCCGGGCTTGCCATCGTGGGCCGCCTCGCAGAGATCCTGCCGTCGTTTCGATTCCGCCATGCCGCCGAACGATGCCGCGATCGCGAGGTCCTGCCGCCCGTCGCCGTTCAGGTCGCGGGAGTCGATCCTGTCGATCCGCGCCTTCTGCGGCCGCGTCTGCTCCCCGCAATATCCCGTGGTGTCGGCAGCGGTCAGCAGGTTCTGAAACTTGAGCGTCTCGCCCTCCACTGAAATCGCATCTACGCTGTGAGTCCACTGGAAGGATTCCATTCGCGTGCCTTCGCAGAGCAGGAACTGCCTGCCGGTGCGGAACTGCATCGGACGACAGTGGTCGAGCGCGAGCCCGAGCATGTCCTCCAGACCCTCCCATTCGGCCGAGCGCCGCGTGACCAGGAAGCCCCAGCCGATGGATGCGTGCATCTGTTCGCAGCCGGAGACGGTCACCAGGGCGTCGTCACTCTGCGGCGACAGAAAAATGGCCTTTCAGGACGGCGCCCAGCGAGAACCCGCCGCCTGGCGCCGAAGCTTCCGGGCACGTATCGCAACTGGTTCCATCCGCCTTGCCATCGCAAATCGCGGCGGTGATGGCTTCCTGATCCGCGCGCGCAACTTGGACGAACTTCGTCGCCGGAATCCGGTACTGCGGGTGATCTTCCGCGGCAGCCGCGTGCACAATGGTCAGGCAGAGACACGTGAGCATCGCCAGGCGGCCCATTTGCGCGGCCGCCAGCGACATTATGCTTGCCAGCCAGAGATAGAATCCAGCGCCGGGTACGACGTCCGTCATGTTACCGGCTTCGTCCATCTCTATTCTGTGATTCAAGAGGGCTAGCAGCGCCAGCGGAATCGCGATGAGGCTCAAAATCAGTGCCTCCCTTCCCGGACGGCGGAGCAGGCTGCGCACCAGGCTGATCGCGAAGAGCACATTCGCCACCCACGGCAGCGCCCACGCCGGCCTGCCCAGCAGGCCCAGCCAGCCGAGTAAGAGGCAGTTCAGGCCCGTGTAGCGAAACACCCCCGCGGGCGCTTTCAACGCGGGTTGATAAAGCGAAGCCGCATAAAGCGCCGCGGCCGGCACGAAGAGCAGCCAGGAGAATGTCTGGGAACGGCCCACATTATGTAAGGCGAAAAGCGGGGGGCCGATTGCACGCTAACATTCGAGCGCCGTATACCCGCGGTCGGCCCATGGAATCAGGCCCGGTTCGTCCTCCGACCACCACACCATCACCCGTCCCGCCAGGTTTTCGTCGGTTACCAGACTGATTACGGCGTCGGCGATCTGGCTGGTTTCGAGTAACCGCGACGGCACGCTGCGCTCTCTGCGCTGCTCCGGCGTGAGCGTGTGCCAATACGCGAGAACCTCCGGGACCGCGATCCATCCCGGCGCCAGGCAATTCACGCGGATTCCTTCCTTCGCGCCCAGCCACGCCAGCCCGGTCGTGAGGCGAATCACGCCGGCCTTCGCCAGGTCATACGACGGCGATGCGTTATGCGTCGGCCGCCCGTGCCAGAGCGCCGAGATCGAACTGATGTTCACGATGGCGCCGCCGCCGGATCTGCGCAGCGCATCAATGGCTGCACGGGTGGCGTACATCGTGCCAAGCAGGTCGGTCTGCACCGTGTCCTGCCAGTGGTCGAGCGGTTCGCCCGGCCGGAACGGGGCTGACGCATTGTTGACCAGGATGTGCAGGGCGCCGAAGGTCTTCTCGGCGAACGCCACGAGTTCGCGCACCTGCTCTTCCACTCGTACGTCGGTTGCAAAGAATGCCGCGCGTCCGCCCGATTCCTCGATCTGGCTCCGCACCTCTTCGCCGCGCTCGCAGTGGATGTCCGAAACTACCACCGCAGCACCTTCTTTCGCGAACCGATGCGCGATGGCGCGACCGCAGCCCACGCCGCCCGACCCGGTCACGATCGCCACTTTGTCCGCTATCGTCATGCCGCCTCCCTGTACCGTTCGATGATTGCCCGCGCGCCCGCCAGGACCTTGGCCCGCAGTTCCCCCGGCTCGATCGCTTCCACGGCGCCGCCGAAGCTCAGTGCGAATTGCAGCGCCTCTTCTTCCGCGTCGAAGCGCAGGCGCACGCGCACGCGGTCGCCCTCGAGCTTTTCCTCTTCCAGACGCCATCCTCGATATCGCACCCAGCGCATCACGCCTGGCTCAACTAAATAGGTCGCGTAAAAGCGCGGTAGCTTATCGCGGAACTCGGTGGCGGCGGTTTGCCAATACGTGGCGAGGTCGAACTCCGGCGGCCTGCGGCACGGCTGCTCGAGCGCCGCCGCCTCCGCCAGGCGCGACACGCGATACGTGCGCGGACCCTCTTCCGTCTGGGCGACCAGGTACCAGACGCTGCCTTTGGCTACCAGGCCGAGCGGATCCACGGTGCGCTCGCCCGCCTCGCCCAATACGCGTCGATAGACGAAGCGCACCTGCACGTCGCGGCACAGGGCGTCGAGCAGCACCGGCAGGCAGGCGATCGATTCGGCCGGATCGCGCCAGCCGCTCGAGTCGATGAGGATGCTGCGGCGCGCAAACTCCGCCTGCCCGCGGGCGCTCGCCGGCAGCGACGCTTCCAGCTTAATCAGCGCGGCTTCCTGCGGCTGTTTCAGGCCTAGATCGGCCATGAGGCGCGGCGGGCCCGAGAGGAACAGCGCCTGAATCTCAGCCGCGCTCAGTCCGGTGAGCTTCGTCTGGTAGTCATCGAGCAGTCCCCAGCCGCCTGCCTGTCCGCGCTCGGCCGTCACCGGGACGCCGGACGCGCTGAGTGCGTCCATGTCGCGGAGGATAGTGCGTTCGGAGACCTCCAGCCGCTTTGCCAGTTCGCGCGCGGTGAGCCGCCGGTGTACTTGCAGCAGGAGAAGAATGGAGAGCAGACGGTCGGCACGCATAGAGAAACTTTACCAGCCAAATATGACAAGGGATGTCAGGATTGACGGCTAAATTAGGCTCATGAAGCCACTCAAAGGGAAGATTGCCATCGCCGCCGGATCCAGCCGCGGCGCCGGACGCGGCATCGCGCTCGTATTGGGCGAGGCCGGCGCGACCGTCTACGTCGCCGCCCGCACGTCGCGCCACGGTCCGAAGCCCGCCGACAATGTGCCCGGCACGGTCGAGGAGACTGCCGAAGCTGTTACCGCGCGCGGCGGCAAGGGTATTGCCGTCCCTGCCGACTTGAGCGACGAACCGCAGGTGGAGGCGCTGTTCCGCCGTGTCCGGAAGGAGCAGGGCCGGCTGGACATCCTGGCCCATTCCGCGTGGACTGCCGACATATTGCCGGCCTGGGGCAAGCCGTTCTGGGAACTGAGTCCCGAACTTTGGCGCGAGACGCTCGCGACCTTGAGCACCTATTGGCTGACCAGCGTGTACGCGGCCCGTGTGATGACGAAGCAGCGGAGCGGCCTGATTGTCCACGTCACCGACAACTATCCCGACGACCCGTCGCGCTGGCGCGGGCAGGTCCTGCACGATCTTGGGCATGAGGGCGTCAACCGGCTCGTTTATGGCATGGCCGCGGGGCTGCGTAAGACGAAGGTGACCGTCGTCGGCATGAACCCGGGATTCATGCGCACCGAGCGCGTGCTGCGCTCCATGAAGACAGAGAAGATCAAGCGGCAGTTCCGCTTCGACCTGAGCGAGACCCCGGAGTACATCGGGCGCGCGGTCGCGGCACTGGCGGCCGACCGTCACTCGATTCGAAAATCGGGACAATTACTGTGGGTAGCCGACCTGGCGCGGGAGTATGGGTTCACCGACGTCGACGGCAGCTACATTCCGCGCTTCGATCCGAAAGCGCCGTTCAAACCTTACCCACCGCGTTCCGCACCATATTCCGCTCCAGCGTGAACCACTGGCGATAGGCGGTGCCCGGCGGGAAATCGTCATGCGATTCGGCCAGGTGGTCTTTCAGATGAGCACGCATGCGGCGCAGCAGGTCGGGAGCCTGGCGGCCGTCGTATAGGTTGCGAAACTGGTACGGATCGGCGGCATTGTCATAAAGCTCCTCGGCGCCGTTCAGCCAGCGGACATACGTGTGCTGTTTCGTGCGCACGCCGCGCCACTCCGGCCACTCGGTCCCGGACTCGGGATAGTCCCAGTGCGAGACGTAATTCATCATCAGCGCCGACTCCCGCTGCACGCCGCCGCGGCCCAGCGCGTGGCCTGATAGATCCTTGCCGTTCACGATATCGGGCACGTCGAGGCCGCAGAGCACGGCGAGGGTAGGCAGGTGATCCATGGGCGTATAAAGCGCGTCCGATTTTGATCCCGCGCGGATGTGCTTCGGCCAGCGGATGATCAACGGAATATCGATCGCTTCGCTGTAGGGCACCATCTTGTTGTAGCGGCTCTGGCTGGCGAGCATTTCGCCGTGGTCGGAGGTGAAGATCACGATGGTGTTTTCGGCCAGGTGCGAGTCGTCCAGAAACTGGAGGATGCGACCGAAGTTTTCGTCGGCATTCTGGAGCATTGCGTAGTAGCAGCGCGGATCGTTCAGCTTGCCCTCGCGGCGGCCCTTTGTGTTAGAGCGCCAGTACAGGTCCTTAGGGGTTTTCTCCAGCGATCCCGGCGGCGTTTGGTCCGGCCGCCACGGCGGATGCGGCGGGTGGGGCGAGACGGTGACGAAGAACGGCTTACCGGTCGACGCGTGGCTCTTCATGTAGTCGATCGCGAAGTCGGTTTCCGAGTCGGTCTCGAACTTCGGCATGAAGAGGCGCTCGGGTGTATCGCGATAGTAGAAGGCGTTGTTGAAGTTCGCGTGAAAGTTGTACGCGGCCCAATATTGCCAGCCCATGCGCGCGGGGCCGGGGGGAACGAATTCGGACTCGCGGCCGGGGTGGGCCGGCTTGTCGCGATCGAGAGTTCCGGCGCGCGCGCCTGCGGCGAGATGCCACTTGCCGATATAGGCGGTATCGTAGCCGCCGCGCGAGAACACGTCGCCCAGCGACTGGCCGGTGGACGGCAGGTTGATCCAGTTCATCACGCCGCCCGACAGCGTCGGCCAGCGGCCGGTCTGCAACATGGCGCGATACGGCGTACACAGCGGGCACGTCGAGATGGCATTGGTGAAGACTACGCCCTGGCGCGCGAAACGGTCGGCATTCGGGGTGGCGGCGTTCTTACCGCCGTTGTAGCCGACCTCGTGCGCGCGCACCTGGTCAGGGAAAAAGAAGACCACGTTGGGACGGCTCTTCTCCTGCGCGGCGCCGAGGGCGGCGGCCGCTCCGCCTAGCACGGCCCGCCGCGATATCGGTGAACTCATGTTCGATATCATATGCCATATGCAAATTACGCGAAGGGATCTGGGCCGATTCGCGCTTGCAACCGCGGCTGGATCTGCGCTGTCGCCGGCGCAGGAACACAAGCTCGGATTCTGCATCGTGGGGCTGGGCCGCATCTCGATGCAGCACTTCATGCCGGCCCTGCAGATGTCGACCAAGGCGCGACTGGTGGCGCTGGTAAGCGGGCATCGCGACAAGGCGGCGAAAGAGGCGCAGAAGTACGGCGTCCCAGCGAGCAATATCTACAGCTACGACAACTACGATCGCATCGCCGACAACAAGGAGATCGAGGCCGTCTACATCGCGCTGCCCAACAGCATGCATGCCGAGTACAGCATCCGGGCGGCGCGCGCCGGCAAGCACGTGCTTAGCGAGAAGCCGATGGCCACCTCCGTGCGCGACAGCGAGGAGATGATTGCCGCTTGCCGCAAGGCGAACCGCAAGCTCATGATCGCGTATCGCTGCCAGTTCGAACCGCTGAATCTGCGCGCGATCCGGATGATCCGCGACGGTAAGCTGGGCAAGATTCAGGCGATCGAGAGCGCCAACGGATTCGATATCAAACCCAACGAATGGCGCCTGGACGGCAAACTCGCGGGCGGCGGGCCGCTGATGGACGTCGGCATCTACTCGCTGAACGCCTGCCGCTATCTGACCGGAGAGGAACCTGGGCAGATCAAGGCCGACGCGTCGGTGATCGATCACGACGGGCGCTTCAACGAGGTGGAGGAGAATCTTTCCTGGACCATGAAGTTTCCCTCCGGGATCGTGGCGAGTTGTAATACCACCTACGGATGCAGCATGCCCGGTTTTTACCGCGTGCATGGCAACAAGGGGATGATCCACATGGAGCCCGCGTTTTCGTACCAGGGGATCCGGCTCACGGCGAAGATCGACGGCGAGCCGCCGATCGACGACGCGAGTCCGGACAAAGATCCGGTGCAATTCCTGCGCGAGGCGGATCATATGGCGGATTGTGTGCGCGAGAATCGGGAACCGAAACCGAACGGCGAGGAAGGGCTGAAGGACATGAAGATCATGATGGAGATCTACAAGTCCTGCGGGCGGCGATAGTCCCCTGGGGCCTTGCATAGTTCGGGATGATGACTACCGATGTGGCATGACAGTGCGTTTGCGATGATCTGTCGGCGGTAGCGCGCAGACGCGCCGCCGGACAGAGGGACCCAGCGGGTGATACCAACGGCGCAGCGGGAAGAAGTTCAGAGCGGCCGCAGTCTGATCGACAAAGTATGCTGTCTGCGCTGGAGATAACGTTCCAAGATGTTTGCCCCACAAGTCGCGGACTGTGAAGGAATCCCGCGCTTTCAGTAACTGCGATCCCGGTGGCCGGTCTCGCTATCGGAGCCACTGTTGCAGTTTTCAGTGCCGTCGACCGCATCCTCTTTCGCTCACTTCCATATATGAACGAAGACCGGATCGTACCGGCAGGGATCATGGATCCGCTCGATACCGAGAATTCCTGTTCGCAGAGCCGTACTTCCAGCTGCGCCGCAATCCCGGGCCGTTTCAGGAAGTGACAGCATTTCATGCTGGCGCAATAGCCACCGATTTTGCCGGCGACAATCCCGTGCGTCTCCACGCTCTACGGAAACGGACAGTGAAGAACTCGGGCAGAAGCCGTCCCTGTCGGATTTTTCACATGTTCCTGGCGCCGGTTTCTTCGTTACCGCAACAGTTCTGAGAGACGCGCGTATCCGGCCCGGCTCACCGGCAGTTGCTTGCCGTCGGCGAGCACGGCCACCCGGCTCTCCTTTGTATACGGCTCCATTTTTGCTACCCGCTCCAGATTTACGATGTAAGACCTGTGGATGCGAATGAAGCGCGACGGGTCTAACGCCGACTCCAGGCTGGATATCGTCTGCTGCTTCAGAAAGCTTTTGCCGCCGCTCCAGACTGCAACGTAATCGTCCTGGGCTTCGACGTAATCGAGCTTGGCCACGGGGATGATATGGACGCGCGTGCCATCCTTAATTACGATGTGCTCCAGGTATTGCGATGGCGGGCGCGCGTCCGCCGCCAGGGCCGCAGGCTCCGGCATCTTCTGCCCGATCCGCTGCCGCGCGCGCCCGAGCGCCGCCTCGAATCGCTCCTCGCTGAACGGCTTCAGCAAATAGTCCACCGCATGCACATCGAACGCGCGCATGGCATAAGTGTCGTACGCCGTCACGAAGATCACCGCCGCCTGCGTGCCGATCAACTCCAGCACCTCGAATCCATCCAGCTTCGGCATCTGCACGTCAAGAAAGATCAGGTCCGGCTTGTGCTCGGCAGCGGCCTTCACGGCTTCGAAGCCGTTGGCGCATTCGGCGACCACCTCGACATCCGCATGCTTCCGCAGCATCTCGCGGATCAGGCCGCGCGCCAGTTCTTCGTCATCCACGATCATGGCGCCGATCGGTTTCATGCGCGTCCGTTCTCGTCGGCGGGCAGAGTGATCTCCACCCGATACCGGTCGCCCTCGGCCGACGCCCGCAGTCCGGCGCGGTTCCCGTACAGGCTGTGCAAGCGCTTGCGGACGTTCGCCTGGCCGAAACCTTTCCGCCGCGGGGGCGGAGCATCCGGATCGAAGCTGTTCTCGATGGTTATGGCGATCGCCTGTTCCGGGGTACGCGCGGCCGTGAGCCGCAGGACGCCGTTCTCGACGACGTTGGCGATCCCGTGTACGACCGCGTTCTCCACCAGCGGCTGTAGCAGCAGGGGTGGCACCGGCTGCTCCAGGCACTCCTCGGCGACCGATTCCTCCATCTCCAGGCGCGCGCCGAACCGTACCTTTTCGATTGCCAGATAACGTCGCAGCAGCTCGAACTCTTCGCCCAGCGGGATGCTCTGCTTCTCGCCCATCCCGAGCGTGCTCCGCAGAAAATCAGAGAGGAGAATGCACATGTTGCGCGCGCGGGCCGGATCGACCGACGTCAGCGCGCTGATGGAGTTCAGGCTGTTGTACAGGAAGTGCGGATTGATTTGGGCCTTGAGAGCGCGCAGTTCGGCCTCGCCGGCCAGCAGCCGCGCCTCGGCCTCGCGCCGTTCCGCCTGGCGCGATGTCTCCAGCGCCATCATTACATAGTAGGAAGCCACCGAGAGCAGATATCCGAACACGCCCGTGCCGAACAGCAGAGGAATCTCGGGATGCAGCCGCTCCTGGTTGATCCCGATCAGGCGGGCGATGGCCTCCGCACCCAGCAGCATCAGCCCGCTCGCCGCCAGTGCCGACATGCCGAACGTCGACAGGAGACGCGCGGCGCCGGCGGAGCGCAAGGGCATCACGCGACAGATGTACCAGGCCGTCGCGCAGAGGAATGCATAGATCAGGCAGACGGGGAAGGCCAGCAGAAAACTTTCCTGCAAGCTCTCATGGCCGGACAGATGCATCAGAAACGTCAGCAGGCCGGCGAAAGGCGTGACGGCCAGCAGGTAAACTCCGAGTCTTCGTGGACTGGCCAGGATCGGATGCATACCTTCAGTTCTTGATGACGACCCCTCCAAAGATCGCGACGCCTTCCACGACGAGTTCGGGCGCCGGTTGGGACGCGCCGGGATGGTGGGACTCGTCGCCGTATCCGCCAAAAATGCCAACGCCGCGCACGATCACGTTCCAGTGCTCGGGCACGATGATCTCGATACCGCCGAAGATGGCGGTAGCGTCCACCACGGCTCTGGATCCTTTCATCGTGGCTTTGCGCAGGTCCAGGTTATAGCCTCCGAAAATGGCGAGCACCTCAGCGTTCGAAAAATCGGCATCACTGATGCGCCGCTGCCCGCCGCCGAACAGGCTCAAGTGGCCCACCGCCTTCGTCTTCCCCTCGAAATTGAAGCAGCGCTCGTCTTCTTCGGTTCTTGGCTGCAGGCTTTGCCAGAGCAGGAGCAGCCCGAGAGCGATGATGCCGAGAGGCCATAGTTCCCGGATCGTATAGGGGATCAGGCGAAATTCGGCGGCCTCCAGAACTCCGCCGAGCACAATCATGAGGCCGCCCACGAAGCGGCCATTGGATCCGGGTTGAGTCAGTCGCACCAGGCCGCCCGCCACCAGCACTAGAGGCCAGAGCCGCCAGATATCGGAGAACCGGATGATGCCGTTCTGGTGCAGCAGCAGGATCGCACCGATCGACACCAGCGCGACTCCGCCCACGATTCCCGACCTGGCATCATGGTGACGACCGCCCATATTCACCGCACCTGCGAC
>Ga0070741_10014940_pt1 | contig 13302 bp, 16 predicted proteins | sample Coa_R1_4_FD_66440 | JGI IMG/M metagenome (GOLD analysis project Ga0070741, IMG submission 66440) | Surface soil microbial communities from Centralia Pennsylvania, which are recovering from an underground coalmine fire - Coalmine... | ecosystem: Environmental > Terrestrial > Soil > Unclassified ... | reverse complement strand
CGCACCGCGCGCACGGCCGGCCTGGGCGACGAGCAGATCCGGAACATGCTCGCCGGCAACGCGACCCGGATCGCCGACGGCGCGCCGCCGCTCGAGCCGACCAGAGCGGCCGGCAACGAGACCTTCACGCAGCCGATGGTCCTCGCCCGGATCCACCAGTACCTCTCGATGGCGACGCCCCTGCTCTGGACGCGGCAGGCGGACACGGTCGGGGTGCTCGGCCTCGCGCTCAACGCCTGCGACGAGCGGAACGGCGGCAGCGCGGACGACCTGGAGCGGATCCGCGAGCTGCTCCTCTGCGCACGCGACCTGTGGCGCGCGACCCCGGAGATCGAGGACGAGGCCGACCGGCTCCGGATGATCCGCCAGACCTTCCGGCTCATCCACCTCGCGGACATCGTCGCCGTCACGCCTGCTTGATGCCGGTCGGCGCGGTCGTGCTCGCGGCCGGGGCGGCGACGCGGTTCGGCTCGCCGAAGCAGCAGCTGCTCCTCGAGTCGGTGCTCGAGCGGGTCGGCGAGAGCGCCGAGGTCGACGAGGTGGTGGTCGTCGCCGGGGCGCACGAGCTGACGACCTCGGCGCGCGTCGTTCGCTGCCCGGACTGGGAGACGGGGCCTGGCGCCTCGCTCCGCTGCGGCCTGGGCGCGCTGAGGGCCGAGACCGAGGCGGCGGTCGTCCTCCTGGCCGACGGCCCGGATCTCGCCCCCGCCGCGATCGACCGCCTCGTCGCGGCCTGGCGCGGCGGCGCGGGCTCGGTGGTCGCAGCCTCCTACGGCGGGGTTCGGGGCCACCCCGTCGTGCTCGACCGCGCCGCCTGGGCGCGCGTCCCCGACGAAGGCGCCCGCGCGCTCGAACCGGTGCTCGTCCCGTGCGACGACCTCGGCGCCCCGGGCGACGTCGACCGGCCCGAGGACCTGCCCGAGCGGTTCCGCTAGAGCGGCGTCCGGAGCGCCGCCAGCTTCTGCTTCAGCTCGGGCGGCATCGCCTCCGAGCAGGCCTGGCGGACGAACTGGCGCAGGCTCTCCTCGAAGCGGTAGCGCTTGCGGCAGTAGCCGCACGCGTCGAGGTGCGCCTCCGCCTCGGCCCGCTCCGACTCGTCGAGCACGCGGTCGAGGTACGGCTGCATCACCTCTTCGCACTTCTCGCATGGATCGGCGTGACCCATCAGCTTCCTCCGACCGCTGACTCGGCGAGCGCTCTCTTCAGGATACGCCGCCCGCGGTGCAGCCGCGACATGACGGTGCCGATCGGAATGTCGAGGATCTGCGCCGCGTCCTGGTAGGTGAAGTCGCCGATGTCGACCAGGACGACGACGTCACGGAAGTCGTGCGGCACGGAGGAGAGCGCGGACACCACGCCGTCCTGGGACAGGCGCTCGACCACCGCGTCCTGGTCGGAGCCGGGCTCCCGGGAGGACTCCTCGAGTCGGTTGTAGAGGAAGTAGTCGCCCTCTTCCAGCGGCTGCATCTCCGGCGCGCGCTGGCGCCGGCGGCCCCGGTCGATGTTGAGGTTGGTGAGGATCCGCAGCAGCCAGGCACGCAGGTTCGTCCCGGGCGTGTACGAGCGCCAGCTGCGGAAGGCACGGGCGTAGGTTTCCTGCATCAACTCCTCGGCCTCCTCGCGGCTACCGACCAACCGCCTGGCGACCCGGTAGACCTGATCTGCGAGCTCAAGCGCTTCCTCCTCGAACCGCACGCGATCGCGTGCTTCTGCCGCCAGGCGCCGCGGCTCCGTGGGCGTGACCTCGCTCACCGGGCCACCCTAGCAAGCGACCTTTCACCGCCTGCTAACGAGGCCAGGAGCAGGGCTATTCCCCGTTTAGAGATCGACCCCGGGTGGGTATCGACCTGCAACCGATCGAGGAGGAGCCCGTGAGAGGCTACGAGGTCGTAACGAGCGACAGGCGTCGTGTCGGTCGAGTCGCGGACGTCGTCGACGGGTTTCTGCTCGTCGCGTCCGGCTGGCTGGGCCGGTCGCGCCGGCTGATCCCGCGCGAGTTCGTCCACGCGGTCGACGACACCCGGACCGTTCTCGTCACGGTGCCCCGGCGTGTCCTCGATCACGCACCGAAGGTCGGCCGGCGCGGACGCGCCGACACGGGCGAGGCGGCCCGCTACTACGGCCTCGCGGCGTCGTACCTCGACCTGGCGGCCGAGTCGCTCTTCCCGGCCGGCGCCGGGCCCGCGCGCGATGACGTGATCGCGGCGGCCGCCGCCGGCGCGCGGCGCCGCTAGGGCCCGGCCGCGACACCGGGCTCGCGGAAGCCCGCGCGGGCGAGCTTCTCGACCAGCGCGTCGCGGGTCGTGCGCTCGTCGTCCCAGGCGAGCGTCACCTCGCCCATCAGGTTCGCGCTCGCCGACTCGAGGCCGTCGTGGCCGCTGAGCGCAGCGGCGAGCCTGTGCACGCACCGCTCGCAGCGGATGCCGTCGACCCGGATCGTCTCTGCTCGGACCACGCGCCTAGGCTAGCGTCCGCGCGACGACGTCCGCCGGCACTGCCGCGATTCCGTCCGACTCCGCAACCGCCAGCTGACGCTCGGCCTCCGGCCGACCGGACAGGACCGCCTCGGCGAGCACACGGTCCTCGCCCTGGAGCACGCCGTCGATCCGCTCGGCGAGCGCAGCGACCTCGGCTCGAACGGGAGGCTCGACGGCGGCGGCGGCACGCCGGCGGCCGTAGACACGCCGGTCGTATGCGGGGGCGGGGGACTCCGCGCCGGCCATGGCGAGCGCGCGAACGACGGCGGCGAATCCGGCCGACCGCGAGACGTCGGTCGGCATGTCCATGACGCGGACCTCGAGCGTCCCGTGCTCGGGCCTCGGCCAGGCGTCCCAGTGCCGGCGCATGCTGTCGCCCCGGGTCGCGGCGCGCCAGTCGTCCCACGTCTCGACCACGGGCGGCGTCCCACCGGTCGGCATGACGAGCAGCCGTTCCGCGCGCTCCGAGCGCCTCCCGGTGCGCTCGCCATCGGCGAGCGGCGAGTTGGCGGAGAGCGCCAGGAGGACGGGCAGCCACGGGACGACCGCCTCGAACGCCGTCAGGCACGTGCCGGCGTCCGGCATGGCGACGTGGACGTGGAGGCCGCAGACGAGCTGGCTTCCGAGCCTGGGCCCGAGCTTCGCAGCCATGCGCCGGTAGCGCGCGACCGGCACGATCGGCTGCCCCTCGCCGTGGGCGAGAGCGTGCGCGCCGGCGGCGTGGAGTCGAACGCCGTGCGGCTCAGCCAGCCGGGCCAGCTCCAGCCGCAGCCGACGCAGCTCGACGAGCGCTGCGGCGGCGTCCGGGACGACCGGCGTCGCCAGCTCGGCCAGGCACTCGAACACCTCCGGCTTGATCCGGTCGCCCGCCTCCGGAACGACGCGGGAGAACACCGGCGCCGTCGCCGACGACTCCGCGTCGACGAGAAAGAGCTCCTCCTCGACTCCGATCGACCAGGGCGGAACCGCCCCGAAGCGGTGGTCCATCAACCGCTCCCGACGCGACGAGCACGTCTGCCCCCGGGCCGCGCCGGGCGGCTCGCTGCCGCCTCCTCAGGCGCGCGTCCGTGCACCGCCCCCGCGCGTCGTGCTCCGCGGGCGAATGCCCATCGCGTCAGGAGCTCTTCCTGACGCCGTGAACCGGGCGGCCGGCTGCCTCCCAGGCGTAGTACGACGCGCTCGGGCCGAACCCCCGCTGGTACGACACCACCCGTGGGTTGCGACCCACCCGCTTGGCGCGCTCCGCATGCCGGAGCAGATTCGGGTCGTCGCGCTCCTCCCAGACGAGGATCAGGTGGGCGGCGGTCATGAACTCGGCGACGAAGTCGCACCCGGAGGCCGGGCACGGAAACGGGTCCGTGGCGACGCAGAACCAGCCGGCGTGGTCGGCGTCGTCGCCTTGCTGCCACAGCCCTTCCTCCTCGAGGGCCTGCCCCTCCTCGAGGAGCCTGGTCTCACCCACCTCCACGCGCAGAAGGCTAGCCCGAAGCCTGCCGCGGGCGTCCGGAAGACGGCTCCCCGACATGCGAAGGCCCCCGGGCAGGCGATCGGGGGCCTTCGACTTGTCCGCCGAGCCGCGCCGGCGAAGAGCGGCTAGCGGCGGCACCTACCCCCTTCGCTGGAAAGCGCCTCCGGCAGTACCGGCGGCGCCCGGCGGGGTGACCGGGTCGCCTTCGGCGCCCCCAGGGGGATGAGGGGGTATTTGGGACGCGTCAGCCGGACATCGGCTGCCGTCCGAGCTCGACGTCGATGGTGGTCTTCTTGCTGCCCCGGTAGATCGTCAGCCGCAGCTTGTCGCCCGGCTTCTTCGCGGCGACGACGTCGCGGAGCTTGTCGAGGCTCGCGACCGGCGTCCCGCCCGCCCCGACGATGATGTCTCCACCGAGGTTGTAGCTCTCGCCCGCGAGCACGACCGGCGTCGTTCCCGCCTTCAGGCCGGCTTTCGCGGCGCCGCTGCCGGGCTGCACGCTCTGGACGAGGAGCCCCTTCGAGACGGGCAGCCGGAAGACGCGGGCCAAATTCTTGGTGATCGACACGGCGCTGATCCCGATGAAGGCGCGGTCGACGTGACCCTCGCGGATCAGCTGCGCCATCACCGTCTTGACCGTGTTCGAGGGGATCGCGAAGCCGACGCCGACGTTCCCGCTCGAGCTCGAGCCGCCGGTGGCGATCTGCGAGTTGACCCCGATCACCTGGCCCTGGCTGTTCAGGAGGGGACCGCCCGAGTTGCCGTGGTTGATCGCCGCGTCCGTCTGGATGACGTGGTCGATCGTGTAGCCGTTCGGCGCCGTGATCGCGCGCTGGATCGCGCTGACGATGCCGGCGGTGACGGTGCGGTCGAGGCCGAAGGGGTTCCCGATCGCGACGACCGGGTCGCCGACCTTCATCTTGTCGGAGTCACCGAGCGGCAGGGGCGTGAGCGCGCGCGAGCTGGCGTCGATCTTCAGCACGGCGAGGTCGCTGGAGGGGTCGGAGCCGACGACGGTCGCCTTCATGCTCGACCCGTTCGAGAAGCTGACCCGAACCTGCTTCGCCCCCTGGATCACGTGGTAGTTCGTGACGATGTGGCCGGCCTTGTCGACGACGAAGCCGGAGCCGAGCGACTGCTGGCGCTCCTGCTGGGGGAAGAAGGGGTTGCCGAAAAACGGGTCGGCCGGCACGTTCACGATCGTCGTCGACGTGACCTGGACGACGCCGGGTGCCGCGCGCCGGTAGATGTCGTTGATCGAGAGCCGGGTGGTCGTTCCCGGCGTCTGGGTCACCGTCGCGGGCGTCGCGGAGGCACGGACCTCGCGGACGGTGGTGGTCGAGCCTCCGAGGTCGCCGAGGAGCGCCGCGCCGCCGAGCGCGAGGCCCGCGCCGATCAGCCCGGCTGCGGTCAGCCCGGCGGCAGCGACGAGGATGCGCATACGACCTGCCATCTGCATCACTTATAGCCCGCGGGTCTTAACGGACGGTGTGGGGCGGTTAAGCGGCGTTAGCGCCTCTGTTAAGCCTTTGTTGCGCTCGGCGGAGCGCGGGCTCAGCGCTTTCCGGCCGGCGGCGGAACGACGTGCAGCGGCGCGTCGAACCGGCTGTAGCGATGGCGCATGAAGTGGGCCTGCGCGGTCATGTGCAGCGCGAGCAGGCGGGACGAGGCGGGGTCGACGAAGAGCTCGAACCACGCGGGGAGACGGGGGTCGAAGAAGCTGGCGATCCGCACTGGCCGGCCGCCGATCCGTCCGGTCCCGAGCAGCCTGGCGTTCCGGACCGGGTCGGTTCCCCAGAAGGGCTCCGGCTCGTCGAGGGGCTCGGTCTGCGACCGTTGCCACTTCCCGCCGGGGAGCCGGTCCCAGCGAACTCCGCCGATGATCACCGCCTGCGGGCCGCGGACGATGCGGTAGGCGAGCCGGTCGGGTGCTTCGACCCGGTACGTGGTCACGACGACGTTCCGCCTGCTCGAGGCCAGCCGCTCGTGGATGACCAGCGTCCGCAGGCTCCGGTACACGCGACCCACGCGCGCGACGAGCTTCGACGCGGAGGGCGGCGGCCACCGGGCGGGGAGCGTGAACACGAGCGTCGCCGGCCTGCGGCCGCCTCCGGAGAGCGCGACGTCGACCCGCCGGGGCGGAGCGGGCAGCGGCACGTTCGCCGCGTAGCAGCCCGGTCCGCAGGCGGAGGCCTGGCTCCCGGCGATGCGGACGCGGAACCCGTTCAGGCCGAGCCCGTCGGGCCCGAGCGCGGTCACGCGAACGGCGATCCGGCCACCTCGCGGCGAGGCGGCGAGCCCGACCGCGACGTCGTCGTCCTGCGCGGCGAGCACGACTGCGTCGGCCGGCGGGGGCGCCGGTCGAGCCCGGACGACCCTCGCGGCGGAGGCCGGCGCAGGGGCGGGGGGACGCAGCTCGGTCAGCACGGCGACGGCCGCCACCACTCCGGCCAGGAGGGTCAGCTCGGCTCCGAGGCCGAGTCGCCTCAGCCGCGTCCGGTTCGCCGCGGCGACGGCGAGAGCGACGGCGACGATTCCCGTCTTGACCAGGATCGCGCGGCCGTAGCCGGTGTGGACGAGGTCGCCGAAGGAGTCGAGCGCGGCGATCGCGCGCGGGATCGACGCGAGGCCGAGCAAGGCGACTGCGCCCAGCGCGAGCGGCGCGAACCTCGATCGGGCCCGCACGCTGCCCGTCACCGCGAGGAGCGCGATGCCGGCGATCCAGAAAGCGGCGCCGAGCACGTGGGCGAAGTCGGCGAGCGCGATGAGCGCCCGGAACCGCCGCGGATCGAGCGCGTGACCGGCGAGCGTCGGCGCGGCCAGCTCGAGCAGCCCGAGCAGGGTGGAGACGAGGGCGAGCCGGCGCGCGCGGATCGACGCGAGCGCCGCGGCCAGCCCGACGAGGGCGACGATCGCAGCCACCTCGAGCACCCGCCCGAAGCGCGTCGCGTCCGCCACGGGCTCGATCGCGCGCAGCCCGAAGGCGCCGCCCGCGACGAGCGCGAGCCCCACCCCGACCGTCGCCGTCTCCACCCTGCGCCGGCCGGGCTCGAGCAGCACGCGGCCGGCGAGCGCGCCGCCGCCGGCGAGCAGGACGCCGGCGAGGAAGACGAGCCGGAGGACGACCGAGGAGGCGGCGACCCCGCCGCCGGCCGACAGCGTGGGGATCGGCTTCGGGGAGCCGGCGCCGACGGCGAACGCGAGCACGCCGGAGATCAGGTGACCGTCGTCGGAGACGACCCGCCAGCGGACCGTGTAGGCGCCCCTGGCCAACCCCGACCGCAGCGGAACGACGATCGCCCGCGGGTTTCCGGCGAGGCGCCGCTCGGGCCCGGCGAGCACCGAGCGGCCCTTCGCGTCGACCGCAGCCGCGCCGCCCGCAGGCCGGACGTCGTCGTCGAAGAGCAGCCGCACGTCGCCCGGGGGCGTCGCCAGCACGGCGCCGTCGGCCGGCTTCGAGCCGACCAGCCACGCATGCGCGGACGCGGCCGCGGGGAAGGCGAGCGCGACCGCCAGCAGGATGAGGCCGGTTCGCCTCAGGGTCAGGTCCGCTGCGGGAGGATCAGCTCGAGCAGATCCTGGCCGGCGGCGACGAAGCCCCGGCCGCGATAGAAGGAGGCGGCCCGGTCGTTTCCGGCCTCGACGACGACCTCGAGCCGCTCGGCGCCGGACGAGATCGCATAGCCCTCCGCCCATTCGAGCAGCTGCCTGCCGATTCCCTCCTCCTCGTGCGCCGGATGCACGCAGAGCTGTTCGATCCGCAGCACGCGTTCGGATTGCTCGACCGCGACGTAGCCGGCCGGCTCGCCGCCGAGCTCGGCCACGAAGACCGTGTCACGGGCCAGCGTCGCCAGCGTCCGCCGATCGTCGCCCTCGTGGAAGGCGAGCTTCGCGACGCCGAACAGCAGCCCCTCGTCCTCCGGCTGGAAGGGCCGCATCGTCACCTTGCGGTACGGCACCTCGGACGGTGATGCTAGCGAGAACGGCACGCGAGGAGGCGCAAATGGGCTACGCGATCGGCTCGCTGGACGAGGTGGGCACCGGATACGGCTTTCGCAAGGTGCGCCAGGCGCTCGGCATCACCGCGTTCGGCGTCAACGCGGTCGTGATGCCACCGGGCTACGACGGGTTCCTGCACTACCACGACACCCAGGACGAGCTCTACTTCGTCCACTCCGGCGTCGCCCGCTTCGAGGTCGACGGCGACGTGCGCGAGCTGGGGCCGGGGAGCCTCGTCCACGTCGAGTCGACGACGCCGCGGAAGTTCTCGAACGCCGGCAGCGAGGACCTGGTCGTCCTCGTCGTCGGGGGCAAGGACGGGTACGTCGAGCGGGACGGTCACCTCGTCGACCCGGAGCGGGACCTGGAGCGGCGCAGGTCTTTCGGCCGGTAGGCTCGAACGACACGGGCGATGGGGCTCGCCCTCGACCGCCGGACCGGCTGATGGCTCCTACGGATCGAAAGGAGCTCTCGCATGCCGATCGTCCTCGCGGTTGCCGCCGGCGGCGGGCTCGGAGCGCTCGCGCGCTACGGAGTCGACGCCCTGATCGAGCACCACGCCGACGCCCTGTTTCCGTGGTCGACGTTCACGATCAACGTCTCCGGCTGCTTCCTGAACGGGCTGCTCGTCGCGCTGGTCGTCGACTCGCTCGGCGCGCCGCAATGGCTGTCGAGAGGGCTGGTCGTCGGCTTCCTCGGCGCGTACACGACCTTCTCGACGTTCGGCGCCGAGACGTACGAGCTGACCGAGATGGGTCGCTGGGGGCTGGCGATCGCGAACGTCGCGCTCAGCGCGGCGGCGGGCGTCGCCGCGGTCGCGCTCGGACAGGCGCTCGGCCGCGCCTAGCCCGCTCCTGCGGCCTCGGCGTTGCGCAGGCCGCCGCGCGCCCAGAGCGCGAAGAGCAGGATCAGACCGATCCCGACCCCGAATGCGATCGCGACGTCGACCGGGTGGCCGGCGAGCAGGCTGCGGCACGCCTCCAGCAGGCGGGTCACCGGGTTTCCGGTCGCGAGCGCGTGGATCCAGCCGCGAAGCAGGCCGAGCGGCACGTACACCGGCGCGAAGAAGAGGATCATGAACACCGGCGTCTGCATGATCGGCCCGGCCTGGACCGACCGGAACCGCATCGCGACGCCGCTCGCCCAGAGGACGAAGGCGACGTTGACGAGCATCGCCAGCGTGTACAGGCCGACGAGGTCGACGCCGCTGCCTTTCACCTTCATCCCGGCGACCAGGGCGACCGCCGTGACGACGACCGCGGTCGCCAGCCAGCGGAAGAGCGCGCCGATCGCGTAGCCGGCGATCAGCCCGCTGCGGTTCGAGGCGGCGAGCATCAGCCGGCGGGAAAAGCCGTACTCGAAGTCGCGCGCGATTCCGAAGCCGGTGAAGACGCCGCCGAACGCCGCCGACTGGAGGAGCACGAACACGTACTGGAAGCCGGCGTAACCGGGCGCATAGTCGAAGCCGGGCACGTGCCGCAGCCGCGACAGGCCGCCCGCGAACGCGGCGAAGTTGATCAGCGGGAACATCAGGCTCGGGAACAGGAGCGACGGGTTGTGCAGCACGTTGTGGATCGTCCGCCAGCCGACCGCGAGCGCCGCCGCCCGGAACGCCCTCATGTCCTCGTCATCCTCTGGCGAAGGGCGAGCGAGGACGCGGCGAGGGCGAGCGCGAGCAGGCACGCCGAGATCGCGAACGCGAGCCCGAGCGCCTCGCCGTTCCACCCCTCGATGATCAGGCTGCGTACGCCCTCGATCAGGTACGAGACGGGGTTGACGTCCGCGAGCCAGCGGAACCAGTCGGCCTCGATCAGGTTGCGGGGGAAGTTCATCGAGGAGACGAGCAGGAAGACGAACAGGACTGGAAAGAGCCCCTGGACGGCTTCGCCGGAGCCGGTGCGCAGCGCCATGAAGACGCCGACGGCGCCGAAGCCGACCGCGATCGCGACCGCGAGCACGAGCAGGACGAGCACGCCGGCGGCCCCGGCCCTCGGGTGGACGTGGACGACGTAGCCGGCGGCGACGTAGAACGCCGCCTGGACGAGCGCGACCGACGCGACCCCGGCCAGCTGCCCGACGACGAGCGCAGCGCCGCCCATCGGCGTCAGCGCCAGGCGGTTGAGAAACCCGGTCTGGATGTCCCGGGCGAGATCGCTGCCCGCGTTCATCGTCGCGAAGAGCGCCCCCTGGAGGAACGGGATCGCCAGCGCGAAGGCGACGAACCGGTTCGTCGGGAAGCCGTGGATCAGAGTCGCCGGCTGCAGCCCGCCGGAGTTCACGGCGAGCAGGCCGAGCGGAAAGAGCACCGGGGCGATGACGTTCGCCGGCTGCCGGGCCTGGCGGACGACCGACCGGCGGGCGAGGTGGTAGACCTGCGAGGGAACCGTCACGCGCGGGCCGGTTGTGCGTCCGTCTCCGCCTCGGCGGCCGCGCCCTCCAGCGTGCGGCCGGTCTTCTCCAGGAAGACGTCGTCGAGCGACGGCGCGTGCAGCTGGAGGTGGGCGGCGTGCACGCCCTCGGCGTCGAGCGCGCGGACGATCTCCGCCAGGTCGTACTCGTCGCGCTCGCAGCGGACGGTGACGCTGTCCGGCGAGAGCTGGACGAGCTCGCCGAAGCGGCGCAGCAGCTCGGCGAGGCGTACGCGCTGCTCGGGATCGGCCGGGACGACCTCGACCGTCGGACGCCCGATCTCGGCCTTCAGGTCGGCCGGCGTTCCCTCGGCGACGATGCGTCCGTGGTCGATGATCCCGACCCGGTCGGCGAGGACGTCCGCCTCCTCCAGGTACTGCGTCGTCAGGAAGATGGTCACGCCGTCCTCCTTCGCGAGCCGGCCGACCTCCTGCCAGAGCGCGTTGCGACTCTGCGGGTCGAGCCCGGTCGTCGGCTCGTCGAGGAAGAGGAGACGCGGCGCGTGGACGAGGGCGAGGGCGAGGTCGAGCCGGCGCTTCATCCCGCCCGAGTAGGTGCGGACACGGCGGTCGGCCGCGAGCGTCAGGCCGACGCGCTCGAGCAGCTCGTCGCCACGCTCCATCCGCTCCCGCCTCGGGATGCCGTGCAGCGCCGCCTGCAGGCGCATGTGGTCGCGTCCGGTCAGCAGCGGGTCGAGCGCGGCTTCCTGCAGCGCGGCGCCGATCGCCCGGCGCACCTTCGGCCCCTCCCTGACGACGTCGAAGCCGGCGACGCGGGCGGTGCCCGCGGTCGGCGGGAGCAGGGTGGTCAGCATGTGCACGGTCGTCGACTTGCCGGCGCCGTTGGGGCCGAGGAAGCCGTAGATCTCGCCCGGCGCGACCGTCAGGTCGATCCCGTCGACGGCGCGCACGCCCTTGAACTGGCGGACGAGCTCCTCGGCCTCGATTCCGTTCCAATCGCCCACCGCGCTCGACTCTACCCATCGGGCGCTGGGCCGCCGGCGGCGCCGCGTCCATACTGTTCGCCGTGCGCCGCCTGCTGCCAACCCTGGCGATCGCCCTGCTCGCAGCGGGCTGCGGAGGGACGAAGACGCTGACCGTGACGGAGACGACCACGGTCACGCGTCCGAGCGCCGCCGGGGCCACGGTACGCGTCTACTTCCTGCGCGACGGGAAGGTCGCCCCGGTCGCAAGGAGTCCGGGGTCGATCGCGGCCACGATCCTCGCGGCCGCGGTCGACGCCGGACCGACGGCGGCGGAGCGGGCCGCGGGCTTCGCTCCCGCGACCGGCCGGGGCCGCCTTGCCGCCCTGGTCTACACCCTCAGCCAGTTCGACCCGAGGGCGCCGGTCGAGGTCGAGGGCAAGCGCTACACACGCGCCGACTTCGAGGACCTGACGCCGACGATCCTGGTCGAGGCGCCGCTGCCCTTCCAGCCGGTGTCTTCGCCGCTGCGCGTGATGGGGACGGCGAACACCTTCGAGGCGACGTTCGACTACGAGCTGCTCGACGCGGGCGGGAAGGTGCTCTCGCACCACTTCGAGACCGCCACCTCCGGCAGCGGGACGCGCGGCACGTTCGACTTCACGGTGCCCTTCACCGCCCCGAACGGGCCGGGCAGGCTCGTCCTCTTCGAGGAGTCGGCGGCGGACGGCTCGCGGATCCACCAGGTCGAGATCCCGCTCACCCTCACCCGGTAGCCGGGGAGCCGGAATGCCGACCGCGACGATCGAGCTGCTCGGCGGCTTCGCCGCGCTCGTGGACGGCGAGCCCGTGCCGCAGCGGGCCTGGCGGCTGCGGAAGGCGCGCGACCTCGTCAAGCTCCTCGCACTGACGCCGGAGCACCGCCTGCACCGGGAGCAGGCGATGGATGCGTTCTGGCGCGACAAGCACCCCGACGCGGCGGCGAACAACCTCCACCAGGCGGTGCACGCGGCGCGCCGGGCGCTCGGCGCCGGCGCGATCGAGCTGCGCGACGAGCTGCTCAGGCTGGACGCGGACGTCGACGTCGACGAGTTCGAGCGCGCCGCGGCCGCCGCACGGCGCTCGCGGACACCCTCCGCGTACCGGCAGGCGCTCAAGCTCTACCGCGGCGAGCTGCTTCCGGAGAACCGCTACGACGACTGGGCAGACGCGCGCCGAAGCGAGCTCGCCGAGCTCCACTCGGAGCTGGAGGCCGAGCTCGCGGAGCTGGGGGCCGTCTCGGGCGTTCGCGGCCTGCCGACCGAGACGACGTCGTTCATCGGGCGCGGACGCGAGCTCCGCCAGCTTCACTCGCTGCTCGCCGACACGCGGCTGCTGACCCTCGCGGGCGCAGGCGGCGCGGGCAAGACGCGGCTCGCGGTCGAGCTCGCCCGATCGGCCGAGAACGACTACGCCGACGGGGCGGTGCTCGTCGAGCTCGCCCCGATCGCCGATCCTGCACTGGTCGAGGACGCGGTCGCGGCGGCGCTCGACGTGCACGCCCTGCCCGGCGGAAGCGTCGCCGAGGCGATCACCGGCTTCCTCGGGCCCCGGTCGCTGCTCGTCGTCCTCGACAACTGCGAGCACGTGCTCGGGTCGAGCGCCGCGCTCGTCGACACCCTCCTGCGCGCGGCCCCCCAGCTGACGATCGTCGCGACCAGCCGGGAGCCGCTGCGGGTGCCCGGGGAGATCGTGTTCCGCGTGCCGTCGCTGGCGATGCCCGACCCGGAAGCGGCGCACGCGCCGGACGACCTGCTCGCCTACGAATCGGTCCGGCTCTTCGTCGAGCGGGCGAAGGCGGCCGCGCCGGAGTTCGAGCTCGACGAGACGACCGCGCCTGACGTCGTCCGGATCTGCTTCCGCCTCGACGGCCTCCCGCTCGCGCTCGAGATCGCCGCGGCCCGGATGGCCGCGCTGGGCGCCGCGGCGATCGCGGAGCGCCTCGACGACCGCTTCCGGCTCCTGCGGGCGGGCAGCCGCGCCGCTCC
>Ga0070741_10014939_pt1 | contig 13303 bp, 7 predicted proteins | sample Coa_R1_4_FD_66440 | JGI IMG/M metagenome (GOLD analysis project Ga0070741, IMG submission 66440) | Surface soil microbial communities from Centralia Pennsylvania, which are recovering from an underground coalmine fire - Coalmine... | ecosystem: Environmental > Terrestrial > Soil > Unclassified ... | reverse complement strand
CGGCGTGGAAGATGCCGTGATCATCGCCCGCAACAAGAACGCGCTCATCGGGGCCGATGCCTATAAATATAAGGTCACCGATCCTTACAATGACCACTTCGGATACGGCAATCCTGAAGTCACCATGGATTTCAACGCCAACGACCCTGTCCACAACCTCGATCTGCTCATTATCCACGGCTCCGGCAAAGAGGGCTGGCGCGCCGACAAGCCCAAAGCCAAATTCGTGATCATCAATATTCCCTTTGAGCTGGCCTCAGTGGCCCGCGCCACGCTGAAAAAGAAGGCAGTGAATGCCATTCGCGTGGAAGAGAGCGACACCATGAGCTCCCTCATCTTCTGGGACGGGAAAAAATACCGTTACACCCCCGGCGGGGGGTCACTGTAAGACAGCACTTGCCAATTAGCATTTAGCATTTAGCCCTTGTACTCTTTCGCTTTCACAAAGAGTGTGTTCGCGACCACTGTGAAGTCCTTCCGCGTCTCCGCGCTTCCACGATGACGTTTACTTGGCTAAATGCCAAGTGCCAAGTGCTAATTGCTATTTCCGAATGCTGAATGCTGTTTATAATCCAAAGTTATGGATCTTGAAGCCAAGCTCGCCGAGCTTAAGCGCCGCGATTCCATTGCCGAATCCGGCGGCGGGGTCGAGCGCCGTGAGCGCCAGCACCGCGAAGGCAAAATGTCGGCCCGGGAGCGCATCGAGTTCCTGCTCGACGAAGGCACCTTCGAAGAGACGGATAAGCTTGTCACCCACCGCTGCGACGACTTCGGCATGGCCGAACAGAAAATCTACGGTGACGGCTTCGTCACCGGCTACGGACGCATCGAAGGCCGGCTGGTCTTCGTCTTCGCGCAGGATTTTACCGTCTTCGGCGGCTCGCTCTCTGAGGCCAACGCCGCCAAAATCTGCAAGGTCATGGATACCGCCATGCGCGTCGGCGCCCCCCTCATCGGACTGAACGACTCCGGCGGCGCACGCATCCAGGAAGGGGTGATGTCGCTGGCCGGTTACGCCGATATTTTTCTGCGCAACACGCTGGCCTCAGGCGTGATTCCGCAAATTTCCGCCATCATGGGCCCCTGCGCCGGCGGCGCGGTCTATTCCCCCGCCATTACCGATTTCATCTTCATGGTCGACAAGACCTCTTATATGTTCGTCACCGGTCCTGACGTCATCAAGACCGTGACTCACGAAGAGGTCACCAAAGAGCAGCTTGGCGGCGCGGCCACTCACAACGAGGCTTCTGGGGTGGCCCACTTTGAAGCGCACGACGATGGCGAATGCCTGAGCATGGTGCGCGAGCTCCTGAGCTTTGTCCCCTCCAACAATGTGGATGACCCGCCGCGGCGCAACAGCACCGACCCGGCCGACCGTGCCGACGAGAAGCTCGATTCGCTCGTGCCCTCCGAATCCAACCAGCCGTACGACATGAAAGACGTGATTCACGCCGTGGTGGATGACGGCTATTTCTTCGAGGTGCACGAGCACTACGCCAAAAATATCCTGGTAGGCTTCGCCCGCCTTAACGGACGCAGCATCGGCGTGGTGGCCAATCAGCCGGCAGTCCTGGCCGGAACGCTCGATATCAACGCCTCGGTCAAAGGCGCGCGCTTCGTCCGCTTCTGCGACGCCTTCAACATCCCGCTGATCACCTTTGAAGACGTCCCCGGGTTCCTGCCGGGAACGCAGCAGGAGTACGGCGGCATCATCAAGCACGGCGCGAAATTGCTCTACGCCTTCGCGGAGGCCACGGTGCCTAAGATCACGGTGATCACCAGAAAAGCCTACGGCGGCGCATATTGCGTAATGTCAAGCAAGCACATCCGTACGGATGTGAACTACGCCTGGCCCACCGCCGAAGTAGCGGTGATGGGCCCGGAAGGCGCGGTCAACATAGTCTATAAACGCGAACTGGAAAAAGCCGCCAATGGCTTCACCGACCCGGCAATACGCGAAGCCGCCATCGCCACCATGCGCAAGCAAAAAACCGAAGAATTCCGCGACCGCTTCGCCAACCCCTACGTAGCCGCCGAGCGAGGCTACATTGACGCCGTAATCCGCCCGAGAGAGACCCGCAAAAAACTGATCCAGGCGTTAGAGATGCTGGACGGCAAGCGCGACAAAAACCCGCCCAAGAAGCATGGAAATATTCCGCTGTAAGAGGAGCTTGTCGGCACGTTCTTCTTGAACCAGAAACACAAGAACGCGAAACTCGAAACCTGAAACTGCTCTATCAAATCCGCGCGAATCCGTGAAATCCGCGGTCAATCTTTTGTTTTTCATCGACTGCTCTGCACGACAAATAAAAAATGCGGACTTACAAAATCCAGCCCCTCGCGCGAAACGTCCCGCGTGCGCCGGTTTTGCGCATGCAGGACTAAGCGAAGGGCGGGCAGAACTTAACCCAGGTGAAGCAGAAGCAGGACTCAAAATACTAAATCGATTTCAGTGTGATCGGGCCACCAATAAAGCAGTATAGTTAGACAGATTTCCGCGACAGTGAGAATTTATGCCAACCGCAAAACAGATGCTCGCTCTTATTAAGAGCCACGTTCATGGCGACGATGAGCGATTTTACTCGCTCGCTCTGCAGTTAGCGGCTTCAGAAGCGCGCCTTGGCCACCATGCTGTTGCTGAAGAACTAAGGATTCTGCTCGACGAAGCCAAAGCAGCCAAAAAGCCGAAGATCGTATCGCGTGGACCAATTCCCGTTCCGAGGGCATCAGGAGAGTTTGCTGGTCTGATGTCCGTCCAGTACTCCACAACACGGCTCTCCCAGATGATATTGGACCGCGCACTGTCGGATCAGCTACGAGCAATTGTTTATGAGCAAAGGCAACGTGCGAAGTTGCACGAGCATGGCTTACAGCCACGACGTAAATTATTGCTTATTGGGCCACCCGGCTCGGGAAAGACAATGACAGCGACTGCTCTGTCAGGAGAGCTGGGACTACCCTTGTTTTCAATACTTCTACATACGGTGATTACCAAGTTTATGGGTGAAACCGCTGCAAAGCTGAGGCTAGTATTTGATGCCATGATTGAGACCCGGGGTGTTTACTTATTCGACGAGGTGGATGCGCTTGGAACCAAACGGACAAAAGAGAATGACGTTGGAGAAATCAGAAGAATACTTAACTCTTTTCTGCAATTTCTTGAACAAGATCAGAGCGAAGCGCTAATCATAGCAACCACAAATCATGAAGAGCTACTGGACAAAGCATTATTCAGACGCTTTGATGCCACTCTTAAGTATCATTTGCCTACTAAGGAGTTGATCGTTTCTACTCTCGAAAACAGGCTGTCGGTTTTTGACACCGCTCAGGTCAATTGGCAAGAAGTTGCAGAAAAAGGGGCTGGCTTAAGTCAAGCAGAAGTTATACGCGCGGCAGAGGATGCTGCAAGAAATGCGATCCTATCCAGAGGTTCACCAACAATCGTGACGAGCGACTTGCTTGAAGCAATTGAACCACGTAAGGGTATCGGTATAAAGGATTGAGGCAGTGGCCCGAACCCCAGATCAACTGAATCACGTCCTTCTACCGAGCGGCCTTTCAATTGCAGAAGCGTTTTCTAGACCCGGCACAGGAGGCGACGAAAAGACTCCTTCCCACGTTCCAAACCGTGAGCAGCACGCTCGAGCACTATTAGATCAGTTTTCAAGAACTCTACATGATGCAGAAGCTGCAATGCAGCAACGAGCTTCATTAAGTGCAGTAGGGGCCAATGGCTATTATCTTGAAATTGAGGGCCGTCCCAATGTCCTCTTGATGACTGATAAGCTCGAAAGAGGTAGAAAGCATAAGACAGAACTTCTTGCGGTAAAAGAAGAAGGGCCAATAACCAAAGCTACGGTTTTTGTTCCCGAGAAATCCAAAGACTTCCTAGAAAAACTGGTATCAAAGTATCGTACTGAATCCGAACCTCTCGCGAGGGAACCGGTCCCAAAGAACTGGAAGCTTGTCGAAGGCATCGGATCGATACGAGCCGCGATGCTGCGTGATCTCTGGACTGGAGAACTGTCGGAATTTCCTTCCGATGGCACTCAATTCTCATGGGAAGTGTGGTTGAGGCCCGGAACAGAAGAACGCTTCCGCATAGTTGCAACTCAGAATGCAATTCCGATTAGCGCTACATTACTGAGTTTCCCGGAAGAGGTTGTCGTGCAAGTGACCTCGACACCAGAACAAATGGATCTGTTGGTGAGCACAACGCTAAGCGTGACTAGGCTTCAAAAAGCGGCAATAAATGCCAGTCTTTTTGAAAGTCTTCAGCCGAATGAAGAAGCTGCCTTGATGAACCAATTACTCGAGCGCCTAAATCCATCAGAACAACCACGAAATTTTGTTTGTGTTCTCGATACAGGCATCCGACGTGCACATCCTTTACTGTCTCCTGTGCTGTTAGCTTCCGATTGTCACAGTTATGATCCCAATTGGGGCATTGATGATCACCATGGACACGGAACAACAATGGGAGGATTAGCAGTTTTTGGCGATTTGATTACCATTATCTCTGCCTCTGCTGCTATTGAAGTTCCTTTCGGCCTAGAATCAGTAAAAATTTATCCTTCGGTAGATCAAAATCCCCACGACTTGCTTGGGGCTATAACCGCTGGTGGAATTGCACGAGCGGAGTTGAATGTCCCAGAACGTCGAAGGGTTTTCTGTTTGGCCTCATCCACTCCTGATGATTCACCGCATGGCGGCAAACCGTCGTCTTGGGCCGCTGAACTCGATCAACTCTCTGCGGGCATTAATCAAGAAAGACCTTTGCCTCGGCTTATCTGTGTTTCAGCTGGGAACATACAAACTCCTTACCATCGAGATCGGTATTTTGACGAAAATGATGCTGCCGAGATTGAATCTCCTGCGCAAGCCTGGAATGTCCTTACGGTCGGTGCGTACACAGACAAGGTGGATATTACTGGTTTCGGTAGAAATGGATGGGTTCCCCTAGCTCCCAGGGGCGACCTCTGCCCCACTAGCCGTACTTCCATCATTTGGGAGCCACAATGGCCGAACAAACCAGATATAACGCTCGAGGGTGGCAACTTAGGCGTTGATCCGGCTGACAATTTGGCATATGGCATCGCTGATCTCAAACTACTTTCGATCTCCCGGAATTTTCCCAATCCGTATTTTGAGACCTGTGGTGAGACGAGTGCAGCGACAGCCCTTGCAGCACATCTTTGTGCTTTGATCCAGAGCGAATATCCGGAACTCTGGCCCGAGACCATTAGAGCACTAGTCGTGAATTCTGCTGATTGGACGGAGGCGATGCTGTCAAGGCTACCATCAAATCCATCAAAATCAGATTACGGCAGATTGCTTAAACGCTATGGTTATGGAGTCCCGAACTTTGAAAGAGCCATTTGGAGCAAAAGAAATGCCTTGTGTCTGGTTGCCGAAGAAACTATCCAGCCATTTCGCCGGCCAGCGGCTAAGCAACCAATCCTAAACCAGATGAAAACATTCTCATTACCTTGGCCGGTTGAGGTACTGCAGGAGTTGGAGACAGAAGAGGTGGTGATGAAAGTTACGCTTTCGTATTTCATCGAACCAAATCCATCTGAGAGTGCGCGAAACCGTAAAAATCGCTACGCTTCGCACGGTCTGCGATTTGCAGTAAAGCTACCGGATGAGGAGGCTCTCAACTTCAGAAAGAGGATCAATAAATTGGCGCGCGAGGAAGGCGAAGGAATAAGTGTGCAATCCGACGACGGTTGGATAATTGGCCAACGTTTGAGGGATAAAGGCTCCTTGCATAGCGACATCTGGAAAGGACCGGCGTCAGATTTGGCCCGAAGGGGCATGGTTGCCGTCTACCCGGTTTCTGGATGGTGGAAGGAGCGGCCACATCTTGAACGGGTTGAGAAACTTGCACGATTTTCTCTGGTAGTTTCTATACAAACGAGAGAGATTGAGACTGATATCTATACTCCGATAGTCAATTTAGTTCCAATCGTGACCTAAGAGATGTTTCTGATTCTTTTTTCTGGGAAACTCTAAGCCGTAGTCTCCATTGTGGTATCAAACTCTTAATTCCGAGAAAACGTAGATTATCATCGTTCCTGAAAGTGTATCCAGCATCCCAGGATGCGGAGGCAAGCTGAGCGGTGAGCGCTGTCGCGCGAACCAAAAGCGGAGTCGGGTTCCCAATCAAGCGCGGGTTGGTCTGATGGGATGAAGACGGCCGTAGCGTCCGAGCGCAGTCGAGCGGGTGCTAAGCCTTTAAAAGCCCCCGGATGTTCTTTGAAAATTTATCGCCTGACATCCGCCCCTGAAGCACTCAGGTTTGGGGTTTCTCGCACCCCTCTCTTTGTTTATGGATATACAAACAGTTGACCCTTGATCAGACCCTTGCTGCCGCCTCCGGAGCGATCCCGTAACAAATTGAAGGTCAAAGATTTAGATCAGTAACCCCCTACCGAGCAAGGGGGAGGGGGTATCGGACGAATTTATAGAGAGCCGAAGATAACTAGAGGGTAATCATTTTTTGGTGCCCTCTTACGCTCGTTTCGGCAACGAAGCTTGTCCACAGACTGTCTGAAAAACAGCTTCTTTCTAGCGCTGCGCGCATGCCTGCGGCAACAAGGAAGTTTGTTTTTCAGCAACTTTGCGGCACCCTTCGGCTTCGGCTCAGGGCAAGCTCATAAATCCGTGCCCTGACACAAGGCAAGAAAAAAGCACCGGCCCTTTGGGGCCGGTGCGTTAAAAGACTACAACTTGCAAATCAGAGACAGTTTCCCAAATCAGAACTTAAACTTCACGGCAAACTGAATCTGCCGCGCCGAGCCGGAGTCGCCGGTTGGGAAGCGGGTGCTGGTTATGACGCCGAAGTTGGTCTCGCCGGGCGCCAGCACGGAGTTCACCGAACCTGCGGTATTGGGTTGGCCCAGATTAGGATGGTTCAATATGTTGAAGAATTCCACCCGCAATTCAGAAGTTAACCGCTCGGTGATTTTCGTATTCTTGGTAAGTGAAAGGTCCACGTTTTCGAACCCCGGTCCGACGAGCGCGTTTCGCTTCATAGTTCCGAAGCGGCCGGTTGGCGTAAACAGTAAGCAACTTGAGGTTACGGGGAACGTGGTGCCGTTGCACACCGTCGGAATTCCGTTATTGGTGAACCACTGTATGTTGCCGGCCTGAGGTCCAGAGGTAATAAGGTGGTCAACGGTCCCAATCGGTCCCAACACGTCAGGACGAATTGTGTTGGCCGTACCTGTAAGACCGCTCGACGTCACCACATTCACCGGGTTGCCGCTTTGAAATGAAGCAATGGTTGCGAACTGCCAGCCTTCGATCACGCGATTGCCATGGAAGGGCAGGTCGTAGAGACCGCTGAGGACAAAACGATTCCGCGCGTCATAGTCCGAAGGGCCATAGTTCAACCGCGGATTGGTGCTGTCTTCCAGTGGAACGGTCGTTCCTTGCTGCGAACCCAGCGAGTTGAAATCCAGCGATTTGGACCAGGTATACGAGGCGCTGAACTCGATGCCATGTGAGATGCGCTTGGTCGCTGTGGCCCACAGGGCGTTGTAACTGGAGTTGCTGGCGTCATCAATCTCGGCGATATTGCCAAGCGTGGGGCAGGTTGTTGCCGGTGCAACCGGGCAGGCAAACGACTGGCTGCTGGCAAGGGTTGTAAACGGACGAAGCGTGCTTGATACCTTGTACAGTATCTGATTCAGATTTCGCGGAACACGTAAATGCGTTCCCTTCGATCCGAAATAGCCGATCATCATTCCCAGGGTGGGCGTGATTTGCTGCTGAATATTCAGGTTCCATTGCTGCACATACGCGTCTTTCAGGTTGTGGTTCACGGCGCTGAGCGAAAGCGTGTTCGAAGCTGTTACCCCAGCGAATGCGCTGGCTATATTTACGGTCCCTGGTCCTCCGAAATTAATCGGAGTGGCAAATGGCGGGTTGGAGGCCAAAGGGGTCACCAGGTTTGAGGTCGGCTGATCCACGGTGTAGCCATAAGCGGAGCGCAGGATGGTTTTCCCATCATGGAACAGGTCCCAGGCAAAACCTACCCGCGGTTGAAGATATGCATTCTGGTTGTAGACCTCGCCAACGCCGGTTCCTACGCGAACCAGTGAGCTCGTCGCCGGATCAAAATTCACAAAGCGATTGCGTGCTTCAGTGGGAGACATGTTCCAATCGAGCCGCGCACCCAGTTCCAGTGTCAGGTAAGGAAGCACCTTGTAGCTATCCACCACAAAAAAGCCCAGCGCATTCTGCGCAATGCGGCTGGGACGGTTGCCTGGTGTAACCACAAATTGGGTAGCATTGCCCGCTTGAAAAGCGGCAAGGCTGCTGAAGGTGAACCTGGCTGTGTCGCCAGCGAAGCTGTTGCCATTGAAGCGGCGGAACTCGCCTCCAAATTTGAAGCTATGGTTGCCGTGCAGCCAGCTTACTGTGTCAGAGAGAACGGCGGTCGAGTCACCGCGTCCTTGCGGAAATCCCGAAGGCCCACCGAAATTGAGCCCGAGAGGATTTACCTGAATCTGCGGCAATCCAATCGCGGTGGTGACTCCATCACTGATGCCGAAGGTCGCCGGGTTGACCTGTACGTTGGGCGCGAAGGTAATAAAAATGCGGTTAAATCCCAAACGCGCTTCATTGACCCACTGTGGAGAGAAGACGTGAGTCTCGTTCACGGTCATGATCTGGCGGCGCGACTTACGCGTATCGCCAAAACCCGGGATAGTATTGCCCTGCAGTGTGGGCTCCTGCCGCAGGTCCTGCTGGATTGCGTAGTAGCCGTGCAAACGGTCGTTACTGTTAAAGGTATGACTAATGTCAGCGGTCCCCTGATCGATATTCACCGGGGCAGTCGCAGAGCTGATAAAGCTGCTTCCGGAGTTGGGCAGAGGGATGAACTGTAGTAACTGCTGGACCACGGGGCTGGTCACACCTGCGCGATCTGCCGGCGTCAAGACTGTGGCACTGGTGTCAACTCCTTGCCGTTGCCGCAGAGCTTCATAGCTTAGGAAATAAAAAGTGTGATCTTTCCAGAGCGGCCCGCCTACTGCAGCTCCGAAGTTATTGCGCTTAAAGGTGGATTGGCGAAGGTGCTGGCCAGAAGCGCTGGTCTCCTTATTGAAAAAGTTGCGGGCATCAAAGGCATGATTGCGCACAAACTCAAAGACTTCTCCGTGTATGGCATTCGACCCCGAACGCGTTGCGATGTTGACGATGGCGCCTGAGTTCCGGCCATACTCGGCGCTGTAGGTCTGGTTATCAACCTTGAATTCCTGCACCGTGTTAATGGAGGGTTGGAAGGTAATCTGGTTCTGCGCCATGTCGTTCAGGTTGATGCCGTTGATCATGAAGTTGACGGCATCTTCGCGGGCCCCGGCGGTATTGAAAGAGAACGATCCTTGGCCGCGAAGCGGAGCGGTCAGGTTGCCGACCTGTGGAGGAGTTACGGAGCCCGCCACCAGCAGGCCCATATCCACAAAGTGGCGGCCGTTGAGGGGAATCTGCTGCACCGTCTCTTGGTTTACCACCTGTCCCACGCCGACCGTGGTGCTCTCCACCACTGGAGCCGCGCCGGCGATCTCGACCGTGGTTTCGACGCTGGCGACTTTGAGTTTGAAATCCTGTTCAACAGCGCGGGCTACTTCCAGAACCAGGTTATTCACGATGGCAGTCTGCATGCCCTGCGCCTTTACCGTAATCCTGTAATTGCCTACGGGCAAAGATGGCACAGAGTAGTGGCCATTGTTGTCGGTTTGGGTGGCACGTTCTTCGGCGGTTGCCGTATTCTGGACCACCACGCTTGCGTTGGCCAGAACGGCGCCCGAAGAATCGGATACTGTCCCCTGAATGGTGCTGGTGGATTGCGTCCAGGCGGGAAGGGCGACGAGGCAGACGAAAATAGCGCCCAGGATCACAACACGTATGTTGGTGAACATTGGAACTCTCCTAAAGACCAGATTTTGTTGGGCCGGTTTTGCCGGCTCTTTGATTACCGGGTTGAGGATCGGTTGCAGCTCTGGAGTGCTGTTGCCCAAAGGGAGGATACAGAGCCTTATGATGCACATTGCATGACACGTGCCAAAAGGGATGTACGTGTAAATAGCTGATTCGATGGACAAACCAAAGCTTCATCGGCTCAGCAGCCTACAATTTTCAAAAGTCCAGCTTCTTGCCTATTAAATTTAGTAGCCCTGAAGCAAACAAGGGCGAACAATTAAAATTGCCCGCCCTTTAAGATCGACGTTTTGAGGTCCAGGATGGTTTCGTCTATTCCATCTGAATATTCACGAGATCGGGGGCAGAGGTCTTGTCATGGCTATCGCTCGTTGGGCGTTTGCCCCAGCGCACGAGCTCATGAGATTTAGAGTTCATTTGTGCCACCACCTTGCCGATTTTGACTGACCCTTCCATAAGATAGCGCGCGGGTAGAATGCCGGCGACCTTGTAGTCACCGATCCTGTGCGCGCCGATGCTGATGGCGCAGCCGCATTGCGTACAATCCGGAGTGCCGCCAAATATGCAAGGCTCGATGCGCCGGTTCAAATCAGCCGTGTAGTTGATTGACATCCTGGAAAAAATACAGTCATTAGGGTCCTGTGGCGGTGTGAGCAATGCTTCCGAGAGTTGCCGGCTCCAAAGTAGCTTCTTGTAAGTGTCGTTCAGGACGGCAAGTTCCTCGCTCAATAACCGGCGCGATTCGGGAGTAAGCATCTCAGGGGTCTTTTCTCCCAACTGCGGGGTATAGGTGCTTACCCAAATCCTGTCCACCTCAGGCCGTGCGCTCCAGAAGCGCACATATTCCTCGCGATAAGTAGGACGCTGCATGTTGTTCTGCACGATGGTCCAGTGAATATTGACCCTGCGTCCCTCGATGTTCTTCAGGATGCGCTCGTACGTCGCGGGCTTACGGCGGATATCGTGATGTTCAGGCAGGCCATCGACGGAAACCGCGACCGTGACCCTGGGAAGTTCCATCCACTCCGGGGGGATCGGGATCACAGCGCTGGTAACAATAAGGGTATAAACACCCATCTCGCTCAGTTGTGGCAGAATGCGGCTGAGTTCGCGATGCCGCACCAGTGGCTCACCCCCGACTAAAGAGACATGCAAGGGTTTATGTTTGCGTACCAGGTCGACCACGCCTTCTACGAGCTGGTCTCCTCGAAAATCGGAAACCTGGGTCAGCGTTACTTCGCCCCCCAAGTGGTCAGCCCCATAGGCATAGCATCCCGGACAGCTCAGTGGGCATTCACGGGTAATTTCAATCGACAGCATAGGAGCACTGCCCGCAAGAATTCGACCCCAAGAACTCATTAAATCTTTCCGGCGCATCTTCAAAATACCTTTCTTGCCTCAACAACCGGCTCAGTCCATAGATTCTGTGAATTAGGGTTAACCAGTAAGTTTACGATAAATCAGCTTCTTTGGTAAAAAAAACAGTAAGTTAAAATATAAGGTACATGTCCGAGACTGCCGAACTCAAGACTCATACCCCGACGCGGCGCGCTGATGAAGTAGTGCGCACGGCCCAGGTCGCCCAGGCGCCCAATGGAATTTGCTACAGTTCATTAGGTGAAACCGCTCTGGCTCCCAACGACCTGGAGCGCATGATTCTGGCCGTGCCTCGCACGGTTGCGGCGGCGCTCGACAAGAAAGCCTATTACTTTGTCCCCCTCACGATTGGCGAAGGTGACGAAACCCTGATCGCCGAGCGTTATGACGTGGCTCTGAGCGACAAGGCGGTTTGCCATCGCAATCTGGCCAGCGGCGATGCGCAATGCATCTTTATCTCCACCCGGCTCATGGACGACAAATTTTCGGTTGCCTTCGAATTTTATATCAACGTTGGCCATGCTTTCGTGGACCGCGCCGGGGTGTCGCAGGATTTTGCCGACCTGGTCTGGAAGCAGGTTCAGGAAAAGGCGCGAGGCGAGACCAGCCTGGATGCCAGCGAATTCCGCAAGCTGGCAACCTCGACCGCCCCAGGAGCGGAGAAGGCAAAGAACGATTATTTCGCCGCAACCTTCTCCGACGCCATTGCCATTTATATGCTCACCCTGCTGATTGATGTGGATTACTACGAGCTACGCGAGCGCGAATATCCCCTGCTTGCGCCGCTGATGCTGGCCGAGCGCCTGCGGAAGATCCATGAACTTTTTGCGCCCAATCCGGGCTTCGAATTCAATATCTTCTTTCGCAGACGACAGTGAAGGAAACTAAACGCACAGAACACGCAGTTACGCGGAGCCAGAATAATTTTTAAGAATCGGATTTCTTCTGCGAATCTCAGCACGCTCTGCGGTTAAAATATTCCCCACTGATGATTGCTCATCTTCGGGGAAAGCTGATTGCCAAAAGCTCCAGCCACGCCATTGTCGAAGCCGGAGGCGTGGGGTACGAGCTCGCTATCAGCATCACCACGTATTCTCATCTTCCCGGGTTGGATCAGGAAATCGCGCTGCATGTGTATACCCACGTTCGCGAAGACGCGCTGGCATTATTTGGTTTCTTGCAGCGCGAAGAAAAGCAGCTCTTCGAAAAGTTGATCGCCGTCAGCGGCATCGGCCCCAAGTTGGCGGTCACGATCTTGAGCGGCATGTCTGCCGAAGCTGTGGTGATGGCGATTCGTGGCAATGACGTGGTTGCGTTGACGCGTATTCCAGGCATTGGCAAAAAGACCGCCGAGCGCATGGTGCTGGAGCTGCGCGACAAGCTCGATCAATTTGCCGCTCCGCCGGTTGCGCCAGCGGCGACTGCCATCGAAGAAGACGTGATCTCCGCCCTGGTCAACCTGGGATATCCGCGCTCCCAGGCCGAACGCGCACTGTCTCGGATTTCTTCGGGAAAAAACGGCGAGAAACAATCCTTTGAAGTTCTTTTTCGCGAAGCCCTGGCCGCCATGGCCAGATAAGTTCGCATTTAAAAAATGTAATTTTGCCGGTTCATTTGCAATGAATACCGGGAACGGCTAGCCACGAGCCACTAGCTGTAGCTGAGTCTGGTGCTCCACAGTCTTGTTTTCCCAGTTGCGATCTGTATACATCGTTTCTCGCGCCGCGCCAAAAGTGCGCTATAGTTGCGCCATGCGTTGCATCCGTTGGACCCGGCCGTTTGTTATCGCGGTGATGGTAGTGGGACTGTGCCTGCCATCGTTTGCCGTGATTCCGGTTTCCCCGCTGGTCATGGCCAAAATCGGCAAGTTAATCTGGGACCTGCTGACGTTTCGGCATCCGGCTACTCCGCTGCCACGGCCCGACGTTAAACTCAATCCCGATCAAAGCGTGGATATTGCAGGTTTAGCGAGCGCAAC
>Ga0070741_10014938_pt1 | contig 13303 bp, 10 predicted proteins | sample Coa_R1_4_FD_66440 | JGI IMG/M metagenome (GOLD analysis project Ga0070741, IMG submission 66440) | Surface soil microbial communities from Centralia Pennsylvania, which are recovering from an underground coalmine fire - Coalmine... | ecosystem: Environmental > Terrestrial > Soil > Unclassified ... | reverse complement strand
TTGAGCAGGAGCGCGCCCCACGAGACGACGAGATCCGGCGCGCCGTCCTTGTTGAGGTCGGCGACCGCGAGCGTCTGGACGCTGTCGCGGAAGCGCGTGTCGGCCAGATTGCTCTGGCTCCCGAGCGAGAACGAGGACGCAGGCCCGAAGGCGCCGCCGGGCAAGCCGGGAAGAATGGAGACCGTGTCCCACAGGAACCCGCAGAAGTCTTCGGCCTGGCGCGCGGATCGGTTCGCCGTCGCGACGTCCATGACGCCGTCGCGGTTGAAGTCGCCGGTGACGATCCGCCACGCGCCGTTGCGCGTCTGGTACTCGGTCGGCGTTCCGAACGTGCCGTCTCCGCGGCCGGGCATCACGTAGACGTAGCCGTCGCAGGAAAACAGATCGTCCTCGCAGCCGTGCGTGGCCGCGACGAGCACATCGATCTTGCCGTCGCGGTCGACGTCGGCGGCGACCGCGTCGTTGGCCTGGCGATCGAGGGGAACGTCGACGGCGGCGAACGTGAACGCGCCGTGATTGAGGAGCAGCGTCAGCGATTGGCCGTCGTGGTTCGCCACGGCCAGGTCCGGCCGTCCGTCGCCGGTGAAGTCGGCGACGGCGGCGCCGAACGGGCCGCTCGCGGGGATCGAAATGCGTGGACCATCGACCGCGAACGATCCGTCGCCGTTGCCCGGCACGATCAGCACTTCATCGCGATCCGCATTCTGGTCGCTGTTCTGGCCGAGCACGACGTCGAGATGGCCGTCGCCGTCCAGATCCGCGACGCGCGCAAAATAGACGAACCGCGGCTGCGACACCATGTGCGACTGGCCGAACGTGCCGTCGCCGTTCCCGGTTGCAACCCACACCGTCGGGTCGTCTTCGGGAAGCTCCTCCCACAGCAGGTCGGCCTTGCCGTCCTCGTTGAAGTCGGCCACGGCCAGAACACGTCCGACGATGCCGGTGACGATCGGCGCCGCGTAGGTGCCGTCGCCTTTCCCGAACGCGACGATCACGCGCGGCGGCTCGTCCACCCATGCCTGGCTGGCGACCAGGTCGACGATGCCGTCGCCGTTGAAGTCGCCCGGCCACACGTTGAAGTTGAGCGCCGGATTGCGGCGGATGGACACCGAGGGCTGCGGCGGCGCCGCCGCCTGGAGGCGCATCGCCGAGCGATCGCCGAGCGCAGCCGTTCCGAGCGCACACGCTACACACAGCCACCACGCGCCACGCAGTCGTCTCATACCACCCGCCTGGAGAAGGCCAACGGCGGCGCGCGTGTGCGTATTCCGTGCCGCGTCCTTATGGATCGAAAAGGCCCCTTTGCGACACGAGGCGATCGAGGGGGTTCGCTATAATGCCGTTAAGATGAAAACGGTTGCCGAACCAGCGGCGAAGGCGTTCCAGGAACGCACCGAGACGTTCACGACGATCTCGGGCCGCCGCATCGAGCGCGTCTACCTGCCGCGCGATGTCGAGCATCTCGACTATTCGCGCGATATCGCCGATCCGGGCGACTTTCCGTACACGCGCGGCATCCATCCGACCGGCTACCGGGGAAAGCTGTGGACGATGCGGCAGTTCGCCGGCTTCGGCACGCCGGAGGACACCAACGAGCGCTACAAGACGCTGCTGCGCGCCGGCGGCACCGGGTTGAGCGTCGCCTTCGATCTGCCGACGCTGATGGGGCGCGATCCGGACCACGAGCTCTCGCTCGGCGAGGTGGGCAAGTGCGGCGTCAACGTGACGTCGCTCGCGGACATGGAAACGCTGTTCGACGGGATCGCGCTCGGCGACATCACGACGTCGATGACGATCAACTCGCCGGCCGCGATGATCTTCGCGATGTATCTCGTCGTGGCCGAGAAGCAGGGCGCGAGCTGGCGGACGCTGTCGGGCACGATTCAGAACGACATCCTCAAAGAGTTCATCGCGCAGAAGGAGTACATCTTTCCGCCGCGCCCCTCGATGCGGCTCATCACCGACGTCTTCCGCTTCTGCGCGAAGGAGGTGCCGCGCTGGAACACGATTTCGGTCAGCGGGTACCACATCCGCGAGGCCGGCGCGACGGCGCTGCAGGAGCTGGCGTTCACGCTGCGCGACGGCCTCGAGTACGTGCAGTGGGGCGTCGACGCCGGGCTCGACGTCGACGAGTTCGTCCCGCGCATCTCGTTCTTCTTCAACGCGCACTCGGACTTCTTCGAGGAGATCGCGAAGTACCGCGCCGCGCGGGCGCTCTGGGCGCGCGCGATGCGGGACCGGTTCGGCGCGAAGGACGAGCGCTCGTGGAAGCTCCGCTTCCACACGCAGACCGCCGGCGTCTCGCTGACCGCGCAGCAGCCCTACAACAACGTGGTGCGCACGGCGCTGCAGGCGCTGTCGGCCGTGCTCGGCGGCACCAACTCGCTGCACACCAACTCGCTCGACGAGGCGCTCGCGCTGCCGACCGCCGAGGCGGCGACGCTGGCGCTGCGCACGCAGCAGGTGATCGCGTTCGAGAGCGGCGTGGTGAACACCGTCGATCCGCTCGGCGGCTCGTACTTCGTCGAGAAGCTGACGCGCGACATGGAAGACGGCGCGACCGCCTACTTCGATCAGATCGACAAGATGGGCGGCATGGTCGAGGCGATCGAGCGCGGCTTCCCGCAGCAGGAGATCGCGGAGAGCTCGTACCGCTTCCAGCAGGCGGTGGAGAAGAAGGAGAAGCTGATCGTCGGCGTCAACGCGTACGTGCAGGAGAACGAGCCGCCGATCGAAATCCTGTACATCGACGAGAGCGCGTCGGAGACGCAGCTCGCGAAGCTGGAACGCCTGAAGAAGACGCGCAGCGCCGACGCCGTCGCCCGGTCGCTCGACGCGCTCCGCGCCGCGGCCCGATCCGAGGGCGACAACCTGATGCCGCGCATCCTCGACGCCGTGCGCGCCTACGCGACGGTCGGCGAGATGTGCGACGCGCTCCGCGAGGTGTGGGGCGAGTACGAGGAAGTGCCCGTCATCTAGGGCCGGGCCGAAGGTCAGAGGCAACGCATTTGCGCAAACTACGTGTGGTCATCGCGAAGCCGGGGCTCGACGGGCACGACCGCGGCGCCAAGGTCATCGCGCGCGCGCTGCGCGACGCCGGCATGGAAGTGATCTATACCGGCCTGCGCCAGACGCCCGAGCAGATCGTGTCGGCGGCGCTGCAGGAGGACGCCGACGTGATCGGGTTGTCGATCCTGTCGGGCGCGCACAACCACATCGCGCCGCGCCTGATGGAGCTGCTCGGACAGAAGGGCCTCGAGGACGTGCTCGTCGTCATCGGCGGCATCATCCCGGACGTCGACATCCCGAAGCTGAAGGAGATCGGCGTGAAAGGCGTGTTCCTGCCGGGCACGCCGATGCAGGAGATCATCGATTTCATCAACGCGAACGCGCGGGCCCATGCGTCGAGCTGACCGCTGATCGGCGCCGGCTACAGGTCCCGCGTTCTTCCGCCGATATCACCAAGGTGCCGCATACTCTGCTGCTCGCTGACGACAGCGTGACCATCCAGCGCGTCATCGAGCTGACCTTCGCCGACGAGGACGTCGCGGTCGTGGCCGTCAGCGACGGCGACCAGGCGATCGCCCGCCTCGAATCGCAGCCGCCGGACATCGTGCTCGCCGACGTCGGGATGCCCGGGAAGAACGGGTACGAAGTGGCGCAGTACATCAAGCGGACGCCGCGCCTGTCGCACATCCCCGTCGTCCTGCTGACCGGGGCGTTCGAGCCGGTGGACCAGGCGCGCGCCGCCGACGCGGGCTGCGACGGCGTGCTCGCCAAGCCGTTCGAGCCGCAGCTGGTGATCGGACGCGTCAAGGAACTGCTCGGCCGTCCGCGCCCGGGCGGGACAGCGGCCGTGGCCGGCGCCGAGCCCGCCCCGAAACCGCCGCAGGCTGCCGCGCCTGCCAGCGAGCCGCCGCAGCCGATGCCGATCCATCCGCCGCTGCGGCCGGAAGCGCCGGCCGCCGTGCCCGATGCGCAGGAGCTCGCGAATTACTTCGATCGCCTCGACGCGGCGTTCGTGAACCTGCCGCCGGCGCCGGCGGCGCCCGGCGCGCGGCAGGGCGCGCCCGCCGTCGATCGCGCGACCGAGTCAATCGGCGCGTCGGCGACGACGCCGGCGCCGGACGAGATCGATTGGTTCAGCGCGGCGGCGTCAGCCGGAGACACCGCGCCGATGCCGTCGGTCGCCGATCAGATTGCCGCGGCGCCGCCCGCGGAGATCGAGCCCGAGATGCCGCTGTCGTACGCGTCGCCGGAGACGGCGTTCGCCTCGGCCTCCGCGGAGAGCGCCCAGGGGCGGCAGGACTCCGCTCCCGCAGACAGCGCTTCGGGACAACCGCAGAGCGCTTCGACGGGACAAGGGGCGCCCCACGCACAAGAGGCACGTGCGCCGACCGAGGTCGCCGCGGCGGACGGCACTTCGGCGGGACAGGCAGCGCCTGACGTAGCCGAGACACCTGCGGCGACCGCAGCCGCCTCCGCGCACGGCGCTTCGACGTGGCAAGAGTCCGCTTCCGCGCACAGCGCGTCGGCGTGGCAAGACCCCGCCTCCGCGCAGAGCGCTTCGGCGTGGCAAGAGTCCGCTCCCGCGCACGGCGCTTCGCCATGGCAAGCGGCCGCTCCCGCACGCAGCGATGCGGGCGGACACGCCGCGAGTGAACGACTCCCGTCAACCGAAGCCGCTGCACGGCCAACGCCGGCGACGCTGCCCGCCAATCCGGTGGCGCTGCCGCCGCTCGCCGACGCCTTCGCCGCGCTGCTCGCGGCCGAGCGCGGCGAGACGCCGAGCCACGTCGCGTGGCCGGCGACGATGGCTCCGCCGCAGCCGTCCGCCGACGCGATCGCGGAGCAGATCACCACCCGCGTGCTCGAACAGATCGGCCCGCGCGTGGACGCCGCCGTCCGCACCTCCGTCGCCGACCTCGTCTCGCAGCTCGCCGAGCGTCTCATTCGCGACGAGATCGAGCGAATCAAGGCCGCGATCAAGTAGTTGGCGCGTCGGGCGGCTGGTGCGCGGCGAGTTCGAGCTCGCCGATTCGCCATTCGCTAACGCGCCGATTCCTGTATTACGATTTTCGGATGCTTGATCCGACGCGGCTGCGGCTCCCCGAGAAGCCTGCGCTCGAGGGCCTCGAATCGAAGTGGGGCCCCGCGTGGGACGCGTCGGGCGTCTACCGGTTCGACCGCTCGCGTCCGCGCGCGGAGGTCTACTCGATCGACACGCCGCCGCCGACCGTCAGCGGCTCGCTCCACGTCGGCCACGTGTTCTCGTTCACGCACACCGATCTCGTCGCGCGTTTCCAGCGCATGCGCGGCAAGGCCGTGTTCTACCCGATGGGATGGGACGACAACGGGCTCCCGACCGAGCGCCGCGTGCAGAACTACTACGGCGTTCGCTGCGATCCGTCGCTCACCTACGATCCGTCGTTCCAGCCGCCGCCGTCGCCGCCGAGCCGCCCGGTATCGATCTCGCGTCCCAACTTCGTCGAGCTGTGCGGCCGCCTCACGGTCGAGGACGAGAAGGCGTTCGAGCATCTCTGGCGGTACCTCGGCCTGTCGGTCGACTGGTCGATGACCTACGCGACCATCAGCAAGTCGTCGCAGCGCGTCTCGCAGCTCTCGTTCCTCGACCTGCTCCGCCGCGGCCTCGCCTATCAGGTCGAGGCGCCGACGCTGTGGGACGTCGACTTCAGGACGGCGGTCGCGCAGGCCGAGCTCGAGGATCGCGAGATGGCCGGCGCGTATCACCGCATCGCGTTCCGGATTCCGGCGGGAGACGACGTCGCGGCCTACGGCCGGCCGGCGGTCGAGATCGAAACGACGCGGCCCGAGCTGATTCCCGCCTGCGTCGCGCTCGTCGCCCACCCCGACGACGCGCGATACCGGCCGCTCTTCGGGCGCGAGGTCGAGACGCCGCTGTTCGGCGTCCGCGTGCCGGTCAAGCCGCATCCGCTGGCCGATCCCTCGAAGGGCAGCGGCATCGCGATGATCTGCACCTTCGGCGACATCACCGACGTCACCTGGTGGCGCGAGCTCTCGCTGCCGGTGCGCGCGGTCATCCAGGCGGACGGCACGCTGCGGCCGACCACCTGGGGCGAGCCGCCCTGGACGTCGATCGATCCGGACCGCGCGCAGCGCTTCTACGCCGACCTCGCGGGGCTGTCGGCGGCGAAGGCGCGCGTCCGGATCGTGGAGCAGCTGCGCGAGGCCGGCGCGCTCGTCGGCGCGCCGCGCCCGATCACGCACGCGGTCAAGTTCTACGAAAAGGGCGATCGCCCGCTCGAGATCGTGACGAGCCGTCAGTGGTTCATCAAGACGATCGAGTTCCGCGACGCCCTGCTGGCGCGCGGCGCCGAGCTGCGGTGGCACCCCGGGTACATGCAGGCGCGCTACGAGAACTGGGCCCACGGCCTGAACGGCGACTGGTGCATCAGCCGGCAGCGCTTCTTCGGCGTGCCGTTCCCGGTGTGGTACGCGGTCGACGAGGTGGGGCGCGTGCAATACGAGCGGCCGATCGTCCCGGACGCGGCGCAGCTGCCCATCGATCCTTCCTCGGACGTGCCGGCGGGCTACCGCGCCGATCAACGCGGACAGATCGGCGGCTTCGTCGGCGATCCCGACGTGATGGACACGTGGGCCACCTCCTCGCTCACCCCGCAGATCGTCTGCGGCTGGCCCGACGATCGGGACCTGTTCGATCGGACGTTCCCGATGGATCTGCGCCCGCAGGCGCACGACATCATCCGGACGTGGCTCTTCGACACGGTGCTGCGGTCGCACCTCGAGTTCGACGCGCTGCCGTGGAAGAACGCGGCGCTGTCGGGATGGATCCTGGATCCCGATCGCAAGAAGATGTCGAAGTCCAAGGGCAACGTCGTCACGCCGCTCGCGCTGCTCGAGGAGCACGGCTCCGACGGCGTGCGCTACTGGGCGGCGAGCGGGCGGCCCGGCGCCGACACCGCGTTCGATACGAACCAGATGCGCGTCGGCCGGCGCCTGGCGATCAAGATCCTCAACGCGTCGAAGTTCGTGCTCGGCAGCGCCGAGCCGCAGGGCACGATTCACCAGCCGGTCGACCGCGCCATGATCCGCAGCCTCGCCGCGCTCGTGGAGGAGTCCACCGAGGCGTTCGAGGATTACGACTACGCGCGCGTGCTGCAGCGGACCGAGTCGTTCTTCTGGCGCTTCTGCGACGATTACCTCGAGCTCGTCAAGGGGCGGCGCTACGGCGAGCACGGCGGCGACGCCGCCGGATCCGCCAACGCGGCGCTCGTGGCCGCGCTCTCGACCCTGCTGCGCCTGTTCGCGCCGTTCCTGCCGTTCGTCACCGAGGAAGTCTGGTCGTGGTGGCGCGACGGATCGGTCCACGTCGCCGCGTGGCCCACCGGCGCCGAGCTGCTGGCGCTGGTCGCCGACCACAGCGAGCCGACGCGCCAGCTCGACGACCGCGCGTACCAATGGGCCACCGACGTGCTGTTCGAAGTGCGCAAGCAGCGATCCGAGGCGAAGCAGCCGCTGAAGGTGCCGGTCACGTCCGTGTCGATCACGGCGCACGACACGACCGTCGGGTTGATGCCGATCGTCGAGCAGGATCTGAAGTCGGCGCTTCGCGTGAAGCGCTTCGACGTCAGGGTCGGCGAGCCCCGCGCCATCGTCGTCGATGGATACGAGCCTCTATCGTGACGTCGTCCGCCGCGCACTCGACGAGGACGTGCGCGGCGGCGACATCACGACCAACGCCACCGTCGATCCCGCGCTGCGGGCGCGCGGCGTCTTCTTCGCGAAGTCCGCGTGCGTCGTCGCCGGACTCGACGTCGCGTTCGAGACGTTCCGACAGCTCGACGACGGCGCGGAGGTGATCGCCGGCCGGCGCGACGGCGATGCGTGCCGCGCGGGCGAGCCGATCGCGGCGGTCGTCGGGCGCGCGCGTGCCCTGCTCGTCGGCGAGCGGACGGCCTTGAACTTCCTCCAGCGGCTCTCCGGCATCGCCACGGCGACGCGCCGGTATGTCGACGCGGCCGCCGGCCGCATCACGATCCTCGACACGCGGAAGACGACGCCGCTGCTGCGCGCGCTGGAGAAGTACGGCGTCGCGATCGGGGGCGGAACGAATCACCGCGCCGGCCTGTTCGACGCCGTGCTGATCAAGGACAACCACATCCGGCTCGCCGGCGGCGTCGCGGCGGCGGTCGCGCGCGTGCGCGCCGCGTGCGGCGGCGCGCCGGTGGAAATCGAAGCGCAGACGCTCGCCGAAGTCGACGAGGCGCTCGCCGTCGGCGCCGAGACGATCCTCGTGGACAACATGTCGACCTCCGACATCCGCGCCGCCGTCGCCCGCGCGAAGGGACGCGCGAAGATCGAAATCTCCGGCGGCGTCACGCTCGAGCGCATCCCCGAGCTGGCCGCCACCGGCGCCGACTCCGTCTCGATCGGCGCCCTCACGCATTCGGCGCCCGCGGTGGACATCAGCTTTGAAATCGAGCCTCTTTGATCGCATCGCGCGCTACGACTCGGTGGCGTCCACCAACGACGTCGCCGCGTCGCTGCCCGAGGGCGCCGTCGTCGTCGCGGATCAGCAGACGGCCGGGCGCGGCCGGCGCGGCCGGTCGTGGTTTTCGCCGGCGGGCACCGGGCTGTACGTGTCGGTCGTGCTCGCGCCGTCGCGCAGCAGCGAGCCGCGGCGCGCCACGACGCTGCTGACGATTGCGGCGGGCGTGGCGATCGCCGAAGCGATCGAGGCCGAGACACGGCTGCGCGTCGATCTCAAGTGGCCGAACGATCTGTACGTCGGCCGCCGCAAGCTCGGAGGCATTCTCGCGGAAGCGGCCACGTCGGGCGCGCCGGTGGAGCGGGTCGTGCTCGGGTACGGCGTGAACATCGGGCGCGCGTCGTATCCGCCGGATGTCGCCGATCGCGCGACCTCCATCGAAACGGAACTCGGCGTGCCCGCCGATCGCGAGCGAGTGCTGCGGGCATCGCTCTCGTCGCTGGCGCGCCGCTACGACGACCTGCTCGCCGCCAGATTCGATGGTATTCTCGACGCGTGGCGCGCGCGCGCGCCGAACGCGTCCGGCGCACGCATCACCTGGATGAGCGGCGCCGGGCCGATCGAGGCGGTCACGGCGGGCATCGACGCCGACGGCGCGCTGCTGGCGCGGATCGGCGATCGCGTCGAGCGGATCGTCGCGGGCGAAATCGTCTGGGAATAGCGTCGTCCATATGCTGCTAGCCATCGACGTCGGCAACACCAACATCGTCCTCGGGGTGTTCGACGGCAGCACGCTCGTCGAGAGCTGGCGGCTGCAGACGCTGCGCGAGCGGACCTCCGACGAGCTCGGGCTGCTCGTCGACGGTTTGTTCTCGCGCAGCCGGATCGAGCGCGTGCAGGTGCGGGGGATCATCATCGGCTCGGTCGTCCCGCCGATCACGCCGACGATCGTCTCGATGGCCGAACGCTCTTTCGCGGCGAAGGCGCTCGTCGTCGATCCCGCGAGCAACTCCGGCATGCCGATCCGGTACGAGAACCCCTGGGAAGTGGGCGCCGACCGCATCGTCAACAGCGTCGCCGCGTACGAGAACTACGGCCGCCGCGCCGACCGGCCGCTGATCGTCGTCGACTTCGGGACGGCGACGACGCTCGATGCCGTCAGCGCGAAGGGGGAGTACCTCGGCGGCGCGATCTGCCCGGGCGTGCAGATTTCGGCCGACGCGCTGTTCCAGCGCGCGGCGCGGCTGCCGCGGATCGACGTCCGCAAGCCGCCGCGCATCGTCGGGCAGACCACCGTCGGGGCGATGCAGTCGGGGCTGTTCTACGGCTACGTCGGCATGGTCGAGGGCCTGGTCCGGCGCATGAGCGACGAACTGGGCGGCAACGCGCTCTGCATCGCGACCGGCGGGCTGGCGCCGGTCATCGCGCCGGAAACGCCGCTGATCGCGCACGTCGACTCCGACCTGACGCTCCACGGGCTGAGAATCGTGTGGGAACGGAACCAGTCGACTACTGCCGCGAGATAGAAACCTATCTGTGCCGCAAGAACGACGGCCACCTGCTTCGCGTCGTCGGACCGTCCTTCGCGCGCGTCGCCGACTGGGAGCGCCGCGGCGTCCCGTTGAAAGTCGTCTTCGCCGGCATCGATCGGTACTTCGAGCGCTACTACCGGCAGGGCCCGCGTCGCCGCCCGGTGAAGATCGATTTCTGCGAAGCCGACGTGCTCGACGTGTTCGACGAGTGGAAACGAGCGGTCGGGTTCGTCCAGCCGGCGGCCGCCGCCGCCCATCCAAGTCGCGAGTCGCTGCCGGCGCACCTCGAACGGGTGCTGACGAAGCTGTCGTCGGCGCGCGCGAGCGGCGCGATCGGCGACGCCTTCGATCCGGCCATCGACGCGGTCGCCCGCGAACTCGACGCGGCGCGCGCCGCGAAGGGCGGCCTGCGCGGCGAGGCGCGGCACGCGGCGATCGACCGGCTCGCGGACATGGACCGGCAGCTGACGGCGCTGGCGCGATCGTCGGCCGACGCGGCGCGCCTGGCCGCGCTCGAGCGCGAGGCGGACGAGGAGCTCGCGTCGTTCCGGTCGGCGATGGCGCCCGACGCGTACGGCCGCGCACGGGAGGCGGCGGTCGATCGGCTGCTGCGCGAGCGGCTCGGGCTTCCGACGGTGGCGTTCTCGTGACGAATGCTCGATCGCGCGCGAACACCAGCGTGCTCTCGCCGGGCGAGACCCGATCGCTGCTGATCGAGAAACCGGCCGCCGGCGGGTGGATGATCGCGCGCGTCGACGGCCAGATCGTGCTCGTGTCCGGCGCGATCCCCGGCGAGCGCGTCACCGCCCGCATCGGCCGCGTGTCGCGCGGCGTCGCGTACGCGAAGACGACCGCCGTCGACGCCCCATCCCCGGATCGACGCGACGCGGCGGCAGATCCCGAGTGCGGCGGCGCGCTCTACAGCCACATCGCCTACGATCGCCAGCTCGCGATCAAGCGCGAGGTGATCGCCGATGCGTTCTCGCGAATCGCGCGGGTGACGCTGCCGGCCGCCGTCTCCGTCGCGGCGTCGCGCGAGGACGGGTACCGCATGCGCGCGCGGCTGCACGTGCGCGGACGCCGCATCGGGTTCTTTCGCGAAGCGACGCACGACCTGTGCGAGGTCCGGCAGACGCGACAGCTGCTGCCGGCGTCCTGCGACCTGCTCGAGCGGTGGTCGGCCGCGCTGCAGTCGCTGGCGGTCGACGCGGTCCGCGAGCTGGAGCTCTCGGAGAACGTCGACGCGACCGAGCGCGCCATCGCGCTCGACCTCGATCGCCCGGTCGACGCCGGTGTCCTCGAGCGCCTGGCGTCGGACGAGGGACTGACCGGGCTGGTCGCACGCGGGACGGTGCGCGGGAGGCCGTACGTCACCGACCGATTCGAGGTGGACGGCGCGTCGCTCGAACTCCGGCGCGACGTGCGCGCGTTCTTCCAGGGCAACCGCTACCTGCTGCGCCCCCTCATCACGCACGTCGTCGGCCAGCTGAACGACGGCCCGGCCGTCGATCTCTACGCGGGCGTGGGGCTCTTCGCGGTTGCGGCGGCCGCGGCGAGGCGGTTGTCGGTCACCGCGGTCGAAGGGGACCGCTACGCGGCTGCCGACCTCGACGCGAACGGCTCGCGCGCGCCGGGCGTGCGCGCGGTCCACCAGTCGGTCGAAGCGTTCGTGCGCGGTGCGCCGCCCCGGCCGGACTCGGTGATCGTGGACCCGCCCCGCACCGGCATGTCGCGCGAAGCGCTCGACGGCGTGCTCGCGCTCGGCGCGCCGCGGATCGTCTACGTCTCGTGCGACGTCGCCACGCTCGCGCGCGACGCCCGGCGCTTCGTCGACGCCGGCTACGCGATTGCGCGGGTGGACGCGTTCGATCTCTTTCCGAACACGCCGCACGTCGAAACGATCGTGGTCCTCGACCGGCAGGCGTGAGACGCGGCGCCGGTGCTCAGATGCCCGGTCGCGCCGCCGCGTCGAGAAATCCCTCGAACAGCGGCCGGAACTCGCCGGTGCGCCAGAAGTTTTCCGGGTGCCACTGCACGCCGAGGCAGAACGGGAGAGCCGGATCTTCGATCGCTTCGACGACGCCGTCGGGCGCGGTCGCCGCGACGCGGAACCCCGGCGCGACCGACTTCACCGACTGGTGATGGCGGCTGTTCACCTCGCACGAGTCGCCGGTGATCCGATCGCCCAGCAGCCGCGACAAGAGCGAATCCTTCTCCACCCAGATCTCGTGCGCGAGCGTGTACGGCGCGTTGGGCGGGACGGCGAGGCTGTGCCTGACGCCTCCGCTGACGTCGGACGGGATGTCCTGCACGAGCGTGCCGCCGCACGCGACGTTCAGCACCTGCACGCCTCGGCAGATCGCGAAGACGGGCAGGCCGCGCGCGCGCGCCGCGCGCACCAGCGCGATCTCGAACTCGTCGCGCCCCGCCTCCGCCGGCACCGTCGCGGCATGCGCCGGCTCGCCGTATCGCGACGGCTCGACGTCGTCGCCGCCGGTCAGCATCAGTCCGTCGACGCCGTCGAGCGCCGCGTCGACCGCCATCGTCGCGTCGACGATGCGGACGTCGCCGCCGACGTGGAGGACGGCCTGCTTGTAGTCCTCCAGCTTGCGGCACGAGGTGATCGCGATGAGAGCCATAGATTCGGCGGTCCGGGCGCCGCCCTATATCCTGGTGAAGACGTGCCCTACATTCGAGAGGGCACTTCGATGCCCATCAAGTCCAGCGCGCGGGTGAGCTGCGATCGGACGTACGCGACGCCCGCGGCGCGCCAGCGTTTCCGGTCCGCCTGGTCTTCGTTCAGGATCGGATACTGGTGGTAGAACGCGTTGAACAGCTGCGCGACGCCGAACGTGTACTTCGCCAGGATCGAGAACTCGAGTCCGCGCACGACCTGTTCGACGATGTCGTCGAGCCGCGAGGCTTCGAAGACGACGGCCCAGAGGCTGTGCGCGCCGTCGTCGGCCAGTTCGTCGGGCGCGCTCGCGTCGAGCGCGCGCAGGACGTCGGCCTCGGTCAGCTGCTCGCGCTCCTGCAGCTTGTTGAAGATGTTGTTCGCCCGCACGACAGCATACTGCAGGTACGGCCCGGTCTCGCCCTCGAAACTGAGCGCCTCCTCCATGTCGAACACGATCAGCTTGCCGCGCGAGAACTTCAGCATGAAGTAGCGGATCGCGGCGACCGCGATCTGCGCGCCGACCGTCCGGCACTCGGCGGCCGAGAATTCCGGGTTGCGCTTCGCGACCTCCGCCGTCGCCTTCGCGGTCAGCACGTCGAGCAG
>Ga0070741_10014937_pt1 | contig 13303 bp, 16 predicted proteins | sample Coa_R1_4_FD_66440 | JGI IMG/M metagenome (GOLD analysis project Ga0070741, IMG submission 66440) | Surface soil microbial communities from Centralia Pennsylvania, which are recovering from an underground coalmine fire - Coalmine... | ecosystem: Environmental > Terrestrial > Soil > Unclassified ... | reverse complement strand
TTCATGTGGTCGATGTCGGACCCCAAGTCGGGCTCGGCTGCGCGGAGCGCCTCGAGATCGCTCAGGGCGCCCGCGACCCACTGCTCCTCGAATTGCGGTGCGTTGCGGCGCTCACGCTTCGCCACGTCGCTGTAGATCGTCGACTCGATCGCGTCGCGATAGGCAGCCTTCGCCGCGTTGACGTCGCCGGCTCCGAGCAGAGAGATCGCCAGCGAGTAGCGCGCCACCGGGTCGTGAGGGACGATCCCGATCGCGTCTCGCGCGTGGGCTGCAGCGCGGTGGAAGAGATCCGGCTGATCGTGCAGCGCGAGCGAGAACTCGGATCCGGCGAGCTGCTCCAGGACGAGGCCACTCTCGAGGCCGAGGTCGATGGCGCGTTCGAGGTCGGAGATGACGGTCTTCAGGTCTTGCGGCGAGATCAGGCTGGCCTGCACCTGCGGCGCGCTGCTCAGCCGTGCGTTGGCGCGGCCGAGGTATGCCCGCGCGAGGCCGGGCCAGGCGTCGATCGCCTTCGTGAAGTGATCGATGGAGCTCTGGAAGCCGGCCGCGTCGAAGCCGATCGTGCTGGTCTCGAGCGCGACCTGACCCTGCGAATACTCGGCGGCGGCCGAGTCCGGGATCCTCGTCGGCGAGGAGGCGGCGACGGTTCCGGCCCACGCGACGCCGGCGGCGAGGAGCACCCCTCCCGCCACGCCGAAGATGCCGAGGACGCGGCGGGGCATCGCGAGTGCGAAGCCGAACAGGTAGAGCGCGACCGCGAGCAGCGTGAGGATCGCCGTGTACTTCGTGGCGCGCCCCTCCCACGCCGAGTTCTGGTAGTTCGCCACATCCTGCAGCGCCTGGTAGCGGAGCGCGTCGGCGCTCGCCCGGGAGAACAACGCGCGAGGGAAGCGGCGATCGCGATTGGGGCCATCGCTGCTGTTGGGCGAGACCGGGGTCAGCTGCTGGCTCTTCACGGCCAGCCGCTGCCATCGCTCCTGGACAAGCCTGAGCAACGCCTTCTCGCCCGCTCCCGAGAAGACGCTCTGCTGAAACGCACTCCCGGCCTGCGTGCGTTGCTCCTCGGCCCGCAGGAACTCCTCGTAGTCGACCTTCGCCTGCTCCTGGGCCTGCAGGAGGCTCGCCATCGTCAGGGCGGAGCGCTTCTGCGCCGTCTGCGCCGCGTCGTTGCTCTTGCTGCTCGCGCGGACCTGCAGGAAGCCGACGACGGCGAGCGCAACCGTCGTCAGGCCGATCGCGATGGTGATGATCAGCTGGGCGCGCTCCGACGCCTTCGGCTCCACGCTCACAGCACGCCGATCTCCACGAGGGGCCAGAGGGCGGAGCCGGCAAGGAGCGCGAGCACTCCGGCCGCCGCGAAGTGATAGCGCCGACGGCTGGTCGCAAGGATCTCAGCGAGGGTCAGGAAGAACAACGCGAGGGCGAAGACGATCCCGACGCCGACGGTTCGCCGGTACTTCGCGTCCTCGTCGTTCGCTCTCTGCTGGGTCGCCTCGGGATGGAGCTGCTGGTAGACGACGTACTGCGTGAGCAGGTTGTTGATCGCCTGACGCCGGTCGTAGCCCACGGTGCCGTCTGCGGACACCTGCGGCGCCGCGGCGAAGAAGTAGTAGGCGGTCGTCCGGGCCAGCGCGGCCTGCCCCTGCGCCTGCTCGTCCAGGAGCGCCGCCACGTCCGGGTTGGAGGCGCGGAAGCGCTCGGCCTGCTCTCGCAGGATCCGCTCGGCCGAGACCTGCGCCTGATACGAGCCGACGCGACGAAGCTCCTCGCCGACGGCTGCCCGGGCGCTCGTCAGGATCTGTTGCCGAAGCAGGAACTCCTGCTGAGCCTGCTGGTCCAGATCCGACGACTTCGTCGAAGAGGTCGAAGCCGACCACGCCACCAGGGCGCCGAGCACTGACACGAGCACGATCAGCGCAGCGACGGCGAGACGGAACTTCGAAGGCGCTTCGTCCACGGCCAACCCTAACCCGATCCTCGCCGCGCCTGGTCACGCAGGCACGCACCCGGACACGGAACGGTTGTCCGCCCGGGCCAAGCGATGGGACCGAGCGGCCGCCTACCGGCCCAAGAGGGAAACTGGCGACTCTGGTGAAACGTGGCTGCTCATCCTCGCCGCTCGGCGCTGCCGCGGTTGCGCGCATCCATGCGAGCTTCGCCCGCCAGGGCGCAATGGCGACGCTTGGAGCCGCGCTGGCCGACGTCGCCGCCGGCCGCGTCGTCATCAAGCTGCCGATCGAGCCGCGCCTGTCGCAGCAGCACGGCTACCTCCACGCGGGCATCGTCGCCGCCGCGCTCGACAGTGCCTGCGGCTACGCGGCGATGACACTGCTGCCCGACGACGCAGAGGTGCTGACGGTCGAGTTCAAGGTCAACCTGCTGGCGCCGGCCAGCGGCGACAGCCTCACCGCAGAGGGCGAGGTCGTGCGTGCCGGGCGCACGTTGACCGTCTGCCGCGGCGACGCGTTCGCGGTGGGCGCGGGGCGCGTTCACGTGGCGACGATGCTGGCGACGATCATCGGCCGGCTCGCCGGGTGACGCCTTCCGCCGCGCGAGCCAGTTGCACAACCGTTTCTCTCGAGCGCCTGGTCGCGTCAGTCAGGCGCGGGCAAGGCTTCAGGGCGTGCCGTTGAACTCGACGTCCTTGGTCTCGATCGTGCCGGCCGTTCGCCCCGGCGCGCTCTGGTATTTCCAGTACAGGTTCGTTTGGGCGATGACCTGGTCCGGTGGCGGCGCCCCCCAGGCCGTCTGGTCCTCGGTCGTGTGGGCGTCGCTGACGAGCGCTTCGTCGTCGCCCGGCGCTAGGCCGGGGACGATCAGCCAGCCGTCGCTCCCTTTCACGAGGTGCTCGTCGGAATGCTGGACCCAGGCAACCGGGACCCGTTCCCGGCGTGCCTTCTCGACGAGGCCGCTGATGCTCTCAACGACCGCATCGCGCTCGTGAGCGCCCCCGACGGCACCGTTCTGCACGTCGACGACGAGGAGCGCGGTGTTCGGCCGGTCCTCGAGCGTGGTCACAGTCCTCCTTCTCGCTTCGCCAATGCCGTCACCGGAGCATGCCAGCTCAGGAGCGCCGGCTGGCCACGCGCAGCCTGTTTCCGTCCGGGTCTTCGAGGTCGCACTCGCGTCCGGCAAGCCCTTCCTCGTCGACAGGAACGCCGAACTCCGCGGAGACCGCGTCGATGTCGCTCACGTAGAGATGGATGAGGCTGCTCGGCGGCGCGTCGCCCGTGTGTTCCGAGAGGTACAGGCGGACTCGTCCGCGCGCGACGGAGACGAACCAGGGGAAGCCGGGCTCGAACTGGTGCTCCCATTCCTTGCGAAACCCGAGCCGCTCGTACCAGCGAACGGCCCGCAACGCGTCCACGACACGGAGAACCGGGGCAACCTCCTCGTCCACGCCGAGAGCCTAGATGCGTGACCGGAAAATCGCGCCCCTAGCGGGGATGGCTCAGACCAAGCCTGGCGCCGCGATCCTTCGCGGTGCGTATTGGATTACGGGCCGCGAACGAGCGTGGCGAGCCGGCGCTGCGTCTGAGCAACCGGCCACGGCCGCGCGATTTTCCGGTCATGCATCTAGGCGACGCGCGCCACGGGCTCGGTCTCCCGCGCGATGACCTGCTCGAGAGCGGCGACACAACGGCTGTCGAACGCCGTCCCGGTCTCCTTACGGAGAAGCGCGATCGCCTGCTCGTGCGTCCAGGCGGGTCGGTAGACGCGGCGGGAGACGAGGGCGTCGTAGACGTCGCAGACCGTGAGGACCCGCGTGTCGAGGTCGAGTGACTCGGCAGACAGCGCGCGCGGGTAGCCGGTTCCGTCCAGGCGCTCGTGGTGGTCTCGCACGAGGCGGCGGACGGCCTCCGAGAAGCCGCCGAGCTCGTTGAGCAGCCGGTGTCCCCATTCGGGGTGCTTGCGCACGACGGCGTACTCGTCGTCGTCGAGCGCGGCCGGCTTCTTGAGGATCGTGTCGGGGACTGACAGCTTGCCGATGTCGTGAACCAGGCCGCCGATCGCAAGCGCGCGCAACCGGTTCCGAGAGAGTCCGAGCACCTCGCCCGCCTGGACTGCGCGCAGCGCGACGCGGCGTGTGTGCCGCTCGGTGTACTCGTCCTTCTCGGCCAGGCGCACCATCAGGGCGCGGACGTGCGACCCAAGGAAGGAGTCCTCGGCGGCGACGAGCTCGGCGGCGCAGAGGTCGCCGCTGAGCGGTCGCGATTGGGCGGCGCGCGCCAGGTCGATCGCGACGGCGACGCCGATGAGCAGGATGCCGTCCAGCTCGAGCTCGTGGCCCATCCACCAGCCGAGCTGGGTGTAGTCCATCGTCAGGGCAGGCACGAGCGCCGTCGCCAGCCAGACGATGCCGACGGCCACCGCGAGGTCGAGCCCGCGGCGGGTGAGCAGGAACGTGCGCAGCGCGCGCAGCGCGAGCAGGCCGTAGACGGCGAGGCCGCTGGCGAGGAGTGACACCGCGATCGGGCTGTTCGGCTCCGGGACCGCAGGCACGATGCTCGGGAAGACGATCGCCGACGTCCCGAGCGCGAGCACCGCGGCGATCAGGACCCCCTGGAGGACGAGCAGGGGCTTGACGCCTCGCAGAAAGCGGGGCAGCGGGAACGCCGACAACGCCAGGATCGCACCACCGACCGGAAGCGTGGCGCCGCCGGTGAACGCGACGACGCCGTTCGAGCCGACGAGGATGCCCGGCGTGGCAAAGCCGTGGAGCGCAAGCAGGCTCGCCATCACGGCGAAGGCACTGCCGATCCGGACGGTACGCGTGTCGCTCCGGCGAGCCCCGATGACGGTCAGGCCGACCGCGGCCGCTGCCGCGAGCAGGGCGCTGGAACCGACCGACCAGAAGTGAATCTTCCCCGTGAGGTGAACCTTGACGCCGCCAAGAGCGAGGTCGAGGGCGGCCGGGAGAGCCGCCGCGGCGGCCCCGAAGAGGAGCGCAGGCAGGAGGCGCTCTCTAAGCGCGATACGCACAAAGTCCGGTTTCGGCAGCCCGCGGCTCCTTCTTGAGGCCCGGCCCGGTCCGAGCGACACCTGCGATCGGGGGTAGGCTCACTGGCCCAGCGATCGAGGAGGCCGACGTGAAGGTGGTCCATTGCCCGTGTGGCAAGAACATCGAAGGCGAGACCGACGACGCCCTGGTCGAGAACGTCGAGAAGCACATCGCCGACGAGCACCCCGACCAGGTCGGCAAGTACTCGAGAGAGCAGATCCTCCAGATGGCGCACGAGCACTGAGCGGGCCGGCGCCGGACGCCGCGACGAGCGTCGACGTCATCCGGAGCCCGGAAGCGCGCGCGCAAGCTCCTCGCGGGATCGGATGGCGAGCTTCCGGCCTGCTTCGAAACCACTTCGAGCAGCGCGTCCACGTGCGGCATCGGCTCGACCGCTACGCCGCCGGCCGGCACCTGGAGTTCGACGACGACGGCCCGGCCGCGATCGCCGAGGACGTCGGCCGCGACGTCGACTACCTGCCGGTGGAGCCGGGGGCGCGGCGCGGGCCGCGGCGCTCAACGCCGAAATCCTCTCCTGACGTCCCTCGAACGGCGCCGGCGAGACCACGATCCGGGTTAGGTCACCGCCTCGCTGGAAATACTGCATCGCCGACGCGCGGAAAACCCTTCGTGAGCAGGCCAGAAGCGACCCGAACCAATTCCCCCGAAAGGGTGACAAGAATCCGCAATTTGCGGGGTCCTACCGAGTGCACGGTGATTCTGTCCGAGACCCCGACTTGAAAGGACTCGTCATGAACGAGGAGACGGGCACCGACCTTCGCAGCATCGGCGCAAACGCCGTTGCCGTCCACGAAGTCGCCGCCGAGCGGCGGATCGGCGCGCGCAGGCTGATCGAAGACGCAATCGCGTCGCGAGGCGACCTGCCCTGGCTCTCGCTTCGCGAGCGCGACGTCCTCAACCTGGTCGCGAGAGGCCTCTCAGACAAGGAGATCGCCACGCAGATGGGGGTCTCCACGGCCACGGTCAACACGCATCTACGGCATGTCTACGCCAAGCTGCGCGCGAACAACCGGGCCCACGCGGTTGCGATCGCGCTGCGCTACGGCGTCCTGACGCTGCAGCTCGGGAGCTGACCCGCGCGACCCAGGGCGCCCGGTGTCCCTCGTTCTCGCTACTGCATACGCGTACACAAAAGGGGTCATTCGGACCGGTATGACGGCGTTCGATACAACCTTGGATGGCGGTCTCGCTTCACGCACGGTGGGCGGAGAGGAGAGACGATCTACCGAGCGCGCCGCAGCCCGAGCGCCGCGAGCCATTCCGGCTCCTGGCGGTTTGCGACGACCAGTCGCTTCAGCTGCTCCTCCGCGCGTCCTTCCACCTGATCGACGTCGACCTCTGCGAGGCATGCCGCGTGAGTCAGGCGTGGCGGCACATCGTGGTGCAAGCGCCTGATCTGATCGTGCTCGACGCAAAGCTCGACGACGCGGGCTCGTTCGCGGCTGCGGTGCGCTCCGGAGCCGCGACCTGGGGCGGTCAGGTGCCGGTGCTCGTCATCGGAAAGCCGTCGGGCACCTGGGCGACCGTCGACAGGGTGCTCGACAGGCCGTGCGAGCCGTTCGACCTGCTGGGAGCGGCCGCGGCGGTCGCACCCGACCTCTACGTCGCTCCGCCTGCGGCAGTCGAGCTCGAGATGAACGAGAAGCTCCTGCTCGCGAACTTCGATCTCTCCCGTCTCGTCGAGTCGGAGCGGACCCTCCATCAGGTCGAGCAGCAACGATGTCAGGCGGAGACCGTCGCCGCGCTGTCGCGCGCGCTCCTGTTCCGAGACGAGCAGACCGCGGCTCATTGTCGGCGAGTCCAGCGCTACGCCCGCGAGCTCGCGCGCGAGCGCGAACCACAGCTCCTCGAGGACCCGAGCCTCGTCCCCGGCTTCCTCCTGCACGACATCGGCAAGCTGGTCGTCCCCGAGGCCGTGCTCAAGAAGTCGAGTCCCCTGACCACGAGCGAGTGGGCGATCATGAAGCAGCACACGGCCCTCGGGGAGGCGCTGCTCCACGGGGTCACCGCGCTCCGCGGAGCGGGTCTCGAGGTCGTTCGCTCACATCACGAGCACTGGGACGGCAGCGGCTATCCCGACGGTCTGGCCGCCGAGGCGATTCCCCTCAGCGCCCGGATCTTCGCCGTCGCCGACGCGCTCGACGCGCTCACGAACGACCGACCGTACCGCCGCGCGCTTCGCTGGGAGGACGCGCTGCGGGAGATCACCGCCTGTTCGGGCAGTCAGTTCGATCCCTCCGTCGTCGCCGCGCTGACGCGGATCGAGCGGAGGCTGCACCGTCAGACGACCGCAGTGGAACGACCGCGCGCCCGGCGCGCCGTCGGCAGGGGCATTCCGGTGCTGCGGAGGAGAGCATGAGATGGACGCTGCGACGAAGGCCGCCATCCTGAGCCGTTACGAAAGCCACGTCGCGCGTTTCGAGCGCGCTGCCGAGGACCGGCGGCGCCGCGGCTTCGACGCCGACGGCGGGCGCGACGACCGAGGTCCCTGGTTGCCTCAGCGCCCCGGGGCCGAGAGCTTCACTCCGAGCGAGAAGGCGGTGCTGACGCTGATCGCCCGCGGCTTCACCGATAGCGAGATCGGCAACCTGGTCGGGATCTCGCCGAACACCGTCAAGGCGCACGTTCGGCACGTGCTGGCCAAGCTCAACGCACGCAACCGGGCACATGCCGTCGCCCTCGCGGTCGAGTACGAGGTCCTGAAGCCGCCGTACTCGCTGCGGCTGCGCGGCTACGAGCGCCGCGTCGGGATCGGCGGCCCGGAGAAGCAGGATGAAGGAAGTTGAACGCAGCTGGGAGATCGTCGACGCAGTAGCTCGGTCGCCTCTCCTCAGCAGCGCTGAGGTCGAGCCCGGAATCGACCTCGCCGCGGTCGAACGCGCGCTTCTGGCAACCGACTGTGTCACCGCCTCCGACTGCGAACGGCTCGTCCTCGCCACCCGCGAGCTGGCGAGGACCTACCGTCGTCTCGCAGGCGGCGCGTCGTCGTAGCAGCCCGCCGCGCTACTCCTCGTCCGCCGGCTCGAACTCGAGCGCGAGCGAGTTCATGCAGTAGCGAAGGCCGGTCGGGTGTGGGCCGTCGGGGAAGACGTGGCCGAGGTGCGAGTCGCACGCCGCGCAGCGCGCCTCGACGCGGCGCATGCCGTGGCTCGTGTCGACCTCCTCCTCGATCGCCTCCTCCGACGCGGGCGCGAAGAAGCTCGGCCAGCCCGAGCCCGACTCGAACTTCGTCTCGCTCGAGAAGAGCTCGGCGCCGCATCCCGCGCAGCGGTAGACGCCATCGCCGTGGGGCGCGAGGAGATCGCCGCTCCAGGGCGGCTCGGTCGCCGCGCAACGGAGGACGGCGTAGCGATCCGGATCGAGCTCGCGGCGCCACTCCTCGTCGGTCTTGCGCACCTTCTCCGTCACTCGGCCACCTCCGCGTGGATTCGCTGCTTCGCTCGCTTGAGCGTTCCGCCCTCGCGGCCGTGCCGGGCCGCCACGATCTCCGCGAGGATCGAGAGCGCCGTCTCCGGCTGCGACTCCGCACCGATGTCCAGCCCGCACGGCCCGTGGATCCGCCCGAGCTCAGCCTCGTCGACCCCCGCCTCGAGCAGCCGCTCGCGGCGGCGCTCCTGGTTCCGCCGGGAGCCGAGCGCGCCGATGTAGAACGCATCGGTCTCGAGCGCCGCCTTCAGCATCGGCACGTCGAACTTGTCGTCGTGCGTCAGGACGACGATCGCCGTCGCATGATCGGGCTCGACCTCGGCGAGCGTCTCCTCCGGCCACTTGACGATGATCTCGTCGGCGCTCGGGATCCGCTCCCGGGTCGCGAACTTCCCGCGCGCGTCGCCCACGATCGCGCGCCAACCGATCAGCCTCGCCGCGGCGCAGAGCGCCTCCGCCGTGTCGACCGCGCCGTACACGACCAGGCGCGGCGGCGGCGCGTAGACCTCGGCGAACACGCGCAGATCGCCGTGCTCGAGGATCACGTTCCGGTGCGCGCGGATCAGCTCCGCGGCCTGACCGGCGAGCTCTTCGGGGATGCCGTCCCCGACCCGCTCGCCGCTCTCGAGCACCAGCATGTGCGCGCCGGCCGCCTCGCCCTCGATCGCCGTGAAGAGGACTGCGCGCTCCTCGCGCTCGATCGTCTCGAGCAGTCGCTTCGTGACAGGCATGCCCGAACGCTACCCCGCGAGCCGCGCGAACCGCGGATCCTCGCGAACCGCGTCGAAGTCGGAGTCCTCGCGCGCGTACGCGGCCATCCTCGGGTCCAGGTCGACGGAGCGCTCGAGGCGGTCGATCGCCTCCTCGTGCCGACCCGCCAGGCTGAGCAGGCAGGCGAGGTTGAAGAGCACGCCGGGATCGTCCGGAAACCGCTCGAGCACGGTGCCGTAGCGGTCCGCCGCCTCCTCGTAGCGCCGCTCCTCGTAAAGCGGGGAGATTCCCAGCACGCTCCATTCCTCCCAAGCGGACGGCGCGAAGGGCTTGCCCGGCTCGCCGCCGACGGCCAGAACGACCGTGTTGGGCTCGGCCGCGACCGCGCTGCGGCTGGCCTCGGGGCGGGCGAAGACGAGCGTGCCCGGGGGCGCGTCGATTTCCTCGCCCTCGACCGTGAAGGTGGCGCGTCCGCGGACCACGAGATACAGCTCCTCGTGCCCCTCGACGAGCTCGTCGTGCTCGCCGATCACACGGTCGCCCACTGCCACGCCGCACATCGCGTTCACACCGAAGGCCTCGATCCCGAGCCGCCTCCGGATCAAGGCCGTGCCGCGGTCCCACTCGAGCTCGTCCAGCGAGGTGACCTTCCAGCGGTCGCTCATTCCGGCGAAATCTAGCCGCGCGAAAGCTGGGGACACGGGGGCCGGCATCTGGCGCGCGGAGATCGTCGCATCGCTCTCACTCGAGACCGACCTCGCGATGGGCCAGCCGCTCGAGACCTGTCTCGGCATCTGGACGTTCGACGAGACCGTGCCAGCGTGCCGGCGCCCTCTACTCCTCCAGCCGCTCGACGAAGACGTCGATCTCGCCGCCGCAGGGGAGGCCGACCGACCATGCCTCCTCGTCGGCGATTCCGTACGAGAGCAGCTTCGGCTGGCCCGTCGCGAGCACCTCGCGCGCGTTCTCGTAGACGTCCGACTCGACGCAGCCGCCCGAGACGGAGCCGGCAAGCTCGCCCGACTCCGAGACTGCGAGCTTCGCCCCGACCGGCCTCGGCGCCGAGCGGCGCGTCGCGACGACCGTCGCGATCGCGATCTTCTCGCCCCGCGCCCGCCAGCGCTCGATGTCCTCCAGGATCTCCTTCACGCTGCATGCCTCCTCTCGATGCCGGCCAGCACCCCGGCGAGCTCCTCGAGGCTCGCGAGGTTCTGGCCCGGAAGAAAACGATCGACGTAGGGCAGGGCTGCCCGCATCCCGCCCGCGAGCGGCTGGTACTCCGGGTGGCCCTTGAGCGGGTTGACCCAGACGACCGCGTAGGCCTGCCGCGCGAGCCGCGCCATCTCGCGGCCGACCATCGCCGCGTCGTCGCGCTCCCAGCCGTCCGAGACGATCACGACAACGGCACCGCGAGTCAGGGCGCGTCTCCCCCACTCGTCGTTGAACGCCTTGAGCGACGCACCGATGCGCGTTCCGCCCGACCAGTCGGAGACCCGCCTCGACGCCTCCTCGAGTGCCCGTTCCGGGTCCCTCCCCTCGAGCTCGGGCGTCAGGCGCGTCAGCCGCGTGCCGAACGCGAAGGCCTCGACGCCGCGGCCCGACCCGACGAGCGCGTGCACGAACAGGAGGAGCGCGCGCGAGTACGCCTCCATCGAGCCGGAGACGTCGCAGAGCACGACCACCTTCCGCGGCACCTCGACGCGGCGCCTGAACGCCCGCTCGATCGGATCGCCGCCGGTGCCGAGCGATTCGCGAACGAGCCGGCGGAGGTCGAGCTGGCGCCCGCGGTGATGCGCTCGCAGGCGGCGAGAGCGGCGGCGCGGACGTGCGCAGGCGAGCTCCGCGATCAGCTCGCGCACGCGCGCGAACTCGGGCTTCGTCAGCTCGGCGAAGTCGCGGTCGCGCAGGATCTCCTCGTAGCTGAATCCGGCCTTCGACTCGTCCTCGCCGGCCGCCTCGCCGCCCTGCCCCTCGCCGGCCCGCCGAACGAGGCGCATCGTGTGCCCGGGCGGCTCCGAGCGGTGCTCGAGCGCGAACGGCGCGCGCAGGAACCAGGCGGCGAAGGCCCGGTCGAACGCGTCGAGGTCCTCCGCGCGTGCGACGAGCGTCTGACGGAGCGTCCAGTAGACGTCGTCCTGCAGCGTGAGGTCGACGTGGTCGAGCCCGGTCAGCGCGTCGGCAACCCGCCCTGGCCCCACTTCGAGCCCCGCCTCGCGCAGGACCCGCCCGAACGTCACCACGTGCCGCGTGACGGCGTCAGCGGGCAGCGCGCGCCTCCTCGACGAGCCCTGCCAGCGTCTCGTCGCGGACGGCGAGCAGGTCCTCGTGGTACTTCAGCACGGACCCGAGCGTCTGCTCGACGAGCTCCGCGTCGAGCTCCTGCCGGCCGAGCGCGGCGAGCGCGTGCGCCCAGTCGATCGTCTCGGCGACGCCCGGCGGCTTCGCGAGGTCGAGCCGGCGCAGCCCCTGGACGAACGCCGCCGCCTGCGCAGCAAGCCGCTCCGGCACGTCGGGCACGCGCAGCCGGACGATCTCGATCTCTCGCTCGAGCGCCGGGTGCCCGATCCAGTGGTAGAGGCAGCGGCGCTTGAGCGCGTCGTGGAGCTCGCGCGTGCGATTCGAGGTGAGGACGACTGCGGGCTTGTGCTCGGCGGCGCTGATCGTCCCGATCTCCGGGATCGTGATCTGGAAGTCGGAGAGCACCTCGAGCAGGAAGGCCTCGAACTCCTCGTCGGCGCGGTCGATCTCGTCGATCAGGAGGACGACGCGCTCGGGGCTCTCGATCGCCTCCAGCAGCGGCCGGCGGATCAGGAACTCCGGCCCGAACAGCTCCTCCTCGGAGACCGTCCCCTCCTGCGCCGCCCGGATGTGGAGGAGCTGGCGCGAGTAGTTCCACTCGTAGACGGCGTGCGCGACGTCGAGACCCTCGTAGCACTGGAGGCGGATCAGGCGCGCGTCGAGGATGCGCGAGAGCGCCTTCGCGGCCTCGGTCTTGCCGACGCCGGCCTCGCCCTCGAGGAGCAGCGGCTTCTCGAGCCTGAGCGAGAGGAAGAGCGCCGTCGCGAGCCCGCGGTCAGGCAGGTACGAGGACGCGTGGAGCGCGTCCTGGAGCTCGTCGATCGTGGACGGAAGCATCTCCTTGGAGTAACTCTAGGGCCCGCGACGCGGGTGCGGTCAGCTCGACGGCCGCCGCAGGAGCCGCACCGGTCCCCTCGGCTGCCACAGGACGTAGCCCGCGCCCTGCGCGATCAGCGTCCCGGGGACGTTCCAGGCGCTCGCCGCGACGACGTACGGCGGCGAGACCGGCAGCCCGCCGACCAGGAGCCGACCGCCGGGCCCCACATGCGCGACGGGAGCGTCGATCGGCCCGTAAACCGGGGCGGGCCCGATCCTGACGACCGAGTCGATGCGGCGGTTCCAGAAGACGTTCGTCCAGACCGGACCGCCGCCGCTCCAGGCCGCCTCGCCGCTGTAGACGAAGAGGACCGGCCCCTTCGCGAAGCGGTCGATCCAGCGGCGATCCTGCCCGACCATCACGCGCTCGTAGCCGCGCGCCTGGCGCTCGACGAAGCGGCTCGCGGAGACGGAGCCGGCGACGAGCAGCGCGCCGGCGACGACCGGCAGCGCCCAGACGACCCGGCGGGGGACGAGCGCCAGCGCCGCGAGAAGCGCCGCGCCGGCGAGCGCCAGGCCAAGCCGGACGTGGCCGCCGAAGGCGTCGCGGACGAGGACGGTGGAGGGCGCGTCCGGAGCGGCTGCCTCGCCGAAGAACCGCGAGGGCAGGACCGCGAGGAGCACGAGAGCCGCCGCCCCCGCGAGCCCGGTCACGGCGCGTGGTCTCGGCGCACCGCGGTCGAGCCAGAGCGCCAGCGCGAGGAAGCAGAGCGGCGCGAGCGCAAGCAGGTACCGCTCGCCGAGCCGGCCCAGGTTGCGCGAGGCGAACAGGCCGACCTCGGCGACGAGGCCGGCGGCGCACGCCGTCGTCACGGCGAGGAAGCCCCGCACGCCGGGCGTCTCCGCCCTCCCCCGGGCGACGAGCAGCGCGAGCGCGACCACCGCGAAGACGCCGGTCGCGAGCACGAGGTCGCCGACGTGGTAGAGCGCGAACTTCACGACCGAGCCGGCGTGGTAGGAGCCCTGCGC
>Ga0070741_10014936_pt1 | contig 13303 bp, 13 predicted proteins | sample Coa_R1_4_FD_66440 | JGI IMG/M metagenome (GOLD analysis project Ga0070741, IMG submission 66440) | Surface soil microbial communities from Centralia Pennsylvania, which are recovering from an underground coalmine fire - Coalmine... | ecosystem: Environmental > Terrestrial > Soil > Unclassified ... | reverse complement strand
CAAACTGCTCCAGGAGGAACCAGCAGCGAATAGGCGCCAGTATCAGCGACACGCACCTCAAAAGACGCCGATGCGCGATCTTGCCTTACCGCATATTGAGGGCTGACTCAAAGAAAATGAGTGGCTAGAGCGGTGGGCCCCCAAGCAACGCTGGACCGCGCACCGCATGTGGACAGAGTTGCGTCAGCTCGGGATCGAGATCGGGGAATCGACGGTGCGCCTGTATGTTCAGGAGAAACGCACCCCAGCGAAACCGGCCTTTGTGCCATTAACGTTTACGCCAGGCGAGCGGGCAGAGTTTGACTTTGGCGAAGCGATGGTCAAACTCCAGGGCCAGCCGATCAAAGTCCCGTTTCTGGCAGGGCGCCTGAGGTTTTCGGGAGCCATGTTTGTGGAGTGCTTCCCTACGCAACGGCAAGAAGCCTTTTTGGTCGGCCAGTGTCATGCCTTTGAATTCTGGGGTGGAGTCCCGCGCATGGTGGTCTACGATAACCTCAAGCCAGCCGTGCTTCAAATCCTGCAAGGGCATAGCCGACGCGAGCACGAGGTATTTCTCCATTTCCATAGCGTCTATCGGTTTGAAGCGCTTTTCGCCAATGTCCACGCCGGGTGGGAGAAAGGCAGCGTCGAGAATCTCGTTGGATATGCGCGACGGAATTACTTCGTGCCACTTCCAGAGGGCACCAACCTGGAAACCATCAACGCGGGCCTGCGCGAGAACTGTCATGCCGACCAGCAACGGATCATGGCGGGTCGCACAGAGCCAATTGAAAAGCGGTTGGCGTTTGAGCGGACGCAGCTGGGGCCACTGCCGGCCCATGCACCGGAGATCGGACCAGTAGCGGAGGTGCTCGTCCATTCGACGGGACGCGTGCGCTTTCAGACCAATGATTACTCTGTGCCTATCCAGTATGCATATCGCCGTGTCACGTTAAAAGCCGATCCGTTCCGCGTCCGTTTGTATGCGGGGTCCGAGCTAGTGGCCGATCATCCCCGGTGCTACGACAAGCGCCAGGCCATCGAAGATTGGCGCCATTACCTTCCGCTGCTGTTGCAGAAATCGTTTGCGGTTCCCTTTGCGTCAGTGCTGCGCCATGCAGATCTGCCAGCCAGCTTTGAGGCGGCGCGCCAGGACCTGGTAGCCCGCCGCTCAGATGGCAACCGCGAGTTTGTGCGTTTGTTGGAGTTGTGTCTGACCCATTCCGTTGAAGCCGTTGAGGCCGCGCTCGCTCTAGCACGCGGGCAAGGCGGATGGAGTGCCGATACCGTGCGCCATCTGCTCACATGGGCTGCCGAACCGGCTGCCACTCCTGCGCTTGACCCAGCTCGCTATCCGGCGTATCAGCAGGCGGGGGCTTCGCCCAATCTGTCCGTCTATGATCAATTGTTGGAGACGCGGCCATGACTGATGAGCTCTCTCGCACCATTGTCAGCACCTACCTCAAGCAATTGCGGCTTACCCGGATGGCGACCGATTGTGAAGCCATGGTTCGTGAAGCAGAAGAGCGGGGACTGGGGTATCTGGGCTTTTTGCAAGCCCTGCTTGAAGGGGAACTGGCTCATCGGCAGGAGCAGCAGTTGCGCCAACGGCTCAAAGCCGCCGCCTTTCCCTACCAGAAACGTCTGGAGGACTTTGATTTCTCGCTGATCCCCTGCGTTTCCAAGGTCCGACTGCTGGAGTTGGCTCAGGGGGCGTTTCTAGCCAACCATGACAATGTGCTCTTCATTGGTCCAAGCGGCATTGGGAAAACCCATTTATTGATGGGGTTGGGAAGATCCCTGTGTCTGGCTGGCTATCGGGTACTGTTTCGAACAGCGGTCACGCTGGCCACCGAGTTGGAACTCGCTCACAAGGAGTTGCAGTTGCCTCGACTGCTGGCCAGCTATCGTCGCTTTGATCTGATCTTAGTCGATGAACTGGGCTACCTGCCTTTTGCCAAACAAACGGCTGAGCTGCTCTTCCAATTTTTTAGCGACCGCTACGAACGTGCGAGCGTGGCCCTGACTTCAAATCTTGCCTTTGCCCAATGGACACAAGTCTTTGGCAATGAGCAAATGACAGCCGCGCTCTTGGATCGGCTGGTTCATCGCAGCCACATTCTTACGATGGAGGGCGAGAGCTTCCGCTTTCGCCAGAGTTTTCAGAAACAGGACCCCGTGTCCTGACGAGTGAAAGGGGAAAAGGTGGCTCAGTTTTGCTACAGCGTGTGGCTCACTATCCTCTTGACGTTTACAAATATCAATGAGAACTATTCAGTATTTTGAGAAGGAAGGCCAACCAATGGCAACACATCATCCGCTCGCTCCAAATTTCCCTCTTTTCAATATGCCAGCATCACCAGCTTCACCAGCTTCACCATACATTTTCATTGTGGAAGAGAATCTTCGTATTGCCCATATGATCACGTCGGTGCTTACAATCGCTGGCTACCATTATTCAGTAGGAGAACTCACAGCACTTTCTTATGAACATCCACCAACGCTGATCCTGCTTGATCTGAGTATTCTCTCGAAAGCTAAGAGCAAGGCGCTTCCAGATGTGGAGGCCCAATACTCCTCTAGAGGCGTTGTACCTCCGCCTCCCATCATTGTCATGACTACCAGTTCGATCATACAAAAAGAAGTGGAGACGATGGGGTACCGAGTACTGCTGAAACCATTCCATGTAAAGGAGCTTCGCCAGGCAATTCATGAAGCTCTCTCTGCCAGGATGATCCTCGCCTAGATCATCCGCAATCTACTCTAAAAGCAGAGTCTAGTACTTTAAGGCGGAAATAAGTTGGTAGTATACTGGGTTGAGAACCAGAACAAGAAGGAGACCCAGTGATGCGAGGCCCGAAACCGGACCCTTTGAGCTTAAGTGAAGCCGAACAGAGAGAATCGGAGCGTCTGGTGCGACGCCATCATACCGGCCAACAGGTCGCTTTGAGAGGGCGCATCATCCTGGAAACCCATGCAGGCAAGAATAACAGCCAGATCGCGCGTGAACTGGGCGTGAGCGTGGAGACGGTGCGCGCCTGGCGCGCACGCTGGTTGGCCTTGCAGTCGGTTGCTGCATCTGACCTCTCGGTGCAGGAGCGACTCCGTGATGCCCCGCGCCCTGGTAGGAAAAGCCAGATCACGGCTGAGCAAACGTGCCAGTTGATCGCGATGGTCTGTGAAGTGCCATCTGAGCGTCCGATCAGCCAATGGACCGGACGCGAAATTGCTGATGAGGTGATGCGACGTGGCATCATCCAACAGATCTCGCCACGTCATGCCGCTCGGCTGCTGAAAAAGGGGATCTCAAGCTCCATCTGATCCGTTACTGGTTGACACCCCCTGACGATCCGCAGCGAGAGGAAACGATCAAACAGGTATGTACGGTCTATGAGCAAGCTCCCGGGCGGGCTGAGCAGGGAGAACGAACGGTGAGCACCGATGAGTTGACCAGAGTCCAGGCGCTTGAACGCAAACATTCTGGTTTGCCTTTGGCTCCTGGAAAGGTCGAGCGGCGAGAATTTGAGTATGTGCGGCACGGCACATGCTCGTTCATCACGAGCCGTGGTGTCGTGACCGGCCAGATTGTGGCTCCCGCCTGCGGACCCACCCGTACCGAAGCTGATTTCCTGGCGCATCTCAAGCCGTCGTCGCGACGCAGCCTCAGGCCACCCGCTGGCATGTGGTCTGTGATCAATTGAACACGCATCAATCCGAGTCTCTGGTTCGCTGGATGGCGGGTCTGTCGGGCATCGAAGAGGATCTGGGTATCAAAGGGGAGAGCAACATTCTGGCCTCGATGGGTAGCCGCGCAGCCTTTCTCTCTGATCCCGGTCACAAGGTGGTGTTCCATTACACTCCTAAACATAGTTCCTGGCTGAACCAGATCGAAATTTGGTTGAGTATTCTGGGGCGCAAGCTGCTCAAACGGGGCTCGTTCCTCTCCGTTGAAGATCTACAAGCCAGGGTCTTCGCCTTTATCGACTATTACAATCGTACGATGGCTCAGCCTTTCAAGTGGACCTATCAAGGAAAAGCTTTGACAGTTTAAGGGTCCAAAAACGCTGCATTTCTGTGTACGAGCTTTTCTTGCTGCTTCATCGGATTTTACCGGTAGGTCTGTCATGTCAGGCAATAATCGAGACGGTTTCCAGGAGTTGTTCTCCGAGGGTCTGATCACCATCGATGAACGTCTGTGCTCTTGCCTGATCTTTGCTTATCCCTTTGGTAAAGAGCCTCCAGCAGGTTTCCTGGTCCATCGTTACTACCGTGCCGACTGGGAGTTCGATCTCTTGAAAGAGGGACCAGCTGTTCGCTTCTCCGAGCAGATACCAGACATCGCCAGCCTCTCCAGTCACGACGAACTTGAGCACGGTTGTCTCGGCGACGGGAACATCTCGGTAGGTGTGAGGCAGTGCTCTCACAAAGGTATCAAGGACGGGATAAAAAAACGCTTTCTCTTTGAAGCCTGGTTTCTGAACCGCATCTCGGATCTGTTGTTGATGAAGCCATCTTTCGGTATATTCTCTGGCGACATCCAGCCATACTGGAGCAGGATCTGGCCCTGCCCAACTCACCACCCCGTTCATCGCCATGAGATCGAGGGATTGCAGATACTCGTACAATTGCTGTCCAGTGCGTTCTAAGAGATCAGCAAGTAGCTTTGGGCTGATGCGTGCGGTTGCTTTCACCCACGCTTCATTGGCGTCATTAATGTTTGTTACGAGATTCCCCCATTCACGCAGATCCTTGTTGCGAAAGAAAGGATTGCTGAACTGATCTCTTGCCCCAGAAAGATAGCCAATGTCATCCCCTAAGAGATGCAGTCCGATGTCCTTGACCGTCCACCCAGGACAAATGGTTGGCTTCTCCCACTCGTCGAGTTGAAGCTCAGAAAAGAGCTTCAATAACTGCTTTCGCTCTTGTGGGAAGAGATCGAGAACCATGATCGGTTGAACGTGTTGCATGATGCTTCTCACTCTGATTTCGCGCACTTGTTACGGGAGGTTGTCTTCCTCCACAACACCATTCTTGTGACAGCTCACTTGTGACCCTCTCCATTGGGCGTTCTGTGGTACCCATTGATTCTTTCCGCTTTTTTTCTGCTGTCGCCTCATTTTACTACAAAAGGATTTCCGCCTCAATGTACTAGCTTCCGTTCCGTTTCTTACTATCTGGCTTGCACCTTTTTGTATTGTACCAGACCATAGATAACATTCTGACACCGATTGAGAGCCATATAGCTATGGTTCTCAATTTTGCGCCTTGCTTCGGTTGCCTATCCAGCTTATCGTTGACCCTATCGCACCTCTAGTAGCCTCTGATACGAAGCCCGAACATGGGGCGGTACTGGAATTGCATGTCGCGAAAGCAGAGCAGGCCCGGCGCGAGGGAAAAATGGTAGTCTTCACCAATGGGGTCTTTGATCTGCTCCACTCAGGGCATGTGCAGTTTCTTCGCTATGCGAAAACGCTAGGGGATATGCTGATTGTGGCTATCGATAGCGACACCAGCGCCCGCCGCTTGAAAGGGCCAGGCCGACAAGCGCAAATAGTAGGATGGGATGTTTGTGTGATCCTCACGCCACAGGCAACGAAATTTGTTAATGTAGCGGCACTGACACGCCTTACAGGACATCCTGTGCGCAGCGAGTACAAACGTCCCGAAGAACCTGATGTGCTTCCACAAGCTGATGCCGTCGTAGCACTTCCTCTCACCTTCAATACTCTCAACAAGTGGGCGCTTGGTATCTCAGATACGCTTGCTCTTGGACTGTTATGTGAACATACAGGGAGAAAGACGCCAATTGTCGCCGTTCCTGGAGTAACAACAGCTTCCGGGTTGGATACCCATCCCGCATTTTTGCGTGGCATGAGACTACTCAGAAAGTATGGTGTACACCTCCTCTATAATCCAGCAGCCTACCCGCCCAGGAACGAAGTGCCGGATGAGGTCATTCTTGAAACATTACACCGCTTAACCGGAACTAGATGACATGTATGAGAAGATGATGCTAGATATTCAGAGCATTTGCCTGCTCAACCGCGACTCTACCAATACGATCACGATCAAGACTCCTCAGCAGCTTGCCCCTCGGATTCTTTCTCCAGACCAACGCTTTGTGCTGCGCAACCTGGTGGAAAAAGCCGATGACATCCGAGGCCAGACGCTCTTTGCTTTGGGCTATTGGGCAGGCTATCGTGTCAGTGATGTCTCCTACCTCCTCATGGAACACACGCATGTCGGCCCTAAGATCGGCTGGTTGCATGTCGGGCATAAAGGCGGAAAATTCCGCGAGATTGACTTGCTCAATGAGGCACGTCGCCCTCTCTCCGCCTATCTGCAACGCGGAGGCCGAGATCAGGAGAGTCCCTATGTCTTTACGTCCCAGCGCAGCACCCGGCTGACTGAGGACGGTATTCACCACTGGTTTCGGACACTCAAGGAGCAAGCAAACCATGAGGAGTGGGAACTGATCGCCGATCTCAGCTTTCACGATTTGCGCCATGATTTTGCTCATCGCGCTCGTGAGGCTGGTTGGAGTCTTGAAGAAGTTGCCTACTACCTGGGTCATGTCACTATGAAAGGAACTCCAGCCATTCAAACGACGGCTCGATATACGCAGGTGAGTCGCGCACAGGTGCGAGAAAAGCTGCGATCACTCAAAGGATAAATGAGAGAATCTCAGATGACAATGGTTCATGACATGGCTCCTTCCAGCGCTCGTTTGAACTCCATCGCCGTTTGATAGCCAATCGCTGGCCGGTCGTGCAGGGCATGGTCGATGACCTCGGCCAAGCGAGGGGGAATCTTGGGATTCCGCTGGCAGATGGGCACGGCCTTCTGGCGTAGCACAACGAGGAATGGCTCGCACCCAGGTGGAAAGTCGCGTGGGACGGTTCCCGTCAGCAGCTCGTAGAGGGTGGCGGCCATTGCCCAGACATCGACGGCGGGTCGAGCATACTTAAAGTCGATCACTGACTGCTGGGGCATGTAGCGGACTGTGCCAAAGATGTCGCCCGTGCGGGTCATTCCGCTCAACCCTGCCAGTTCAAACGCTTTGGCGATCCCGAAGTCGCCCACTTTCACCACGGGCACATGATCGCTCCCTGCCAATAAGAGGTTAGCTGGTTTGATATCGCGGTGGACTACCCCGGTCACCAGGCGCATAGTGCCATCAGCCTGACGAGCCTGAAGAGAAGCGGTGTGAGCATAGTGTAGTCCATCGAGCGCCTGCAAGATGTACCCATATGCCTCATCAATGGGCAGGGATCCACCGCGCGGTCGGAGCCGATCATGCAGACTGCCACTGGTGCAATAGTCTAGGGTGAAGAAGAAGACGCCTGCGGCGTAGCCCCATGCACGCAACTTGACGAGGTTTCGGTGCTGCAAAGCATAGGTGACCTCAATCTCCCGCAGAAAGGCAGCGATAGCCTGCTCCGTTGCCTTCCCTTTCGGCAACATGACTTTAAGAGCCACCTGCTCGCCAGTGTCCTCATGGCGCGCCAAGTAAACGGCTCCCATACCACCACGCCCGATCTCTCGGAGCAGAGTATAGCCCTGGATGTCGCAAAGGGATTCCTGACCCTGTGCTGCTTGAGCGAGCAGATGCTGGGCCAGGCGCTGCGGATTGGCGCGACAGGCAGCGCATACCACCTCTCTGGTCTGGTGAGCACTCGTGACTGGCGGGAGCGTCTCTCCACAACTGGCGCAGCGCCAGGGTTTTAAAGGACCCTGCTGCTTCTGCTGCTCACGGATCTCGCGACAGGTGGCGCACCAGACCTCACCTGATGCGCCATTCCCCACCTGAGTTGTGATCTCTGCCTCGTCCAGTTCGCGCCCGCAGTCAGCACAGCAGCGAGGGAACGCAATCTGCACTTGGAAGACGGTGTGATCCGGTGCGAGTGCCAGCGTATCCCCATCCTGGAGATCAACTTCTGGAAAACTGCTATGGTCAACTTCCTCAGGCCGCTGGTTCGGTTGGCGGCTTCCAATCTTCGTGCCGTTAACGAATGTGCCGTTGCGACTGCCGAAGTCACGCACCCGGATGGCGGGTGGGTTGATTTCGAGCAAACAATGGTGACGCGAGATCGTCCGGTGGTCCTGGTCGTCGGGCAGGCGTGGGTCACAGTCCGTATCCCGTCCCAGCAGCCGCGTGGTATGCTCTTCAAAAGAAAACGTTTGCCCGCTCAGTGGGCCGCGTGTGATCGTCAAAATGACTTTGGCTGGCATCAAAGACTCCTTTGCTTTCGGTTCAAGTGTTGTTCCAACAGAAGAATAGTGATGCAGTATATGAGCACCACCCACGAAAATCGCTGCACGATCCGCTCTCTTGAATGATCATTTGGCTCCGGTGATCGACGCCTGTTGAGAGGATACCTAGCCAGAGACTATTTCCAAAACTGCCACCATTTTCTGTCTGTTAGCTTTCTGCAAGTTGCCGCTCTGGCAGTACAAGCAGGGCAGAGGAACCAATCTGTTTGATCCTCAGCAACTTGTCGTTTCCACGCGCCCATAGCCACTGACTTGCTTAACCCTGTTTGGGTGGCCAGAAGAATGGCGGGATTTGTGTCCGCTAGCTCAAAGCCTTGAGAAACAAGGAGGCGAAACTGTTGTGCTGGATAGATTGTGCCTTTTTCCAAAGAGGTCTGGCCATTACATATATCACAGAGCATAGATGATTCCTTTCCTTCAAAGCGACTCAGATGTTCTGCCAGTTGCTTCACCGGAGAGCCAGGTTGGCGTTGCGCCGCCGGTTGCTTCACCCGAGGAGGAGAGGAGGGCGTTGGTGCTTGCTGAGTGTGTGGGGAATCTTGAAATCTGCGTTTTTCCTCCTTGGACAGCAAGTCCTGCGCTATTAGGCGCCACTTTCGTGCCTCCGAAGCCCCTGGGTCAAAGGTCAAATGGACCAGACCGGCATGATCATCAAAGCAGTAAATCCAGTGAATAAATGGAGAAGAACCTTTTAGATCAAACTGATACGCATTCATTAATGCAACAAGGGCTTCCAAGTAGCCTTTGGGGAAATAGGCCATAGCGTGAGAGGGTTTCAGGGCAGGCACAACACTCACCACAACAATGGCATCAGAGAACCGTTGTCCCCGATACGTATGTCTGGCGTCTTGCACACTTAAGGGGATCTGGCGAGCTATCGAATGAAGAGTGAAGTCGAGAATATCAGGTCGAAGAAAGATGTCCCATTGTGAATCTGGAACTTCGTCAGCAAAACCTTTCCGTAAACGACCAACATGCTGCTTCACAAGATCTTCGATGAAATCCAGGTTTCCAACTTTTCCCCCCCGTAATAAACTGTCTTTATCACCTAACCTGTAATGAGTTATCTCTATCCCTGGTTGCATCCCCTGTAATGAATTGGCTTTGCATACAGCTTCCTGAGGTCCCTCAAAGTCAGCATTGCCACACACAAAAAGATAACCCGGACTCCGCCACAGACGAATACCAATGAATGTCCTTTCATACAATGCACTTACCTGCGCATAGGAGGCATCACCACTGGCTTCTTTCTCTGTGTCAATGATAAAACGGTTAAAATTGGCCCGCCGAACAAGCAGCTCCAAATTGTGAGCGACAATCTCGCGTATCTGGGTTGGGGTGCCATAATAAAGCGATTGTGAGTCCCAATGCTTCTTGAGATCCTCGTAGATGGTCCCGATTATAGGAGGGGGCGCGGCCTGGATAGAGGAGAGGGCCTTGTTGAAGAGTATATCGGTTGCTTCCATTACGTTCCTGGATTCGACTCGATTGAACGGCTTTCTACTTCCATCCCAAACTTCCTCCAGTTCCTGAGAAGCAGAGGCCCCGAGAGCCTGCCGGATCCCACGGTAGATCCTTTGCCTATCCTGCGTATCTTCAAGTGTTCTCCCAATGTGCCGTATCTCCTCTTCAGCGGTGCCGAGAAAGCTCTCTTGTTGCCCATAGATGTCTAGCAGCCTATACCCATGTTTCGCAAGATCCTCTTCCCGACGGCACCATACATAGACGATCCCTCGGTTAAAATCGGCCCGCCGGTCTGGACGGCAGTTGCGAAGCACCTCTAGCCCCTGCTGAGCTTCAGCCTGAGTCATAGTCGAAGTGAAACCAGTCCCCTCGATCTCATCACGTAGGCACGCGAGCGCGAATGTTACCTCACTCTCCAACTTCTCATCTGGTGAGAGGTCCCAGATGACCTGAGCGGCTGCGACTCGCACATCTTGAGATGGGTCAGCGAGTGCATCTACAAGATTCTGCGGCACTGCTCCCCAGACATCTTTGGGGAGACGCAAAGTGTCCAGACGCACTTTGGGATCTGGATGCAAAAGATAGGCCGAAGCAAGAACCCCGCGCACGTAGAAAGGAGGTGCTTTCTCCCAAAACGCGCGGCTGTCCCTGGTCAATCGCTGTGGAAGCGGAGGATGAGGATCTGTGAATATCCGCTCAAGATCAGGGTGCAGTTCCACTACCAATGGCCTGCCATCTGGTCCTTGACCCCACCTGTTGGGCACTTCAATGAGGGTATCCTGTGAGTTCAGGCGCAGGGCTTGCTCATAGGCAGCCAGTGCCTCCTCGTCTCGCTGGAGGTCATAAAGGACCTTACCTTTGTTCCTTCAGACAGCAGGCAAGTTTGAGTCCAAGCGCAATGCCTGCTCATAAGCAGCCAGCGCCTCCTCGGCCCTCTTGAGGTCATGGAGGACGTTGCCCTTGTTCCTCCAGGCGGCAGTCAAATTCGGGTCCAGGCGCAGAGCCTGCTCATGTGCGGCCAGTGCCTCCTTGTATCGCTGGATTTGGCGAAGAGTGTTGCCTTTGTTCATCCAGATGGGAGCGTCCTGTGGGTCCAGGCGCAGAGCCTGCTCATAGGCAGCCAGTGCCTCCTCGTACCACTGGAGGTCATAAAGGACGTTGCCCTTGTTCATCCAGGCATCGGTCAAATTCGGGTTCAGGCGCAGGGCCTCTTTATAGGCGGCCAGCGCCTCCTCGTACTGCTTGAGGTCTCGCAGAGCGAGACCTTTGTTCATCCAGATGAGAGCATACAGCGGGTCCAGGCGCAGAGCCTCTTCATAGGCAGCTAGTGCCTCCTCGTATCGCTGGAGTTCGTAGAGCGCGACGCCTTTGTTCATCCAGATGAGAGCATCCTGTGGGTCCAGGCGCAGGGCTCGCTCATAGGCGACCAACGCCTCCTTGTACCGTTGGAGTTCGCAAAGTGCATCGCCTTTATTCATCCAGGTACGAGCAAGCTGTGGGTCCAGACGTAGGGCCTGCTCAAACACCTCCAGCGCCTCCTCGTACCGTCGGAGGTCATAGAGCGTGAGGCCTTTATTCATCCAGATGGTAGCATCCTGTGGGTTCAGGCGCAGGGCCTCTTTATAGGCAGCTAGTGCCTCCTCGTACCGCCGGAGATCTCGCAGAGCGAGACCTTTGTTGCTCCAGGCAGCAGTCAAATTCGGGTTCAGGCGCAGAGCCTCTTCATAGGCGGCTAGCGCCTCCTCCGGCTTGCCCAGTGCTAGTAGAGAGGTCGCCTGATTAACCAGGTCGCCAATTACTGTCGGTGTTTGTTCAAATACTGCACGCGGGTATGGAACGCCTACTCTTTCGGCATAGCATACTTGAAGTGTGGCAGCCACTTCCCGCATATTCGCGGGACGAGCAACCGGGTTGGGTTGAAAACACTGCCGTAGCAGCGTTGCAACTTCGGGGGGCATGAGTGGAAGCGACGGCTCAATTGGACCTTCTTTTAGATACTCTTCCAGGGCATCTGCTGAAGCTGGCCCATATCCCCTGGCAATGGTGCCTACAAACAAATCCAACACCGAGACTGCCCAACTCCAAAGATCACTAGAGGATTTCAAGCGCTTGCCTTCGGCTTGCTCCGGTGAAGCATAGGCGGGTGTCATCATCCCCACGCCTTCTACGACCACACTCGCATCTGCTCGTCGCGACAGGTTTACTTCCCCTCCCAGGAAACGTGCCTGAGCAAGCCCAAAGTCAGTGATTCTGGCGGTGCCCTCTTGAGTTAAGAGCACATTGGCAGGTTTGATATCCTGGTGGACGAGCCCTTGCGTATGAGCATGGTCCAAACCCCATGCCAACTGGATCGCCAAGTCTAAAATGCGCCCTAAGATAACCGTTGGATCTCCCCGATAGAGAAGACTCTCCTTCCTCTCTATCCAATCAGCCAGGCCGCCTCCGTCTACATACTCGACAAAAATGCTCGGTACGCTCGCGATTGTCTCAACAAAGTGACAGGAGACAATATGTGGGTGTTTTCCCAGCTTGACCCAGGTCTCCGCTTCACGTACGAACTCCTCCTTGCCCAAAACCCTGGTAAAAATGGAGGGCCTCAGGCGCTTGACAGCCATATCTCGCCGCCAATCCCGGCAATAGACCTTGTATACCTTGCCCATCCCGCCCTCGCCCAAGAGGTCTCTCACCTCGTAGCGATTGTTGATGATTTGTCCAACCTGCCAATCATCTGGCATGGGAAATGCCTCCATCAGAATCCTCCTTTTTCGCAGGTGTGTGGGCGCGCGAAGAGGCGATAGCCCAACCCACGCACCGTTTCAATGAGGCGCGGCGTTCGCGGATCAGGTTCAGGTTTGTTTCTTCTCCATGATGTTCCTCATCATTCTTCTTTGATCTCAGGTAATGGAAAAGCATCGAGGATATACCCTTTTCCTCGGTCATTTTGTAAGAACCGGGGCTTTTCAGGATCAATCTCGATCTTTTCGCGTATGAAGGAGACAAGCTTATGAAGATCCTGGGAAGCATAGGTTGACGCTTCTGTTCCCCAGACTGCTTGCATTAACTCGGAGGCCGAGACAACGGATGGTGTGTGGTGTTCCTCGTTGTGCGCCCATAGACACCGAACGAGCCTGTCCTCCCGAGGAGGTAAAGGGATGACTTCGCTCACTCCTCCGACGACCCTGAACAGCTTGTGACTGCGCCACTCATATGCCAGATACGGAGCTACCTGACCTGGCTGTGTGCCCTCCGGGTCACGAAAGCGGCATTTCCAAAAGAGCGGCTCACCGGCTTCTGTCTGTCTTCCCTGGATATAGATCGTATTACCATCGGTCAGCAACACGTTGCCCTGTACCAAAGAGAGACTGCCTCCCCGACTGAGCAATGTCGGGTTTCGACTGGAACCACTGCTGCCGATATACCAGTAGGAACCCTGCTGCTCTAAAAAGCAGTGCTCGCGCGAGACGAGTCGCTGCGGATCTGGTTGCAGGGCAATATCGTTGGACGAAGGATCACGGCCAATCGTGATACGCGCCTTCGTCAGGAGGACAATCCTCGGCTCACCATCTTCTGGCGGGATAATTTCTAA
>Ga0070741_10014934_pt1 | contig 13305 bp, 10 predicted proteins | sample Coa_R1_4_FD_66440 | JGI IMG/M metagenome (GOLD analysis project Ga0070741, IMG submission 66440) | Surface soil microbial communities from Centralia Pennsylvania, which are recovering from an underground coalmine fire - Coalmine... | ecosystem: Environmental > Terrestrial > Soil > Unclassified ... | reverse complement strand
GCGGCGCCGGCAACTTCACCGTCTGGGCGCACCGCTTCTACGTCTTCCGGAGGTACCGGACACAGCTCGCGCCGTGCTCCGGCGCGATGGGCTACGGCCTGCCGGCGGCCGTCGCCGCGAAGATCGTGCACCCCGGGCGCATCGTCGTCTGCGTCGCCGGCGACGGCGACTTCCTGATGAGCGCGCAGGAGCTCGCCGCCGCGGTGCAGGAGCAGGCGGCGATCGTCGTGCTGCTCGTCGACAACGGCATGTACGGGACGATCCGGATGCACCAGGAACGGCAGTTCCCGGGCCGCGTCGTCGCCACGGACCTCGTCAACCCCGACTTCGTCGCCCTGGCCGCCGCCTACGGCGCCCACGCGGAGCGCGTGGAGCACACCGACGCGTTCGCGGGCGCGCTCGAGCGAGCGCTCGCAGCCGGCCGCCCGGCGCTCCTGCACCTGGTCGTCGACCGCGAGGCGATCTCGCCGAGCGCCACCCTCAGTGAGCTACAGGCGCCACCAGCACGTTGAGGCGGACCTGCGTGTAGACACGCATCGTGATCGGCGCGGGCACGCGAGCAAAGCTCGCGCGCCCTCCAGACGGCGCCGCAAGCGGCGCCTACGCGCCGGCTGAGGCGGGCGCGACGTCGACCGGCTTGCCGCCGATTCCCCACTGCTTCGGCGAAAGGCCCTCGACGAGCACCCACGTGTGCTCACGCACGTCCTCCCCGATCAGCTCGCACATCGCGTCGGTCATCTTCTCGATCACCTGCGGCACGAACTCGTCATTGATGCGACGGTCGTAGAGCTTCACCTCGATCAGCGGCATCGCGCCCTCCTTACGGTTGCGGTTGCAGCGACCCTAACGTCTGCGCGATCGCGTCGAGCGCCTCCTCGATCTGGTCGAGCGCCGTCGCGTACGAGAGGCGGAGGTAACCCTCGCCGTACTCGCCGAACGCGGTGCCCGACAGGAGCGCGACGCCGGCGTCGGCCAGCAAGGCCTCGGCGAGCTCGCGCGCGCCGAGCCCGGTCCCGGTGATGTTCGGGAACGCGTAGAAGGCGCCGCGGGGGACGACGCACGTGACCCCGGGCAGCGCGTTCAGCCCCGGCACGACGACGTCGCGCCGTCGCCGGAACTCCGCCAGCATCTCGCGAACGGAATCGAAGGGCCCCTCCAGCGCGGCGACGCCGGCGAGCTGCACGGCCGGGGGCGTGCACGACACCGAGTTGATCATCAGCCGCGTGACGGGCTCGACGAACGCCGGCGGCAGCGCCGCGTACCCGAGGCGCCAGCCCGTCATCGCGAAGGTCTTCGAGAAGCCGTCGAGCAGGATCGTGCGGTCGAGCAGCCCCTCGTGGCCGGCGATCGTGTCGTGCTCGTCGTCGTAGAGGAGCTCCGAGTACACCTCGTCGGAGAGGATCCAGCAGTCGTGGTCTGCGAGGAGCTTCGCGATCTCGGCGTTCAGGGCGCGGTCGACGATGCCCCCCGTCGGGTTCGCGGGCGAGTTGAGGATGACGAGCTTCGTGCGCGGAGTCAGCCGCTCGGCGAGGTCGCCGGCAGAGAACGCAAAGCCGCGCTCCTCGACGAGCGGCAGCGGCACGGGCGTCGCACCGGCCCAGCGGATCACGGACTCGTAGATCGGAAAGCCCGGGTTCGGGTAGATCACCTCGTCGCCCGGGTCGCATGCGGCGAGGACGCCGAAGAAGAGGAACGGCTTTGCGCCCGGGGCGACCAGGACGCGGCCGGGGTCGATCTCGAGGCGGCGGCTCCGCGACAGGTAGGCTGCCGCCGCCTCGCGCAGAGCGGGCAGCCCCGGCGCGGCGCAGTAGTGCGTGTGCCCGTCGCGCAGCGCCTTCGCCGCCGCCTCGACGATGTGCGGCGCGGTCGGGAAGTCGGGCTCGCCGATCTCCAGGTGGATGATCCGGCGGCCCTGCGCCTCGAGCGCCCTCGCCCGGGCGAGGGTCTCGAACGCGGTCTCCGTCCCGAGCCGGTCGAGGCTGGCGGCGAGCTGCTCCGTCATCCGGCAAACCTAACCGCTCAGTCGGGAAGGAGCGGCACGACGAGGCCGCTGTCGCGGCCGAGCAGGGCGGCGCGCGTCACCGCCCGGGTGCCGTAGCGGGCCCGGACGTCGTCGAGCGCCGCGTCGAGAGCGCTGCTCCAGCGGTCGACCGGCAGGACGAGCTGGAGCTCGGCGTCGTCCTCGAGGTTCGAGACGGCGATCCCGACGAGCGTCAGGCCCCGGCGCTCGATCTCCGGCTGCGCAGCCGCGAGGAGCCAGCGCGAGGTCGCCAGCAAGGTGTGCGTGTGCGCCGTCGGTCGCGGCAGCGTGTGGGAGCGCGTCGCCCGCGAGAAGTCGCCGAAGCGGAGGCGGAGGACGACCGTGCGGCCCACGCGCCCCGCGGCGCGCAGCCGGCGCGTGACGCGGTCGACGAGGCCGACGAGGACAGCGTCGACCTCCTCGCGCGAGCGGCGCGAGCGCCCGAGCGCGCACTGCGACCCGATCGAGCGCCGCCGGCGGCCGACCCGGACGGGACGCGGGTCGCGGTTGTGCGCCAGCGCGTGCACGTGCCGGCCGGCGGCGCGGCCGAGCAGCCAGACGAGCGCCTCCTGCGGCAGGTCTGCGACCTGGGCGACGGTCGACACGCCGACGGCGCGGAGCTTCGAGGAGGTCGCGGGGCCGACGCCCCAGAGCCGCTCGACCGGCAGCGGCCGGAGGAAGGCGAGCTCGCGCCCCGCCGGGACGACGAGCAGCCCGTCCGGCTTGGCGACGCCGCTCGCGACCTTCGCCAGGAACTTCGTCGTCGCGACCCCGACGGTGACCGGCAGCCCGACCCGCTCGCGGACGTCGCGGCGCAGGCGCGCGGCGATCTCGGGCGGCGTCCCCCTGATGTGCTCGAGCCCGCGGACGTCGAGGAACGCCTCGTCGATCGAGAGCCCCTCGACGACCGGCGCGGCCTCCTCGAAGACGGCGAAGAGCTGCCTGCTGGCCTCGGCGTAGGCCGACATGCGCGGCGGCACCACGACCGCGCCCGGGCAGAGCCGGCGTGCGCGCCGCCCGCCCATCGCCGTGCGGACGCCGAACGCCTTCGCCTCGTAGCTCGCGGCGAGCACGACGCCGGCGCCGACGATCACCGGTCGCCCGCGCAGCGCGGGGTCGTCGCGCTGCTCGACCGAGGCGTAGAAGGCGTCGGCGTCGGCGTGCAGGATCACGAACATATGTTCTCACAAGGATCGTGAGAGGATGGCGCCGTGAGCGCCGTCCACTACCGCTGGGACGACCTGCCGCGCGAGGCGCTCAACCCCCTCCTCGAGCGGCGCCTGATCGCGACGGAGCGGATGATGATCGCCCACGTCTACCTCGAGCAGGGCTGCATCGTCCCCAAGCACGAGCATGAGAACGAGCAGCTCACCTACATCCTCGAGGGCACCCTCCGCTTCTGGCTCGGCGAGGACGAGGCGCAGATCGTCGACGTCGCCGCCGGCGAGCTGCTGCACATCCCCTCGCACCTGCCGCACAAGGCGGAAGCGCTGGAGCGGACGCTCGACGTCGACATCTTCTGTCCGCCCAGAGCGGACTGGCTCGACGGCACCGACGCCTACCTGCGCCGTTGAACCTCGGCCTCGAGGGCCGCGTCGCGCTCGTCGGCGGCGCGAGCCGGGGCCTCGGGCGCGCGGTCGCGGAGGAGCTCGCGGCGGAGGGTGCGTCGGTGGCGCTCTGTGCCCGCGAGCCGGAGTCGCTGCGTGCCGCCGCAGCAGCGCTCGACGCGCTCGCCCTGCCGGCCGACCTCGCCGTCGAGGGCGAGGGCAGGCGCGTCGTCGACGCCTGCGCCGAGCACTTCGGCCGGCTCGACATCGTCGTCGCGAACGCAGGCGGCCCGCCCGCCGGCGGCTTCGAGACGTTCGGCCCGGAGGACTGGCGCCGTGCGACGGCACTCGTCCTCCAGAGCACGATCGAGCTCGCGTCGGCCGCCGTTCCGCACATGCGCCGCGGCGGCTACGGCCGCATCCTCTGCGTGACGTCGATCACGCAGCGGCGACCGGTGGACAACCTGCTGCTCTCGAACGCGCTCCGCCCCGCCGTCGCCGGCTTCGCGCATTCCCTCGCGCGCGAGGTCGCGACGGACGGCATCACCGTCAACGCGATCCTCCCGGGCTACACCCGGACCGAGCGCATGGTCGAGCTCGGCGTCGGCGCCGAGACGGAGGCGGAGATCCCGATGGGACGGCTCGGAGAGCCGCGCGAATTCGCAGCCGCCGCTGCGTTCCTCGTCTCGGAGCGGGCGAGCTACGTGACGGGCGCGGCGCTGCCCGTCGACGGCGGCTGGCTGCGCGGGATGATCTAGAGCCGCGTGGCACTCGACGACTTCCAGCGCTTCCCGCTGATGTTCGGCCCCTCGCCGATCCACCGCCTCGAGCGGCTGACGGCCGAGCTCGGCGGCGCGGCGCTCTGGGCGAAGCGGGACGACTGCAACTCCGGGCTTGCGTACGGCGGCAACAAGACCCGCAAGCTCGAGTACCTCGTCGCCGACGCGCTCGCGCAGGGGGCCGACACCCTCGTCTCGATCGGCGGCGTGCAGTCGAACCACACGCGGCAGGTCGCAGCAGCCGCGGCGCGCGCCGGGCTCGGGTGCGTGCTGGTGCAGGAGTCGTGGGTCGACTGGCCGGATGTGGTCTACGACCGGGTCGGCAACATCCTGCTCTCGCGGCTCCTGGGCGCCGACGTGCGGCTCGTGCAGGCGTCGTTCGGGATCGGCTTCAAGGAGTCGTGGGAGCAGGCGCTCACCGACGTCACCGAGCGTGGCGGCAAGCCGTACGCCATCCCCGCCGGCGCATCCGACCACCCGCTCGGCGGGCTCGGGTTCGCCGGCTGGGCGGCGGAGGTCGCACAGCAGGAGGCAGAGCTCGGCGTCTTCTTCGACACGGTGATCGTGTGCTCGGTCACGGGCTCGACGCAGGCCGGCATGGTGGCCGGGTTCGCGCTCGAGAACAGGGGGCGGCGCGTGATCGGGATCGACGGGTCGGCGAAGCCGGAGGAGACGCACGCGCAGGTGCTGCGGATCGCGCAGGACACCGCGGCGAAGATCGGGGCCCGCGCGCTCAACGCGGACGACGTCGTGCTCGACGACCGCTACCACGCCGGCACGTACGGCATCCCCGACGAGACGACGCTCGCCGCGATCCGGCTCGGTGCTCGGCTGGAGGCGATGATCACCGACCCGGTCTACGAGGGGAAGAGCCTCGCCGGGATGATCGACCTCGTGCGCCGCGGCGAGATCGGCCGCGACTCGAACGTGCTCTATGCCCACCTCGGCGGCCAGCCGGCGCTCAACGCGTACGCCGGCGTGTTCTAATCCCGCCGTGGCGAGACCGGTCACCCTCTTCACCGGCCAGTGGGCCGACCTGCCCATCGAGGAGCTCGCCGCCACGGCCGGCGGCTGGGGCTTCGACGGGCTCGAGCTCGCCTGCTGGGGCGACCACTTCGAAGTCGATCGCGCACTCGCCGACGACGCCTACTGCCGCGAGCGGCGCGAGCTCCTCGACCGCAACGGCCTCGGCTGCTGGGCACTCGGCGCGCACCTCGCCGGCCAGGCGGTGTGTGACCCGATCGACGAACGGCACCGCGCGACCCTGCCACCCGACGTCTGGGGCGACGGCGACCCGGCGGGGGTGCAGCAGCGCGCCGCCGAGCGGATGAAGGACACCGCGCGCGCGGCCGCGCGTTTCGGCGTGACGCAGGTGAACGGCTTCACCGGCTCGGGTGTCTGGCACCTGCTCTACTCATTCCCGCCGAACGACTTCGCCGAGATCGAACGCGGCTACGAGCGCTTCGCCGAGGCCTGGTCGCCGATCATCGACGTCTTCGACGCCGAGGGTGTGCGCTTCGGGCTCGAGGTGCACCCGACGGAGATCGCGTACGACTTCGTCACGACGCGAAAGACGCTCGACGCGATCGGCAATCGCGAAGGCTTCGGCATCAACCTCGACCCGAGCCACTTCGCGCATCAGTTCCTCGACGCGGCGGCGTTCGCGCTCGACTTCGGCGACCGGATCTACCACGTGCACGTCAAGGACTCGAAGAAGCGGCTCGACGGCCGCCGCTCGATCCTCGCCTCTCACCTCAACTTCGGCGAGGAGGGACGCGGCTGGGACTTCGTCTCGCCCGGCCACGGCGACGTCGAGTTCGAGGAGCTCTTCCGTGCGCTCAACCGGATCGGTTACGCGGGCCCGTTGTCGATCGAATGGGAGGACTCCGGCATGGACCGCGAGTACGGCGCGCAGGACGCGCTCGCGTTCGTGCGGCGCACCGACTTTGCGCCGTCCTCGCTCGCGTTCGACGCGGCGATGCAGCGCGCAGCGTCAGCGCCGTAAGACGCGGCCGCCACGCTCGCCGGTCAGGTCGCCGTCGCGCAGCGTGTGCACGCCGTTCACGAACACGTGCCGGACGCCGGTTGCGAACTGGTTCGGCTCGAATGTGGTGCCGCGCTCGGCGAAGCGCTCGCCGTCGAACACGGTGACGTCGGCGCGGGCGCCGGCGGCGAGCACACCGCGGTCGTGGATCCCGATGCGCGCGGCCGGCTGCGCGGTCAGCTTGTGCACCGCCTGCGCGGGCGTCAGCAGCCGCTCGTCGCGAACCATGAAGCGATAGAACCACGACGCCCACGTGTAGGCGCCGTGGAACCACGTGTCGGCGAGCGGCCCGTCGGGCGCAAGCGTGGTGGCGTCGGAGCCGGGCACGCAGAGCGGATGGGCGAACGCCTCGCGCTGCTCCTCTTCGGTGTAGGCGTGGATGATCACCATCAGCCGGTGCGGCTCGTCGACAGCGCCGAGCAGCAGGTCGTAGACGGCGTCGAGCGGATCCTGTGCGCGCTCGGCGGCAACCGACGCGACGTCGCGCCGCGCGTACTCCGGCCAGAACGGGTTGTCGAGCAGCACGATGCGCCCCCAGTCGCCGCCGGCGCTGAGGATGCTGCGGTGCGAGCGCATCCGTTCCCGTGCGGCCGGGTCGCGCAGGAGCTCCGCCTGCCGCGCCGTCTCCTCGCCGAGCACCCACGGGGGCAGCGCCGCGTAGAGGTGCGTGAGCCCGTACAGGCGCGTGTGCATGTCGAATTCCACGTCGAGCCCGCCCGCGCGTGCGTCGTCGACGAGGCGCATCGAGCGTCGCGACTCCTCGATGCCGTTGCGCGGCACGAGATGCGACACCTGCAGGCGCGCGTGCGCCGCCTGGGCGACGCGGACGGCCTCGGCGACGGAGTCCGCCGCGCCGTCGTCGCGCCTGCGCGTATGCGTCGCGTAGAGGCCGCCGCGCTGCGCCATCGCGGCGCACAGCTCCGCGACCTCGTCCTCGGACGCGCCCGCCTCCTGTGCGTACTCGAGCCCCGTCGAGTAGCCCCATGCTCCCTCGTCGAGCGACTCCCGCAGGAGCGCCTTCATCCGCTCCCGCTCCCCCCGCTCGGCCGGCCGGCCGTCGAGGCCGACCGTCGCCAGGCGCAGCTGGCCGTTCGGCACGAGGCTCGCCACGTTCACCGCCGGCCGCGCCGCCTCGAGCCGCGCGAAGTAGCCGCCGGCGCTCGTCCACTCGATCGGGACGTCCGGGCTGTAGCCGTAGATCGCCTTCCGTGCGAGCTCCGGCTCGCGGATCGGGAAGCAGCCGAACCCGCAGTTGCCGACCACCTCGGTCGTGACGCCCTGGTGGATCGCGCTCGCCGCGCGCGGGTCGACGAGCAGTGTGTAGTCGGAGTGGCTGTGCAGGTCGACGAACCCCGGCGCGACCAGCGAGCCGGTCGCGTCGACCTCGATCGCATCGCCCGGCGGCACCGCGCCGACGGCGGCGATGCGGTCACCGTCGATCGCGACGTCCGCCGCGAAGGGCTCGGCTCCGGTGCCGTCGACGACCGTGCCGCCGCGGATCACGATCACGCCCTGTTGCCTCCGTAGGTCGAGCGCAGCTCCCGGCCCTCGGCGAACCGCGACAGTGCGAACGTTCCGACGGCGGCGTGCTGCAGCTTGCGACCCATCAGCTCGTTGGCGACGAGCTCGCCGATCGCGGGACCGAGCTTGAAGCAGTGGCCGCTGCCGCCGCAGGCCAGGTGCAGTCCCTCGACGCCCTCGACGGGACCGAGCAGCGGGTGCCAGTCGGGGGTGACGTCGTAGAGGCCGGCGCGTCCGTCGGTGACGCGGGCGCCCGCGAGGCGCGGCAGCCGCGCCGCGAGGCGTGCGTGCACGTCGGCGCCGAAGGCGACGTCGAGGTGCTCGTCGTAGCCGTCCGGGTCGACCCGCTCGTACTCCTTGGGGAAGCCGCGGCCCGCGAGCAGCCGGCCGTCGCCGTCGGGCCTCAGGTACACGCGGTCGACCTGCGACGAGACGGCACACGGAACCGTCGGCTCGGGCGCGGTCTCGAAGAGGACGTCCTGCTCGCGCGTGATCTCGAGCGGCAGCTCGACGCCGGCGGTCGCGGCGAGCCCTGCCGACCAGGGGCCGGCCGCGAGCACGAGCGCGTCGCACTCGAGCAGGTCGCCGGAAACGCGTACGCCCCGCAACGTCCCCGAGTCGACGACGAGCTCGTCGACGCGCGTGCTCTCGCGCAGGACGCCGCCCGCGCGCACGCCTGCGTCTGCGTATGCCTTCGTGGTCGCCACCGGGTCGGCGAAGCCGGACTCGGGCTCCAGCAGCGCATACGCGATGCCGCGCTCGTCGACGCCGGGCAGCACGGCCTGCAGATCCTCGACGTCGACGCTCTCGAGCCCCTCCCCCTGTTGCATCTCCGCGTTCGCGACGGCGAGGGCTGCGTCGTGCTCGTCGACGAGGAAGAGCCAGCCGGTGCGGGTGTACACGGGATCGCAGTCGAGCCGCAGCGGCAGCTGCCGCAGCATCTCGCGCGAGCGCAACGCCAGGCGAACGACCTCGGGATTCGAGTAGTGGCAGCGGACGATCGCGGCCGAGCGGGCCGTCGAGCCCCGGCCGACACGACCCGCGTCGAGCAGCAGCACGTCGACGTCCTCACGGGCGAGCTCCCAGAAGGTCGTCGCGCCGAGGATCCCGCCGCCGACGACGATGACCGATGCGCCCGTCAACGGTCCGCGAGCGATTCGATCGTGTTGTAGGCGCCGTCGCGCTCCCAGCGCTCGTGCGCCTCCGCGACGGCGTCGTGGTCGAGCTCGAAACCGTGTCCGGGGGCGTCGTTCAGCCGGTACTTGCCGCCCGCCAGCCCCGGCGGGTCGCCGAGGGTGAGCCGCTCCGCGAGCAGCTGGTGCATCTGCTGGTTGCCGAGCGTGAGGTTCGGGATCGTCGCCGCCACCTGCGCGTTTGCATAGAAGCTGAGCTCGCTCTCCATGAACGCGTGCCGGTTGACCTGCAGGCCGAAGGCCTCGCAGACGAACGCCTGCCGCCGGAAGGTGAGCAGACCGCCGGCGTCGTGGCTTCCCTGCACGATCACGTCGGCGGCCTCTTTCTCGAGCACGTGCAGGAGCTGGTGTGTCGTGAAGACGGCCTGGTCGGCGGCGATCTTCGTGCTCACCGAGCGGCGGACGTGCGCGAGGCCGTTGACGTCGCCGGCAGGCGTCGGCTGCTCGACCCAGTCGAGGTCGTAGCGCTCGAGCTGCCGGATCCGGTCGACGGCCGTCGCCGCGTCCCACGCCTCGTTCGGGTCGATGCGCAGGAGCTTCCCGGGGCCGATCGCCTCGCGCACGGCTGCCACGCACGCCTCGTCACGATCGGCGCCGCGGCCGACCTTGAGGTAGATCACCTCGTGGTCCGCGAGCTCGCGCGCATGCGCCGCCAGCGTCTCGGGCTCGTCGCCCTGCAGGAACGCGAAGTAGTCGAGCTCGTCCTGCACGGCACCGCCGAAGAACGTCCGCGTCGGCACGCCGAGCGCGCGCCCGAGCGCGTCCCAGCACGCCACCTCGATGCCCGCGAACACGAGCTGCGTGAACTGCGGAAACATCTTCCAGCGCCCCTCGGTCCAGATCGAGCGCAGGATCGCCTCCATGTCGCCCGGGGAGCGACCGACGAGCTGGCGCGCCATCAGCTCGCCGTGCGCCGCGACGGCCCGTGGGTCCTCGCAGACCGACTCGCCGTAGCCTTCCACGCCCTCGTCCGTCTGCACGGTGAAGAGAACGAGGTTCGCGCCGACCTGCGCGCCGCCTGCCCAGTGGAACTCCTGCGCCAGCGGGATCGCCAGCGGCGTCGCCTCGATCTGGGTGATCTTCATCCGCCTCGCTCCGACCGACGGCCCACGTCGGCAGTCCATCCCGTCACCTTCCCGTCGAGGAGGTCGCGCTCCACCGCTTCGGCGTCGCGCTCGGCCGCGGGGCCGAACCCGCCGCCGCCCGCCATCCGGTGGTGGAGCACGTCGCCCGGCTGCAGGAGCGCGACGAACATCGGCGGCATCCGCTCGACGGTGCCGTCGGCACGAAGGATCACCGTCGACGACGGGGCGCCGGCGAGGCCGCCCGCGAGCCCGTAGGGGCGGTGCACCTGGCGGTCGGAGCGGACGTGGACGGCGGTGTCGGCCACGAGCGCGCGCCAGACTCGCTCGATCGCGAGGCCGCCGCGGTAACGGCCCGCGCCGCCGGTGTCGGGTACGAGCCCGTAGCGCTCGATCAGGATCGGCCAATCGGTCTCGGCGACCTCGACGGGGATGTTCGCCATGCTCGCGCACGGATTGGCGAGTCCGTCGTTGCCGTCGGCGACCGGGCGACCGCCCCACGTCCCGACGACGAGCTCGCTGTAGACGAACTGCTCGCCGTCGACGCGGCCGGTGAAGAACGCGAGCGTGCTCCCGCCCTCGCCGGCCGCCGGCACGCGATGCGGCACGAGCTGGGCGAGCGCACCGTTCATCACGTCCGAGATGCGGTAGCCAGCGATCCCGCGCATCGAGGACGCGCCCGGCATGACGACATGCGTAACGGTGCCGGGCCTCGTCACGACCGTGATCGGCCGCGTGGCGCCGGACGTCCGCGGGATGTCGACGGCGGCGGCCGCCATCACCGTGTGGTAGACGCTCGCCTCAGCGAACGACGGGGTGCAGTTGAGCGCGCCGCGAACCATCGGCGCCGAGCGGGAGAAATCCGCGACGAGCTCGTCGCCCCGCACCGTCAGCTCGACGGTGATCGGCACGTCGCAGACGTCGATGCCGTCGGAGTCGAGATAGTCGGTGAAGGTGACCGTGCCGTCCGGCCAGCCTGCGATCTCGTTGCGCAGGAGCGCCTCGGTGTGGTCGAGCAGGTCGCCCATCAGGCTCGCGAGCCGTCTCGCGCCGTACCGGCGTGCGAGCTCCTGCAGCGCGCGGTCGCCGATGTGGCAGGCCGCGACCTGTGCGGCGAGGTCGCCGAGCAGCTCGTGCGGGACCCGCACGTTCGCGCGCAGGATCTGGTAGACGGCGTCGACCGGCTGGCCGCGCTCGTGGAGCCGGAGCCACGGCAGGCGCAGCCCCTCCTGGAACACCTCGGTGCTGTCGCACGCACACGATCCCGGCACGCGGCCGCCGACGTCGCCGTGATGAGCGACCGTGACGGCGAAGCCGACGAGCTCGCCGCCGGCGAACGACGGCTTGGCGACGAACACGTCCGGCGTGTGGCTCGCGCCGTCGAACGGATCGTTGACGAGATAGACGTCCCCGGGCGCGAACGAGCCGCCGAAGCGCTCGAACAGCGTCTTCATCGCGTTCGGGATCGAGCCGAGCTGGAGCGGGATCGTCACCGCCTGCGCGACCGTCTCACCCGTCGGCGCGCAGAGCGCCGCCGAGAAGTCCATCGCGTCGCGCACGACGGCCGAGTGCGCCGTGCGGAAGACGGTCGTCGCCATCTCGTCGGCCGCGGTCTCGAGCGCATTCGCGACCAGGCGGACGGCGACCGGCGCAGCCTGCTCGTCTCGCGCAGGCGTCTCGATCGACTCGGCGCGGAGCACGAGCGCTCCCGTGGCGGCGTCGAGCGCGGCCGACCAGCCCGGCGGCACGACGACGGTCGTGTCGTACTCGTCGACGAGCAGCGGCCCGTCACGCACCTCGGTGAGCGCCGAGCGTGTGCAGACGGGAACGTCGCGCGGCTCGCGGTCGAGCCAGGCCCGGCGCGTCGGCGCGAGCGGCTCGCGCTCGGGCGCGCCGGTGAGCGCGAAGCCGCCGCTCTCCGACCCGAGCGCGACCAGGCGAAGCGCGCGCACCTCGACGGGTGAGCCCTGCTCGAGCCGCGTGCCGTAGAGCCGCTCGTGCTCGGCCTCGAAGCGGTCGGCCAGCTCGGCGAGCGCCATGCCTTCGGGGTAGTCGACGGCGACGCTCCAGCTCTGTCCCCGGTACCGCAGGTCGGCGCTGCGCCGCCATTCGACGACGTCGTCCCCCTGCAGCGCTACGCGCAGCTCCTGCTCGAGCCGCTCAAGCTCGCGGGGGTCGCCGTCACGTGCGCGCAGCTTGCAAAACCGTACGTCGTACCGCTCCGTGCGCGCGAACAGCAGCCCCGCCGCCGAGAACAGTCCTGCGAGCGGCGGCACGATCGCGGTGCGGACGCCGAGCTCCGCCGCCAGGGCGGCTGCGTGCACCGGGCCCGAGCCGCCGTACGCGACGAGCGCGAAGTCGCTCGCATCGCGGCCCCTCTCGGTCGAGACCGCGCGGAGCGCGCGCATCATGGTCGCGTTCGCGAGCTCGTGCACGCCCCGCGCGACATCGAGCGCCGACAGGTCGAGGTCGCTCCCGAGACGCGCGAGCGCCTCTGCGGCCAAATCGCCGTCGACGGCGAGCTCGCCGGAGGCGAGGGGCCCCGCGGGGATCAGTCCGAGCAGCACGTTGGCGTCGGTGACCGTGGGCTCCGCCCCGCCGCGGCCGTAGCAGGCGGGCCCCGGAGCGGCGCCGGCGCTCCGCGGGCCGACGTGGAGCCCGCCCGCCGCGTCCGCGAATGCGACCGACCCGCCGCCGGCGCCGACCTCGGCGATGTCGATCGTCGGGATGCGGATCAGCTCCCCGCTCCCGCGCAGGAGACGGCTGCCGGCGGAGAGCGCTGCGCCGACCTCGTACTCCTGGGTACGTGCCGGGACGCCGTTCTCGATCAGCGAGGCCTTCGCGGTCGTGCCGCCCATGTCGAACGCGATCACGTTCTCGAGGCCGAGCGCGCGCGCGAGGGCGGCCGCCGCGACCACGCCCGCCGCGGGTCCGGACTCGAGCGCATAGACGGGACGGACCGCCGCGTCGTCGGCGCTCATCACGCCGCCCGAGGACTGCATGATCGCGAGCCGCGCCCCGCCGAGGCAGTCGCGCAACCGGCCGAGGTAGCGACTCATCAGCGGACGCACGTACGCGTTCACCGTCGTCGTCGCCGTCCGCTCGTACTCCTGCTGCTC
>Ga0070741_10014932_pt1 | contig 13306 bp, 10 predicted proteins | sample Coa_R1_4_FD_66440 | JGI IMG/M metagenome (GOLD analysis project Ga0070741, IMG submission 66440) | Surface soil microbial communities from Centralia Pennsylvania, which are recovering from an underground coalmine fire - Coalmine... | ecosystem: Environmental > Terrestrial > Soil > Unclassified ... | reverse complement strand
GTCCACGGGCCACGCCGGAATCTCGTAGCTGGCGGCCTTGAGGCAGAGATCGGTCTCGGATTCGGATCGTTTAAGCGCCGTTCCCATCGCGTAGAGGTTGTTCTCGCAGCAGAAAAGCACTGGCAGCTTCCACAACGCCGTCAGATTCATGCATTCATGGAATTCCCCTTCCGCGACAGCGCCTTCGCCGAAAAAGCAGGCGGTAATCCGCGAACGTCCCTGGAGCCGGTCGGCCAGAGCGAGACCGACGGCCAGAGGCAGTCCGCCCCCGACGATCGCATTGCCGCCGTAGAAGCGATGAGGCGCGGAGAACAGATGCATCGAGCCGCCGCGCCCGCGGCTGCATCCTTCCCGCTTTCCGTACATCTCCGCCATGATCGCCGCGGCGGGCACGCCGCGCACCAGCGCGTGGCCGTGCTCTCTGTAGGTTGCGACCACCGCGTCCTCCGGGCCCAGCGCGCGCATCGCGCCGACCGCGACCGCCTCTTCGCCGATATACAGATGGAGGAATCCGCGGATCTTCGATGCGCTGTAAAGCTCCGCGCATTTCTCCTCGAAACGGCGGATGCGAAGCATGTCGAGCAGGAGTCCGTGTGCGCGCTCGTCGCGCCCGGCGGATGTCGGCTGCGTGCTCATGATTTTGCCATCACGGGTTCTCCAGCGTGGAGGTGTCTCCCTCGGGCAGGCCCAGTTCGCGAGCCTTGAGCAGCCGGCGCATAATCTTGCCGCTGCGCGTCCTGGGCACGGAGGCGACGAATTCTATTTCCTTCGGGGCCACCACCGCTCCAAGCCGTTTGCGGGCGAAACCGAGAATGTCGTCGCGAAGCTTGTCGTCAGGCTCGCAGTCGCCCTTGAGCGATACGAATGCTTTCACCACTTCGCCCGCTATCGGGTCGGGCTTGCCGATGACGCCGGCCTCCGCGACGGACGGATGCTCCATCAGGGCGCTTTCCACTTCGAAGGGTCCGATCAGATGACCGGAAGACTTGATCACGTCGTCGGCGCGCCCGACAAACCAGAAGTAGCCGTCAGTATCGCGACGCGCGAGGTCGCCCGTCAGATACCATCCCCCCGCAAAGCATTTGCGATAACGTTTCTCCTCGTGCAGGTAGCCTCGGAACATCGACGGCCATCCCGGACGCAGCGCGAGTTCACCCTCGACATCCGGTTGTTCGATAGTTTCGATCGATCCGTCCTGAAGCCGGCGAACGATTCCCGCCTCGATGCCCGGCAGGGGCAGACCCATCGAGCCGGGCCGGATATCGATCGCGGGATAGTTGGCGATCATGATTCCGCCGGTTTCCGTCTGCCACCAGTTGTCATGGATCGGCAGCCCGAACGCGCGCCGGCCCCATACCACCGCTTCGGGATTGAGAGGCTCGCCGACGCTCGCGATGAAACGCAGGCTGCTCAGGTCGTACTTGCCGATGAGATCCGTGCCGACCCTCATCATCATCCGAACCGCGGTTGGGGCCGTGTACCATACGGTTACCTTCTGGCTTTGCACGAGCCCGTACCATCGTTCCGCGTCGAATTCGGCTTCATCGATGATGCTGGTGATGCCGTGGGTGAGAGGCGCGATGATCCCGTAAGACGTGCCGGTGACCCATCCGGGATCGGCCGTGCACCAGAAGATGTCGTCGGGATGGAAGTCGAGCGCGTAGTACCCTGTCATATGATGTGCGAGTACGGCCTTGTGCACGTGCATCGCGCCTTTCGGCTTTCCGGTCGTGCCGCTGGTGAAATGGAGCAGAGCGAGATCCTCGGGACTGGTTTCGGCAATCTCGCATTCGTCGCTCGCCTTCTCCATCAACTCTCCGAAGTCGAGGGTTTGCGGAATCGATCGGATCTCCTCCGAGTGTCCAACCAGCAACACGTGCTGAAGGCCCGGCAGCGATTCGCGCAAACCGGCGACCTTTCGCTTGTAGAGCATCGGGGTCGTGATCAGCACCCGGACGTCGCCTATCGCGAGGCGCTGTCGAATCGGTTCCGGGCCGAAAGCCGAGAACAGCGGGCAGAACACATTGCCGTTCTTGAGAGCCCCGAGCGCGCTTATGTAAAGCTCTGGTATCCGTCCGGTCAGCAAAAACACACGCTCGCCGCGTCCGATGCCCAGCCCCTTCATCACGTTCGCGAAGCGATTGGTCAGTGAGCGCAGGGCTGCGTAGCTGAAATCGCGCGTCTCGCCGCGCTTTCCGATCCATCGAAGCGCCAGATGGTCTTGGCGCGAGCCGTTGGCATGACGGTCAACGGCCTCGTGAGCGATATTGAGGCCCCTGCCGTCAGGCAGGCCATCAAGGTTGCGGGCCGCGATTTCCCACGAAAATTCCGCGCACGTCCGCTTGTAATCCTCGAGGTTCGGCGTGACCGTCCATCGGCGGGGCTTGATGATCGTCTCGAAGGCCATCGCTTAGCGCTTCAGTGCCACACCGTGCTCGTAGAGCAGCCGCTGAAGCCGCGGCAGCACGTCGCGCTCCTCCCGGTTCGCGAGGTCGTCCATGGCCGTCGCGAACTGCCGCATCGCCTCGCCGGCCCTCGCCAGCATCGGCGGCGGACTCTGATCGAAATCGATCTGGGAAACCTGGTACTCGAGCTGCTTCAATCGGGCGCATACATCCAGCATCCCGCGCGCGACGCTGTCGGGCACGAGCCTCAGGCTTTCTGCGCTCTCAACCAGCTCCTCGTCCTCGTGTCGCTCCATGTGGAGGTCCACGATCCTGAGGAGTTCCTGCCAGGCTTCGCGCGCCTGCCGTCGAGAAGCGGTATCGGCGGGATTGGCTGCCAGAGCGATTCCGCGGTCGGCAACCCTCAAAAGCGGCAATCGTAGCTGTTGATGCTCGCGGCTGAGCTCGTACACGAGCGTGCGCAGCCGGGGCGCATCGAGAAAATTCCTGGGTCTATTTCCTCCTGAATACGCCGCACCTGGAGCCATCGCACATCCCTCTGGGATTCGCCGATTTCCGGTCGCAAGGATCGAGCCGGAAGAGGCGGCAGCTTCTGTTGCATTACTTCATCGGCAGCCGATCGCGATGTCGCGATCGGCGCCACCGGGTTCAGTGCTGAAGGTTCGATCAGCACCATTGAAACTTCGATCCCCGGATTGCGCCAGCCCCGCCGCTTGCCGTATCCGCTTGACTTCGCACTGGCACGCAGCCTGCTCCCTGCTCTTAAGGATTTCGGGAGGATGCCATGCAGCGACCTTTGAAGATTGTTTCGCGCGACTTCCAGCTCAGCGCACCGTTCGAGGCGGAAATTCGGCGCAAAGCCGAGGATCTGGAAACCTTTTATCCGCGGCTGAGTGGATGCCAGGTGACGGTGCGTGCCCCCGCAATCAAGCACCATCGCAAGGGCGGCCCGTTCGTGATTGGAATTCGCCTGACGGTGCCGGGCAAAGAGCTGGCGGTGGACCGCCAGGCCGAAGAAGAGCTTTCCCAGGCGATTCGCGAGGCGTTCGACGCGGCGCGGCGGCAACTGGAGGACTATGCGCGCGAGCAGCGCGGGGCGGTAAAGGCGCACGAAACCGCCCCCATCGGACGCATCGCTCGTCTCGAATCCGACTACGGATTCATCGAGAGCGCAGATGGCCGCGAGATCTATTTTCACCGCAACAGCGTGCTTAATGACGCTTTTGACCGCCTGCGGATCGGTTCGGAAGTGCGTTTCGTCGAAGAGGAGGGCGACAAGGGACCGCAGGCCAGCACGGTCGTTATGAGCTAGAAGATTGCCGCCTGGGCGCGGTGAACCGGCGCCTAGGCGGCGGTCTTCAATCGATTGTTGACCCGCTCGACTCCCAGCACGGACCACGCGTCGGTCTCGACCATGTCACTCTCCATGTCGTTCGCCACGACACCTTCGAGTGTAACGATTCCGTTCCGCGCGTTGACCAGGACCTGATCGGCATTGACGAGAGGATCCTTTTCGAGCACCAGTTTGACGGCCTCTTCGAGCTCCTCGTCGCTGTCCTGTTGCTCGGGTGTAACTTCGAGGCCGTTTATGACGTCGCGGGTGCCCGGAACCCACCATGCGATCGCGCCTGCGAGTCTTTGATGAGAAAGGCTGTCCACCCGCCCGGCGAGAGTCACTACGCCGTCTTCGACCGACAAATCGATTCTTCCGGAAGAGTCCGCGGAGGCTTCACGGCAGGTTTGGAATTGTGCGCCGTGAAGAATGCGGATCTCGTAGCGGTCGATCGCGGGCTCCTCGACGAGCGCATCGCGCACATGGTCGCGAATCTCGCCGTCGGTCATCTTCTGCGATGGCGCCACTCTCAGGCGATCGACAATTCCGGCTACGCCCGGAACCGCGGCGGCGAGATCGAGAGCGGTCTTTTTGGCGGCGATGGTCGGAAGTTCCCCCTGCAGTACCACCGCGCCGTCAGGTTCAACGGCGATCGCCACAGGATGGGAACGCAGGTGGATGCGCGGTTCGTCGGTCAGTGCGGATTTGATCCGGCGGACGATTTCCAATTCATCGGTCACGACCGGTTACTCTCCGAGGAGAACTTTCTTCCCACTCCCACAATAGTCGATTCTGTTCTGATCGGCATCATCGGAACCACAGGATTTGCGATGCTTCGAGCGGCACGTCGACTCCGGGCATCCGCGGGACTATTCGCGGCGTGTAATGCGATTGGGGTCGATCGTTCGGGACCGCCGCCCGGTACACGAAGCCGTTTTTTGCTCCGGCCAGCGCCTCGATCGGTTTCATGACGGTTACCGACGGTTGCCCGTTTTCCCGGGGCTCCGCCCAGATTTGGACGTCCACATCGCCGGGACCGATCTGGCCCAGGTAGACCTGGAGTTCAAAGACAAAGGTCGAATTCGACTCGGAGATGTCGAGGTTGCCGAAATGGAGCGTGTGCCATGACTCCGCGAGGCGGCGTCGCCATGCGGCGATCGCCGCTCCCGCGGCTCCGTTCGATGCCATTCTGCATTCGAGCGCGGCCGCGGACGGGATGTAGCAGCTTTGCGTGTACTCGCGGACCATCCGGTTGCTCGAGAAGCGGGCCGTAAGACGGCTCATGCTGGCCCGCATCCGCGCCACCCATCCAACCGGTATACCTCGTGCGTCGCGCGTATAGAAAGCAGGGACGATCTCGCGCTCCAGTATGGTGTACAGAGAGTCGGCTTCGACGGCGTCCCATTCGGGCTCGGGATGCTCCCTGCCGTCGCCGATCGCCCATCCCACTTCGGGCGTGTACGCCTCCGCCCACCATCCATCCAGTTCCGACACATTCAGCCCGCCGTTGACCAGAAGCTTCATTCCGCTGGTGCCGCATGCTTCCCAAGGACGCCGAGGCGTGTTGATCCACACATCGACGCCCTGAACGAGTTCGGCAGCCATCGTCATGTCGTAGTCCTCGAGGAAGATGGCGTGCTGAGAGACCTCCGGGCGCCTGACGTACTCGGCCCATTCACACACCATCCTGACTCCGTCATGGTCCTGGGGATGGGCCTTTCCGGCGACGATAAGTTGGACGGGATGCTTTGGGTTGGTGAGGATGCGGGTCAGGCGCTCGCGATCATGCAGCAGCAGGGTAGGTCGCTTGTACGCGGTGAATCGGCGGGCAAGGCCGATCGTAAGCACGTTTTCGTCAAGCAGGGGGCCATGTCCTTCGACGCGGTTGCCTCTTATCGCTCTCTGGCGGACGGCCCTCTCGCGCACGTGTTTGATTAGAGCGGCGCGCCCCTTCGATCGCATCGTCCACAGCGCCTCATCGCTGGCGCATCCCAGGCCTTCCTCCACGGTTTCCAGTGCGCCCACCCATCGCCCCTTTCCGCAGCTCTCCGTCCATACGGCGTCGGCGGCGGCGGAATCCCAGGTCGGCACGTGCACGCCGTTGGTAACGTGCCGAATCGGAACTTCCGAGCGCGGCCATCGCGCGAACAGCGGCTGAAAAAGGCGGCGGCTAACCTCTCCATGCAGCCGGCTTACCCCGTTGACGTGCCCCGAGCATCGCAGCGCCAGGTAGGCCATGTTGAACAACTCGCCGCTGTCGTGGGGGTCTGATCGGCCTAGCGCCAGAAGCGCTTCGCCATCGACGCCGAGGCTCTCCGCATAGCGGGTCCCGTATCGGCGCAGAAGGTCTGACGGGAACTGATCGAATGCGGCGGGTACGGGCGTATGCGTGGTGAAGATGTTGCCCGGGCGGGTGCAATTCAACGCCGTCTCGAAATCATTGCCGGTCTGTTTCATGTAGCAGCGGATTCGCTCGAGCGCCGCGAAAGCCGCGTGGCCTTCGTTGAGATGGCAGATGCGGCAGTCGATATTGAGCTTCTCCAGCAGGCGCCATCCCCCGATCCCCAGCGCGATATCCTGTTGCAGCCGCAATTCGGGGTTCCCCCCGTACAGCTCGGCCGTGATGCCGCGGTCGGAGGGGAGATTCAGTGGATCGTTGCTGTCGAGCAGATAGAGGGTAACTCGGCCCACCTGCACCGCCCACGCCAGCAGGCGGAGCGTGCGTCCGGGCAGTTCGACCTCAACTCGCAGCCACTGGTCGGTTTCATCGCGCACCGGAGTCACCGGCATCAGATGAGGACGGTTGTAGGGGTAGAAGGCGAGCTGCTCGCCCTGGGCGTTCAGCACCTGCCGGAAGTACCCGCGCTCGTAAAACAGGCCGATACCCACGACGGGGAGCCCGAGATCGCTCGCGGTCTTGAGATAGTCCCCGGCGAGGATTCCAAGCCCCCCTGAGTAGATGGGCAAGGCCTCGCTCAGGCCGAACTCCATGCTGAAGTAGGCGATGGAGCCGAAAGGATGTTTGCAGGTCCTGGCAAACCATGTCGGCTCGTTGAGGTAGCGCTCACGCGCGGCGAGCTGCTCGCGCAATTCCGCCACGAATTCAGCATTGTTGGCGAGCTTTTGGAACTGTGTTTCCGATACGCTGCCCAGGATCAGCCACGGGTTCTGCGTGGCCTTCCACATCTCGGGATCCACCATCTCCCACAAAGCGTCAGCGCTGTGATTCCAGCTCCACCGCATGTCGAGGGCCAGGGTGGCAAGTCCGCTTATGCGTTCGGGAAGATGGCGAGGCAGGTAGTGGTAGGGGCTCATCTCAAGTCGTTCGGGTCATTCCCATGAGCATCGAATGTGCCATCACGGCGCCATCACCTCGCTCGGCTCCGTCATCCTGTGCACCGTAAGGGTGGGCGAAAGCGAACCATGGGCGCGCCTGGCCGTGTGTCCTATGGAAGCAGTGGTCCGGGTCATCCCGGTGCCGAAGGCATTCGCGCGCCGTTAACTCGATTCCGCAAGGCCGGCGGCGATGGCACGGCGGATGCTGTAGGTCGGGGTGCCGCACAGTGAGGCAAGTCGAGGGGAAATTTTTATGAAAATCACGCTTTCGGTGATAAAGGCAGACATCGGTTCCATCGCGGGGCACGTTCGGCCGAGCGCGCTGCTCAAGCAGACTGTCGAGGACTATGTCCGCGAGCATGGCAGGCAGCTTCTTACCGACCTCTACGTGAGCAGTACCGGCGACGACATAGCGATCCTGATGGCCCATCGCCATGGCGTGGACAACCCAAAGGTTCACCAACTCGCCTGGGATGCGTTCATGGCGGGGACCGCCGTCGCACGAGAGCAGGGTCTCTATGGCGCCGGTCAGGATCTTCTCAAGGACGCCTTTTCCGGAAACGTCCGCGGGATGGGGCCTGCGTCGTGCGAATTCGAATTCGAGGAGCGCCCCAACGAGCCATTCCTTTTCTTCGCCGCCGACAAGACCGATCCCGGAGCCTACAACCTGCCGCTTTATCTCGCCTTCGCGGACCCGATGTACTGCCCGGGGCTGCTGCTCTCGCCCGCAATCGGTAAGGGGTTCCGTTTCACGATAATGGACGTGAACCATACCGAAGGCGACCGCATTATCGAGCTTGACGCTCCCGAGCAGCTCTACGACATCGCGTGTCTGTTGCGCGACAATGAACGGTTCGTGGTGGAGTCGGTGCACAGCCGAGCGACCGGCGAGATAGCGGCGGTGGTATCGACCTCGCGCCTGCACAACATCGCCGGCAAGTACACGGGCAAGGACGATCCCGTGGCCCTCGTCCGCGCACAAGGGTCGTTCCCCGCCACCGGCGAGATCCTCTCGCCGTACCGGCTGAGTCACTACGTCGCCGGAACGATGCGCGGGAGCCACAATGGACCGTTGATGCCCGTGAAGCTCAACTCGAGCGTGTCGTTCTTCGACGGCCCTCCGGTCGTGAGTTGCGCGGGCTTCTGCGTTCACAACGGCAAGTTCACCGAAGTGGCCGACCTCTTCGACCATCCGTTCTGGGATTGGGTGCGCAACAACGCGGCGCAGAAAGCGGCGGAGATCCGCGCGCAGGGTTTCTCGGGACCCGCGATGCTGCCTTACGCGGAACTTGAATACGGCGGAATCGTCGAAAAAATGCGCGAGCTCGACAAGCACTTCATCGTACGAGAGTCGGCTCGCAAGGCCATCGGCAAAAGAAAGAAGGCGGCCTGAATCGGCCGGTCAGGAAGAAACTCGTGAACAGGACAAGATTGACCGTGGCGGACCTGATGACGCCCCGGCCGGATACCATCGCTCCGTGGGATACGCTCGCGGCGGCTCAAAAGAAGATGCACGCGGGCGATTTCAGAGCCCTGCCGGTCGTCCAGGTCGGCCGCGTGGTCGGCGTCCTGAGCGATCGCGACGTACTGCCCTTTGCGGGGCGCACCGGCGACATCCCGGTAAAGGAGGCGATGACGCGCGCGGTCATCACCGTCAACCCCGGAACCCCGCTGGAAACCGCGGCCCGATTGATGCTGCGTCACAAGATAGGCGGCCTGCCCGTCGTTCAGGAGGACGAATTGGTGGGCGTGATAACGCCCAGCGACATCATGGTGGCGTTCGTGCGCCTGATGGGTGAGGAAAATCGATCGGATTAGAACCAACCGCCTCAGACCGCGCATTCCCGGCAATCCGGTGCGCGCTCGTCCTCGACGAGAGAAACCGCCTGATGAGGCTTGGACCGGTAGCGATACACGGTTACGCCCTTCAACTTCAGAGCGCGCGCGGCCTCGAACACCTTGCGCACGTCTTCGACGCCTGCCGATGACGGCAGGTTGACGGTCTTCGACACGGCGGCATCGACATACTTCTGAAAAGCCGCCTGCATCCGCACGTGATCCAGCGGATCGAGCTCGAGGGCGATAGGGAAGCGCCGCTTGAGTTGATCCGGAACCCCGGGCGCGGCCCGAATGGAACCGTGCCGGCGGATCTCATCGAGCGCCACAAGCCCCGGCTCTCCCAATCCCTCCATCGCCTCGCGCGCGGCGCGGTTGATCTCGACCAGCCGCCGCCCGTCCAGGGCATATCTGACGGACGCCAGCGCGAAGAACGGCTCGATTCCGCTTGAACATCCCGCAAGCAGGCTCAGAGTTCCGGTCGGCGCCACGCAGGTAACCGTCGCGTTGCGCAGAGAGGTGATACCGCGAGCCGGCCATATGCTGCGCTCGAATGCGGGAAAGGAGCCGCGCCTTTGGCCAAGTTCGATCGATTTCGCCCGCGCCTCGCTGGTGAGCGTTCGAGCGATTCGCTCGCCCATCGCCACCGCCTCCGCGCTGTCGTAGGGGATGCCAAGCGAGGCGAGCAAATCCGCGAGCCCCATCACGCCCAGTCCAATCTTTCGCGTTCTGCGGGTTGCGGCACCGATCTCCTCCGCCGGGTAGCGCGACGCGTCAATCAGGTTGTCGAGGAACACCACCGCGTCATGGATCGCCTCCCTGAATCGATCCCATTGGAGATCCGAAGGTCCCGCGAAAGCCGCGAGATTGATCGAACCCAGGGTGCACGACTCGTACGCGAGCAACGGCTGCTCGCCGCAAGGATTGGTCGCCTCGATTCTGCCCAGCGCGGGAGTCGGGTTGTGACGCTCTATTTCGTCCAGAAAAAGCAGGCCGGGATCTCCGCATGCATGGGCGGCTTCTACAATGCTTTCGAAGAGGCGGTCCGCGCTGACGAAAGCGGCCACGTTTCCGGTGCGCGGATTGCGCAGCGGAAAGTCCGCCCCCTTGTCCAGCGCATCGAGGAACTCATCGGTAAGTCCGACCGATAGATTGAAGTTGACCAGCGCCTCCGGGTTGAGCTTGGCGGCGATGAATTCGCGGATGTCGGGGTGATCCACGCGCAGTACCGCCATGTTCGCGCCCCGCCGCCGCCCGCCCGATCGGATCACCGTCGTGGCGTGGTTGAACAACTCCATGAAGGACATCGGTCCGGAGCTGATTCCGCCGGTCGAGGAGACACGGTCGCCGGCCGGCCTCAGTTCGCTGAAGGAAAATCCGGTGCCGCCGCCGGTCTGTTGAATTCGCGCCGCGAGCGACAAGGCCTTGAAGATTGAATCGAGGTCGTCATGTATCGGCAGGACGAAGCATGCCGCCAACTGTCCGCCGCCCGGCATTCCCGCATTCATCAGCGCCGGCGAATTCGGCAGGAATTCGAGCGAATCGAGGCGATGGAAAAATCGCTCCTCCCATTCGCGCGGATTTTCACCGAAATCGGTTGCGGGAGCCGCCACCGCCGCGGCCACCCGCTCGATCATCCCGGTCGGGCTTTCGATGGTGCGTCCGGTTTCGTCGCGGCGCAGATAGCGCTCGCGCAGGACGAGCAGAGCATTTTCCGAAAAGTCCGCCATCCTGGGACAGAGTCTACCTCACGGCCTCCCTGCAAGCATGCGTGACGATCTCGCCGGTCGGGTCAATTTCCGTCAATCAGATCGCCCAGTCGCTCTCCCGCGTGGAGTCTTGAAATCACCTGGCCGAGCAGCGGCGCCAGGCTTACGACCTCCAAGGGAATATTGAGATTGGAGGGAACGGGCACGCTGTCGGTTACCAGCATCCGCCGTATAGGCAGAGCCCGGAGGCGCTCGGCGGCCGCTCCGACCATCAGCCCATGGGTGGCCGCGACAATCGCCTCCGGTGTCGCGCCGAGTCCCACGACCGCATTCAGGGCCGCTTCGATAGTGGCGCCGGTAATGATGATGTCGTCAACGACAATCGGCCGGCGATTGCGCACTTCCCCGATGACATTGCGGGCGACCACCTTGTCGTCGCTTATGCGGACCTTCGCGACGATCGCGAGAGGCAACCCGAGAAGATGCGCATATCGCTCCGCCATCCGGAGCGCGCCCATGTCGGCCGCCACCACGACGGCGTCGGGCGGCGCCGCCGCAATCGCCTTGCAGATCATACGAACCGCGCTCAGGTGCTCAACGGCGATTCCGAACGCGGTCTCGACCGCGGTGGTATGGAGATCCACGGCAACGACGCGTCCCACGCCCGCCATCCGCATCAGATCAGGCACCAGGCGGGCGCCCAGCGCCTGCTGGCCCGCGATGCTGCGGTCCTGTCGCGCGTATCCGAAGTAGGGCACGGCGGCGGTGACATGAAGCGCGCCGGACCGGCGGCACGCATCCGCAAGGAACAAAAGCTCGATCAGATTCTCATCGAGAGGGGGGCCTGTCGGCTGCACGAGGTAAACATCGCGCGCACGCACCGTGTCCTCGATCTCCACCCGCAGTTCGCCGTCCGGTGAGCGCAAGATGCGCCGGCGGGTGAGCGGAAGGTTCAACGAGGCCGCTATCGCCTGCGCGAGCGCCTGATTGCCGGAACCAGAGATGATCGTCGGTTCCACGTGGATTCCCTTTCAAGGCTGGTTTGCAGCCTCGCGACCATGACAGATCGCGCTTCCTTGTTCCGAGCGCAAGAGAGAGGCGGAACGCTCCACCGCTCTCATTATCCGGGGCTGCTTCACGATTTGGCGGGAACGCACTCGAGATTCATGGTCCCCAGCGGCGCCGCCGCTGTGGCTCCCAATTCGGTTGTTCGTTTCATCGTTCGGAGCCTCCTTTTGATCGAGGCCGAGCAAGCCGCGTACCGTCGCGAGGCTCCGGCTGTAGAAATCGCGCGTGCGGGGCATGTGTCGGATGGCTACACGATGGCGCAATCCGCTACGCGCGGGGTCCGACTACGCGCGCACCAGATCGTTGAAATTCGAGAAGAAGAACCGCTCGCGGGTCGGCTCGCCGTGCTTTGCGAGGCTGGTGGTGAAACGGCCGATGGGATCGCGGCCTCCTTCTGCGTGCGGGTAGTCGGTCGAGAACATGTAAAGCCGATCGTTCGAAAAAGAGATCAGCTCTCCGACGTCCTCGAACGGGTACGGCGTGAAGCGAAGCTGTTCGTCGATTTGCTCCGACGGCATCCGGCGCATCTCGCGCAGATGCGGTTCGGGCTTCGACCAGATCCGGACAATGTGATCGAGTCTTCTGCGCATCGCGGGAACCCATCCCGCACCCAGCTCGATGCATCCGCCGCGCAGGTCGGGGAATCGCTCCAGGACCCCGTCGAGAATCAACACCGAGAGGAACCGCTCGGCGCCATGGAAGATCGAAGTCATGTCTTTTGAGCCCACGACTTCCGCTCCGCCTCGGGCGCTGCGCCGTTCCGGATGCCCGTCATTCATCCACTCCGGGTCAATCGGGAGTTTTCCGCTGCCGACATGAAGGACGAAGGCGCCGCGGGCCTCGGCGATCCGCGCCCATATCGGGTCGTGCTCCACGTGGCCGGGAGAGCGCCCCGGCGCATCGGAGGGGAGCATGAATATGCGAAGCCCCTCCCGGATCGTTTCATCAAGCTCCTTCGCGGTGCGTGCGGGATCGTCCAGCACGAGCAATCCCACCGGAACCAGGCGCGCATCGCCGCGCGTGTAGTCCTTGATCGCGCGGTTGAAGGCGCGCACCCCCGCATAGCGCAGTTCGACGTCTCGCCACTGGGTCAATGAAGCCGCCGCGAACGACGAAAAAACCATCTGGCGGTGAATCCCCAGCATGTCGAGCACCATCCCGCGTTCCCGGCAATTGAAGGCGCCGAGCGCCGAGTACCACTTGGGGCCGGTGAGGATGCGCTCGCCGAGGGCGGCCAGGCGCGCGACTTGATCGGGAGGATGCGCGCGCGCCGCGCCCTCGGGCATTCCGCTCAGAGTAGCGTTCGTTGCTTCGGGCAAAATCGGCGGCAGCCGATCGCGCATCGATGGGTCGGCGTACGCGCTCAGGAAGTCCGGAAACTCCATGACATGGCTGTCCGCGTCATTCAGTGCTCTGGTGGCCATCCTCGCCGTCTCCGAACTTCCGCTTGCGGACGCTAGACGCCTGCGATGCGACCGTCAAGAGAGAAGCGCGCCCGGGAAAATCGTCTTCGATGATGGTGGGCGGTGCAGGTTTCGAACCTGCGACCCCCGGCTTGTAAGGCCGATGCTCTACCGCTGAGCTAACCGCCCATGCCAAGGACAGTCGATGAGAATAAC
>Ga0070741_10014931_pt1 | contig 13307 bp, 13 predicted proteins | sample Coa_R1_4_FD_66440 | JGI IMG/M metagenome (GOLD analysis project Ga0070741, IMG submission 66440) | Surface soil microbial communities from Centralia Pennsylvania, which are recovering from an underground coalmine fire - Coalmine... | ecosystem: Environmental > Terrestrial > Soil > Unclassified ... | reverse complement strand
ATCACGTTTTGGGCGCCGTGGGGCGGACGCTGTTTTATGCCGATCCGCTGCCGATGCAGGAAACGAAGCAGTTGGAATCGCTGCGCAGCCTGACGGCGGATATGAATGCGGGAAGCGTTGGGCTGCTTGTGATCATCGGAGGCAATCCTGCCTACGATGCGCCTTCGGACATCGGCTTTATTGACGCGATGAAAAAGGTCCCGATGATCGTGCGCGCGGCATCGCATTCCGACGAAACTGGATTCCATTCGCATTGGCAGGTGCCTTTGGCGCACGACCTCGAGCAGTGGAGCGATGGTTATGCTTTCGACGGCACGGCATCCATTATTCAGCCGCTGATTGATCCTTTGGTGGGCGGAAAAAGCGCGCATGAGATTTTGGCACTGATGGCAGGAGACGCGCGCGATCCTTATCAGATGATTCGAGAAACTTGGGACGCGGCAAAAGACGAAAAGCTTTGGCGCCGAAGGCTGCACGATGGAGTTGTGGGCAAGACCGAGTGGACGAACGTATCTCCAATCCTGAGCGCATTATCGCAGATTCGTCCGGCCGCTCCTGCATCAGGAACTGAACTGGTCTTTCTTCCGGATGAAACGATTTATGACGGCAGGTTTGCAAACAACTCATGGCTGCAGGAGCTTCCGAAGCCGATCACCAAACTGGTTTGGGAAAACAGCATTGAACTGAGCCCGAAAACGGCGCAGAAATTGGGAATCGAGGACACGATGGGCCTGATCGGCGGCAACTTTCATACCACGAAGGCGGAAGTAACCGTTGGAAACAAGAAGATGGTCTGTCCGGTGAGCATCGTTCCTGGTCATGCGGACGACGTGGTTGTGCTTCGCTTGGGTTATGGGCGCACGCGTGCGGGGAGTGTGGGAAACAACATCGGCTTCGACTCACAATATCTGAGGACAAGCGAAACGATGTGGACGGCGGCAGGCTGTTCGATCGCTTCGACCGGCGAGCCTTATGAACTGGTAAGCACGCAGTTTCATTATTCGATGGAAGGGCGGGGATTGGTGCGGATGTCACCGATCGGTGAGTACTTGAAAAAGCCCGACTTCGCCCAAGAGTACGATTTGGAAGACGAAGAGAAGCCGATGGGCAGCGAGAACGCCGAAGAGCCGATCCGTCTTTCGATGTATCCGCAGCGGGAATACAAGGGCAACGCTTGGGCGATGGTGATTGACACGACGCTTTGCACCGGATGCAACGCTTGCGTTACGGCATGCCAAGCAGAAAACAACATCGTTCCGGTTGGGCGGGAAGAGGTTCGGCGCGGACGCGAGATGCACTGGATTCGCATTGACCGCTACTATGAAGGGAGTTTGGACAATCCAAAAATGCACATGCTTCCTGTTCCGTGCATGCATTGCGAACAGGCGCCGTGCGAAGTGGTGTGTCCTGTAGCGGCAACGTCGCACGGTTCGGAAGGGCTGAACGAAATGGTTTACAACCGCTGCGTGGGCACGCGGTACTGCTCGAACAACTGTCCCTACAAAGTTCGGCGGTTTAACTTCAAGCAGTATGCCGATACGACGACTCCGCTTTTAAAGATGCTTCGCAATCCAGATGTGACGGTGCGCGGGCGCGGTGTGATGGAGAAATGCACGTATTGCGTTCAGCGTATCAACGCGGCGCGGAAGCGTGCGAAGAAAGAGAATCGAGAGATTCGTGACGGCGAAGTTGTAACGGCATGCCAGGCGGCTTGTCCGGCTCAGGCGATCACGTTTGGGAACAAGAACGATTCGAACAGCGCAGTTGCACGCCTGAAAGCCGAGCCGACGAATTATGCGCTGCTGAAATCGCTGAACACCGAACCGCGAACGACTTATTTGGCGCGGATCACCAATCCAAATCCGGAGTTGGAGGGCTAAGGCGAAGATGTCGGAGATGAACGGCAAATATCCGGAAGATATGGGGCTTCGCGACGCTCCGATGATCGAGGGCGAGCACGATTACGGAACGGTTACCGACAAAATCGGAAGCATCGTTTTGGATCGGCCTTCACCCAGACAGTGGTACATCTGGGGTGGAATCGCAGGGATCTGTTTGGGCTCATTTCTGGTTTCGTTTTGTTGGTTAATTTATAAAGGTGTTGGCGTTTGGGGAATCAACAATCCGTGCGGATGGGGATTCGATATTATCAACTTCGTTTGGTGGATCGGCATTGGCCACGCTGGAACGCTGATTTCGGCGATTTTGCTGCTGATGCGTCAGCGGTGGCGGACTTCGATCAACCGCCTTGCGGAAACGATGACGTTGTTTGCGGTGTGCTGCGCCGGGTTGTTCCCGCTGCTTCACACGGGCCGGCCTTGGGTGGCTTATTGGCTGGTGCCTTATCCGAACGCGCTTGCGATTTGGCCGCAGTTTCGAAGCCCGCTGGTTTGGGACGTGTTTGCGGTAACGACGTATTTAACGGTTTCGGCTCTGTTTTGGTATGTGGGTTTGGTTCCCGACTTGGCAACGCTCCGCGATAAGGCGAAGCACAAACTCGCGAAGATCGGAATGGGGATTATGGCGATGGGGTGGCGCGGCTCGGCGGCTCACTGGCATCGTTATGAAGCGGCGTATTTGGCTTTGGCTGGACTCTCCACGCCGTTGGTCTTGTCGGTTCACTCGATCGTGAGTTTGGACTTTGCGGTTTCGATCGTGCCCGGATGGCACACGACTATTTTTCCGCCGTATTTCGTTGCGGGCGCTGTTTTTGCCGGTTTTGCGATGGTGCTGCTGTTGGTGATTCCGATTCGCAAGTGGTATGGCGTTGCGGATTTCGTTACGATGCGGCACATGGATTGGATGGCGAAAATCATGCTGGCGACGGGATTGGTCGTTTTTTATGGCTACCTGATGGAGATGTATTACGCGTGGTACAGCGGAAACCAGTTTGAAATCGCGCTGGCATCGAATCGGCTTTCGGGTGATTACAAGTTTTGGTATTACGCATTGATCTTCTGCAACGGTTTGGCCCCGCAGGTGCTGTGGTCGAAAAGGGTGAGGCACAGCTTGACTGGGCTGTTCGTGGTCAGCCTGATTGTGAGCATCGGCATGTGGCTGGAGCGGTTCGTGATTATTCCGGTGAGCTTGTCGCACGATTTCATGCCGAGCGCTTGGGGCGGCTATACGCCGACGATCGCATTCGGCGACGTGATGTTCTTCCTGGGAACGTTCGGCATCTTTCTTGGTGGAATGGTGGCGTTCGTTCGAATCCTTCCAATGATTCCGATGTCGGAGATCAAGCATCTTTTGCATTTGGAAAAACACGAATCGCATCCTGCTGCACAAGCGGAGACGGTGGCCTGAATCATGCACACTTCAAAACAGGAACCAACGATTTTCGGCGTGATAGCGGAGTATTCGGATGGCGAGGCGGTTTTGGCTGCCGCGCAAGCCGCCCGCGACGCAGGCTTCAAAAAGATGGACGCATACACGCCGTATATGGTCGAGGGATTGGTGGACGCGTTAGGAAATAAAGATGACCGCGTTCCCAGAATCGTATTCATTTGCGGACTGATCGGCGCGGGGCTTGGGTTTTTAATGCAGTATTGGATCACAGGAGTTGACTATCCGATGAACATCGGCGGACGGCCGAATTTGAGTTGGCCCTCGTATATTCCTATAACGTTCGAGAGCGGTGTGTTGGTGGCGGCTTTTTCGGCCGTTGTAGGAATGTTCGGATTGAACGGACTGCCGCGCCCGCACCATCCCGTTTTCGATGCGCCGGGATTCGACCGCGCAACGCGCGACAAGTTCTTTTTGTGCATCGAAGCCGAAGACGAAGGGTTCGATGCGCGGTTGGCGAAGGAAGTTTTGCTGGCCACTAAGCCCGACTCCATTCAAGAGGTGCCCAACTTATGAGGCCGGGCGCAATTGTAATTGCAAGTTCGCTGTTGGTTTGCGGTGCGATTATCGGGTGCGAGCGCGACGACATGTGGGAGCAGCCCAAAACGGCGGTGCTTGGAACCAATGAGTTTTTCGATAACGATCAGGGCGCTCGCATGCCCGTAAAAGGAACGGTTGCACGAGGGGCTGACAATTTGCAAGAAGACGATCTGCTTTATCGGGGCATGGAGAATGGAAAACTGGCGGAACGGTTCCCGTTTGAAATAACTGAGAACGATTTGAACGCTGGTCACGACAAATATGATGCGTTCTGTTCGCCTTGCCATGCGAAGAGCGGCGACGGAATGGGAATGATCGTGCAGCGGGGCTACAAGCAGCCGTTTTCGTTCCACATTGATCGGCTTAGGAACGCCACGCCAGGATATTTTTATTCGGTGTTGATCCGCGGACTTCGTCCAACGCAGCTGCCCGGTGTGAAATTCGAACCCGATGATGACAAAGTGCACCCGGCGGTTGCGCACAAACTTTCGCCGGTTGAGCGGTGGCAGATCATTGCGTACATCCGGGCGTTGCAACTGAGCCAAAACGCGACGATCGAGGATGTTCCAATGGAGCAGCGAGGCGAACTCGACAAGCCAAAAACGGAGGGCAGCAATGGCGAGTCCCATTGAAGAAGCCCGCGTGAAACTCAGCGGCATCGGCACGATGCAGGCGATCGGCGTCGTTGCGGCGATCGTGGGTTTGGGAGGGTTTTTCTTCGGTGTGTCTTCCAAGGCTGTCGAACATCCGTGGCAGTCGTATCTGTACGGTTTTATGGTGTGGACGGTGCTGGCGTTCGGTTGTCTCAGCATTAGTTTGCTCATTCACATGACGCGCGGCAAGTGGGGATACACGTTCATCAGGGTGATGGAAGCGGGGTCGAAAACCGTTCTGTTGATGGCGGTGCTGTTCATTCCGATTCTTGCTTTTTTGAAAGACATATATCCGTGGGCGAATCCAGACCTGGTTGCGGCCAGCAAAACGATGCAGCACCGAGCTGCGCTGTTGAATTTGCAATGGTTTGCGATCCGTTCGGCGGTTTATTTTGCCGTTTGGATTGTGCTTGCATTCGTGCTGAGCAAATGGTCGAAGGATGAAGATCGGACCGGAGACGTTAACTATCTGATCAAGCGGACGAATTTGGCCGCGCCTGGGGCGGTGCTGTTGGTGCTTACGGTGAATTTCGCGGTAACCGACTGGGTGATGTCGCTGGAGCAGCATTGGTATTCCACGATTTTTGGTTTGATTTTTGTTGCTGGCGGCGCGCTGATGGCGCTGGCGCTTGCTGCGACGTATCTTGGCATGGTGTGGAAGCGGGAGCCGTTCACCTCACTTTTAAATCCAAAGAACTTTCATGATATTGGGAACCTGCTTTTCACGCTGGTTGTGTTTTGGGCGTATTTAGCATTTTCGCAGTTTTTGATTACCTGGTCGGGCAATCTTCCCGAAGAGATTATTTATTACGCGAACAGGAAAGAGGGGCCGTGGATGCCTGTGGGCACCGGCATCATTTTGCTGCACTTTTTCCTGCCGTTTTTGCTGCTGCTTTCCGCACGTTTGAAGCGCACGCCGAGCATGCTGCTTCCTGTAGCGATTTGGATTTTCCTTATCCGGATTGCGGAAGTTACGTGGGAAGTTTTGCCGTCGTTCCACCGAACGGGGGTGCAGTTCAGTTGGGTGGATGCGGCGGCCGTCATTGGAATCGGAGGAATCTGGTTTGCTGTTTTCGGCCAGATTCTAAGGTCTACGCAGCTGTTGCCGCGATATTTGCAACAGCCGAGTGAGGTTGCCGAACATGCATGATCACACGCCGGAACATCCAGAACCGAACATCGAAGGCAGCATCGCTACCGATGAAGTGCTTACTCCAAAAAGCGCGCTGCTTGTGGCGGTGGTTCTGGCTGTGTGCTGCATCTCGGTCGTCATCATCTCATACTTTCTTATCCGCGCATGGAGTCCGCCGGATCAGCCGCAATCGGCAAGCCCCGACCTACAGCTCCAGCGCCCCACCGCGATGCCCGCGCCCAGGCTTCAATCGGAACCCGGTGTTGATATGAAACAGTTTTCGACGCGGCAGCAAGTCGAAATGAACGGGTATGGGTGGGTGGACAAGCAGAAAGGAATCGTGCACATTCCTATCGAACGCGCGATCGAAATTACCGCGAAGAAAGGGCTGCCTGCGCGGCCCGCAGCCGCAGGAGGGAAACATTAAAATGAACTCCATAAGAATATTTGGAATCGGGTTGGTTATCGGTCTGTTTGCAGCCGGTTTTGCTCAGGGCAAACTGCAAAACATTACCAACGGGGTTAGAATTGATCAGCATTTGAACTGGCAGCTGCCTTTGGATGCGCAGTTTCGCGACGAAACGGGGCGACAAACGCCGCTCGGCGACTATTTCGGCGGCAAAAAACCTGTGATTTTGGCGCTTGTGTATTATCGCTGTCCGAAGCTGTGCGGCCAAGTGATGAACGGTTTGCTGCAAACCCTCAAGGTGCTTCCGTTCGATGCGGGCAATCAGTTCGACGTGATGTTCATCAGCATTGATCCCACCGAGACATCGGATTTAGCCGCGAAAAAGAAACAGTCTTATGTTCAAGAGTACAGACGGCCCGGCTCGGAAAACGGCTGGCACTTTCTTACGGGCGACGAGTCGGAAATCAAAAAAGTTGCCGACGCGACGGGGTTCCGATACAAGTATGATCCGACCACCAAGCTGTATGTTCACGGCGCGGCGATTATGGTGATCACGCCAAAAGGAAAAATCGCGCAGTACTATTATGGAATCGAGTTCAGCGAACGCGATTTGAGACTCGCGTTGGTTCAGAGTTCGGAAGAACGAATCGGCAGCCTGGTTGACACGGCGCTTTTGCTTTGCTTGGATTACGATCCCATTCAGGGCAAATATGGCTTCGTGATCATTCCCGCCATGCGGATTATGGCGATTCTTGTGATTGGAGCGCTTGCCGTGTTCATCATTCGATCCATCAAGAAAGACAAGCGGACGCCTCTGACGACAGGCGACGAGGTTGAAGAGGACAGCCGATGAGATTCGTTCCAGAACAAGCGTCGAATTTTGCGCCCGAAGTTGATTACATATTCTATGTCCTTCTGGCGTTGACGATCTTCTTCACGTTTGGCGTGGTGTTCGCCATCATTTATCTAAGCGTGAAATATCGCGCCGGATCCAAGGCGAACCGCACCAGGCCTCCGCATCACAACACCGCGCTGGAACTCGCGTGGTCGGTGATCCCGTTCCTGATGGGCGTGCCGGTGTTTCTTTGGTCGGCCAAGTTGTACGTCGAGATGTATTCCCCCAAGAACACCGCAGGCGCGCTCAACATCTCGGTGGTGGGCAAGCAGTGGATGTGGCACATTCAGCACCCAACGGGCCAACGGGAAAATAATGAACTTCACATTCCGGTCAACCGCGACATCAAACTCATGATGATTTCGCAGGACGTGATTCATTCATTTTTCATTCCCGATTTCCGCATCAAAAAGGACGTTTTGCCGGAATACTTTTCCACCCAATGGTTCCGCGCGACCAAAGTCGGCAAATACCATCTTTTCTGTGCCGAATATTGCGGAACGAACCATTCCGAGATGATCGGAACGGTTTATGTGATGACCCCAGAAGATTATCAAAAGTGGCTATCGGATACCAAATGGGGCATGAACAAATTCGGCCGCCCGGATACCATGGTGGAGCAGGGAGAAAAGCTGTTTGTTACGCGCTGCGCCGGCTGCCATGGCGCTGGCAAAGCAGCCACAGCGCCTTCGCTCGCCGGCCTGTTCGGAAAAGAACGCGAAATGGCCGATGGGCGGCGCATCACGGCCGATGAAGATTACATTCGAAGATCCATTTACGAACCCGATGCGATGGTTGTGAAAGGGTATCAAAACATCATGCCTTCGTTCAAAGGGCAGATTGACGAACAGCAGGTGTTCGAAATCATCGCATACATTAACTCGCTTTCTAATCCGCAGATTCAAGCGGGGACAACCCTGCCCACCGCAAGCCGAAAACAGGAAACAAAGCAATGAGCATCGCCCAAAAACCGAACTATCTGGATTCCGAATTGGGAATCAAAAGCTGGCTTACCACGCTCGATCACAAGCGCATCGGAATCATGTACCTTTTGGTCATCTGTGTGTTCTTCATTGTCGGCGGCTCGATGGCCGCATTGATAAGAGCAGAACTGCTGACTCCCAAAGGTGACCTTCTGACTTCCGATGCCTACAACAAAGCGTTCACGATTCACGGCGTTACGCTGGTTTTCTGGGTGCTGATTCCGGCGGTGCCCGCGGTGCTTGGCAACTTCTGTCTGCCGCTGATGATCGGCGCGCGCGACGTGGCATTTCCCAGGCTGAATCTGCTCAGCTGGTATGTGTTTACCATTGGCGGCGTGTTCGGCATCATGGCCGTCATCTTCGGCGGCATTGATACGGGATGGACGTTTTACACGCCTTACAGCACAAGTTTCTCGCACACATCGGTTGTGCTGGCAGTTACGGCGGTGTTCATCACCGGTTTCTCATCCATTATGACGGGGCTGAATTTCATCGTTACCATTCACAAAATGCGCGCTCCGGGGATGACGTGGTTCAGGCTGCCGCTGTTCGTTTGGGCCAACTACGCAACCAGTTTGATCATGGTGCTTGCAACTCCTGTGATCGCCATCACGGTGTTTCTTGTCGGCCTTGAAAAGGTTGCGCACATCGGGATTTTCGACCCGGCTTTGGGGGGCGATCCCATTCTGTTTCAGCACATGTTCTGGTTTTATTCGCATCCCGCGGTTTACATCATGATTCTGCCGCCGATGGGGGTGATCAGCGAAATCGTCGCCTGCTTCTGCCGCAAGCGCATCTTCGGATACGAGTTCGTCGCATATTCCAGTTTGGCCATTGCGATCATCGGTTTTATTGTTTGGGCGCATCACCTGTTCACGAGCGGGCTTTCCACCTATTCGGCCATGGTGTTTTCGTTCCTCACGTTTTTGGTGGCGATTCCTTCTGCGGTGAAGGTGTTCAACTGGACAGCCACATTCTATAAAGGAGAAATCCATTTCGAATCGCCGATGTATTTCGCCATCGGTTTCATCGGCTTGTTCTTGATCGGCGGCCTCACGGGTTTGTTCCTGGCATCGCTCGGCACCGACATTCATTTTCAAGACACCTATTTCGTGGTTGCGCACTTCCATTATGTGATGGTGGGTTCGGCCATCATGGGCTTTTTGGGAGGGCTGCATTTTTGGTGGCCGAAGATTACAGGCAAACTGTATGCGGAAGGTCTGGCAAGGTGGGCTGCCGTCATTATCTTTTTGGGCTTCAACTTCACGTTCTTCCCACAGTTCATTTTGGGCTATTTGGGAATGCCGCGAAGGTATCACAGTTACAGCGACGAATTTCAGGTGCTGCACGTCTGTTCCTCGCTTGGTGCCACAGTTTTGGGATTCGGTTACATTCTCACGTTTTGCTACCTGCTCTATTCGGTGAAATTCGGCGCGAAGGCTCCCAAAAACCCATGGGGCGCAAAAGGGTTCGAATGGGTTACCGATTCGCCGCCGCCCACCGACAACTTTGATTTCAAGCCCGTAATGCGCGAAGAAGCGTACGCCTATAAGCCCGATTACGAGGCGCCGGAGGTTGTGCATGAGCGCGCATGAACAGGAACTGCACTTAGGACATCAGTTCGAAGATTTAAAACAGCAGATCGAATCCTACACGATCGGCATGTGGATCTTCCTGGTGACCGAGGTGATGTTTTTCGGCGGCCTGTTCACCGCATATATCATCTACCGAGCGAAGTTCCCCGAAGGCTGGGTGCACGGCCATCATCATTTAGATTGGCGGCTCGGCGGCCTGAACACGCTCATCCTCCTCACCAGTTCGCTCACCATGGCGCTGGCGGTGCGCGCCGCTATGCTCAACAAATGGAAGCCGCAGGTGCTGTTTTTGGTTTGCACCGTTCTGCTCGCGTTTGGATTCATGATTGTCAAGTATTTTGAGTATTCCAAAAAATTCCGCGAGCACATCGTTCCCGGGCCGCTGTTCGCCCACAAAGACGATCCTGGACAGGAACTGTTTATGGGGCTGTATTTCGCACTCACGGGACTGCACGGATTTCACGTCCTCATCGGAATTTTGGTCATCAGCGCCATTACGATTCGAACGATCAACATGCGCAGAATGAGGCAGGATTTCATTCCCGTTGAACTCGTGGGGCTGTATTGGCACTTCGTGGATATCGTTTGGATTTTCCTCTATCCCCTTTTGTATCTGATTTCGAAATAAAACCATGACCAATTTGCACGACGAAGAACACAGTGACGTTGTCCACGCTGCAAGCGTGGGATCGTACTTGGCAAACTACTTCGCCCTTCTCGGGCTGCTCATCATAACGGTCGCAGTTGCCCGCGTGGATTTAGGAATCCTAAACATGTACGCCGCGATGCTGATTGCTATGGTCAAAACGGTTTTGGTTGTGCTGTTTTTTATGCATCTTGGAAAAGCCGGGCGGTTGTCACGCATCTGGGCGCTCACCGGTATTTTCTTCTTCCTCATCATGATCGGTTTGAACCTCACGGACTATTCCAGCCGGCACATGGATGCAACGTCCAGCCCCACACAGCCTCAGCGCGGCGGCGAGCAGCCTCCTGCCGAGTAGAATCTCCGCATGAAACTGTTCCTGGATACCGGCGATGTGCGCGAAGTTAAAGCCGCAGCCGAATGGGGCGTGCTCGACGGCGTTACCACCAACCCGTCGCTGATAGCCAAATCGGGGCGGGGGTTCCGCGAAACGGTTTTGGAAATCTGCGAATGCGTTCCGGGCGGCGCCATCAGCGCCGAACTGGTCGCAACCGATTACGACGCCATGCTGAAAGAGGCGCTCGAAATCCATTCCTGGCACGAACAGATCGTTGTGAAAGTGCCGATGACTGAAAATGGAGTTCGGCTGACCAGAACACTTTCCGACCGCGGAGTGCGCACCAACGTTACGTTGGTGTTTTCGGTGAATCAAGCGCTGCTTGCAGCCAAAGCCGGCGCCACGTTCATCAGCAATTTCGTCGGCCGCGTGGACGATATCGGCGGCGACGGCATGCAAGCCGTGCGCGAAACCGTTGAAATGGTCGAATCTTACGGATTCGACAGCGAAGTGCTGGTCGCAAGCATAAGACACCCGATGCACGTGGTCGAATCGCTAAGGTGCGGCGCGCACATCGCCACCATGCCGTTCAAAATCTTCCAACAGTTGTTTCACCACCCGCTTTCCGAAGCGGGTCTGAAACGGTTTCTGGATGATTGGAACGCTGCAGGTCTCGAAATCTTTTCGAAGGCCAAAGTGTGATCCGCGCGCTTCGCCGCATCCACAATTCTGTCGGCAATCTCCTCTCCATGAAATGAAAGCGACGCCTCGTATCCCCCATTCCGATACTGGCTGCGGGTGAGTTCATATCCCAGCCAGCCGTTGCAAAATGAAACCGTTGCCGATCTGCCCGCAACCTGCGCCTCGATCGCCGCTCCCAGCGCATCGGTCGGTTCGGCTGGCACAAAAACGAGCGCAAATCGGTTCGAAAACTTCAGCACCTGCACGCTGCCTTCGGTTTCCGCAAACTTCGAAACCAACAGGTTCGCGAGCGCCGATGGAATCCCGTTGAGTTTTGCAAAATCGGGATGCGGCCGCACCGGCGGCAGATCAATCGGCGACTCTTCAAGCGAAATTTGCGGCGATGCAACCGATTCAGAAAACTCCGTTTTGGCTTTTTCCAGGGCCGATGCCATCGCCTCAACCCCCTTCATCCCGCTCGCACCGTTCGGCGGAACCGGCGAAACGTCGCCCATCGCTCCGTTCAAAAACATCCGAGTTTCGCCAGCGGGTGCCAATCGCATCCATGCGCCGGGCCAATCGCCGTCGGTCTTGTTCCATTCGGGACCCAAAACGGTTGGGTGAGCGGAAAACTGACCAACCGTATAAAGCCTCGTGCCGTCAGAAATCTGCAGCCGAACGAACCGCGGCCGGCTCGAACCATCGCCGCGACGCGTTCGATTCAACTCTACGTGCGATTCATTCCACCTGATCCACTGAACCACTCGAAAACTTTTGGCTGCGCGAACAGCCTCGGCAACATCGCGCGCAAACGCGGCGGCAACTTCTTTGTCAAAAGCAGCGATTCCTGGGATCTTCATGGTCATGTTGGAGTTGAGCATCTGACTGTCGGGCGCGCAATGCGTGTGGCTCGCGCAAACCAGCACCTCATACCCAGGCAGCAGCCTTTTCACGTCCAAATAAAAAGATCGTGGCACGGTGAGCAGTTCCACCGACACCAGCGCCAACTTCAGATCGCCCTGACGAAACACAAACGCCCGCGCCTCCAGCGGCTTGCCGCCGGAATCCGCCATCTTGTCGCGCCGTTCGGTGTAGCCGCCGAGCGGCAGCCGTCTGCCTGCGCCCAATTCGTGAATTCCAACAGCAATCTCCAAACGGTCGGCCCGCGCCAAGAACAATCCCAATGCCAAACTCAACATCTCAACGCATTATAGGAGATAATTTATATCGAACGGATTATGGATATCGTCGTACCGAAGGAGTTTCAGCACCTGTGGGTGCAAACCGAAGAGCGTCCCATCGTCAAGTATCCCGCGGACGTGCTTCGGGCGCGCGCGCTGCCCATCGAAAGAGTTACAAAAAAAACCCGCGCGCTGATGGACCAGATGATTCAGGCGATGACCGACGCGCACGGAGTCGGTCTCGCGGGGAATCAGATTGGAGAGCTCCAACGCATCATCGTGTTCGTCCCAGCGGGAAGGAAACCGATCGCGCTCGCGAACCCCGAAATCGTTTTCAGCGAGGGCAATGCAGTAGGTGAAGAAGGATGTCTCAGCCTTCCTGGGCTTTATGGCGATGTCGAGCGGGCTGCCGTTGTCGAAGTCAAAGGGTTGGATCGTGATGGCAGGCCGGTGAAGCTGCGGTTGGAAGGCATGGCCGCGCGCGTTGTTCAACACGAAATTGATCACTTGGATGGAATCCTGTTCATTGACAAAGTAGATCAGGCAACCCTTCATTGGCAGTATCCCGCGGGGTACAACGACGAGTAGCGCATGCGGCTCGTGTTTTTCGGCACCAGTTCGTTTGCGGTTCCAGCAATGCAGGCCGTCAGCGATTCCGTTCTGCAGGTGATATCCCAACCCCCCAAACCGCAAGGAAGAAACCGGCAGCTGATTCCATCGCCGGTAGCCATCGCAGCCGAAAAACTTGAACTCCCGGTTTCCACTCCCCTCAACTGCAAGGCTCCCGAGTTCGTTCAGTTCATCCGTTCTCTCAACGCAGACGCGTTGTTGGTGGCCGCTTATGGACAGATTCTGCCGCAGTCATTGCTCCAATCTGCATTGCGTGGGGGCATCAACATCCACGCAAGCGTTC
>Ga0070741_10014930_pt1 | contig 13308 bp, 12 predicted proteins | sample Coa_R1_4_FD_66440 | JGI IMG/M metagenome (GOLD analysis project Ga0070741, IMG submission 66440) | Surface soil microbial communities from Centralia Pennsylvania, which are recovering from an underground coalmine fire - Coalmine... | ecosystem: Environmental > Terrestrial > Soil > Unclassified ... | reverse complement strand
CGGGTCGGCTCGGGAATACCGGCGGGAGCCGCCGGCGTCGGTGCGGAGGCAGCCGGCGGCGAGAGTCTCTCCAGCGCGGGCGCCCGCCGGCCTGACCAAATCAGATACGCGGCGCCGCCGATCGCGATGGCCGCCACTACGACAGTCGCCGCCATCCAGACGCGTGGCTCGCGCTCCCGAGCCCGCTGCTCCGCCGCGCGCGCAATCCACTCCGGGGGCAGAGAGGAACGCGGCGTTTCGGTTTCAACCGGCGGCGCCGTGAGCCGGCGAAATTCGCTGACGATCCTTTCGTCATCCAGCCCGAGCTGGCGCGCATACTGGCGCACGAAGTTGACGTTGAAAATTCCGCCCGGCAGCCTTTCGAATTCCTCGTCCTCGATGGCTTGCAAAAGGCGCACGCTGATTTTCGTGGCCCGGGATATATCCTCGAGGGCTACGCCGCGGGCTTCGCGCTCACGCCGAAGGTTCTGCCCGAAGTCGCCCATTTTTTCTGGGAAAAGACTCTTCGGGTTTATAATACTACAGCCCTGCCGAGTATCCGCGACCGCAGATGGGATCCAGTGACGGCTTTTGTACAGAATCCATTGGTGTCGGTTGTCGTGGTGAACTGGGACCGCAAAGATCTGCTGCGAGCCTGCCTCGAGTCGCTTTCTCGCCAGAGCTTTGTGAACTTCGAGACCATTGTGGTGGATAACGGCTCCCGGGATGGTTCTGCGGCCATGGTCGCCGCCGAATTTCCCGGTGTGCGGCTGATCGAGAATTCCGAAAATCGGGGCTTCTGCGCGGCCAACAATCAGGGCATTGCGGCGGCCGCAGGGCGCTATATCGCTCTGCTGAATAATGACGCGGAAGCCGATCCGCGCTGGCTGGAAGAACTGTTGCAGGTGTTCGAGCTGGGAGCGGATATCGGGATGGCGGCTTCCAAAATTCTGGTTTGGGAAAACCGGCAGACCATCGATAAGGCCGGCCACTTGATCTATCCCGACGGCCAAAACCGGGGCCGCGGAACCGGGGAGACCGACCGGGGACAGTACGACCGGCTCGAGGAAACGTCGTGGCCCGACGGCTGCGCTGCTATGTATCGGAAAGATATGCTGGACCAGATCGGCGGGTTCGAAGAGGACTTTTTCGCCTACGCCGACGACGCCGAGCTGGGCTTGCGCGCGCGGATCGCCGGCTGGCGCTGCCTGTATGCGCCGGCCGCCGTGGTCTATCATCATCAGGGCTCGACTCTCGGCCGTTTTTCGCCGGAACGGTTGATTCTCATCGAGCGCAACCGGGTGTGGCTGGCGGCTAAACTGTTCCCCTGGCGCCTGCTGCTTCTGAATCCGTTTTATTTTTTGCTGCGCGTGGCGGCCGGCGTTTACGCATCCCAACGGGGGTCGGGCGAAGCGGCGCTGTTTACAAGCCGGCGGGGATTCCCGGTGCTGGTAAAATGTTTCTTTCGCGCCAATCTCGCTGCTTTCGCTGGGCTTCCTCGCATGCTCGCCAAAAGGCGGGACGTGGCGCGAATCCGGCGGCTTTCAGCCTCTGAGGTGTGCGCTCTTCTGGAACGGTTCCGAATTCGCCTGCGCGATCTGACCCTGAAAACTTCATGATCGGGAAGCCTTGGGCCGGGCGCAACGGAATTCTCGGCTGTCCCCGCTGCCGGCACAGCGGCTTCACCGTTTTGTTCTCGGCCACGGACCGCCTGTATGCTTCAACCGCGCGCGAGTTCCAGGTTGTGGAATGCGGGAACTGCTCGCTGATCCGGCTGGAGCCGCAGCCGTCGTGGGAAGAGATCGGCGCATTTTATCCGGAGAATTACTGGTGGGCTCCGGATCGCTCGGTTATCGGCCGGCTGGAGGGCATCTACCGGCGGATCGTGCTGAGCGACCATGTGCGTTTTGTAGAGCACGGGCTCGAGCGCGGCGCATTGGTCTTGGACGTGGGCTGCGGCGGCGGGTCCTTTCTTTCCGCCCTCCGCCGCCGCGGCATGCGCGGAGTAGGCTTGGATTTTTCCGCCGGCGCCGCTGCCGTAGCCTGGCGCAGCCAGGGAGTTCCCGCCCTCTGCGGGCTGCTGGAGAGCTCGCCCTTCGCGCCGGAGAGCTTTGGCGGGATTACCATGTTTCACGTCCTGGAGCATGTGCCGGATCCCTCCGAATCCCTCGCCGCCGCCCGCCGCTTGCTGTCGCCGGCCGGGAAGCTTTACGTCCAGGTTCCCAACGCCGCTTGCTGGCAGTTTCTGTTGCTCGGCGACCGGTGGAGCGGCATCGACGTGCCACGGCACCTGATCGATTTCCGGAAAACGGATGTGGAACAGTTGCTGGAGGAAACCGGATTTGTCGTCCGGCGGGAGAAATTTTTTTCTCTGCGCGACAATCCCGCAGGCCTGGCGACAAGTCTGGCGCCGGGGCTCGAGCCGATGTCCCGGCGGGCGCGGCGGGTGCGCGAATCGGGCGCGCGCCGATTGCTGAAGAATCTCGTATATCTGGCTCTTTCCGCGGCCGCCGTGCCGTTTACGGCGCTCGAAGCAGCTGCCGGGGCCGGATCCACCGTCCTCATCGAGGCGGTAAAGAAGTGAACCCCCCGGTGCGGCCGCCCTGGCACCGGCGAGTGGCTGCCTTGCTGCCTCTGCCGCTTCGCCGAATGCTGTTGCGCTTCGAGGCGGCCATAGAGGAGAGAGTCCGCCAATTGGCTCTGTCGCTGCCGGCCGGCGCCAAGACGCTCGATGCCGGAGCCGGCGAAGCGCAATATGCCCGGCTTTTTGCACATTGTTGCTACATAGGCGTGGATCTGGGCGTGGGAGACCCAGGGTGGGATTATTCCCGGCTCGATGCCCGGGCCGATCTGGAGAAGCTTCCTTTTCCGGACGCTTGCTTCGCGGCAGCGCTGAATGTGACTGTTTTGGAGCACGTCCGGGAGCCGGCCCGGGTGCTGGCGGAAATCGCGCGCGTATTGCGCCCCGGCGCACCATTTCTGCTCATCGTTCCCCAGGAGTGGGAGGTGCACCAGGCGCCGCACGACTATTTTCGGTATACCCGCTATGGCCTGGAATGGCTGCTGCGCCAGGCCGGTTTCGTCGAAGTGCAGATCGAGCCGGGCGGCGGCTTCTTCACCTTGCTGGGACGCCGCCTGCTCGACTCGGTGCTTTTCTTTCAAGGGGGCTGGCGTTGGATGCTGTTTCCGCTGGCGGCGGCGGTCGCCGGGCCGGCGGGCCTCTTGTTGCCTTATCTGGATTTTCTGGACCGCGAGAAACGTACCACCTTGGGATATCTATGCCTTGCCAAAAAATCATCCGGCTGCTAGCCCTCAGCCTGGTTGCTTGCGCCGCCGGGAATGCGCAAACTCCTCCTGTGTTCGACGGCCAGGCAGCCCTGGACGCCACGCGGCGCGTGGTTTCATTCGGCCCGCGCCGTCTTGGATCCGCCGCGCACGAACTGGTTCGCCAGTGGCTCAAAACCGAACTGCGGCGGCTCCGGTGCGAAGTGGCGGAGGACGCTTTTACAGCCCGGACCGTGCTTGGCCCCCGCCCGATGACGAACCTGATCGCCAAGTTCCCGGGATCCTCGCGCCGCATCGTGGTGTTGAGTGGACATTACGACACCTACGACCGGCCTGGTCTCCGCTTCCTGGGCGCCAACGACGGCGGTTCCTCGACGGGCATTCTTCTTCAGCTCGCGCGCTCCGTCGCCCGGATTGCGCACCGCGATACGATCTGGATCGTGTGGCTGGATGGAGAAGAGTCGCTGGTGAACTGGTCCGGCGACGATCACACCTATGGCAGCGCGCATCTGGCCCGCCGCTGGCGCTCGGACGGCACTGCCGGCTCGATTCTGGCGCTGATCAACCTGGATATGATCGGCGACGCCGATCTTGATCTGGCTTACGAACTGAACTCGACAGGCTGGCTGCGTGATCTGGTGTGGTCCGTGGCGTGGCGCCTGGGCTACTCTACCCAATTTCCCAGGGACCGGCCCAACGCCATCGCCGACGATCATGTCCCGTTTGCCGAGAGCGGCATCGCGGCGTTGGATTTGATTGACCTCGACTATGGGCCGGACAACGCGTACTGGCACACGGTGAATGACACGATGGATAAGCTGAGCGCGCGCAGTTTCGGGATTGTCGGCCAGGTCCTGCTCGAAACCCTTCGCGTTCTCGAGCAGCGCGGCAACGGCGGTTGAGGACGGTTTGCGCGGCTTGAGGTTTCTGGCGGCCTCTGAGCTCAACGTTCGGCCGAGTTGTACACTGAGGGGCGGCAGGCCGCTCCGGTCCGGCTGATCAGAAGCCGGACGCTGCGACAGGGAGATGGGCAATATGAAGATCACGCGACGTTCATTTTTTCGCTGGGCCGGCGGGGCCGCCGGCATGGCTGCGTCCAGCGTCCCCGCGCGGGCCGATGCGCCGGCGGACATTCGCATCACGGATGTCCGGCCGCTGAGCATCAACGGACGGACCTTGTTCGTGCTAGTGCGCGCCTCCAACGGCATGTTCGGTCTGGGCGAATGCTCTCCCATGAATCTGCCGGTGCTCGCCGCCAACATCCAGAACGTTCTCAAGCCGCGCCTGCTGAACAAAGACCCTTTTCAAGTCGAACCCCTCTACGACGAGCTGCTCTATCCGAATTTCAAGCTCGGGCCGATGGGCGCAGTGTCGGAGGCGATCGCCGGCGTCGATATGGCCCTCTGGGACCTGAAAGGAAAAATTCTCGGCGTTCCCGTCTACAAGCTGCTGGGAGGCAAGTACCGCGACCGCCAACCTGTTTACTTCAGTTACGGCCGCGGCAGCGCCAAACGCGACACTCCGGAAAGCGTGGCCAAGTTGATGGCGCAGGCGGCCGAGCGCGGCTTCACCGGGGTGAAGATTCGCATGGATTTCGGCAGCGCCGTTTTGGACGCGCCCGATGACCCCTCCGAGGCGTTCATCTCCGCCATTCGCCGGGCCGTAGGCGACTACGTGGATGTCGCTTTCGACGCCAACAACGGCTACACAGCCAAAAGGGCTATCGCTGTCGGCAGGCGCCTTTACGAAAGGTACAATATCGCGTGGTTCGAAGAGCCGACGCCGCAGTACGACTATGCGGCGATGGCGCAGGTGGCGGCGGCGCTCGAAGTGCCGATCAGCGCCGGCGAGCACGAATACACGATCTGGCAATTTAAGGATCTGATTGCGCAGAGCGGCATCTCGATCGTGCAGCCGGATGTCGCCAAATGCGGCGGCCTCACCCAGGCAAAGAAGATTGCGGCGCTCGCTTTGGCCCATAACAAGCATATCGTCGTACACAACACGACTCCCACGGTCGCCACGGCGGCCGCGCTGCACTTTGCTGCGTCCTGTTCCAATGCCGCTCGCCGCCAGGAGTATCCGGGAGAGCGGGCCGACCTCGACCGCTTTTTTGAAAACAAGCTGGAGTTCGATCGCGGGCTCCTGAAGATCCCGGAACTGCCGGGCCTGGGCTTGGTGGTAAGGCAGAGCGAACTGGAGAAATTGTGACGCCGCGGCAACCGGACGGCCGCTCGGATCTGGACCGGATGCCGGCGTTGGACGGCCGCCGCTCATGCAACGATTCGCGCCGCCGTGACGGAGAGCATGTCGGTATGACCTCCTGTCCGACCTGCGGCGCAATTCTGCAAGGGGCCGCCGGCTGCCCCACTTGCGGGCCGGTGCGAACCGGTTTCGAGCGTTGGACGGCGGCTCTGGCGTACTTTTGGATTACCGGCATTGTTTTTTTATTCGCCGCCAGGCGCCGCGCCAACCCCTATGTCCGGTTCCATTGTTTACAAGCCGTCTTTTACGGTGCGGTGGTCTTGCTGATGAATGCCGTACTGGCCATAGTGGCGGTCCAAATCGGGACCATGGGAGCGTTCCCGATCATATACGCCACGGTCTGGGGAGTGATACGGATCGGGTTGTTCCTGCTTTGGATTCTAGGCATGCTCAAGGCATATGAGGGGATCGAATACAAGCTGCCTTGGGTAGGGAATCTTGCCCGGAAATACGTCCCCGCCCGGAGGGCGTAGCACCCCGGTAGGACTATTCATTCGCCCATAAGGCCGATATAATACGCGGAGCGGAGGGCGCCATGCTTCGATTTGCGGCCATTCTATTGGCTCTCATGACCCTGACTGGAGACTTGAGCGCGCAGCAGAAGAAGCGCGTGGCGGTGCTCAACTTCGATTACGCGACCGTGCATAGCAGCGTCGCCTCGATTTTCGGCAGCGATGTGGACGTCGGCAAAGGGGTGGCCGATCTGCTTGTGGACGATCTGGTGAAAAGCGGTGTGTACTCGGTAATCGAGCGCAAGGCGCTTGACAAAATTCTGGCCGAGCAAAACTTCTCCAACAGCGACCGCGCCAATCCGCAGACAGCGGCCAAACTAGGCCAGTTGCTCGGCGTGGACGCGATTGTGATCGGCAGCATCACGCAGTTCGGCCGGGATGACAAGGCCACCAACGTCGGCGGAGGCGTTCTCGGCGGGTTCGGCAGCAAGTACGGGATCGGCGGCGTATCCAAACGCCAGAGCAAGGCCGCAGTTGGGATCACGGCCCGCTTGGTGAGCGTGGAGACAGGCGAGATCCTGGGCGTCGCCGAGGGAAAAGGCGAGTCCACACGCTCCGGAGCGGGCCTGCTGGGCGCGGGAGGCGCCGGCGGCACGGCGGCTGGCGGCGGCTATGATATGACCAGCAAGAATTTCGCCGGTACGATTCTGGGCGAGGCGGTGAACCAGGCGGTTGCGATGCTGGCGCGAAATCTGGACCAGAACGCGGCCCGGCTGCCCTCCCGGAAGATCGCCGTTGACGGTTTGGTGGCCGATGTTTCCGGCAGCACGCTGACGTTGAACGTGGGAAGCAAGGCGGGCGTGAAAGTGGGGGACCGGCTGCAAATACGCCGGCCCGTGCGCGAGATCAAGGACCCGGCCACAGGCAAGGTTCTGCGAAGGGTGGAAGACAAGCTCGGCGAAATCACCATCAGCGAGGTTGACGAGAACTCATCGGTCGGAACGTACGCAGGCGCGGCGCCCAAAGTGGGTGACAGGGTGGCGGCGTTGCCGTAACGAGAAGCGGCGATGTATTTCCAACCCGGCGATACGATCGGCGACTACGAGATCCTTAGCGTTCTCGGCGAAGGCGGCATGGGGAAGGTCTACAAGGTCCGCAATGTAATCTCGGACCGCCTGGAAGCCATGAAAGTGCTGCTCCCCGACCTGCATGGCGACCCGGAACTGGCCGACCGGTTTGTGCGGGAAATCAAGGTGCAGGCCAGCCTCGATCATCCCAACATCGCGGCTCTTCGCACTGCTCTGCGCGCGGAAAATCAGCTCATCATGGTGATCGAGTTCGTCGAGGGCCGCACGCTGGTGGACTTGCTCGAGCGGGGCCCCATCCCTCTGTATGACGGCATCGAGTACATGTGCCAGGCGCTTTGCGCCCTCGCGTATGCGCACGAGCGCGGGGTGATTCATCGCGACATTAAGCCGGCGAACATCATGCTGGCGAACGACGGCGTGATCAAGCTCATGGATTTTGGCATCGCCAAAGCCGCCGCTGACCGCAAGCTCACTATGACGGGCACGACTATGGGTTCGCTCTACTACATGTCGCCGGAACAGGTGAAAGGAACGACGGCGCTTGACGCGCGCTCCGATCTGTATTCGCTGGGGATCACTCTTTACGAGGTCGTTACCGGGACGCGCCCGTTTCAGGGCGACAGCGATTACGCGATTATGTCGGCGCATCTGGAGAAGACCCCCGTACCGCCCGTCGAGGTGGACCCGAACCTGCCCGGAGCGTTGAACGAGATTATTTTGAAATCGATTGCCAAAGATCCGGCGGACCGTTTTCAAAATGCGAATGCGTTCCGAACCGCGCTGAAGAGCGTGCAAGCGGAGCTTATTCCCGAGGCTGCGGCCTTTCCCGGAGCGCAGCGGCAGACTCCGCGCACAGAGGCCGCCCCGAGCCCGCGCCTCGATACAGCGCCGCCGGTTCCGCCGCCCATGCCTTCCGAAGCGATCCCCGCCGCTCCGCGCGGATCGCCGCCAGTGGCTCGAAGATCCGCCCCAATCCCGCCTGCTCCCAGCCGCCGGGGTTTCTATATGCTGGCGGGCGGCGTGCTGACGCTGGTGCTGCTGATCGCCGCCGGCATAGAGGTGGCCAACTGGCGGAAGACCAGAGCGGGCGCGATTCCCGAAACAGCCCCGGCCGGCGCTGATGAGCAAAACACTCGGCAACCAGTAAATTCAACGGGCGGCAGCCAGCCGGAAGCGTCACCGCTCGGCGCTGCGCGCAGCACTGATGCGGCAGGCCCCGCCCAGCCCAATACAACACCGGCGGGCTTGGCGGGGCAGAGCGGCGCGGCCGCAGTCGCCGGCGCGGCCGCCACGGATTCTGGAAGCCGGAAAGCGGGAGCGGGTCAAGATGCGGCATTCTCCGCTGCTCCTACCCCGGCGCCCCAGGCCGGCAGAGTTGCGCGCGAGCCGGGCCGTACGGGGCAAGCAGCGCTGCGCAGCGTGCCCCAGCAAGCCCAACAACCTGCGAATCGCACACCCAAGGCGGCCGCACCCGATCTGGTTTTGCCTTCGCCCGCCGCCGCCCCGCCCCCTGCGGCCCCCGCTGGCGCAGCGGCGCAAGTGGCGGAAGCGCAGCAATTGCGCGAGCGCATGATGGATCTGGCCGCTCGGGCGAATGCCGTGAAGGCCAGCATGGATGGCATCGAGCGGCAGCAGCGCGCTTCCGGGTTGGGCATGCGGGCCGACATGGCCGCGGCAGCCCAACGCGTCGAATTTCTCATGGGCGAAGCCAATGGCGCTCTCGCCGCCCGCGACAACACCGCGGCAAAACGCAACTTGGACCTGGCCGAGCGTGATATCGAGAAACTGGAAGCCTTCCTCGGGCGCTAAAAGATTTTGAGGAACAGCCTCGTTTGCGGGCTTAAGGATGCGCGAATTGGAGTCTTCGACGCTTCCAGCAAAGGGAGGCGAACGCCGCCCAACAACCCAGGAGATCTGCGCTTGGTCCCCGCGGCAAAGCGCTCCTATTGGCGGCCGGCCGTTCCCCGCACGGCCCATGCGCGCGCCGGCAATGGAAACGGCTCCTGGCTCGCTGGGCCGAGACGGCGTCTCAGTTCCTCGCGCAAGGCTGCGACTTGCTCCGGGGCGAGGCGTTTCACGTAGGCGCCGGCAGGACCTTGGCCCAGAAGAAACGGGCTCCAGAAGTCCTCGAAAGATGCAAACTCCAGGTTCGCTTCGAGCGGTCGTTCCTCGACGTTCTCCAGGCCTTCCTGCTCCCACAGATTCCGAAGTTCGCCGGCGCGGCAAAGCAGCATGTGCTTCTCATCAAGCGTCTCGACTTCCGGATTCAGGAATACGGCCGCATCCCAAAACAGACGCAGCATCCGCATGCGATCACCGTAATCCCAAACAGCGGCGGCAATGCTTCCCCGTGCGCGGGTGACGCGGCGCATTTCGTCGAGGGCTTTGCGGGGATTCGGGATGAAATTAAGGACCAGAAGAGAAAGGCTCGCATCGAAGGCGGCGCGGGGCGCTGCGCATCCCCGACTTGAAAACGCACCCTGTCTCCACGGTTTCGCTTTGCCGCATAGGCTACGTATTCCCGGGAGACATCTATGCCTTCGACCCGGCAATGCGGCTTTCGTTCGGCGATCGTCAGAGCCAGCGATCCGGTCCCCGAACCCACGTCCAAAATGCGGCCCCGATCGGGAACTCCGGCGAAATCCACCAGCAGCGGCGCCATCCGGCGGCTCCAACGGCCCATGAAACGCCCGTAGGCTTCTGCGTCCGCGAACATTTCACCACCCGGCTGCTGAGCCGGGAGAAGGGAGCCGCCGGCCAGGATCAGAAAAGCTCTCCGTGACCACATCCGGCTCGAATTCAGCGCTCCTGCTCCGAAGCCAAGAAGTGAATGTTAACCCCATTTTACCGGGGAAGTCGGCTCGCCGAGAGAGGCGGGCCCGCGCTGGTAAGATTTTGCTTGGCGCCGGCATGCTGTTGCGCGGGCAACCCTTGCGTCCCTGCCGCACCGGGCCTTCACTCCACGTAGAGGCGGGGAACTCGCTTCCCAATCCCGCAAAGGACTTCGTAGGGGATGGTTCCGCAGTACGCGGCCATTTGCATGGCATCAAGGCTTTCACTGCCGTCTCGCCCCAAGATGGTAATGTAGTCGCCGGCCCGTACATTGGGAGTGGAGGTGAGATCGACGAGGCACACATCCATGCTCACCAGCCCGACGATGCGCACACGCCTGCCGGCGGCGAGCACCGGCCCGCCATTGGAAAGCCGCCGGTCCAGCCCATCGGCGTAGCCGGCTGCGACTGCGCCGATTCTCATCGGCCTTTCCGTGCGATACGTGGCGTTGTAGCCGAGCGGCGCTCCGGCTGGAAAATCGCTGACCGAAATCACCTGCGCCTTCCAGGTCAGAACAGGCTGCAAGGGCGGCGGTGCGGGCGCTTTTCCGCCCCGGGCCGGCATGATGTAACCGTAAAGCGCTAGGCCCGGCCGCACCATAGAAGCCCGCGTCTCCGGCCAATAGACCAGCGCGGCGCTATTCGCCATATGGGTGAAAGAAGGGCGGATGCCGCGGGCGGCCAGAGCGCTCACGAACTGCTGGAACCGGCCAATCTGCTCTTCGGTTTGTCCGCTCGTGAGTTCTTCGGCCGAGGCAAAGTGCGTGGCCAGACCTTCCAGGTGGAGGTCCGGGCGCCGGGCCAGCAAGCAAGCAATCTCATCGAGACACGCCTCGTGGAACCCAAGTCTCCCCATGCCAGAATCAAGCTTCAAATGCAGGGACCGGCGGCCATTCTGTGGCGATCTGCCTGCTGGCGCGAAGGCGTCAGGACCTGCTGTTGCTGCGGAGCGGAGGTTGCCCTCCTGTTTTTGCAGCCAAGCTTCGAGATCGTGAAGCTGGTCCATGCTGTGGAGCATCCGGGTGAGGCCAAACTCTTCGAAGGCGTCCTGATCGCTGCGCGCCAGATCAGCAAGAACGATCACTCGGCCCAGAATGCCTCCGCGCCGCAGTTCGATTGCTTCGGGAAGAGACGTGACGGCGAACCAGCGCGCTCCGGCCCGCTCCAGCGCCCGCGCCACCTCGACCGCGCCGTGGCCGTACGCGTCGGCCTTTACTACAGCCAGGATTTCGACAGAGGTTCCTACCAGCCGCTGGATTGCTTGATAATTTTCAATCAGCTTTTGCCGGGAAATTTCGACGAACGTCCGTTCCACCGGTTTTATTGTACCGATTCAGGGGGCGGCTCGGCGTCTCCCAAATCTTCGGCCCGGTTCTCGAATTTCGTGTATTTGTGCAGGAACGCCAGATCGATCTTCCCGGTCGGGCCGTTGCGCTGCTTGGCGATGATCAGCTCGGCAAGGCCGTGCAGGTCTTCCCGATCCGGCTTATAAACCTCTTCGCGAAAGATGAAGCCAACCAGGTCCGCGTCTTGCTCGATCGATCCGGACTCGCGCAGGTCGCTCAATTGCGGTCGGTGATCGCCCGTGCGAACCTCCGGCGCGCGGCTAAGCTGGGAAAGCGCCATCACGGGCGCCTTGATCTCTTTTGCGAGCTGCTTCAAGCCTCGTGAGATCACCGAAATTTCCTGATTGCGGTTCTCGAACTTTCCCTTGCCGCTCATCAACTGCAAGTAATCAATCACCACCAGCGCGAGATCGCCTCTCTCGCTTTTCAACCGCCGGCACTTGGCGTGCATCTCCATCAGGTTCGTGCTGGCCGAGTCGTCAATATACAAGGGGCTGCGGACCAGTTGATTCAGCGCTCCGGAAAGACGCCGGCGCTCTTCCATGTTCAAAAATCCGCCGCGGAAACGATGGCTGTCCACGCGGGCCAGCGCGCACAACATGCGCGACAGCAGCGACTCCGCCGACATCTCCAGCGAGAAAATCGCCGCTGGCCTGCCGAGCTTGACGGCTACGTGCTGAGCGATATTGAGGGCCAGAGCCGTTTTGCCCATAGAGGGCCGCGCGGCGATGACGCAGAGCTCCGAGGGCTGGAGGCCTGTGGTCATCTCATCCAGCTTTGTGAAACCGGTGCTGAGGCCGCGCAAGCGCTTGCTGGGATCGAGAAATGTGTTGACGCCGCCGGGGAATCGCTCCACGATCTGCCGGGGGCTGGTCAAACCTCCGCGGATACGCGAATCGCCGACCTTGAGGACCAGTTCCTCCGCCTTGCTGAGGATCTCATCTACTTCCTCTCCGGCCTCCAGGCACTGCCCCATGATGTGCTGCGAGGTATAGATGAGCTTCCGGAGCAGAGCCTTGTCCTTGACGATGCGGACGTAGCTCTCTATATTTTCCAGACGCGGCAGGCCTTCGGTCAGCGCGGAGAGATAAGCGACGCCGTCGCAGGCTTCGAGTTGGTTGTTTTTGATCAGCTCGTTGGCCAGAGTGACGTAGTCGATTTTTTCCGAACGCGCATGAAGATCCGACATGCGCTCGAAAATTTTCCGGTGCTTTTCGAGGACGAAATCGTCCGCGTCGAGCGTGCCGGCGACTTGAGGGAACACCGCGTCCGCCAGCAAGATCGAGCCGAGCACGAATTGCTCCGCTTCAATATTGGCGGGGAGACCTCGATCAAAACCAATTCCACCGAGAGCGGAAGTCATGAGCAGGGGCGACGACGGTCGAGAGTAAACGATCCTGCGGCTTGCGTGACAAGAAAATGTTTCATGTTTGTTTCGAACCGGTTACATTGTGAATCACGCCGAAACATCCACAATTGGATAGGTAGAGATCTTTAGCCTTTTTCTTTCAGGGAGTTACGCTGTGGAACCGCATGTGCATAACCGGCCCTGGCGGCGCGGCGTTGCATGGAAAACAAGCCCGTTTGATTGCAGCACATTAGAGCGTAAGTTGCCGTACGAAACATCACCAATTCACATCGAACTTGTTTGTAACAATGTAGCAGGTTTCTGTGGCGAACAAAAGAGAAATCTGGGGAGAAGAGGCGGGGAAACTGATCCGCACGGGAGGAGCCATTGTGCGGCATTGACACTTCCCGCACCAACCGATACACTAAAATGACCTTTCAAGACGATCGGGGCGTGGCTCAGCCTGGCTAGAGCGCCTGGTTCGGGACCAGGAGGTCGGTGGTTCGAATCCACTCGCCCCGACCATTTATCTCAAAAACACTCATCACGATACGCCGACCCGGGTTTTGCGCCCGTGATCGGCGTTTTTGCTGGTGTGACCAGATTTGTGCCCACCCTTTGCTGCCCATGCCAGGACGGCCGCCTTGGTATGATGCCGGTAGGGCGGGGACGCCATGAGCGGAATAGAGATCCCAATCCCGAACGAGCGCCTTG
>Ga0070741_10014929_pt1 | contig 13309 bp, 15 predicted proteins | sample Coa_R1_4_FD_66440 | JGI IMG/M metagenome (GOLD analysis project Ga0070741, IMG submission 66440) | Surface soil microbial communities from Centralia Pennsylvania, which are recovering from an underground coalmine fire - Coalmine... | ecosystem: Environmental > Terrestrial > Soil > Unclassified ... | reverse complement strand
CGCGGGTTGATACAAAACGAGTGACGCGAGCAGCGTACAGGCAGCTTGACTTTTGCCGGAACCGGTTGTGCCGGCGATGAGCATGTGCGGCGCATCGGCGCTGCCGAGACGAACGAGCAGGGGCACACCGTCCACCGTCATGCCCAAGAGTGCGGTGCCCGGCGCGCGTAACGCGCGTGCGAGGCGTTCATCGCGTTCGAGCTGCGCGCCCAATTCTAAAAAGCGCGAAGGCTGGGCATCGCTGCGCGGAATTTCGATATGCAGCGCGCCATTTTGTCGCAGGATGCGCGCGGACGGTGCGCCGAGCGCGAGCGCGATTTCTTCGGAAAGACTTTCCACGCGACTAATTTTCGTGGTGGGCGCAGGCACGAGGTGAAATTGAATCGTGCGCGCGTTGACGCTGCCACCGGTGACGCGGGCGGGGGCTTTGTGTGTGGCGAGCACCCATTCGATGCGGTCTGCCTGTTCGGACAGCCGCTGGCGCGTTTGGAACATTTGTTTTCATTATATCGAACAGATGTTCTAAAGTCAATAGGTCGCTTTGGCGCGCGTTATCGTTTTGTAATCTAGGAGGATTGCGCTTAATCCAATGTCATCAAGGGTTCGCCGTCAATGAGGGCGATGATTTTCCATTCGCTAAAGAGGATGGTGAGGGAGACTTTTTCGTTTTTTTGGAATTCGGGAACGAGCTGGAATTCTTTGCGGTCGGCGGTCGGTGTGGGTTGGAGGCGTGTCAGAATGACTTCGGCTGTATTGGCTTGGCGGCTAAGGATAAATTCGACTTGGATGGATTCAGTTTTGACAAAGTTGACTTCGCGCTCGTCTAATTTTTGGGGAATGACGATGGTGACCAAACCCCCCGTACCCGGTTGGGTGTAATCATAGATAAAGAGATCGGAGGAGATGACGCCGACATCCGGTTTGTCTACGTGGAGCGTATGACCTGGCATGTTTGTTCGTTTCTAGCTGCATCACTATTGGTTACAAAAGCAGCCGGTTGGGTGTTCGGTGGAGTATTGTAACATAATCGAACGAATGTTCCAAAAGAGATAGACCTCTCCCCTTGATGTGGCAAGACGACGCATTGTGCGACGTATTACGTCGCTCATCCGCGTCTTGTCACATCACCCCTCTCTCCTTGTAGGAGAGGGGAGCGAATTGCCCCTATACTGTTAATCAGAAGAAGGAAAGAATGTTTAGAGTACATCGGCAAGGGTTGTGGTTTCGAGGGTTTCGGCGATCATGTCACGAATTTTCTTAAAGACGTGGATGAGTTTTTTTTCTTTTTCGATCGGTGTGGATTCGTAAAAGTATTTGCTAACGGATTCGACGGGCGCGAGGGCACCGTCAAAGAGGCGAATAACTTCGGCGAGTGTGATTTTGTCGGGCGCTTTGGCGAGACGATAGCCTCCATGTTGTCCTTTGACACTGTGGACGTAGCGCCCATGTTTGAGCGCGAGCATGATTTGTTCAAGAAACTTGGGTGGGATTTTTTGATTTTTGGCAATGGCTTCGACGGACACATAGTCGTCTGGGTCTTGACGGGCGAGATAGACGAGGGCGAGTAGAGCGTATTCGCTGCGGCTGGTGAGTTTCATAGTTATATGATTAGGGGAGTAGGAATAGTAGCAGAATGGGTGGGGTGTGTCAAGCGAAGAATGATGCGGATAGGCCAATAGCAAGCAGAAACCAAAAACCATTCATATGGGGTCAATTCCCCGCTGGACATTGGGGGTTGACATGGGGAAAGAGTCCGCTTATACTCGAATAATATAATTCCCACTTGAATAGTAGGATTAATGGGGAAAAGGAGGTTGAGAGCGTGGGACAGTTGAAACTGCGATTGAAATTTTTATCTGTAGTGTTGTTGGCTGCGGGAACGCTGGCGTGTGGGCCGCAAACGTCGAACGCGCCTTCTAGCGTAGTGACGGGCGTAGTTCCGACGCAAACGACGACACCGGGGAAGGTAGAATTGATACTCGGCGCGTATTCGGCACCGCGCGATGCGTACAAGAAAATTATTCCGCTGTTTGTGAAATATTGGAAGGACAAGACGGGACAGGAGGTGGAGGTGCAGGAATCGTACACGGGTTCGGGCGCGCAGTCGCGTGCGATTGTCGGTGGATTTGAAGCGGACGTGGCGGCGCTGGCGCTGGAGACAGATATTACTCGCATTCAGGACGCGGGATTAATTACGAGCGATTGGAAAGCGGCACTGCACGGCGGGATTGTGAGCGATTCGATTGCGGTGATTGCAGTACGCAAAGGGAACCCAAAGGGCATCAAGGACTGGAAAGACTTGACGCGGCCCGGTCTGGAAGTGCTGACGCCGGATTCGAAAGTGAGCGGCGGCGCGCAGTGGAATATCCTGGCGATTTGGGGCGCGGCGCAGCGCGGCGCTGTGGACGGTGTGGCGAAAGGGGATGATACGGCGGCGGCGGATTTGGTTAAAGCCGTCTTGAAGAATGTGACGGTGCTGGACAAGGACGCACGCACGAGTATCACGAACTATGAAAAGGGAATCGGCGACGCGGCGATTACGTACGAAAGCGAAGTGATTGTTGGAAAACAGGCGGGCGCGGATGACGAATGGGTAATTCCGAAGTCAACGATTTTGATTGAGCTGCCCGTCGCGGTAGTGGACAAGTACGCCGACAAGCATGGTGTGCGCGCGATTGCCGAAGGGTTCCGCGATTTTCTCTTTACCCAAGAGGCGCAGCAAATTTTTGCCGAATACGGTTTTCGCTCGGTAGACCCGGATGTAGCGAAAGCGACGGAATCCCAGTTTCCGCCCGTACAAGATTTGTTCACGATTAATGATGTGGGCGGTTGGTTCACCGTCAGCAAGAAATTTTTTGGGGATAGTGGGTTGTATAACCAGTGGATTGAGGAAGTGCAAAAGTCAAAATGACAAGGTACTAGGGTGACAAGTGAAGCGGTGAGGGATGATGGCCAAGTAGCAAGTAGCAAGGAGTAGGTAGCAGGGGATAGTTGATTATTGCTGACGACAAACGACTAATAACTAAGGACTAACGACTATGATGAAGGGTTCTGCGGTGGGAACGTCGCAGACCCTTCGCGTCTTGTACAGTCGGTCTTGCGAGGATGGTGTAAAATGTCGGTGAGGATGGAGACAATCGCCGCCAGTCCGCTTGCCGCGTCCAAACCAGTGCGGCAAGGTTCGCGTGTGTGGGGCAAGTGGGGTCTCCGCGTAATCGCGCTCACGTATTTGACGGTGATGCTGCTCTTGCCACTTGCGGCAGTAGTGACGGATGGCTTGAGCGGAGGGCTTGGCGGATTGTGGAGTGACATCAGCCGACCGGCGGCGTGGGCGGCGCTCGTGCTGACGCTGTGGACGGCGGCGGTGATGACGGTCATCAATACGGTGATGGGCGTGCTGACCGCGTATGTGCTGGTGCGCTACAAGTTTCGCGGACGGTCGCTGGTGAATGCGCTGATTGATATTCCGTTTGCGATTCCGACACTGGTGACGGGCTTGATGCTCGTGTTGTTGTACGGACCGCAGACCGCCGTTGGAAGTTTCCTCAAGAACAATTTTGGCTGGCAAATCATTTTCGCGCCGCCGGGCATTATCCTTGCGTTGCTGTTTGTAAGTTTCCCCTTTGTAGTACGAACGCTGCAACCGGTGTTGATGGAAATTGATATTGACCAAGAAGATGCAGCGCGGACGTTGGGCGCGTCGGGCTGGATGACGTTTCGCCGCGTGCTGCTGCCTGCGATTGCGCCCGCGGTGATTACGGGCGCGCTCTTGAGCTTTGCGCGGGCGCTCGGCGAATTTGGTTCGATTATTATTGTTGCGGGAAATTTTCCGCTGCGCTCACAAACGGCGGCGGTGTATGTGTTGACGCAAATCGAATCGGACAGTCAACGCAGCGCGAGCGCAATGTCGGTGGTGCTGCTGGCGATTGCGTTTTGTTTGGTGTTTGTGGTGGATGTGATTCAGCGGCGGCAGGAGCAGAATCATGTATAGCGCCAAGGGGTTTTTGCCAAAGCTGTTAATTGGAATCGTGCTGGCGTATTTGGGCGTGTTGATTTTTTTGCCCATCGCGGCGATTGTGCAGGGCGCGTTTTCAAAAGGGATTGACGCGCTGCTGGAAGCATTCAGCGACCCGACGCTGTGGCAAGCCTTCGTCTTGAGCATTGAACTCGCTATCGCAGCGGTTATTGTTAACGCGATATTCGGCACGATTGTGGCATGGGTGCTGGTGCGGCAAAATTTTTTCGGTAAGGGATTTTTTAATGCGTTGATTGATTTGCCGTTCGTGGTGTCGCCGGTCATTACCGGCTATATGATTATTTTGTTATTCGGGCGGCAGGGCTGGCTCGCGCCATTCGTGAATGCGGCGAATGTGAAAATCGCGTTCGATGTGCCGGGGATGCTGCTGGTGACGGTGTTTGTTTCGCTGCCGTTCGTGGTACGCGAAGTGATGCCGGTACTACGCGAAATTGGAACGGAACCAGAACAGGCGGCGCATACGCTCGGCGCAAGCGGCTGGCGGACGTTTTGGCGCGTGACGCTGCCGGGGATTCGTTGGGGGTTGTTGTACGGAATCAGTTTGACGCTGGCGCGCGCATTGGGCGAATTCGGTGGGGTGTTGGTTGCGGGCGGTGCGGTGAGCGGCAAGACGGAGACGGCGACGCTGTTTATTTATCGCGCGATTGAGGAGCGACAGAATATCGCCGCGTACGGTGTGGCGTTGATCTTGGCGGTGATTTCGTTCGTGGTGTTGATTGGGATGGAGGTGCTGCGGAAGAGGACGGATTTGGAGGTTGGAAGTTAGGAACCGCTGAATCGTGCGACGGAATACGTCGCCGCGAATCTACGCGAATATAATGAGTAAGGGAAAACCAATTAAGCCATGAGCATTGTTCTGCAAGATTTGGTGAAACATTTTGGGGCGAATTCGGTTGTGGATCATGTGTCGTTGGAGATTCACGACGGGGAGCTGTTGGTGCTGCTGGGACCGAGCGGCAGCGGCAAGAGTACGATTCTGCGGATCATCGCGGGTTTGATTCCGGCGGATTCGGGTCGAGTGTGGCTGCATGGACGCGATGTGACGGATTTGCCGCCGCAGCAGCGCAATACGGGCTTTGTGTTTCAGAATTATTCGTTGTTTCGTCACATGACGGTGGCGGACAATATTGAATTTGGGTTGGCGGCGCGCAAAGTGCCGAAAGCGCAGCGCGCGGCGAAACGCGAGGAATTGTTGGCGTTAGTGGGGCTGGGCGGATTGGGCGGACGGTATCCGCGACAATTATCGGGCGGGCAGCAGCAGCGCGTGGCGGTGGCGCGGGCGCTGGCATTCGAGCCATCGGTGTTGTTATTGGATGAACCATTCGGCGCGCTCGATGTGAAAATTCGCGGTCAATTGCGCGCGGCGTTGAAAGATATTCAGCGCAAGGTAAAAATTACGACGATTCTGGTGACGCACGACCAGGATGAAGCATTCGAGCTGGCAGACCGCATCGGGGTGATCAATCGCGGGAAATTGTTGGAAGTCGGACCACCTGCCGCGCTGTATCGCAGCCCGCAGCATGAATTTGTGGCGACGTTTTTGGGCGGCGCGAATTTGTTGGCTGGCGCGGTAGAAGGCGGACGCGTGAATCTCGGCGCAATGCAGCTGTCGGATGCGGTGTCGTACACGACGGTAGACCCCGAAGGACGGTTGGAAGTTTTGTTTCGTCCTGAAGATTTGATGTTGGCGACGAGCGCCGACGAGTTGACGATTCCGGTGTTGGGGCAGGGCGTGGTGGAAGAAGTTTTGTTCTTGGGAACGCTGCAACGCTTGCGCTTGCGACTGCAACCACTGCCGGGGACGTGGCGTTTACCGGCGGAATTTGGCGAGACGGGGGTGCCGATTCAGGTGACGCGGATTCCGCGCAGCGATGGGCATTTGGATTTTCAAGTAGGGCAGCAGGTCTGGGTTGGCATCAATAATTTTCACATTCTGCCGCGCATTCCGATTCGGGTGTTGGTGGGCACGGACGAGAGCGCGAATCTGGACACGCTGTTGAATTATACGGTGCTGCTGGCGCGGGCGACGAGCGGGCCGGTTTCCTTCGTCGCAGTGGCGGATGATACGGCGGATGCAGAGGGCTTGGTGACGCACGCGCGGGAAACGTTGGAGCCGCAATTGAGCGGTGTGAATTTCCAGGCGCGCGTGGGGCGCTTTGTGGATGAAGTGTTGGGTCAGGTGAATGAGGGCGGATACGATTTGCTCGTGGTCGGGGAACCGCGCAAGCCAACCTCGCGCAGTGAGGGAACGCTGCGCGAGCTAATCCGACGGACGCGCTTTCCAACATTGGTGGTCAAGGATGAACCTTCGGCGATTCGACGAATCTTGTTTTGTACGGCGGGCGGGGAACCGGGCAAGCGCGATATTATTTTTGGGGGACGGATTGCGCGGCGCGCCGGCGCGGCGACGACGCTGTTGTATGTTGACCCGACGCCGGGCGCAGCGGCGCGACCGGAGCCGCCGTGGATTGCGAGTCATTTGGAAGAAGGCGCGCTGACGTTGCTGAATCAGGGAATTCAGGCGGAAGTGAAACGACGGCAGGGCGTGGTAGTGGAAGAAATTTTGAAAGAAATGCGCGAAGGGGAGTATGACCTGCTTGTGGTCGGCAAGCATTTGGAGGGAAGAACGACGCGCGTGGGAACGGATTTGACTTTGGCGCTGCTGCAACGCTCGACGTGTCCGATCTTGGTGGTGACGGGGGAGTTGAGCCGGTTTGGGTAGGAGAGGTAGCAAGTTGCAGTAGGCAGAAGGCAGTAGGCAGAAAACGGGAGAGCAATTAGAGAAAGAGTTGAGATTAGAGTAGGGCATTAGGGCAATGGGGCATTGGAGAGTGGTAGGATAAATTGAATGGCGCGCGAGAGAGTGCGCCGGTGCCGCTGCCGATTCTTGTGGCGGATCTCGCAGGCGGGATGAGCGCGGCGCTGCGGATTCTGGCGGCGTAGGTGGAATGGGAGCGAATGGACTGCTGCTTGGAACCGTTGTTGGATGTGAGTGAGACGCTGGCGCATGCACAGGGTTGGTGCGGGGATTGGGCGAGACGCCGGGGCATGTGCCGCGCTTGGGGGAGGATACGCGGAGGGTGCTGGCAGAGGCGGGATATTCTGCGAGTGAAATTGGTGAGCTGGAGCGGAGTGGAGTTATGTGTAGGGGCAGACCTGCGTGTCTGCCCCTACACATAACTCGCGAAATTAGGCGTAAACTTGAAATCTTGATTGTTTTGGAAAAAGTTGCGGGAAATAGTCGTAAACTTGAATAATTTGATTGTTTGTAATTTTGAAATTTTTCTCTCTTTTTAAGTTTGTTTGGGGGCAAAATGTTGATTCTTTTGGGAATTCGAGTTTGGGTGGGCGGACAGCGGATCAAGCGGATAAGATGTGACGGACGTTGTAAAAGACCTGACACAGTACATCACAGATTTGGGTAGAAAGACCTGACGGGTTTCCGAACACTATCGAGAAAATCGGGCATCGCGGTAGGAAAACCCGTCAGGTCTTGGCGAAATGGTGATGTACTGTGGCAGGTTTTTAGCGCGGATGCGTATATGACGCGTTCGTGTGGTATTGACGCGCACGCGAGGCGTGAAACGTACGGTGTAGAAACCTGTCAGGTCTTGAGCGCGTTAATCGGGGTCCTCGCCAATCCACGAGAGGATTGGCTGTTCGATGTGAATTGCGCGATGAAATTCGTCAAAGCCAGTACGTCCGTTGAATTGTTCGAGTACGAATTCGCGTTGGAGAAACGTGGGCTTGTGCGAATACAGGGTGTGGTACGAGGAATATTCCCATTCTCGAAAATCGGTGACAAATCCATGCTTTTGTGGATTAAGGTGAATGTAATGAATGAGATTGATAAAATATGTGTCGGTCGTGACGAGAATCCGTCTGAAGGGACGCTGGAAAAGGCTGCCGTGTCGTTGATAGAGGTTGTTGTACGCTTTGGCGTACGCGTCGAAAAAATTTGAAACGAGTTGTGCTGGATTGTACGGCTTGGCGGCGGGCAATCGGAGTACCGAACGCGCCTCGGGTTCGGGCAGGAGTCGCACGAGCCAATGAAAATGGTTCTTGAGCAAACAATACGCGTAGGTATCCACGATTGGCTCGATAAAGCGCGTGTACTGTTGGAGGAAATAGTTGTAATTGCGCGCTTCGCGGAAAATATTTTCGCTGCCGTTGGCGCGATTGTAGATGTGATAGGTCAAGCCGGGTTGGAGACGCGGCAGGTCGGTCATGCGGGGATGATACCGCAGACGGGGTGGGGAATCAAGTGGTGGTCTTGGATAGAGACCTGACAGGTTTTCGGCGCGGATGGGTATCCGACGCGTGTGCGGTGTATTGGCGCGCACGCGATGAGTTAGGCGTACGGTGTAGAAACCTGTCAGGTCTGGGCGTTCTGGAGACCTGTCAGGTTTTCAGCGCGGATGGGTATCCGACGCGTGCGCGTGGTAGCGGGGCGTACGTGGAGGCATGAAGCGTACGGTGTAGAAACCTGTCAGGTCGTGGAGGAGAGGAGTAGTCCGATGATTGCAGCGCCCGCAATAAGCCACGTGGAATTGACGTGGAAGCGAAAGAGGAGAAGGGCGGTGACGAGGGCGAGGGCGATGGTCAGGGGGTCAACGAAGGCGGTTTGTGTGAGCTGCAAGGTGACGCCAACCATCAGGCCAAGCGAGGCGACGTTGATGCCATCGAGGAAGCTGGCAGTCCATTTTGAATTGCGGAGTCGCGGGATGATTTGACTGCTGATGGCGACGAAAAAGAAGGAGGGGAGAAAAATGCCGAGCGTCGCCCCGAGCGCGCCGGGCACGCCGCCGAGCAGATAGCCGATAAACGTGGCGGTGGTGAATACGGGGCCGGGTGTGACCTGGCCGATGGCAACGGCGTCGAGCAATTGTTGTTCGGTGAGCCAGCCGAGATTGTTTACGAAATCGTCGTGGAGAAAGGCGAGGAGGACATAGCCGCTGCCATACAGGACGGCTCCAATTTTGAGAAAGGTGAAAAAGAGGAGAGGTAAACTGAAGGGTATCGCGGCGGCGAGGAGCGCGATGGGGTTAGATGTAGAGACCGCTCGTAACGTATCTACGAGGTAGCGGGGAGAGATAAGCGCCGCGGCTTTGGCTGCTCCGCCCGTATTCGAGTTTTTGGCAAGTAAGACGATGAGACCAGCGGCGATGAGGAGGACGAGGATATTGATGCCGAGCAAGTAGAGCAGGAGGACGGTAATGCCGAGTACGGCGGTCAGCGCGCTGGTGATGGCTCGGCGTCCTAAACTCGACGCGGCTTGGGCGATGATGACGATGACGACAGGGAGAACGCCATAGAGCAGTCCGCGTACTTGCGGGGTGGAACCGAATTGAACGTACGCCCACGCCAATGCCATGACGATGAGCATGGCGGGGAGGATGAAACAAAGACCGCCGAGTACGAGTCCACGCCATCCGGCGCGGCGATAGCCGATAAAGATGGCGAGTTCGGTGGAGGTGGGACCGGGAATGAGGTTGGCTGCGCCGAGCAGATCGAGAAAGGTTTGTTCGTCGAGCCAGCGGCGACGCTTGACGACCTCGTCGTGCATGAGGGCGATATGCGCGGCGGGGCCGCCGAACGCGGTGAAGCCTAATTTGAGAAAATAGGCAGCCAGCGTCCGCAGGTCAGATGGTTGACTTGGAGCGTGGGGCAGAGTACGCGGGGTCTCGTCGTCCATGCGGCTCTTGAGTCATATGACTGAAGGGGGTGCGTTGAATGTGGAGGAGCATGGACGACGCTCGCGCAGGTCTCGCTCGGCTCACATGGTGCAGGTCGCTACGCAAGTGCAGCTATCGCCGCAGCTGGCGCTCCACAGCCCTGCCTGCAAGCCAGATTGGACTCGAAGCCCGGCCGCTGCGTTCAGCATATCTCGCCCCGGTTCGTTTTCCCGGCGGGCGTTTTCGGCAGCGCGCTGGGCGGCATTGTCCCAATCGTGGGCAAAATCTTGGGTGAATTTATTTTCATTCTTCATATTTGTCTCCTCTGTGAATGTAAGCGGGCTGTCTAGCTATTTATCGCGGCTGTGTGATCTGGATAAAGCGAGAGTGACGCCTATCAGGGAGGAGGACAGCCGCAGGTACAGGTGTTGGTGCAAGCGCCACAGCTGTCGGTCCAGTCACCCGCTAGGATGCCGGATTGGACGCGCAGCCCGGCAGCTGTGTTCAGCACGTCCGCGCCGGCTTCATCCTCGCGCTGCGTGGTTTCGGCAGCACGCTGGGCAGCGTCCTCCCAGCGTTGAGATAGGTCGGTAAGAACTTTTTTCTTATTCATTTTTGCTCCTTTATAAATGTAGTTTGACTGGCTGATGCGCCTCGCGAATCTCGCCGTTGCGAACACGAGAATGTATTATCTGTTTGGAGGACAGCCGCAGGAAAATGCTTGAGTGCAATTTGACCACAGGTCTTTCTTACAACTTACTTTTATCGGCGTCGCGGATGTTCTCACCCGCCATCCATGTTATAGGCGCAGTCGTGCGCTTGACACGAGGCACCGCAGCTACTGGTCCACGCTTTTCCCGCGCGGATGCCCGATTGAACGAGAAGCCCGGAAGCCGTGCTCAGCATATCTTGATTCGCTTCGTTCTCTCGCGGTGTGTTCTCGGTCGCGCACTCAATCGCGGCGTCCCAGACTCTCGCAAAATCTTGAGTGAATTGATTTTTATTGGTCATGTTTGCTTCCTGTGTGGTTGCTCTTCCGGAACGGATGTCTGGCTATGGATGGTGAAAACAGGCGTTTGAACACCCCGCCGCGCACGTTGTGCAGGTGCCGCCGCAACTGGCGCTCCACAGTTTTCCTGCCTGGACGCCGGATTGGACGTGCAGCCCGGCAGCCGTGTTGAGCATGTCCGCGCCCGCTTCTAGTTCACGCGGTGTACTTTCTGCGGCGCGCTGAATAGCGTCATCCCAGACTTGAGTCAAGTCCGTGATAACTTTTTGGTGGCTCATGCTGTCTCCTTTGGCGATGTAGTTTTATTGGAGGACGAATCAATTTTATTGGCGTCGTGGATTTTCTCACCCTCTATTCAGCAATAGGCGGCGCAGGTTCCTTCACAACTGCCACACGAGCCGCTCCCCCATTGTCCTGCGTGGACGCCCGATTGAACTTGGAGCCCGGAAGCCGTGCTTAGCATATCTTGGCCCGCTTCGTTCTCCCGCAGCGCGTTTTCGGCGGTACGCTGAACGGCGTCATCCCACGCTTGATTCAAGTCTCGTACGATCTGGTTTTCGTTTTTCATTTGCCCTCCTCGGGGTATTGACACAGCCGACGCCGTTCTATGCTGGACCACAGCCGCAGGTGTATGCACAAGTGCAGCTAGCACTGCAGCTGGCGCTCCACAGCCCTGCCTGGACGCCAGATTGGACATGCAGCCCGGCAACCGTATTCAGCATGTCTCGCCCCTCTTCGTTTTGCCGAGGCACACTCTCGGCGGCATGCTGAACGGCATCTTCCGAGGTTTGATCAACTCTTGGATGAGTTTGTTGTTCTTTTTTATTTTGCCTCCTTGATAAATGCAGACTTTTTGCAGGACGCGACCAAGGCGTATCCACTCTGCTGACGGGAACATTTTATTATTTTCAAAGAGAGAACGCAAGGGGAATTTTAGTCGAGGCAGGTAGGACAAGCTTAGCAACTTGTCCTACGTCAAGGGGGTGGGCGTGAAATGAGTTCGACACGGTCGGGCGCAATTGTGAGGTAGATGGGATTCGTCGCGGTGCGCGCGTCTTCGGAACCGGCGATGGCAATATCCACATCGGCGCGAGCGTAATGCAAGTGGAGCGCCTCGCGCAAGCCATTGCGAAAGACATAGGGACCGGTATTGCCGGGCGGGAAGGTTTCGAGGTAGCTGTCCGGAATCGAGTCAAAGATAAAGGTGGGATTCGGCGGCGGATTTGGGACAAGGTGCTGCACATTTTGAACGATAAAGTGCGCTTGTTCGCCGGCGCGCTGCCACAATTGTCCGCGCTGGAATAGCATGATTGCTCCTAACGCAATCCAGAGGAGCAATACAACGCCTGCGCTGAAAGTGAATGCGCGCTGCCACGAATTGAGTGTGGGAAATGCGCGGCGGACATGAACAAAGACGGTGGCCAGCGCGAGCGCGAGACCCATATCGGGGACATACCAGAAGCGGTCGGCGACGTAGGGCCACAATGACCAGACGAGGAAAAAGCTGGCGAGCGCCATCCAACCGCTGGCAAAGAGCAGCACGCGCCATTCTGCCCAACGCCACGGCTTGGTGGTGATGGTGAATGCAATAAGCGCCAGCGAAATGACGATGGTGAAATAGGGACGGCGGGTCCAGAGTAGCGCGAGTAATTGGTCGTGGCGAACGAACAGACGATTCAAGTATTCGCTCATGCCGTTGATGAGGCAGAGCGGCGCATGACATGGCACAGATTCATTCAGGATACTCCGCGCCCATAATACACGGAAAAGTAGATAGGTAGCGGTTAGAAGCGCGAATGGCGCGAAACGGAAGGCGGCGTTTTGGAGGGCGCGGCGTTCGATGTGTGAAACGCGTAAACAGATTTCGTACAAGCCGAGCAGGGCACACGTCACTATGCCGGTTTCATCTGCCATTAAATTGAGAGCCAGCGCGAGGAATGCGCCTTTATATTTTCCAGCAATATAGAGCCAGAGCGTCGTCAACATGAACGCGCCCGCGAGGGAATTGTGCAGGTCGCCGATAGACCAGACGACTTCGTGCGCGTGGATGGTGAGGAGGAAGAGGAAGGCAGCAAGCAGCGCGGCGAGGCGCGATTTCAGCAGGAGACGGGTCAAGCCGTACAGTGAAAATGCGCTGGCGACATGCAAGGCGAGCGCGACGAGATGATAGCCGAGGGGTTCGAGTCCGAACAGGTTGAACTCGATTTGGAAAATCAGGCGGGTGAGGGGGCGATACCAGTTTTCGGGTTCGGGAAGGAATTGGCGGAACACGTCCGCATAGGTGGTATCGTAGGCGAATTCGAGAAATTTCCACGCGTCGGACACGAACCACGCGCGCAAGCCCGGCGCAAAGACGACGAGCGCGACGAGGTATAGCAGGGCAGCGATGCCGATATATTCGAGAGTGCTTGATTGGGGATTTTTTGCCGATGCGTTCTGTTTCATACTATAGGCTCTATTGACAAGTTCTAAGACCTGACACAGTACATCACAGATTTGGGTAGAAAGACCTGACGGGTTTCCGAACGCTCTCGGTAAAACAGACGATCGTGGTCAGAAAACCCGTCAGGTCTTGGCGAAATTGTGATG
>Ga0070741_10014928_pt1 | contig 13309 bp, 11 predicted proteins | sample Coa_R1_4_FD_66440 | JGI IMG/M metagenome (GOLD analysis project Ga0070741, IMG submission 66440) | Surface soil microbial communities from Centralia Pennsylvania, which are recovering from an underground coalmine fire - Coalmine... | ecosystem: Environmental > Terrestrial > Soil > Unclassified ... | reverse complement strand
GAGTTGGCCGCCAGCGCGACCACGCGGTAGCGGTCGGGCTCGGCCCGGACGACGTCGATCGTCTGGGTCCCGATCGATCCGGTGGACCCGACGACGGCGACGGTCTTCATGGTTGCGGCTGTCGCGTCAGTGCAGCACGCGCAGCAGGTAGTACGCAGCCGGTAGCGCGAACAGCAGCGCGTCGATGCGGTCGAGCACGCCGCCATGACCGGGGAGGATCGTGCCCATGTCCTTGATGCCGATGTCGCGCTTCACCATCGACTCGCACAGATCGCCCAGCGGCGCGGCCACGGCCACGACCACGCCGAGCCAGAAGGCGCGGCTGAAGTTCCACGGGTGGATCTTCGGGGCGACACCCACGATCAGGGTGGTGAGGACGATCGACGCGCCCGCGCCACCGGCGAGGCCCTCGATGGTCTTGTTGGGACTGACGCTGGGCGCCAGCGGGTGCCGGCCGAACTGGCTGCCGACGAAGTAGGCGCCGACGTCGTAGGCGATGGTGGCGATGACGGGACCCATGAGAAGGGCCACGCTGTGGGTAGCGAGCAGGAGCCCGGCGAACGAGCCGAGGAAGCCGACCCAGAGGAACCCCATGAGGGTGCCGGCGATGTTGATGGTCGCCCGGGCCCGTTCCACCGGCCACAGGAACCACAGGAACGTCGTGATCGCCATCAGCGCCAGGACGAGCGGGAGCGCCGTCTCGCCGTAGTTGTAGGCGGCCAGCATGATCGAGACCGTGCCGGTGATGCCGAGCAGTCGCGCCGGCTTGTACCCGGCGCGGTGCAGCACGTCGAACGCCTCGACGGCCGCCAGCGTGACCACGGCCGTGGCGAGGATCAGCGACGGGACGGGCCCCAGCTTGAACGCGATGAGCGCGACCGCGCCGATGGCCAGCCCGACGCCGATCGCCACCGGCACGTCGCGGCCGCCCGGGACGTGCACGCGCGTGCCGTCGTCGCCGCCCGACGGGCCCCGACTGCCGACGCGCACGTGCCGCGGCGCCGGAGCCTCGGCCGGGGCCGCCGCCTGCTCGGGCTCGTCGAACGTGAACAGGTCGGAGTGCTCGGTGCGGTCGGTGTCGAGGGCACCCACGCTCGTCTCGGCCGACAGCGCGCTGGTGTCGTGGAAGTCGGCCTCCTCCCAGTCGCTGTCGCCCTCCCGCCACCGGGGCGCCCGCTGCGTGAACGAGCTCCAGGCCTCGAGGTCGTTCTCGTCCTCGGAGTCGCCGCCGAGCACGCGCGGTACCTCGCCGGTGGCCGGCTCGGCCCAGTGCTGCATGTCGGGGGCGGCGATCGGCGGGCGCGACACCTCGGCCGGGTCGACGGAGTCGGGCAGAGGGAACCGGTGCACCGGGCGCGGGCCGCTGGGCGCCGGCGGCACGTCGCCGTAGCGGGGCGCGTCGTCGGGACGCCGCCCTGCCGCCTGACCGGCGTCGAGCGCGGCCTGGGCCTCCTCGGCGCCGATGATGCGAACCCCCTCAGCGGGCGTACGGGGACCACGCTGGCGCTCCTCGAACTCGTCGCGCTCGTCCATGGGTTCCTCCTAGGTACCGGTCACACTTCGAGGAGCTCTTGCTCCTTGTGCTGCAGCATGCGGTCGATCTCGGCCACGTAGTCGTGGGTGAGCTTCTCGAGCTCCTTCTCGGCCCGCTCCAGCTCGTCGCTGCTCATCTCGCCGTCGTGTTCCAAGCCCTCGAGGTCCTTGCGGGCCCCCCGGCGCACGTTGCGTACGGCCACCCGGCCGTCCTCGGCCTTGTGGTGCACGACCTTCACCAGCTCCTTGCGCCGCTCCTCGCTGAGCTGCGGGAAGTTGAGGCGGATGACCTGGCCGTCGTTGGAGGGGTTGATGCCGAGGTCGGAGTGCTGGATCGCCTTCTCGATGGAGGCCATCGAAGCCTTGTCGTACGGCGTGACGACGAGCGTGCGCTCCTGCACCCCGATCTGGGCGAGTTGCTGCAGCGGCGTCTCGGCGCCGTAGTAGTCGATCTTGAGGTTCTGGATCAGCCCCGGCGACGGCCGGCCGGTGCGCACGCCGGAGAAGTCCTCCTGCGTGTGGCGGACGGCTTTGAGCATCTTGTCGCGACTGTCCGAGAGCACGGCGCCCACCAGGGTGTCGTCGTCGATCACCGGATAAGCGTACCTATGGGCTCGCCGAGCAGGGCGCGACGGATGTTGCCCGGCGCCATCAGGTCGAAGACCACGATGGGCAGGCCGTTGTCGCTGCAGAACGTGATGGCGGTCAGATCCATGACCCGCAGACCCTTGGCCACGACGTCCATGAACGGGATCTCGTCGAACCGAGTGGCGTCTTTGTCCACCTTCGGATCGGCGCTGTAGACGCCGTCGACGCCCGAGTGGGTGCCCTTGAGGATGACGTCGGCCTCGATCTCGGCCGCCCGCAGCGCCGCCGTGGTGTCGGTGGTGAAGTACGGGTTGCCGGTGCCGCCGGCGAAGATGAGCACCCGCCCCTTCTCGAGGTGCCGCACGGCGCGGCGGCGGATGTAGGGCTCGGCCACCTGCGCCATCTGGATGGCGGTCTGCACGCGCGTGGGCTGGCCCCGGCGCTCGAGGGCGTCCTGCAGCGCCAGCGCGTTGATGACGGTGGCGAGCATGCCCATGTAGTCCGCGGTGGCGCGGTCCATGCCCGCGCCCGCCCCGGTCATCCCCCGCCAGATGTTGCCGCCGCCGACGACGATGGCCAGCTGGAGGCCGGGGGTGTTCTTGAGGACGTCGGCGATCTCGGCCGCCAGCCGGTCGACGAACTCGCCGTCGATCGGGTCACCGGTGCCGGGGTCCTCCCCGGCGAACGACTCCCCGGACAGCTTCAGAACGACTCGCTGCCACTTCGGGGAGTCCGCCATACGGACGTGAACCTACTTGCCGATCTCGATCTGGGCGAAGCGCACGATCTCGGCGTCGCCGAGGATCTGGGTGATGGTCTGCTTGTCGTCCTTGGCGTAGGGCTGCTCGAGCAGCACCCGCTCCTTGAACCAGCCGTTGAGGCGGCCCTCGACGATCTTGGGCATCGCCTGCTCGGGCTTGCCCTCGTTGCGCGTGATCGTCTCCAGCGTCTTGCGCTCCGACTCGACGTCTTCGGCCGGAACCTCCTCGCGGCGCAGGAAGGTGGGGCGGGCGAAAGCGATGTGCACGGCGATGTCGTGGGCCAGCTCCTGGGTGCCGCCCTTGAGCTCGACGAGCACGCCGTTGACCCCGCGGTCGCTCTGGATGTGCAGGTACGTGTCGAGGGCGTTGCCATCGGCCGCTTCGAAGCGCACCACCCGGCCGACCGAGATGTTCTCCTTCAGCGACACCTTGAGGTCGTCGACCGCGTCGGACTTGGACGCGGCCGCGTCCTCGCCCTTGTCGGCCACCAGCTGGGCCAGCTCGTCGGCCAGGCTCACGAACTCGGGCGACTTGGCGACGAAGTCGGTCTCGCTCCGCAGCTCGACGAGGGCGGCGACGTTGCCGGACCGGGCCAGGGCGACGGCGCCCTCCGAGCTCTCGCGGTCGGAGCGCTTCACCGAGCTGGCGAGGCCCCGCTCCCGCAGGAGCTGGGCGGCCTGCTCGAAGTCGCCGGCGGTCTCTTCCAGTGCCTTCTTGGCGTCCATCATCCCCGCGCCGGTGGACTGGCGCAGGCGCTGTACGTCCTTGGCCGTGAACTCAGCCATCTGTCTGTTGCTCCTCTTTCACTTCTGCTGGTGCGGTCTCGGGTGCGGCCGCTTCGGCCGCCGGGGTCTCGGGTGCGGACGCCGCCTCGGCCTTCTGCTGCGCGAGGCGCGCCTCGCGCTCCTGCGCTTGCAGGGCGGCCTGGCGGCGAGCCTCGGCCTGCTGGGCTGCCTTGGCCTCCTCCTGCTCGGGAGTGAGCGGCGCCGGGCCGGCCGCCTCCGGGCTGCGCGGCGCGGCGCGGCGCGACGCCATGAACCGGCCTTCGTCGACGGCGTCGGCGATGATCCGGCACATCAGGCTGCCGGCGCGGATGGCGTCGTCGTTGCCCGGGATCACGTACTGGATGAGATCGGGGTCGCAGTTGGTGTCGACCACGGCCACGATCGGCAGGGTCAGCTTGTTGGCCTCGGTGACGGCGATGTGCTCCTTCTTGGTGTCGATGATGAACACCGCATCGGGGAGGCGCGACATACCGCGGATGCCGCCGAGGTTGCGCTGCAGCTTCTCGAGCTCACGGCTGAGGATGAGCGCCTCCTTCTTGGGCATGGCCTCGAAGTCGCCCGCGTCCTTCATGCGCTCGTACTCCTGCATCTTCTTCACCCGGTTGCTGATGGTGGAGAAGTTGGTGAGCATGCCGCCGAGCCACCGCTCGTTGATGTACGGCATGCCGCACTTCTGGGCGTAGGTGGCGACGGGGTCCTGCGTCTGCTTCTTGGTGCCGACGAAGAGCACCGTGCCGTTGTCGGCGACGAGGTCGCGGACGAAGCCGTAGGCCACCTCGATGCGCTGCAGCGTCTGGCGCAGGTCGATGACGTAGATCCCGTTGCGCTCTCCGAAGATGAACCGCTTCATCTTGGGGTTCCAGCGCCGAGTCTGGTGGCCGAAATGGACGCCGGCCTCCAGCAGGTCCTTCATGGTGACGACAGCCACGAATAACTCCTCCCCATCGGTTGGGTCTCACCCGGCCGAAGCGCCCCCGCAGGGGCGACCGTGGGCACGATCGGGCGTTGGTTGTGCCCGGCGACGTTCGCCGGAGCCGGATCAGTGTAGTCGGCGCCGCAGCCGGACCAACCCGCCGGCGATGGCGGCCAGCGTGAGCGCACCCATGAGGCCGGTGCCCGAGCGGGCTCCTCCGGCGTCGCCCTCGACGGCCGCCACCAGGGCCGAGCCCTGCTTGTCGACGCGGAACCCGAGGGGCACCGCCGCGTCGCGTCCGACGCCGGCCTCGGCCGTGATCGTGACCATCACGTCGCCCACCACGGGTGAGGAGGGAAGGGTGAGGGTGTGGGTGCCGGCGTCCTTGACGCCCGCATCCAGCTCCACCGGCGGCGCCGCCGGCCGCTGCATGGCCACGTGGACGGCGGCGGGTGTCGACAGGTGGAAGCTGAGCTGGACCTTGGCGCCGGGCCGGGGGCGGCCGGGGTCGACGGCCACCGAGTCGATGGAAGGCGGCCCGCCCTGGGCGGTGGGCGGGACCACGCGCACACCGGTCCGGCCCGAGGCGGGCAGCACCTGCCACTTGCCGGTGGCCATCACGGCCAGCACCCGCCCGCTGCCGTCGAGCACCCGAAACCGGCCCGGGCTGGTGGTGGTCGCCGAGGCCCGGCTGGTGTCGAGGGCCACGCGGATCGAGGGGGGCAGCTGGGCGGCCGGCATGGCCACGGGGCGGAGGCCGCCGAAGTAGGCGGCGAGGATGGCGTCGGCCTTCATTCCCCGGAGGGCCTTGCCCATGGCGCCGTACTGGCTCATGCCGACCCCGTGGCCCCACCCGGCGCCGTCGAGCAGGGCGACGCGGGCGGTCGGGTCGCTCAACATCGAGAAACGCATCGACGGCACGAAGTCGGGCAGGCCCGAGGGCGCCGGCAGGGAGTTGAGGTGCTGGCGGAAGTCTGTGATCGACACCGGCTGCTGCACGCTCGACCCGTCGGGGAGCTGCCAGGTGAGGAAGATCGTGCTGTCGGTCGGTCGCGCCGCGTCGACGAGCACCCCCGGGCCGGGCAGCGCCGACGCGATCGTGTCGAGGGGAATGCTCACCTGCCAGTGGTGGAGCGGGCTCAGAGCGTCGTCGGGATCCTTCACGGCGCGCAGGTAGGGCTGGCCGCCGGCGCCCGACTGCCCGCCGTTCGACGACGAGTACTCGGCCATCACCGGCTTGCCCTTGTACAGCAGCACCTGGCCCGCAGTCGCGCCCACCGCCGAAGCCCACGCCTCAGCCGACTCCTGCCGCTCGCGCTTGAGGCCGGTGTACACCTGACACGCGTCGCTCGCGCAGATGTCGGCGTTGACCGCGCGCCACGTTGTCGTCTGCGGCGTGAGCATCTCGAACAGCGCGTAGCTGCGCGCCGCGATGGCTTGCGCCTTGAGCGCCTCCGCCGGCCAGCGCGGTGGCATCTCGCTCAGTCCGAGCAGGTACTCCTCGAAGCCGAGCTGGTTGACGACCGACACGGCACCGCCGTTGCGCGCCATCTCGATGGCGCCGCGGTAGTCACCGAGCCCGTCGACACCGAGCGCCGCGTTGTCGATCGGCTCGAAGCGCACGCGATCGACGACCCAACCCGGCGCGGGAGCGACCGGCTTGCGGGCCGGCGTCCTCGCCGGTGTGGCCGCGTCGACCGGCGCGGCTACGGCAACGATGACGGCCAACGTGAAGAGAGTGGCCCCCAGCTGCCGGCGCACGGTTTCGCATCCTACGCACGCCTGGCCAGGGCGCTGATCATGCTCGGCTGACCTTCGCGGGTCGCGATGACGAGGTGACCATCGCCGCTGGTAGCGACGCCGGGGACCAGTCCGGAGGGGTCGAGAATTTCCTCCACCCGGCCGCCCGTGGCGACCAGAACGCGGCCGTCGTCGACCGGGAGGGCGACGGTGTCGGGCCCGAGGGCGACCGGTCCACCCCGGAACGCGGCGCCGACGCCGCTCATGTCCCAGTCGTGGGTGCCGTCGGCGACGTGCACGACTTTGAGGTCGCCGTCGCGGTCGGCGAAGGCGATCCGATCGCCGTGCAGCACCGCGGGCGCGACCTCCGGCGATCCCGGACCTGGCATCGCGGTGTGCCACCGCGGCGCGCCGGTGTGCGCGTCGATGGCGTACGCGAACGCGTCGCCCGCGATGACGACGACTGCATCGTCGACCACGGTCGGCGGGCTCACTCCACCTCCCGCGAGCGACGCCGACCATCGCAGCGCGCCCGTGTGCGCGTCGACGGCGACGAGCGCGGCACGCTCGCCGTCGTCCCATGTCGCGAACGCGAGCCCATCCGCGACCGCGGGTTCGTCGTACATCTCTCCCGGCAGGTCGAGCGCCCACGCCATGGCACCGGAGTCGGCGTGGACCGCAGCTATGCGTTGCGACCACGTCGTCGTCACGAATACGTCGCCCGCGCGCGCTGGTGTGGCGCTGCGATCCCCGAGGTCGGTGGCCCATCGCGTCGCGCCGGTCGCGCGGTCGAGTGCCACCAGTCCCTGTTCGGAAGCGACCACGACCTGGTCCCGTTCGAGGAGGGGCGCGGTGTCGTAGAGCTCCATGCCCGGCGTGACCTCCCACCGCCGCGCGCCGTGGTGGTCGAGCAGCACGACCTCCTCGTGGTTGAGCACCGAGGCCACGCCGGCGCCGTCGGCGGCCGGCATGCCCGCGTTGGCGTCGGCCGTGGTGCGCCACGTCCAGCCCGCGGGCTGTGCAGCCACCGGGCCGGGATGGTGGCGAAGCCGTCCGCACGCCGCGCCGGCGAGCAGGACTGGGAGAAAGAGGAAAATGACCAGCGTGCGGCGCATGGCGCCTCCTTTGGGGTTCGGCGTCCGGGTCACGGCGCAGCACCGACGAGCACGGCGCCGGCGCCGTCCTCGACGTCGGACACCGCCTTGCCGATCACGGCGTCGCCGACGGCTGTGAGCACGCCCTGGCAGGAGGGCGGCAGGTGGTTGAGGGCGAGGCCGAGCTCTCGCTGGGCCGGCGCCGATCCGGGGAGGTGGTCGTGGTCCTTCACCCAGCCCGGGACGTCGACGATGACGTTGTGGGCTCCGTCCAGGTGGGCGCGGGGCGTCGGCACGACGTTGTCGCCCCGCCCCGCGATCGACGTGAACCACACCCCCGGCGGGAGCGGGCGCTCGTTCAGCTCGCGAATGAACTTGGAGTTCTCCGCCAGTTGCTTCACCGACGCCGACCGGGGATCGATGCCACCGAGTTGGAGCTCGCCGGCGACCGATTCGACCACCTGCCCGTGGACGGTCTCCCCGAGTTCGGCGCCGACGGTGGCGAGGTTCGCCCCGTGGTGGGGCGTGGCGAGGGTGACGACGGTGGCGATCGGCGGGTGACCGGGTTTGGTGAGGTCGATGTCGTAGGCGAGGGCAGCGCGCGTCACCAGGCCGCCCTGCGAGTGGGCGACGATGTCGATCGGCACCCCGGGGTGCTCGGCCGCTTCGCGTTCGATGAGCGCGGCTAGCCGCTTGGCCGAGTCGCGGATGTCGACCTGAGTGTTCGCCGCCGTGTACGAGTTGTCGTGGGTCGTGCCACCTCGGTACGAGAACTCGACGACGTCGCCGGGCGCGTACCCGAGCGCGGCCTCGTCGACGTCGACGACCGCACCAGCGTTGTCACGGTGGTCGCCCTTACCCGTGTACGAGCCGAGGCCCGCCACCTCGATGAGCACGTGACGCTGCTGCAGGTGCGGTGTCGCCACGTCGTCTCTTGTGCAGTCGTCGAACGTGGCGTGCCACGACGCCGACGCGATCGTGACGAACCACGCCGCCGGGTCACCGAGCCGGCGGGCGTACTCGGCCCACGATGCGAGGGCGTCGGCCCTACCGAGGAGTTGCAGGGCCTGCTGGCCGATGCGCACCGGCGCCAGCGCCGCGTCGACGCTCTGTTGCGCGGCCCATGCCACCCCCGCCTCGGTGGCGTGGAACCCGGTCCCGGCCAACCTGCCGAGGAATCCGAGGACGCCGCCGCGTTCCTTCTCCTCGCTCAGCGGTTCGGCCACGAGGTGGATCCGTTCGTGGCCGGAGCCCATCAGGACGGACGGGTCGACGTAGGCGTCGCCGGCGCGGGCGCCGAAGTGGAACGACGTCGTGGTCGTGCCGAGCAGGTCGCCCGCGGCAACGTCCATGCCGCGTGCCACCGCGATCGACGCGAGGAAGGAGTAGCTGGTGCGGATTCCGTCGGCGTGCAGGACGACGACGTGCAACGTGCCGCCGACCTGGCCGGCGAACACCACCTGCCCGGCGGCCGACGCCCGTACCGGCGACCCGTCCTGCGTGGCGTAGTCGAGGCCGCGGTCGCCGGCCGCGTACGGCGACGCCGGCAAGTTGAACGGGTGGGTGACCGTCCCGTGCACGGGCGGCGCGTAGGTGACCGACACCTGCGGATCGGCCCGGGTGGGCGAGGCGGTGACGAGAGGCGCTCCGGCCACGAGCGCGACGAAGGCCACGACCAGCGCGCCTCGGCGCATGGCGACCCCCTGACAGAAGCAATCTGCTCAGGGGGAAGCGAGCTGTGAAGACGGTACCGGCTAGTACCCGCCGGGGAAAGGGTCAGTCAGGCGGTTGCCGCTTCCGCGTCGGAGAGCTTGGAGCGGAGCTGCAGCACGGCCTTGGTGTGGATCTGGCACACCCGGCTCTCGGTGACGCCGAGGACCTCGCCGATCTCTGCCAGGGTGAGGCCCTCGTAGTAGTAGAGGGTGAGGACGATCTTCTCCCGGTCACCGAGCCGGTTGATGGCGCTGGCCAGGATCTGCTTCATCTCCTCCACCTCGAACGCGGCCACCGGGCCCTCGCCCTTGTCGGGCAGGGTGTCGCCGAGGGTGGAGGACTCGCCCCGCTCCCCGCCCGAGAGCATCTCGTCGAGGGCGACCAGGCCCACGAAGCTCACCTGGTTGAAGATCGTCTGCAGCTCGCCGACGCTGATCTGCATCTGCTCGGCCACCTCGGCGTCGGTGGGCGTGCGGTGGAGGCTGGCCTCGAGGGTGGAGTACGCCTTCTCGACCGCCCTCGCCTTCGCCCTCACGGAGCGTGGCACCCAGTCGATGGCCCGCAGCTCGTCGATGATCGCCCCTTTGATGCGGGCGATGGCGTACGTCTCGAACTTGATCTGGCGATCGGTGTCGAACTTGTCGATGGCGTCGATGAGCCCGAAGATCCCGTAGCTCACCAGGTCGCCCTGCTCGATGTTCTGCGGCAGGCCCGCGGACACGCGGCCCGCGACGTACTTCACGAGCGGCGAGTAGTGGACGATCAGGCGGTCGCGAGCCTCGCGGGAGCCGGTGTCCTTGTAGTCGGTCCACAGCTTGGAGATGACTGTGGCGTCGTCTTCGGGTTCCACGTCGCCCTTCTATGCCCGTGGATGCGTCGTGTCGTAGACCTGCAGCAACCGCTCCTTGCTCACGTGAGTGTAGACCTGCGTGGTTTCCAAGCTGGCGTGTCCGAGCAGCTCTTGCACCACGCGCAGATCGGCGCCGCCATCGAGCAGATGGGTCGCGAACGTGTGTCGCAACGCGTGCGGATGGGTCGGGTTGGCGGCGCGATGGTCGAGGATGCGACGCACATCGCGGGGTCCGAGCCGCTTCCCGCGCTGATTCAGGAACACCGCGTCGACGGGCGAAGCGGGCCCGACGAACTCGGCGCGGGCGCGGTCGATCCACGCGTCGATGGCCTCGGCGGCGGGTTCGCTGAGGGGCACTTGGCGCTGCTTCGACCCTTTCCCCCACACTGTCAACCGCTGTTGCGCGAGGTCGACGTCGCCCAGGTTGAGGCCGCACAACTCGGCCACGCGGAGGCCACTGCCGTAGAGGAGCTCGAGCACTGCGTCGTCGCGCATGCGCCGCGCCGGCTTGTCGTCGTCGACCACGGACGGTGGTGAGTCGAGGAGGGTCTCGAGCTCGGCCCGACTCAGCACCTCGGGCAGGCGGGCGTCACCGGCGGGCGCCGACAGACGCAGCGACGGGTCGACCGGTACCGCGCCGGTGCGGGCCAGCCAGCGGAAGTAGCGCCGTAACGCAGCCGCCTTGCGGGCGATCGTGCGGCGGGCGTACTGCCGGGTGGAGAGGTAGGCGAGGTACCGGCGCAGCAGGAGGCGGTCGACCCCGACCGGGTTCTCGACGCCGCCCCGCTCCGCCCAGTCGACGAAAGCGGCCACGTCGCCCTCGTACGCGACCACGGTGGCCGGCGCCACCGTCGTGAGCGACTGGGCGAACCGGTCCAGCTGCCAGTCCACAGCCAGCACCGTACCGAGCCGCCGCCGTTGCGCCAGTCATGCCCCTCGGGAGCGCGTGGGCGCCCTGCGCTCCCACCAGCCGCCGCTGGCCAGCACCCAGCCCGACTCTTCGAGGTGGGCCAGCGCCACCGCCACCCGCCCGGGACGCAGCCCCGTGCGGGCGATGATCTGATCGAGGTTGGTCGGCGTCCACGTGACCGCCGCCAGCACCACGGCCTCGTCACCCTCGGGCCGGCGCCGGAAGTCGAGCGTCGGCGCCACGCTGACGTCGAGGCCGATCGCCACGAGGATGTCGTCGACGGCCGTGACAGGACCGCATCCCTCGAGCAGCAGCTGGTTGGTGCCGGCCGAGGCCGGGCTGGTGACGGGGCCGGGCACGGCGAGGATGCGGCGGCCCCGGTCGTTGGCGGCGTCGACGGTGTGGCGGGAGCCGCCGGCTATGTGGGACTCGACCACCACGACCACGTCGGCCAGGGTGGCAAGGATGCGGTTGCGGGCCGGGAACCGCCATGGCTCCGGGTGCGTGCCGAGGGGCCACTCCGACAGGACCACACCTCGGCTGGCCACCTGGCGCTGCAGCCGCGCATGGGCGCGCGGGTAGACGACGTCGAGGCCGCAGCCCACGACCGCGACCGGCGGCGCGCCGTCAACGTCGAGGGCGCCCTGGTGCGCGGCCCCGTCGACGCCGAGCGCCAGCCCCGACACGACGGTGACGCCGGCCTCGGCCAGCTGGCGGCCCAGTTGGCGCGCCACGTCGCGTCCGTAGTGCGTGCACCGGCGGGTGCCAACAATTGCGACACGCGGGTGGTCGACCGCAGCCAGGTCGCCGTGGGCGAACAGCACCGCCGGCGCCTCGTGGTCGTGTGCCAACGCCGCCGGGTACGACGGCGAGCCGAGCACGTGCACGGACACGCCGGCCGCCTGGTGGGCCGCCCACACCTCGGCAACGGACACGGACGACTCGCGCCCGGCCATGTGCCACGCAGCGCGGGGATCGCGATCGCGCAGCAGCGCGGCCAGGCGGGTGGTGCTCATGCGCGGCAGCCCCGCCAACGCGGCCGCGTACGCCTCGGACGGGAGCGGGGCGTCGCTCACGACACCCGCTCCTGCAGCTCGATGGGGTCGACGCGCAGCTCGAGGGCGGCGCACACGTGCTCCTCGTTGAGCAGATCGGTGTGGCCGTCGAGGTCGGCGAGGGTACGCGCCACCCGCCGCACCCGATCGAGACCGCGCGCGCTCAGCGCTCCGGTGCGCAACTTGTGCTCGAGCATCCGGGTGGCGGGGCCGGTGAGGGGCGTGGCCTCTTCGAGGGCGGACCCCGCGAGCTCTGCGTTGCACCTCACACCGCGTGCGGCTGCGAGCGAGCGAGCTCCGAGGACGCGGTCGGCGACTGCCGTCGACGACTCCCCCGGATCGCCGCTGATGAGCTGGCTCACATCGGGTCGCGAGACAACGACGCGCAGGTCGAACCTGTCGAGCAGTGGTCCTGAGAGTCGCCGCGTGTAGCGCTGACGCATGAAGAGCGAGCACCGGCAGGCGCCGGGCGCGCCCCCCTCCCCGCACGGGCAGGGGTTCATCGCACCGACGAGCAGGAAGTCGGCGGGCATGGTGATGGCGGCGCGGGCCCGGCACAGGCGGATGACACCCTCCTCGAGCGGCTGGCGAAGAGCGTCGAGCACCGTGATCGGGAACTCGCCCATCTCGTCGAGGAACAGCACGCCGTTGTGGGCGAGCGAGATCTCCCCGGGCCGCATGAAGGCAGTGCCGCCGCCGATGAGCGACACCTCCGACGCTCCGTGATGAGGCGCCCGCAGCGGCGGCCGTGAGATCAAGCCTCCGGACGGGAGCGTCACGGCGGCGGCCGAGTGGATCCGGGTGCAGTCGATCGCCTGGCGGGCGTCGAGCGCCGGCAGGATGCCGACGAGGCGGCGGGCCAGCATCGTCTTGCCCGACCCGGGCGGGCCCGTGAGCAGGAGGTGATGGCCACCCGCCGCTGCCACCTCCAGCGCCCACCGTCCGAGCTGCTGGCCGCGCACGTCGGCCAGGTCGGGCGGCGGCGGCACGAACGCGGTGCGGCGAGGCGGCGGCGGCTCGGGCCACGGCTGGTCGCCCTTGATGGCGTCGAGCAGCGTCCGCAGGGTGGGCACGGCCCGCACGTGGTGGCGCCCGACCAGCTCGGCTTCCGCTGCCGACGCCGCCGGCACCACGACGGTGGGCGAGGTGACGGCGTCGACGAGCGGCACGATGCCCGGCACCGGCCGCAGCGAGCCGTCGAGGCCGAGCTCACCGAGGAAGGCCGCGCCCTCGACGTCGGTCGCGTCGACCGTGCCGTTGGCGACCATCAGCGCCACTGCCACCGCCAGGTCGAGACCGGCGCCCAGCTTGCGAACGCCCGATGGCGCCAGGTTGACGGTGACCCGCTTCATCGGCCACTCGATGCC
>Ga0070741_10014927_pt1 | contig 13309 bp, 13 predicted proteins | sample Coa_R1_4_FD_66440 | JGI IMG/M metagenome (GOLD analysis project Ga0070741, IMG submission 66440) | Surface soil microbial communities from Centralia Pennsylvania, which are recovering from an underground coalmine fire - Coalmine... | ecosystem: Environmental > Terrestrial > Soil > Unclassified ... | reverse complement strand
ATGCAGCGTAGCCGAGCTGGTAGTAGATGGCCGAATCCTTTGGCGCGTAGTTCAGCGCGCCTGTGAAGACGTTAATGGCCTTCTCATATAATTCCAGGTCGTTATAGGTCATGCCCAGTTGAAAGGACACGTCCGGCGCATCCGGTCGCAGCGCAATGGCTTTCTCAAAGCATTCCGCCGCCAGTTTCATCTGTTCGGTGAACTGCTTCGTATCTTTGTTTTTCAGCGTCTGTCCATACTGGCGGTAGGCGCGTCCAAGATTATACTGCACATCATAGGTCGGTGTGGCCGTACCCTGTGCCAGTTTGAACTGACTCACCGCTTCCGCGTACTGCTTATTGTTGAGAAATTGTAATCCCAGACGGTACGCCGTCTGCGGGTCGTTGTTCGGGCTGGTGACGGGGACAACCGGCGGTGGCGCTGGCCGCACGTATGGCCGCGCCTGGCGTGCCAGGATAGGTGCGCGCGGCGCTGGTGCAGCGATGGAGGCGGATGACCGCGCCGAGTTCGATGCTCTCACCTGTGGCGGCACGCGAATCGCTCCCTGTGTCAGGGGCTGCCCATCCCGTTTGCAGAACTTCGCTCCAGGTCGATTGTAAAACCCGCATTTGGGGCATACCACCTCCGCGCCGCTCGCGGGCGCGGGTGACGCCGGTACAATGATCGTCGCGTTGGGCGAAATCGCCGGAATCTGAATGGTGGTCGGCGCGGCCTGCGCTGCATTAGACAGACAATGCTGTAACGCTACGCGCATCGCCTCGGCGTTCTGAAAGCGCTGCGCCGGGTCGAACTGCATGGCCTTGATAATGACCTGCTCGGTCGGGCTGACGTACTTGCCATTCAGCAACACGGTGTGCAGGCGCGGATTCTTCGCCAGGATGCTTCCCACTGCCGGCGTCTGGATCGGCTCTGGCTCCTGATTCGTCAGCAGGTGATACATCGTCGCGCCCAGCGAATAAATGTCAGAGCGCGCGTCCGTCTGCACTAGCTTGCCGGGGTTTTGCGCCGAGCGCCGTTGTCCCGGCCCGGTGATGGATCCCAGGTGTTCCGGCGAAGCGTAGGAAATCGTTCCCAGGTTCTCCGTATTGGTCTTCTTATTGGGATTCCAGCGCCGCGCGATGCCGAAATCGATCAGGAACACGTCGTTTTCCGCCGTTACCATGATGTTGCCCGGCTTCAAATCGCGCAGGATAATGGGCGGCGTGCGCGTATGAATATACGTCAGGGCCTCGCACACCATCATCATCCAGCGAATAACCGTATCTTCATCCAGCGGCGCGCGACTATCTTCCAGAATCTTCTCCAGGCTGCGCCCCGGCACAAACTCCATCACAAAGTAGTAGCGCCCTCCCTCCTGAAAATCCAGAATCAGGGAGGGGATACGCGGGTGTTTCAGGTTGTACAGCAGGTCAATCTCTTTATTAAAACGCTCAATCGCTGATTTGCGCTCGTCCTCCGTCGTGTTCGCCTCGATCAGCAATTCTTTGACCGCGCGAAAATACCCCGGCCTGTCCACCTGCTCCACTTTATACACCGTACCCATGCCGCCCACGCCAAGCACACCCACGATCTTAAATTTTCTATCCAGAATCGTCCCCACTGGAAGGGCTTCTAGAGGCATACCAAAACATCCTTATTCCCGGCTTTGAACTGCTCTGAAGCAGCACCCCGTCTCGGCGAATGGCCTCGCCTTATCGCGCCCGCACCTGCACCACAATCGCCGTAATATTATCTTCTCCCCCGCGCTCGTTCGCTTTGTCAATCAAACAATCGCACAAACGCTGGGGGTCTTCTTCTTTTGTCAAAAGCGCTATCAGTTCCGCGCGTCGTACCATCTCCCATAAGCCATCCGAGCAGAGCAGCAAGGTGTCTCCATCCTGCAAGTGTTCATGAAACACGTCCGGCTCGACATTCTTGTGTCCCGCGCCCAGCGAGCGGTAAATCAGATTGCGCTGCGGGTGGGTATATACGTCGTCCGGCTCGATCTGCTTTTCCTCTACCAATCGCTGCACCAGCGAATGATCGCGCGTCAGCACCGTCAGCTCTCCATCGCGCCAGAGATAGGTGCGGCTATCTCCCACATTCACAATAAAAGCCTGGTCATCCTGCACCAGGGCCGAAGTCACCGTGCAGCCCAGGCCGCGCGCTCCCGATTGCTCCTCACCGTAGCTCAAAATGGCCCGATTGGCGGTGCGCACGGCGGCCTTGAGGGCCTCCTCGATGGCTTTAATGGTCGGCGTCTCGGTCAGCTTGCGCGTCTTTTGTTGCTTCGCGCTTTGCTCGCGGGCTTTCGTCGCATCCAGCTTGATGGTTGCATCATCGGACGCTGGTGTTAGCAGAATGGTGGACTCGTCAGCAATGGGTTTCAGCAGAATGGTAGGCTGGTCTGTAATGGGTATCAGATAGCTCTTGAGCGACTCGCTCATCTTCTGCACCGCCAGCTTGCTTGCAACTTCTCCCGCGCGATACCCTCCCATCCCATCGGCCACAATAAACAGACCTCGCTCTTGCTCTTCTGAGATTTGCAAATAGGGGCTATCCTCGTTTTGCTCACGTTGGCGGCCAACGTCAGTCTTCGCAGCAGCTCGTAATTTCAGTGACATATATGCATTCCTCACACCCGTCTGGGCAACGTTCATTTTAATCCTCAATATATCATAAATAGGCAGAATTTGTGACACATTTTATTACAATTTATATACGTGGCGAGCAATTAAAGGTTGCGTTCCCTCTCTTTCCCGGATATTTGGGTCTGAGGGCGACCGCAAGGGTTCGCACAGGGAGGGTTTTTGCCATGCCCGGCTCCAGAACCTGTCATTCTGAGCGCAGCGAAGAATCTCTCGTGGGCCGGACGCGGATTCTTCGCTGCGCTCAGAATGACAGGCGAAACCACCGCGTTTCCAAAAAACCGCCCAGTGAAAGAGGGTCCTCGCCCTTATAATGGTTCCTATTGCCTTTGCAGGCGTTCAATAATATCTTTGAGGCGGCGTGTCTCTAGCTGGTGTTGCTCTTGCATTCGTTGCAATTCGCGCTCCAGGTCCTGCTGCATCTGCTCCATGCGGTCTTTCATATGCAGGATGGCTTCCACGCCTGCCAGGTTGACCCCTAAATCGCGCATCAGCCGCCGGATGTGTGTCACTCGCTCAATATCGCGGTCAGAATACAGACGCGGGCTGTGCGGACTCTGCCCTTTACGCGCGGGCGAGATCAATCCCAGGCGCTCATAATGGCGCAGCGTCTGTTCATGCACATCAGCTTTGATGGCCGCCACGCTGATTACATACCACGCGCCGTCTTTCTCGTCCACGATTTTGCTCTGCTTTCTAAAAGGTGATAAAACGTGTTCATCGACCCTCTCGTTTCTGTATTGCTCTGCTTGATGTATCTCAGCGATACGACAACCAAGCATCTCTTTACAGTACATCGCACGCCCCGAAGGACGTGTATGGCCCGCGCCGGGCAAGGAACCTCGTGAGAATATTGACTGCGCTATTCTCGTCACGGTCCATCACGAGTCCACAGTTCGTACAACAGTAGGTCCGTTTCCAGAGCGGCATGGGCTGAAGGTTGCCACATCCGCTACAGGCTTTCGACGTGTTGCGTTCATTTTCTAAGATGAGTTCTTTCCCGTACAGGTGGCATTTGTACGTAAGCATCTGGGTAAACGTGTACAATCCCCAATCATTAAACACGGCCCGATTAAGGTGCTTGTTGCGCTCCTGATGCTCCCGCATGACCATCTGCCTTTGACTCAAATCACCGATCACGACAGTTCTCTCAACCAGTTTGTGAGCAATGAGATGAGACGCTTTATGTAAGCTATCATGCTGCTTGTTGCGCTTTTTTTGCGCGACACGCTTGTAGACTTGGCTTAGATGAATAGAGCGATGTGACTTCTTCTTGCATTTGTCACGCTTGGAACGGATTTTGTCGAGTTGACGATTGTACCACTGACTTCCCTTGAAACCTCCGATATGGTAGAACCGCCCTTGTTCATTAACTCCCGTTGCCAGTGTCTTGATCCCCAAATCAAAGGCAACAGCCTGACCAGGGGCTTGATCCTCTTCCTTGTCCTTGTAGGAAAATGAGGCGTAGTAATCCCCTCGTCCATCTCGACTGATCGCTACTTCTCGAAAGTCTTCTGGAGGTTGCTCGGTCAGTTCTGCCAGAATGTCAGGATAGACCTTGTTTCGCCCCTTTGCACCAGTTGGCAGGCGCAGCGTCTTTTCCTGAACCTGAATGTACATGGCAGGATAGACCAGCGTGAAAAAGCAGTGACGTGGCCTGACTCTCGGAAAGCCCGGCATTTCTCCTGCCCTGCACCGCCGAAAGAACGCACCCATCGCTGCATCCAACCGAAAGTAGACCTCATGGAGGAGCTTGCCATAGACCTGCTTGAGTTCAGAATCGTGTTGTTTGGAGGCTTGCAGCGTCTCTTTGGCGATGCGCCAACCAGGCCACTTCTCTCCATCCCTGAGCTTCATCACCCACCAATTGTAGAGACCCCGACATTTCCCCTGCATGAATTCCAGAGTTGCTGCGTTCTGCTCAGTCACGTTGAGCTTGATCTTTTTGCAAAGTAGCATCCTTGATCACCTTTCGATACGAACGCAAGCCATGAAGTCGTGCAGAGAACACCGAACCGCTCGCCCTGTCCTGTAGGAACAAGGGGCGAGGTTGGGTGGATGTGGGGGCCTTGTGCTTGTCCTCATCGGATTCACGTCATCCGGCACGGCATCGCGCAACTCCGGCGGAATCCTGTTACCACGAGGACAAGCACAAGGCCCCTACCCCTCCCCGCATCCGCCCCTTGTCTCTACAGGACGGGGGCAGATGGTTTCCCGTCATTGCTACACATAGGATGCGCCGCGTATGCGCGCGAGTTGTTCAAACAACCCGCGTTCCTCCTCGCTCAACTGCGTTGGCAATACCACCTTTACGCGCGCGAACAGGTTGCCGCTGCCATCGCCGCGCAGGCGGGGCATCCCCTTGCCTGCCAGGCGGAATACGCGCCCGTTTTGCGTCTCCGGCGGGATCGTCAGCACCAGCTTGCGCCCGTCGGGCAAGACTACCTGCGCCTCGCCGCCCAGCATGGCCGTGACCAGTTCGACTTCACAGTCCAGCGAGAGGTCGTCGCCTTTGCGTTCGTACAGCGCGTCAGGCTTGACGCTAATCACGAGATACAGATCGCCGCGCGGGCCACCGGCGGTGCCGGGCTGCCCCTCGCTTGCCACGCGAATGCGCGAGCCATTCTCTACACCCGCCGGAATCTTCACCTGGATGCGTTTGCTGCGCGCCAGTTGTCCCTGCCCGTTGCAATTCGCGCATACCTTGCCCGCTACTTCGCCCGTACCGCGACAGAAGGCGCAGGTTTCGGTGGACTGGATGGTAAAGGTGCGCGTCCCTCCGGTATAGGCTTCTTGCAGCGTCACCTCGACCGGCTGCTCGATATTATCGCCCGCGCGCCGCCGGGGGTCTTCGCGCATTCGCGTTCCGCCCGCGCCCGCGTTAGAGCGTCCAAATAGCGTCTCGAAAAATTCCGAGAAGTTTGAATCGAAGCCGCCAGAGGCACCCTGAAAACCGTAACTGCGCCTACCCGCCCCGGACGGCGGGCCAAATTGCTCTTGCCAGTTGGGGCCAAGCGTGTCATATTTCCGGCGTTTATCGGTGTCCGAGAGTACTTCGTAGGCTTCGTTGATCTCCTTAAACTTCTCTTCCGCCTTCTTATCGCCGGGATTGACATCCGGGTGATACTTGCGCGCCAGCTTGCGGAACGCCTTCTTGATGTCGTCCACGCTCGCGCTTTTCGAGACACCCAGCACCTTATAATAATCCTTATAATCCATGTCCTGCCCCTTTTTACGGCGCAACGGCGCGCGACGGTTTACATCTGGGCTGCCGAATTGCCCGCGCTCACCTTGACACGGGCCGCGCGTAGCGTCTCATTGCCCATTTTATAGCCTTTCAGCACCTCTTCAACAATCGTATCTTCCGGCTGATCGCTGTTCTCCACCAGTTCAATCGCCTCGTGTTCATAAGGATTGAGCCGTTCTCCCACCGTCGCAATGGGCGTCAACCCCTCACCTTTCATCACCTCATTCATCTGCCACATGAGCATCCGCAGCGTCTGCTGCAACGCCTGGCGATCCATGGTCTCCTGGTAGGCCAGGGCGCGCTCGACATTGTCCATTACCCCTAAGACCTTCAGGATCAACTCTTTCTTCTCGCGCTGCACGCGCTCCTGGGCGTTGCGCTCCTGCCGTTTGCGGAAGTTATCCATATCGGCGCGCTCGCGCAAAAATTTATCCTTAAACTCCGCCGCCGCCTGCTTCGCCTGCGCAAGCTGCTTTTCCAGCTCCTCGACACGGCTATTTTCAGAAACTGCCGGAGTTTCCTCAACTATCTGTGGCTGCTCTTCTGCCTGCTCTGCCTGCTTGTCCTGAGATTCTTCCATACGATACTCACTCTCCTTCTCTATCATCAACGTCATCTTGCGATGCGAATTTTACTGTGCCTCTAGTATAAACTTTGAGCCTATCACTGTCAAGTTAGTAGGAGCGGATGGGGTGTTCATCAGATTTACGCTGAGAACCCAGGGCGACCGCAAGGGTCCCCGCCCCACTCCACATCCACTCCCGCCCTTACAATGATTACGATCAAGGAGTACGGTACGTTCATTGTAAGGGCGGGAGTGGATGTGGAGTGGGGCGGGGACCCTTGCGGTCGCCCTGGAGCCACTCTACACGTTTGTCAGGGATGATTTGTTACTCTATATTATCGCTCTCTCCAGGCAATGATTGCCTTTGGTAAGGTGTATACGATAATCAGCAGGGTGAGCAGGACGAGAGTGTAGTAGACGCCTGCATTGAGCGAGGCGTGAGGAGAATTGTCCACAGGATTATTAGCATAAGAAAGAGGCGGCGTGACCAGGCCGTTGTGTACTACTTGAGCCAGGTTGGGTGCGGAATACAGGTGCGAGTCAGTCGTTGAAGTGTTTTTCCACGAAAGGCGGGTTTGGGGGAGAGCAAGGATGTAATAATCTGAAGTCATTGTCCATGTCAAGCCTGACGGGATAGGGGTGGAATGCGCGCTACCGGGTGTAACCGGTACCCAGCCTACCCTGTATTCAATGATCGAAGGCGCGGCGGAAGTAGTTGTGGGTGTTGGGGTCGTCCGGGGGGCTGCGAAGAGACCCTGGGCGGCAAGGTAGATGGGGATGAGCAGGCAGAGGAGGGTGACGATTTTGTAGGCGGTACGGTGGGCGGAGTCGCGCACCATGCGCTGGCGCTCGTCCAGTTGCCTGTCTCGCATTTTGAGCATGTCGCCACACAGGCAACATAGTTTGAAATAACAGGCGCAGAAGATAATCAGCGGGATGACAATAAGCGTGAAGCGATTCGCGCCGATGTGCAGCCAGAATGCATCAAACGGCTGGCGGGGCGCGTTCCAGATGTACCACAGTGCCAGCAGGCAGCCGAGATAGCTCAGGCACATGCCAAGCACTAAGATGCGACGCAGGGTTCTTGAGGAGCGTTCATCTTGCATATTTTTTTTCCTCTTTTCTCTGTTGTAAAGCATAGATTTCTTCACTCAACGGTTTAAATGGCTGGCGCGAGAAGATGGCCTCGATGGGCAAGCCGAAGTAATCGCTAATGCGGAATGCCAGTTCGAGGCTGGGATTGTATTCGCCGCGTTCCAGGTAGCCTATCGTCTGATAGTTAATCGCCAACCCCCTGGCAAGCTCCTGGCGCGACAAACCTCGCTCCGCCCGCAAAACGGGCAGGCGATTGTAGATGGTGGTTTCATGCATAGACGCCTCAATCACTTAAATCTTACGTTATCCTTATACGTAATATAGCATAGATACAACAAAATGTCAATAAAAATTACGAAATGACGTAGAACTTTCGCCTTCCTCCTATCGATTTCCTCCGATTTGTCGATGATATAGATGAAATGCTATCTATCGATGAAGAGGGTCTACCGGTGCGACGCTACTTTTTTGCGCTCATTGTCATATTGCTCGGTGCTACATTTGTGCGCGGCTGGCAAGCATCACCAGCCGCGCCGCCTGCATCGTCCTCCGCCTGCGTCGATATTCCGGCTCATCCTGATTACCTGGCGAGCAGGAGCGAGCAGGACGCTATCGCGGCTATCGATAATGCGCGTGCCGGCGAACACCTGCCCTCCCTACATTTGCCCGGCGATTTTTACCAGCTTGATCCCGCGCGGCAGCAATTCGTCCTTATCAACCTGGAACGGACCGCGCGCGGCCTCAAGCCCCTGCGCCTGGACGCCAATCTCACGCAAATCGCCCGGAATTATAGCAGGCAAATGCGCGATCTGCATTTCTTCTCGCATACCAGCCCCATCGCCGGAACTTTTAGCCAGCGTATCGATAGCAATCCTGCCCTCGCCGGCCACTACGCGCTGGCAGCAGAGAACCTGGCGGGCAATCCGGTGCCGGGAGCCGGTGCCATCTATGAATATATGTATGACGACAGCATAGAAGCCTGCGGCCACCGCCACAATATACTCGATCCAGACCTATCGCTGGTCGGCATCGGAGAAGTTCCCGGCAGCGTTTATGGCAGCATCTCGGCTCAAGAATTTATTGCCTCTGCCCCGTGGAATCCATATCACGGCATATCTTCTGCCGCACCATCCCTCCATGTCACCATAACGGTAAGGGCGTGCTTGATCGCGTCTGCTTCCAGCGCGTCCACAGCGCAACAAAGCACTCGCAACACCAGCGCATTTCAATGGGCATACGCACAGCGCCGGGGAAAAAGTGCCTCGCTCGTAAGCTTTCATGCCGGAGTACAAACGGACGATAGCAACGTGCGTATCACCTGGTTCCTTGATCGCGCTGGCAACTTCCCTTTCGCCGGAACGGACATTACCCTTGACCTGAACGCTCTCGCGCCGGGGAAACATACGCTGCTGGTCTATGTCGTCGATGGCGAACAGGATTACAGCATGGCGACATATGTCATTGGAATGTAGCTGTTTGTTCGAGGCTGTGGTAAAATAGCCTCTATCGCTAAACAAGACACGCATCACAGGCATCTATTCATAAACGGACAGGAAGGAACAGGCAATATGGACGATACCACAGCCAATGGGGATACCTACATCATGGATTCGCGCAGCGGCGCTGAATATGCTCGCCTGAGCGATCAGGACCGCTGCGTAAATGAGGCTCTGGGTAGCCTGTTTCCGCCTGCTATCGACCCGAACGGGGTGCATGATGTGCTTGATGCTGCCTGCGGCCCCGGTGGCTGGGCGTTGTCTGTTGCCAGCACCTTTTCTCGTACTCATGTCACAGGGATAGACATCAACGCCACCATGATTGGCTATGCGCAGGCGCAGGCAAAAGTGCGACGGCTGGACAATGTTGTGCGCTTCCAGGTTATGGATGTGCGCAAGCCGCTTGAGTTCGCCTCCCATAGCTTCGATCTTGTCAATGCGCGTTTCATGGCCTCATTCTTGCCGCGTATGGAGTGGCCGGGTACCGTGAAAGAGTTCGCGCGCGTAGCCCGTAGCGGTGGTCATATCGTTCTCACGGAAAGCGATGTGGCGGGCGAGACAAACAGCGCGGCGCTGACAGAGGTGCTGCACCTGGTAAGCGATGCCATGAATCTTGTGCATCTCTATTCCGAATCGGGCGTTCGCGTGACGAAGTCGCTGGAACAGTCGCTGCGGGACGCTGGCTGCCGCGATGTACAGCAGACCTGGCATCGCCTCGACTACTCGCTCGGCACACCACCGCACCGTGCCATGTGCGAGACCACTATTGCCGGTATGCGCCTGGCGCAGCCCTTTCTCCTGAGCATCGGAATTGCCTCGCAGGAGCGTCTCGACGCGCTCTTTCGCCAGGTGGAAATCGACATGTTCACCGGGGGCTTCCAATCGTTCTGGGACTTTTTGACGGTATGGGGAACCGTTTCATAAGTATTCTTCCTCTACGGCTAGCTGCTCGTTATCTTCCCAGCGCTCGCCGCGCTCCAGCATAATGGGGCTGAAGAGGCTGCTTTGGGCGACGGTAATGCGCGCGTGCTTCCACAATTCGAGGACGGCCAGGAAAGTGACTATGATGACGAGGCGAGAGGTTTCGTTTTCGAGCAGTTCCGCGAGCGAAAGGTGGGGGCGCGTACTCAAGATGCTCACGATTTCGGCGATGCGCTCGCTGACACGCACGTGAGCAAGCGGGAGTAGCGTTGCGCTGGCCGCTTCGTCGCGCGCTCGGAGTTCGAGGATGCGCTGGAAAGCCTGGGCCAGCATGTCAACCTCTAAGCCGATGATTGTGGGCGGCGACCAGGTAAGCTGGGTTTCGATGCCCGCCAGCAGGCCGGAACGGGCGTGGGTTTGTAGCCCCGCCTCTTCACGTTTGCGCAGATAGTGCGCGATCTCCTTCGCCAGTTTGTACTCGAGCAGGTGCGCCCGTAGCTCCTCGGCCATCACCGCCGCGCTCTCCATTTCGCCTGCCAGTTCCTCTTTAGAGGCGTGGGGCAGCAGGCTTTGCGATTTGATGTAGAGCAGGCGCGAAGCAATGGAGATGAAGGCGGCCATGTTTGCCAGCGGCATCTGCTCGTCCTGCCAGCGCCGCAGGTAGTCCAGGTACTGATCGGTGACGGCCAACAGCGAGATGGTGGTAATCTCCATCTGCCGCTTTTCAATCAGGTGCAGCAGCAGATCAAGCGGCCCCTCGAAGACGGGCAGGCGAACAACATAATTGCCCTGTTGCCCATTGGGCGCGTCGTGCGGGTATCCCTCGCGCATATCCTGTTCAATTTGCTCTAACATAGCTACGAAGCCTCGTCTACAAGATGGAGTTCCGCCGCCGGGCCGCTGGCCTGGTGATGGGTGCGAATATATAGCACGGCGCGTTCGGACAGGCCAGCCGCCGCCGCCATGTTCGCGCCAATCTCCGCGTGCCACCAGGCATTACTGAGCGAGCGCCGCCAGCGCGCCTGCCCCTTATGAGGATACACGGCCAGCCGTGCCAGCAGGCGCGGGACGCAGCGCTTGCCCAGCACGATTACCGGGCGCGTCCAGAACGGCACGCGCCCCTCTGCCTTGCCCACATCGTGCAAGAGCGCGGCAGCCAGCATCTCCTTGTCGGCGCACCCGCGCGCCTGTAGCCCGCGACACACGCGCAAAGAATGCTGCTGGTCGGCGTGGGCCATACTTTGAAAAAGTGGCAGCGCCGGCGCTGGCAGCCAGCGCGCTACTTCGAGACGTTCTTCAGATGTCAACGGCGGCGCGGGGCCAAGTTGCTGTCGCACCTGCCACAAACGATAAGCCAGTGCATTCATGAGCTTTTAGACGCTGCCGTACAGGGTTGCCAGCGAAGGTAAATCGATACCGCTCACCAGTGAGACTAATTTCAACGAGCCAAGCAGGATATAGTACGAGATGCGGAACAGGAAAAAGTTGCTCAGTCCGGCGATTTGCCCCAGAAATGGCAGCAGGAAAATGAGCAGGAGGATAATAAATGGTCCGTAAGTGGCCGAGCGTGAGAAGCTTACCGCCTGGCGATTTGGCAACAGCGTGTAGAGAATCTGGTAGCCGTCGAGCGGGTAAAGCGGGATCAGGTTGAAAATCGCCAGGCAGAAATTGACGCTGGCAAAGGTCAGGATAAATTGCGGGATGCGAATGGCGAAAGCGTTCGGGTAGAGAGAGGCTGGCAGCAAATGCAGCACAATAGCAGCCAGCAGGCCCACAATGACATTCATCAGGATGCCGCCAAAGGCTACCATCAACGTCCCACCATTTGGCCCGCCGCGCAGTTTCCACGGATCGGGTTTGACCGGCTTGCCCCAGCCCAGACCGACTGGCCCGGCTGGCACCGCGAAGAAAGCCAGAATCACGCACAGCAGGGTACCAAGTGGATCAAGATGGGGACGCAAAGCGAGGCTCAGCCGTCCCTCGGCGCGGGCAGTCGGGTCGCCCAGCCACGTTGCGACCAGGGAATGCCCCACTTCGTGCAGGACCATAGATAACAGGAACGAAATGATAATCATGAACGCCAGAATTACATTTATCATTGTTTACCTCTCGTGGGACCATCTATTAACAGGTCGATTTCCATACCCTCGTAGGCTGAATATGTGCGCGGGAATTGCGCTTTCGCCTCGGCTTGCATGGCGTCCAGCTGGTCATCGTCGTAGGTTGGCTCGTGATGGAACAGGATGAGTTGCCCTATCTGCGCTTCGCGCGCGACACCGGTTGCCATCTCGATGGTGCTGTGTCCGAAGCCCCGGTGCGCCTGCTCGTAATCGCTGCTCGTATATTGCGCATCATGGATCAGCACGTCCGCTTTAGCAACGAAATTCAGAAAAGCTGCATCGCATTGATCTTTCCATTCGACATCTGTGGCGAAGACCAGGCTGTGACCGGCGTACTCAATGCGATAAACTGCCGCGCCGTTCAACGGGTGGCTGTTCGTCAACATGACGCGGATGCATACATCGCCCTCCTGCGGCTGCTGGGCTTCGTGCGACAGGATTGGCTCGCTCTCACCCTCACGCCACAGGATATGCTCATCGCCATCTAAGGTGTGAAACGCGCGCCGCGAGGGCAATTTCCGCATATCCACTGGGAAATACGGTTGACTCATGAGTGGGGTTACAAGTTGCTCAGTCGGGCGGTCGTCCAGGCGCGGCCCAAAGAAGTCAATACGCGCCCGTTGTTCATATAGCGGAGAAAAAAATGGCAGGCCGACCAGGTGATCGCCATGCCCGTGTGTAAGAAAAAGGGAGATATCAAGTTGCTCGCCTGCGCTGCGCCGCAAAAGATCATGCCCCAGTTTGATGATGCCGCTACCCGCGTCCAGGATGATGGTGCGCGAACCGACCTCAACTTCAACGCAGCTTGTATTGCCTCCATAGCGTACCGTGCGTGGCCCCGGTGTAGGGTAACTGCCTCGTACCCCCCAGAAACACGCCCGGAAACACTGTGTATCATCTGTCATGCCGTTGCTCCTACCACAGCCCGGTAAATTGTTGTCTAATTGCTTCACATTATAGCCCGTAATGTCAAAGTTTGGTAGGAAGGTCCGGGGAAACATAACATGCCCACCGCACGTCGCCATGCCCTCTCTGCCTGACTCGACTTTTACGCTGCCCTGTCTAAATCATACAAATGCTTGCGTTTTGGCGCTAAATGTGTTTTATTATATCAACATATACCACTGCGCCAGGTGGCACTGGCAGGCTGTAGAAAGGGCATATTGGGAAAATGAGACATTGTTGCGTCTATCCAGGTAGGGAAGTCTGAATCTTTTGAAACACCGGGACGGCATGGA
>Ga0070741_10014926_pt1 | contig 13310 bp, 8 predicted proteins | sample Coa_R1_4_FD_66440 | JGI IMG/M metagenome (GOLD analysis project Ga0070741, IMG submission 66440) | Surface soil microbial communities from Centralia Pennsylvania, which are recovering from an underground coalmine fire - Coalmine... | ecosystem: Environmental > Terrestrial > Soil > Unclassified ... | reverse complement strand
CGTGAGCCGAGACCGCGAAGGAACATGCGGTCATGCGATACGAAGATCATGGTGCCTTCAAAGTCCTGCAAGGCGTCCACCAACATCTCCTTGGTCGCAAGATCCAGGTGATTCGTCGGTTCGTCGAGCACCAGGAAGTTCGGCGGGTTGTAGAGCATCCGCGCGATTGCCAGCCGCGATTTTTCGCCGCCAGAGAGTGCGCGGATCTTCTTATCCACGTCGTCGCCGGAGAACTGGAATGCTCCCGCCAGGTTCCGCAACGACCCGAGACTGTCCTGGGGAAAATCCTGTTGCAACTGTTCGATGACGGTGAGATCGGAATTGAGTACGTCCAGCGATTGTTGCGCGAAGTAGCCCATATACAGGCTGGCGCCGAGCCGCACGCTTCCCGCATCTGGAGCACTGGCTCCGGCAATCATCTTGAGCAGCGTGGTCTTGCCCGCGCCGTTTCTCCCCATCACGGCCCAGCGTTCTCCGCGGCGGATGGTGAGGTTGAATCCTTCGTAAATCACACGCGGGCCGTAACTCTTATGCAGATTCTCAAGCACGGCCACCTGTTCGCCGGATCGTGGAGGGACACGAAACTCAAACTTCACCACTTGGCGTTTCTTCGGTAGTTCGATCTTCTCGATCTTGTCCAAGGCCTTAATTCGGCTCTGCACCTGGGCCGCTTTGGCGGCGTGTGTCCTGAAACGATCGATGAAGCGCTGTTCTTTGGCAAGCATGGACTGCTGCCGGGCAAACGCTGCCTGCTGATTGCTCTTTCGCACCGCCCTTTCGCGCTCGTAGAAGTCGTAGTCACCCGAGTAGGTGATGATTTCGCCGCCCTCAATCTCTGCAATTTTTGAGACCAGGCGATTCATGAACTCGCGGTCGTGGGAGGTCATGAGCAGCGCGCCGGGAAATGATTTGAGGAAGTGTTCGAGCCAGATGATGGACTCGATGTCGAGATGGTTCGTCGGTTCGTCCATCAGCAATACATCCGGCATTCCGAGCAGGACCCGTGCCAGCGCAACCCGCATTTTCCATCCGCCCGAGAGAGCGCCCACGTCGCTGTCAATCTGATCATCCTTGAATCCCAGACCGTGGAGCACTTCGCGGGCCTGCGATTCGAGCGCGTAACCGCCTAAATGCTCGTACTCCTCCTGCACGTGACCGAAGCGCTCAAGGATGCGGTCCATGTCATCAGCCTTGTCAGGATCGGACATTTCCCGCTGCAAGGCTTCGAGCTCATGGTGTAGATCGCCGACGCGTCCGCTCCCGGCGATCGCTTCATCCAGGACTGAACGGCCCTGCATTTCCTCGACGTCCTGGCGAAAGTAGCCGATCGTCAACTTCTTGGGGACTGAGACCGCGCCCTCGTCGGGAGTTTCCTCGCCGACCACCATCCGGAAGAGCGTTGTCTTGCCCGCCCCGTTGGGACCGACCAGTCCGACTTTTTCGCCGGGATTCAACTGAAACGAAGCATCCACGAAGAGTAACTGCTTGCCATACTGCTTATTGATGTTCGAGAAAGAGATCATGTTGAGGGAACAACTCGCGGCACGCTGCCTCCTCCAGTGTAGCCCGCCCAGAAAATTGCCGGCCAACGCCGGCACGTTGGATTATTAAAGGTTTGCCCGTTAATCTGGATTCGCGCTGGAAGGACTACGAGATGCGGAAAGGGTCTACGAGAAAACCACAAAGGGACGAGCCCGCCACGCCAGCCAAGAACTACATCACGCCGAGCGGGCTGCAGCGCCTCAAAGATGAGCACCGGTTTCTGCTCACCAGGGAACGCCCGGCCGTGGTGGAAATGGTGGCGTGGGCTGCCGGCAACGGCGATCGCAGTGATAACGCCGACTATCGGTACGGCAAGCGGCGGCTGCGACAGATCGATGGGCGAATTCGCTTTCTCACGAAGCGAATCGAAGCCGCGGAAGTGGTGGACCCGGAAACTCCGAGAGCGGGGCAGGCGGCGACCAGGGCATTTTTCGGAGCGACCGTGCGCTATGCCAATGCCGCGGGAGCGGAGCGAGTCGTGAGCATCGTGGGCAGCGACGAGATCGATCTCAACCGCAACCACATCAGTTGGGTGTCACCTCTGGGGCGTGCGTTGATGAAGTCAGCAGCGGGGGACAGCGTAGTCCTTCAATCGCCGGGCGGTACAGAATACTTGACCGTGGTGGAAGTGTGTTACAAGCGCATTTCTGTGGAACCGTTCCGCGAACCACCCGGATCCGAGGCTTCGGCAAAGAAACTTCCTCCCCGACGCTAAATCCACCATAATTCCGCCGAGGGCAATCGTTGGTGGTTCCCTCATTGTAGAATGTCGGGCCGGGTTGCTTCGTGCAGATATTTTAGTGCTTTTGTCCTTGGAACCACTTCAACAAAAAGAAAGCATGCACTCCGAATGCCCACAAGGAAAACATGACAATGAGGGCGATCATGTCGGCAGCGTATAACGCGATCCCGGCGAGGAACGCCCACCGATGCCCGCCACGTGCCGCAACTCCTAGTCCCAACGTCGCGACCAACCATGCCCACACCGAGCCGTAAACCGCGACAGGATGAAGAGGACCGAGTGTCCTGCCATAAAGGGTCAGCAGATCAACCACACCGATATTGACAATAATGTTGAGCCGCAGAGGAAGCACGCCCGTGGCGAGCGCAGCGAGACCAGCAGCCAAAAAAAAGTAGTTCGCATCGCTCCGACTCTCGGCAAGTAGATCGGCACGCCGTTGCTCCTCAGCGGCTTTGTACTCGTCATCCGTCCGCCCTGCGCCAACATTCAACGTTTGCATAGAAGTAGCACGGCACTGATCGCGCGTTCGATTATGCCCCGATTCCCGTCTTCTCCCTGGCCAAATGTTGATACGATCGTTTTCGAGTTTTCCGTTTTAGTGGTGGATTTTGCTACATCTTCCTCAGTTCCTTCGGGTATTGGAAGCATCTTCTGCGGCGTAGCGAAGCAGTTCATTGGCCCTGCAGCATGTCTCGAAAATCCGGGTGGGCGATGGCGCTGAGGGCCTGGGCACGCTGCTGCAGGGTTTTTCCCCGCAAATCAGCGATGCCATATTCGGTTACCACATACTGGACGTCGTTTCGCGAGGTGGAGACCGCAGTTCCTGCATCCAGCGTGGGAACAATGCGCGAGATGGTGCCCTTGGAGGCGGTCGACGGCAGGGCGATGATTGATTTGCCGCCGATCGAGCGGCTCGTGCCCCGCACGAAATCCACCTGCCCGCCAATCCCGCTGAACTGAACCCCGCCGATCATTTCCGCATTCACCTGGCCCATCAAGTCCACCTGCAGAGCAGCGTTGATGGAAATCATGTTTCTATGCTGCCCGATAATGCAGGGGTCGTTGACGTAGTCCACAGGATGAAGTTCGACGGCAGGATTATTGTGGACGAAGTTATAGAGCTTCTTCGTCCCCATCAGAAACGTGACAATGAATTTTCCCTGGTTGATGGTTTTTTTTCGATTGGTCACGACTCCGATCTCTGCCAGCGCGACCACTCCGTCGGAAAACATTTCCGAGTGTATGCCCAGGTCGCGCTTGTCTCCGAGCGCCAGGAGCGCCGCTTCCGGGATGGCCCCAATGCCGAGTTGCAGGGTGGCCTCATCGGGAATCAGCGAGGCAATGTGTTCTGCGATGCGGTGCTCCACCTGTCCGACACTGGCGGGCGCCAGCTCCACGATCGGAGAATCATGCTCAACGATCCAGGTGACGGCATCCACATGGATCTTAATCCCGGCAGTGTGGGGAAGATTTGCGTTCATTTGCGCGATGACAATTTTCGCCGCCTCGGTCGCCGCCTGGGTGTAATCACCGGAGAGGCCGTAGCTGCAGAATCCCTGCTCGTCGGGTGGTGTGACCTGTAGCAGCATCACGTCGACGGGAAGGATCCCGCGTTTGAACAGACGCGGCACTTCGGAAAAGAAGCAGGGAGTGAAGGCGCCGCGATTCTCCTGTACAGCTTTTCGTGTGGGCGCGCCGAGGAAGAACCCGTTGAAGCGGAAACTGTCTTCCATGCCGGGCCGGGCGAATACCGCGGGGCCCATCGCGACCATGTGAACGATCTCGACATTGCGCAGCTCAGGCGCGCGTGCTACCAGCGCTTCCACCAGCACTGGCGGTTCACCGCAGGCATGGCCAAGCACAACGCGATCCCCCGACTTGACGACGCGGAGCGCCTGCTCGGCAGAGACAATTTTGTGTCGGTAGGCGGCGCGGCATGGTTTCGCCGCGAGCGCCTCGTCCTCGGTGATCGTCTCGGACTCGGGGAAAGCCAGTGCTGTGGCCATGGTCAGACACCTCGTGCCCCGCAACAGTAGCGAATCGCAGGTGCAAACTTCTATGACCGGGGTCATGCGGCCATGTGACGAGAAAAACCCCGGATTGGCGGCCCAGGACGCCCGTTAGCCTCATGTGACCTGCCTCACTGCAACCGAATAATGATCCCGCTACAACATAGGCATGATGGTGACGTGTGCGGCTTCTGAGAATGTGCGCGAGGTCAAGACCTTCGCGGAATTGCGTGAGCGTGCCAGGCAGTTGGGTCCGCTGCGCGTCGGCGTAGTTGCGGCCGAGGACGATGTGGCGCTCACCGCGGCGGAGGCTGCGCTGAAAATGGGGATTGCGATTCCCGTGCTGATCGGAGATGCAGGCAAGATTCGCGCTCAGGCAGCGGCGCTGGCCCTGACCGGCCTCATAGCGAAGGCGGAGTTTGTGGACTCGAACGATGCTGCCTCGACTGCGGTCACCATGGCGCGAGATCATCGTATCGATCTGCTACTGAAAGGCCACCTTCGCACCGATCAGCTGTTGCACTCTGTACTCGACAGCAAAGCGGGGCTGCGGACGGGGCGGCTCTTGAGCGATGTCCTCTTCTACGAAGATAAATTGACCGGTGTGGTCAGGCTGGTGGGCATCACCGATGGTGGATTGAACATTTCTCCGAATCTGGAACAGAAGAAACAGATTGTGCAGAATGCCATTGAGGTCATGCGGTCTTTGGGTATGGCGCGCCCCAAAATTGCCATCATGAGTGCGACCGAAGCGGTCAGCGCATCGTTGCCGTCCACCACAGAGGCCAGAACACTCACCGAGATGGGCGAGGCGGGCGAATTTGGCGAGGCAGAGATCTTCGGGCCGCTCGCACTCGACTGTGCGTTGCTGGAGTCGGCGGCGCAGGCGAAGTCCATCCCCAGTTCCGTGGCCGGTCGTGCTGACTGCCTGGTGGTTCCTAATATCGAGGCGGGCAATCTGCTGGGCAAAGCCGTGAAATATCTGGGCGGATCACAGTGCGCTCACGTGGTGGTCGGGGCCAAGCTTCCTATTCTTATTCCTTCGCGGGTGGAGAGTGCGGACGACAAGTTGAACTCGATTGCCTTGGGGGTCATTTTTGCCAGCCAGCCTTAACATCCTCGCCATCGACCCGGGCTCCACTTCCACGAAGGTCGGATTGTTTGCCGACGAATCCGCGGTTTTTACGAAAAACATCCGCCACTCCGAGACAGATCTTGCCCAGTTCCGCGAGCGGCCGGTCGTGGATCAAAAGCAGTTTCGTTGCGCGCAGATTGAGGCTGCGCTCAAGACTGAGGTGAGCTCTGTCCCTGAACTGCACGCCGTCGTGGGGCGCGGCGGATTGCTGCCGCCCCTGCGAAGCGGATCCTACCTGGTCACTCAGACGATGCTCGACGAATTGCTGCTGGCCAGGCGTGGAGAACATGCTTCGAACCTCGGCGCGTTCCTCGCGTACGAACTTGCCGCGAAGGCCGGCGTACCGGCCTACGTGGTGGATCCGGTGAGCGTAGATGAGTGGCCTGAGTCCGTGCGCTTGTCAGGTTCCGCGCTGCTGGAACGGCAATGCTTGTCCCACGCCCTGAATTCCAAAGCGGTGGCCAAACGCTTTGCTCGTGAACAGGGCAAGGCATACGAATCCTTGCGCCTGATTGTCTGCCACATGGGAAGCGGCACCTCGGTTTCCGCTCATCAGGACGGCTGCATGATCGATGTGACGAACTCGCGCGAGGAAGGGGCGATGTCTGCCGAACGTGCTGGCAGTGTGCCGGCGATGCAGTTGGTGGACCTGTGTTTCAGCGGCCAGTACAGCCGCAAACAGGTGGAACAGCTTTTGTTCCGCGAGGGCGGTCTTTATTCCTATCTGGGCACCAAAGATCTGGCCGAAGTCGAGTTCTCAATCTCGGCTGGGAACAAGAAAGCCGCCTCCGTGTACGAAGCCATGGTGTACCAGATTGCGAAAGAGATCGGCGCGATGGCGACCGTGTTGAAGGGACGCGTGGATGCCATGCTTTTTACCGGCGGCATGGCGCATTCGCAGCAATTGGTCTCGGCCCTCACCACGCGCGTGAGTTGGATTGCTCCCATCGTGGTTTATCCGGGCGAAGATGAGTTGCAGGCGCTCGCCGAGGGTGTGTTGCGGGTTCTGCGCGGCGAAGAAGAAGTGCGATACTTCAGGGCGAAAAGAAAGACAGGCGCGTGTGGGGTCGGCGTCTTAGCAGTCGATCACTCGTCATTGTGAGTTGCGTCACCAGTTCTCTGTGACGTCACCCCAAACGGTGATGGCCGTCACGGGGAAATTCCCTGCACCGCAGTACCGTGTGCCCATGCAACCGAAGTCTTGCCCCGTCTGCGGCGACTCCTCCCTGGCGCAGATCAAGCGGCCTGACGGATTTCCCTGCAATGCCGGGCATCCCGCGCAAACCGCGGTCCTGGCCTACCGCTGCAAGGATGGGCACGTATTTGCCAGGCGCGAAGTCGTCTACGAAAAAGCGCCCGATCTTCGGTCGAAACCCACCAACCCCCACTGAACAGATCATCCGCTTTTGCGGCGAACCAGCGCCCGCCGTGTTTCCGTACGCGCGGCATCCAATCCCGCGGCGATTTCGTCGAAACCTGCGGCCGGCCCACGCCAACGTAGTTCTTCCACATCCTCGAAAAGCGTGATGTCCGTCCGCAGCGTCGCCAGCCTTCGAAAAAGCAATGCGTTCTCCCAGTCGCGGCAGAGAGTTCCGGCCAGCGCGCTCGCATTCGCCGCATTCACGCGCCATTCGCGGCAGTCTTTGGGTATGGACTCGAGATGATGAAACTTCGCCAGCACCGCTGCCGAAGACTTCGCTCCCCAGCCCGGCAATCCGGGATAACCGTCGGCCGCATCGCCCACCAGGGCCAGATAATCGGGAATCGACGCGGGCATGACCCCGAATTTCTGAACCACTCCGGCCTCGTCGATAATGGCTCGCGTGCGGCGATTGAGCTGAACGATGCGGGTGCCCACTACACATTGGGCAAGATCCTTGTCGGGCGTGCAGATGATCACGCGCTCAACCCGCGGGTCGCGCGCAGCCTTTACGGCAGCGGCCGCGAGAGCGTCGTCGGCCTCGAATTTCACCATGGGCCAGACCGCCACCCCGGCGGCCTTCATAAGATCTTCGACAAGCTGGAACTGCGCGAGCAGCGCCGCTTCCACGCCCTCGCTGGTTTTGTATCCCGGCCACAGCCCGTTGCGAAAAGATTCGATCACGTGATCGGTAGCAACAGCAATGTGAGTGGCGCCGCTCTTGATCATTCCCAGCACGGACGAGAGCACGCCTCGCGCCGCGGCGATCTCATGTCCTTGGCCGTCGCGCGCCGAGGGCAATGCGTAGTAGTGGCGGAATAATTCGTACGTGCCGTCAACCAGGTGGATTTCCAAGCCGCAGCTCCACTACAACATTAGCAAACCTGCGGTGCGCTTCCGCAACACAAGGCGCTTCTTCATTATCTGTTTTCTTGTAGAATTGATCGCTTTGGCGGTTGTCGCTGCCGACGTCTGTACGCAGTCCGTGGTCAGTTTGATTCGGCGGTTCATTCGCACGGTGCCGTTCTGAGCAGCACAACAGCCGGGAAGCGCATCAAATTGTGGACGGACAGTTCTGCTTCAACTCTGTATTCGGCCCCCAACTAGCATAGGCATGGCGATTCCTCCGCAAAAACATAACCAGCTTCACGGTGTCAGCCCAGCTCCCGAAACCGTGACGGCAGGAACGATCCTCGCCGGCGGTGGTGAGATGGGCGCCCTGATGCGCGAGTTCGACTGGTCCAAAACGCCAATCGGGCCCCTTCCGCAGTGGCCGCATAGCCTCAAGACCGCCGTCCGCATCATCCTCACCTCCCGCTACGCCATGTTCGTGTGGTGGGGGCGCGAACTGGTTAACCTTTACAACGATCCTTACCGCGCCTTTCTCGGCATCAAGCATCCCGATGCCCTGGGTAAGTCCGCGCGCGACGTATGGGCGGAAATCTGGTCGCAGATCGGTCCGCGGGCAGACGCTGTCTTGCTGCGCGGCGAATCCACTTACGACGAAGCCCTCCTCCTTATGATGGAGCGCCACGGTTATGTGGAAGAAACCTACTTCACCTTTTCTTATAGCCCTCTTCCCGATGATAAAGGGAACATCGGCGGCCTCTTCTGTGCGGTAACCGAAGATACTCAGCGCGTCATCGGCGAGCGGCGGCTGGCCCTCTTGCACGAGGTGGCCACGAGCATGGCGGAGGCTCGCGCTCCAGTACAGGCGTGCGCGGCGGCGGCCAGGTGTCTGGCGAATGCACGCCGCGACTTGCCATTCAGCCTCTTCTATCTAATGGAGCAGGACGGCCGGACTTTGAGAAGAGTGAGCCAGGACGGGATCGAAGAGAGTCATCACGCGGCGCCTGAGGTGATCAGCCTGTCCGACGACCGTGCTCCATGGCCTCTGAAGGAAGTCGTTGAAAGTGGCTCTCCGGTTGTCATGGAAGACTTGCGGAAACGTGTCGCGGATCTTCCGGCAGGAGTGTGGAACGAGTCCCCGGATCGCGCGGTCCTCGTCCCCATTGCTCAACAGGGCCAGGCCCGTCCCGCGGGCGTGTTGGTCTCCGGCCTCAATCCTTACCGCAAATTCGACGACGGCTTCCGAGGTTTTGTTACATTGCTGGCCCACCAGGTAGCCTCGGGCCTGGCAAATGTCCGGGCTTATGAAAAGGAGCGGCAACGCGCTGAGGCGCTGGTCGAACTGGATCGCGCCAAGACCTTGTTCTTCAGCAACGTCAGTCACGAGTTCCGCACTCCGCTGACTCTGTTGCTCGGTCCTTTGGACGACGTATTGCATTCGGCCGGCAAGCAACTCCGTCCGGAAGATCGGCAACAGCTCGTAGTCGCCCGGCGGAACGCTTTGCGGCTGCTGAAGCTGGTCAACACTCTTCTGGATTTCTCGCGCATCGAAGCAGGGCGCGTGCAAGCGACTTACGAACCGGCCGACATTGGCAAGCTCACGGCGGAAATCGGCAGCAATTTTTACTCTGCCATGGAAGATGCGGGTTTGCGTTTTTCCATTGATTGCCAGCCGACCGGCGAGCCCGTTTATGTCGATCGCGAGATGTGGGAAAGGATCGTTCTCAATCTGCTTTCGAATGCCTTCAAGTTCACCTTCGAGGGCGAGGTTGCGCTCACTCTGAAAAAAGTGGACTCCGGGGCGGAACTGTCCGTGCGCGACACCGGCGTGGGTATTTCTTCCGAGGAGTTACCGCGCGTTTTCGAAAGATTTCATCGCATCGAGAACTCTCGCGCCCGCACGCATGAAGGCACGGGCATCGGTTTGGCTCTGGTGCAGGAACTGGTCAAGCTGCATGGCGGCACCGTGTCCGTGCAGAGTGCTTCCGGGAGGGGAAGTACGTTCACGGTTTCAATTCCTCTCGGCAAGGCCCACCTTCCGCCGGACCGCATTCAGGCCAAACGCATCCCAGCATCGACTCCGCTGAGCGCAGAAATGTATGTGGAAGAGGCGCAACGCTGGCTGGCTCGGGACTCGGGAGCGTTGCCCGATTCACCTCCTGCAACCGAGCCAGGACGGCGCGAGCGCATCGTGCTCGCCGATGACAACGCCGACATGCGCGACTACCTCACCGGCCTGCTCAGCGATCGTTACGATGTCCACACCGCCGCGGACGGCGCGGGAGCGCTTGACGCCACCAGGCGTTTTCGTCCGGCCCTCGTGCTTGCCGACGTGATGATGCCCGGCCTGGACGGATTCGAGTTGCTCAACGCCATTCGCACCGATCCGGAGGTGAAGGATATTCCCGTGATCCTGCTTTCGGCGCGTGCTGGGGAAGAATCCCGCGTGGAAGGCTTGGAGTCAGGCGCCGACGATTACCTCGTCAAACCCTTCACCGCCCGGGAACTTCGGGCGCGAGTCGCGACCCACGTCCGCATGGCGAATCTCCGGCGTGAGACCGCCCAGCGCGAAGCGCTTATACGTGACCAGGCCCAGGTGGAACGCAATCGGCTCGCTGCCATCGTCGAGTCTTCCGATGATGCCATCGTCAGCAAGGATTTGACCGGCATTGTGACCAGCTGGAATCTCGGCGCGGAGAAGATGTTCGGTTATGAAGCCGATGAGATCGTCGGCCGCTCCATCACCACGATCATTCCTCCTGAGCTGCACGACGACGAAACCCGCATTCTCGCCACCATCGCGCGTGGCGAATCAATCGACCACTTCCAAACCGTGCGTATGACCAAGACCGGCGAGCGCATCGACGTCTCTTTGACTGTCTCTCCAGTTCGCGACAGCACGGGAAAAATCGTGGGCGCTTCCAAAATCGCACGCGATGTTACCCAGCAGAAAAAAGCTGAGCAGGCGTTGCGCACCACCGAAAGGCTGGCATCGGTCGGACGCCTTGCCGCCACCGTCGCCCACGAGATCAACAATCCCCTCGAAGCGGTTACTAACCTCATTTATCTCGCGAAAACCACCACGACAAACGCCGAGGTGTGTGACTATCTTCGGATGGCCGAGGAAGAACTCGATCGCGTGTCACAACTCACCAAGCAGACTCTCGGCTTCTATCGCGAGACCAGGGGACCGAGTGCCACCAGGATCGGCTCCCTGATTACGGCGCTGCTCGCTGTTTTTGGCTCCCGGCTCAGAAACAAGTCCGTCGAAATCGTTCCCGAGATCCGCCACGATCCCGAAGTTATGGCGGTCAGAGGAGAGATTCGCCAGTTGATCGCCAACCTGCTGAGCAACAGCATTGATGCGGTGGGCACCGGCGGCCGCATTCGCCTGCGCCTTTCCGCTACCAGCGATGGCGCGGGGCAAGCCGGGGTGCGCCTTACTGTCGCGGATTCGGGCCCAGGCATTCCTTCCGACATTCGCCCGAAACTGTTCGAACCCTTCTTCACCACCAAGAGAGAAGTGGGAACGGGCCTTGGTTTATGGGTATGCAAGAACATTGTGGAGAAACATGGCGGATCGATTCGCGTCCGAAGCAGCGCCGTTCCCGGAAAAAGCTGGACCGCCTTTTCCGTATTCCTCCCGTTGGCTGCGGAATCGAGAAGCGTGGAGCAGGAATTCGGCCAGGCGGTATAGTTCCGCACTTTCTGCCTGAGCTAAAATCCTGGCGGCCTCTCATCCACCACTCCAAACGCACGTTCCAGCGCGAGTCCGGCACTGGCCAGCGTCCCCTCCTCGAAGAGTTTCCCGATAAGAGTGATGCCATGCGGGACGCGGCGCGACGGCGAAAACGTGGGCAGCGGCATATTGGGATTCAGGGCCCAGTCGCTGCGAGCCTTCGCCACTTGCACAAACCCTGCGCGCAATGTCAGCGACGGATGCCCTGTGTGATTGGTGATAGTCAGCATTTCATCGCGTAGCGATGGGACCAGCAGCAAATCCACCTGCGAAAAAATGCGCGCCATCTCCCCCGCGACTTTACGGCGGAACCGGTCGGTCTGTACAAAATCTGCGGCCGATAGAAACCGCGACTGGCGGAAGATGTTCGGCCAGGCGTCCGGCACCTGCATTTTGAGCTGGTTCAATCCACCGCTCAGCGTGAGTTCTTCGAATGCCGCCGCGCCTTCGGCAAACAGGATCAGGTTGAGCGAATCGTACGGCCAATCGGGAATCGAAACTTCCACCGGCGTCATACCAACTTTTTTGATCGTTTCAAGAGCGGCGCGATCCACGTCGGTGGCCGGATCCTCCTTCATCCACCTGGGAAAATAGCCGACGCGCAATCCCTGAATACTCCGTCCCGCGTCGAAGTCCAGCTTGCTGGGCACGCTGCCCAGATCGCCTGCGTCCGGACCGGTGATCGCCTGCAGCACCAGCATCGTGTCCTCCACCGACCGGGTCATCGGGCCGAGCTTATCGAGTGACCAGCACAAGGTCATCGCGCCGGAGCGGGGCACGCGCCCGTACGTGGGACGAAGACCCGTGATCCCGCAACGCATGGTCGGACTGATGATGCTGCCACCGGTTTCACTTCCGATGGAAAAGCCTACTAGTGCGGCGCTGGTGGCGGCGCCCGGTCCCGCGCTCGATCCCGATGATCCTTCTTCCGGCAGCCACGGATTCATGGTCTGGCCGCCGAACCACACGTCGTTCAAAGCCAGCGCGCCCAGGCTCAACTTCGCGACCAGAACTGCGCCCGCCTCGTACAGCCGTTTCACCACTGCGGAGTCTTCCGCGGGGACTCGGTTGCGGAAAGGCTCGGCGCCGTACGTGGTCGGAATCCCGGCGGTATCGAGAAGGTCTTTCACCCCGAATGGAATGCCATGCAATGGTCCACGATACTTTCCTTGCGCGATTTCCCGGTCAGCCTCCGCAGCTTGCTTCAGCGCCTGATCTCGCGTCAGCGTGATCACGCACCGCAACTTCGGATCGAAACGTTGCAGGCGATCCAGATAAATTCGGGTGAGGCGCTCCGACGTAATCTGCTGTCCCTCAACCCACCGCGAAAGTTTGCTGACCGGCGCGAAGGCGATGTCTTCATCGTTGCGGGGAAGAGGACCCGGTGAGCCCTGGCTGCGTACGAAGCGGTCTTCCGCAGGCCCGCTGCTCACACCGGGAATGCGGGGATCCCATCGCGTCGCAGGCGCGAGCGTCGCGTCCAGCTCGACTTTGTGGGGACCAGTGCGGCGTTCGTAAAGCCCCGCCATCATCTCCCTCCAACTTTGCGCGGCCTCCTCGCGCTCACTGGCGGTGAGTGGGAATTGCACCAGTTTTTCCGCCTCGGCGAACGTGGTGGTTGAGACCGGCGGTCCCACCGGAGGCGCGGTCCCCCAGGCGGGCGGCGCTCCCGGCGGTAGCTCCGATGGTGTTTGCGCCACGGCTTGCAACGCCACGGCACCCAGCGCTCCCAGGGATGTCACCTTCAGAAATTGCCTGCGTGATTTCGCCATAGTTCCTCCGAATCCGGCATTGTAGCCGCTCGCGCCTCATTTCGGGTGATATCCTGATAAGGACTCTTCCTCAAAAAGGTTCTTACTGTTCATGCCCGATCG